>Ga0180014_1000385_pt1 | contig 12591 bp, 11 predicted proteins | sample KR13_S1_MetaG_FD_116507 | JGI IMG/M metagenome (GOLD analysis project Ga0180014, IMG submission 116507) | Groundwater microbial communities from the Olkiluoto Island deep subsurface site, Finland - KR13_S1_MetaG | ecosystem: Environmental > Aquatic > Deep subsurface > Groundwater | place... | reverse complement strand
CTATTGAAGCGTAAACAGTTCACCGAGTGGTTCGCTTTTAGTGCTCCTCGAAATCTTAATCTGCATGATCGAGCGCAATTGATGGTTCCACTGCTTGCCAACGTGGGGTCATATTGCAAATTACCGCTCAAGATGGCCGGATACTGCCCGATGGCAAGCGGTGGGTTTACAATATCCATTTCGGACGATTTGCCTCTATCGCCTTTATACCTTCTTGGGTTGCTCAACTCAAATATCGTGTTTTGGGTGCTCCGTAGCTTGAGCAATGTATTCCGCGGCGGATGGATTACTTGCACTAAACAATATGTTGGAAAACTGCCTATTCGCCCAATCGACTTCGCCGACCGCAAAGACAAATTGCGTCACGGCCGGATGGTGGAGTTGGTGGAGGTGATGTTGGATTTGCACAAGAAGTTGCCGGCGGCGCGGACGGCGCACGATAAAACTGTGATCGAACGACAGATCGCCGCAACGGACCGGCAGATCGACCGGCTGGTCTATGAACTGTACAGTCTGACTAACGAGGAGATCGAGATCGTAGAGAAGGTGACAGTGAAGAATGGTAAGTAGAAGGGCAAGAGATGAAGGATTTATGCCCCATGTGACGATAATAGATACAGTTTTGCCGGGGGGGTGATGTGCCCATAGTATTGAAAGAAGCGGACATCGAACGGCTCAAAAAGGAGCAGAAGCCTTTGCCCGCCAATTGGCGGAGTCGATTAGTGCAATTGAAGCAAAAACGCGGGCACAAAGAGAATCAACTGCTTGTCTCCGGAGCTAACGGTTCGGCTTTCCGCATTATCGTCCGTCAGTCAGACACCAATCCGCTGGACTTCTCCGCAATCCTTGCGTGCGTGCTTCCCGATTCTAATAAGTCCTTCATTCTGCGTCGATACAACGGCAAGAGTCACGAGCACACCAACCCTCTGGAAGCAAAGACGTTTTATGATTATCACATCCACGAGATCACCGAACGCTATCAGGATTCGCCGCACAAGGACGAGACCTTCGCCCGGCCTACGGATCGTTACTCTAACTTGGCCGAGGCAATCGATTGCCTTATAATAGATTGCGGTTTCGAGTTGCCTTCCGAACCCCAGCGCAGACTGTTCCGCTAACCCAAAGGTGTCGACATGGTTGCCGAAACCATCGAGCGCGATTTCCGAACGAAGGTATGTGAGAAGGTGTCCCTCGTCACGGAAGGCGTACAGCGATACCGTGTGTTCACGCCCTTTATGTTCGACGACGGCGATCACCTTTCCATCGTATTGAAGCGCGAATCGAGCGGGTGGGTGCTCTCCGACGAGGGGCATACCTACATGCACCTCACCTACGAACTTGCGGAAAAAGACCTGCGCCACGGCACGCGAAGCAGGATCATCACGAATGCCTTGGCCGCTTACTGCGTCGATGATCGTGATGGTGAGTTGGTCTTGCGCGTGCCGGGGGACCGATATGGAGACGCGCTATACAGCTTCGTGCAAGCCCTATTGAAGGTCGCGGATGTATCCTTCCTTTCCCGTGAACGGGTGCGTTCAACGTTTCTGGATGATTTTCGGCGGTTCTTGGAAGGGGTTGTTCCCCTGGAGCGGGCGGTGTTCAAATGGCATGACGAACAGCGTGATCCACAAGCCAAGTATGAAGTGGACTGTCGCATCAACGGCATGTCGCGTCCAGTGTTTTGCTTCGCCCTATTGAATGACGGCAAAGTTAAGGACGCGACAATCAACCTGATGCAATTCGAACGCTGGGGCCTGAACTTCCGATCGGTTGGGATTTATCAAAATCAGGAGGAAATCAGCCCCAGAGTGGTCGCTCGCTTTACCGATGTCTGCGAGAAACAATTCTCGACATTGGCTGAGAACAACCGAGACCGTATAACCAAATACCTCCGGGAAGCTTGGTCCACGAACTCTACGGCCTGACCGACGAGGAGATCGCCGTGGTGGTGGCGTCGGCCGGGTGAACGTGAGGCTGCCTGGTACCGCGATTATCCGAGGACCGTTTACGGTCCTTTCCGCCGCAGGCGGTATTAGGCCCGGCGTTCACGCCGGGCTGGAAAGGGCGGCTCGACATGATGTTGCGTGTTTTTCTCCGCCGGTGGAGGCCCGTTGACGGGCCTTCTCGCCTACACGGTTTTACGTTGGTGGAACTTTTGGTGGTGATCACGATCATCGGGATTTTGATCGCGTTGCTGCTTCCGGCGGTGCAGGCGGCCCGCGAGGCGGCAAGACAGGTACAGTGCAAAAACAACCTCAAACAGATCGGCATCGCGCTGCACAACTACGTCGCCGCCAACGGCGTGTTTCCGCCCAGCTTTTGCATCCAGCCGGGCACGACTCTCACCGGAAATAACGGTTCCTGGTCCGTTCACGGCCGAATACTACCCTACATGGAGCAAGGCAACGCTTACGACGCGGTGCGACTCGACGTTGCCTGGGACGCGCAGCTCTCGACCGGAGTGCCGACAATGCGGATGCCGATGTATCTTTGTCCAAGCGAAGTCAACGATCGGGTACGCGTTAATTCCAGCGGCGATCCCTACACTTATCCACAAAACTACGGTTTTAATTTCGGCACTTGGTTGGTCTGGGATCCCGCAACCGGGCAAGGCGGGGACGGTGTGTTCCATGTTAACGGCCGGTTGACGACGGCCGCCATTTCCGATGGGACGAGCCATACGCTTGCGGCGGTAGAGGTCAAGGCGTTCACGTCCTATTTCCGCAACACGGCCGATCCGGGACCACAGGTTCCGTCGTCACCCGCGGCGCTTGCAGCGATTGCCGGCGGAGCCGGTTTCAAGCTCGGGCCGAACATCAACGACAACACGGGCCATACGGAATGGGCCGACGGTCGAGTCCATCACAGCGGCGTCACCACCGTCTTCACGCCGAACACGCCGGTAGCCTACGTCCACACGGACGGACGCGAGTACGATGTCGATTTCAACTCGCAGCAAGAAGGCCGCAGCGCTACGCAGCGGACTTTCGCCGCCGTGACCGCCAGAAGCTATCACCCTGGTGTCGTGAATGCGCTGCTGACGGACGGATCGACACAGACGATCAGCGATTCCATTGCATTGCCGGTGTGGAGAACACTGGGCACGCGGGCCGGCGACGAAGTTATCCCCAGTTCCAGCTTCTAGCTCGCTATTGACGCGATTTCCACCGATCTTCGCTGATTAACGCTGAAACCGGCAATCAGCGAAGATCAGCGGCGATCAGCGTTCCCCGCCTCCGCATCTCCGGCCGAATAACGTGCAAGAATACCCCCGCCGGGGCAACGATTTCGACGGAAATGGGGCTTTGGCGGCGGGCGACGGGCTGCTATAATCTTTCCTTCGATCATACCCCCGACGGGCAGGCCGGTTGGTTCCCGCCTAAATTCCGCAGCAGGAGCGACTTACGATGACCCAACAGCAAGGCCCCGCGATGATCGAGGCCCAAGGGCTGTCGAAATACTACGGCGATTTCGCCGCTATCAAGGACATTTCTTTCCAGGTCCATCAGGGCGAGGTGGTGGCCTTCCTTGGCCCGAACGGGGCCGGCAAGAGCACGACCATGAAGCTGCTGACCGGCTATCTGGCCCCATCGGCCGGCACGTCACGGATCGCGGGGCACGACATGTCGGCCGACCGGCTGGCCGGTTCCGCCCGGCTCGGCTACTTGCCCGAGAACGGCCCTCTGTACCCCGACATGACACCCCGCGCCCTGTTGAGTTTCTTCGCCGACGCCCGAGGGATGTCGCGGCGGCGGAAACGGGAACGGATCGACGCCGTGGTCGAGCTCTGTGCGTTGGGCAGCGTGATCGGCAAGCCGATCGGAAAACTTTCCCGTGGGTACTGTCAGCGGGTGGGCATGGCCCAAGTGCTCCTGCACGAGCCGGACGTGCTGATCCTGGACGAGCCGACCGCCGGATTGGACCCCAACCAGATTCACGAGGTCCGCGAGACGATCCGCAAGTTGGGTCGGAGCAAAACCATCTTGCTCTCGACCCACATCTTGCAGGAGGTCGAGGCGATGGCCGGCCGGGTGCTGTTCATCAACGAGGGCCGCTTGACCTTCGACGGCCCGATTGGAGATTTCACCAAGGGCGGCCGCCCGTTGGACGAATGCTTCCGCGAGTTGACCGCCGTGTGAAGAAGTTTTCAGTTGTCAGTTTTCAGTTGTCAGTACGATTGGCGTGCGAAACCGCAAGCGGCTGGTTTTCTTACTCTAGCCACTAGCCACTAACCACTATCCACTAACCACTAACCACTAACCACTAGCCACTAACCACTGTTCTTATGAACATCAACGTGCTGTTTGCCGTTTTCCGACGAAACTTCGTCAGTTACTTCGCCAACCCGACGGGTTACGTGTTCATCTGCCTGTTCGTGCTGCTCGGCGCGATAGCCGCCTTCTGGGTGCCGGCGTTCTTCAGCAACAACCTGGCGAACCTCGACCAACTCAGCTTCTGGCTGCCGTTCATCATGCTGGTCTACGTCCCCTCGATCACGATGGGCGTGTGGGCCGATGAGCGCAAGCAGGGGACCGACGAATTGCTGCTGACCATCCCGGCCGGCGATTTCGAGATCGTGTTGGGCAAGTATCTGGCCGCGGTCGCCATCTTCACCGTCGCCCTGATCTTTTCGCTGGTCTGCAACCTCGCCGTGCTGGAGTGGCTGGGCAATCCGGACGTGGGGCTGTTCGTCGGCACTTACGTCGGCTACTGGCTCGTGGGCCTGGCGATGCTCTCGATCGGCGTGGTGGCTTCCTTCCTCACCAGCAACATTACCATCAGTTTCGTGCTGGGCGTGCTGCTGAACCTGCCGCTGGTGTTCCTCGCCTGGGCCGACGCGATCCTCGGCGGCTTGGAACGCCAACAAATCCTGGCCGTCAAGAGTTGGAGCATCGGCAACCGGCTGGACGACTTCAGCCACGGCGTACTGAGCTTGTCCGGGGTGGCCTACTTCCTGATGATCGTCTCCGTCATGCTCTACCTGAGCATGGTGTTGATCGGCCGCCGCCATTGGTTCAGCGGCCTGCGCCGCTGGGCACAGGCCGGCCACTACCTTGTGCGGACGCTGGCCCTGGTGGTCGTCGCCGTCGGTGCGGTGGTCCTTTTCCGCCACCACGACCTGCGGCTCGACGTGACCAGCGAGCAACTCAGTTCGCTCTCGCCGCAAACGCGCGCGCTGCTCCGCGACCTGAAAGTTGACCGGCCCGTGCGGATCGAGGCCTTCATTAGCCCCGTCGTGCCTGAATCCTCCGTGCAAACCCGATTGAATCTCTTGGCCGCGCTGCGGGAATTGCAGGCCCTGGGGGGCGACAAGCTGCAAGTGGAAATCCACAATACCGAACGCTTCAGCAAGGAGGCCGCGCTGGCAGAGGACCGCTACGGCATCGAGCCGCACCAGGTCACCACCCTCAGCCACGGGGCGATGGCCGTCGATTACATCTTTCTCAACGTGGCGGTGAAGTGCGGATCGGGCGAGCCGCTGATCGCCTTCATCGACCGCGGCATACCCGTCGAATACGAACTGGTCCGCTCGATATGCACCGTCGGCCAACAGCAACGGAAGAAGGTGGGCGTGCTCGAAACCGACGCCAAGCTGTTCGGCGGCTTCAACATGCAAAGCATGTCGGCCAACCCCGACTGGCCGATTATCGACGAATTGAAAAAACAGTACGAGGTCGTCCGCGTCGATCCGACCAAGCCGATCGTCGAGCGGTACGACGTGCTGCTGGCCGTTCAGGCGTCGTCGCTGGGACCGGAAGAGATGAAAAACTTCATCGCAACGGTCCGCGACGGCCAGCCGACGGCGATCTTCGAGGATCCCGCCCCGGTGTTTTGCCCGAGCGTACCCGCCACCAGCGCGCCGCGCCAACCGCCGGGCGGAATGAACGCCATGTTCATGCGGCAGCAACCATTGCCGAAGGGCGACATCAGACCGCTCTGGAGCTTGCTCGGTGTCGATTTCCCCGACGACCAGGTCGTCTGGCAAGACTACAATCCGTATCCGAAGTTCAGTCAGTTTCCGCTCGAGTTCGTGTTCGTCGATGACGGCTGCGGCAACGATCAGCCGTTCAGCCCGAAAGACCCGATCAGCGCCGGGTTGCAGCATATACTGTTCCCGTTCCCGGGCCACTTTTCCAAGTTGAACGCGTCGAAGTTCGATTTTGTTCCACTGGTCAGAACCGGCGAGGAAACCGGCACGGTTCTCTACCGCGATCTGATGCAGATGACTCCCTACGGACCGCGCGGCGGCTTGAACCCCAACCGCCGGCAAATCCCTACGGGCGTGTCGTATATCGAAGCCGCGCATATCCGGGGTAAAATCTCGCTCGATCCGCCGGTCGCCGATCCCGAGAAAAAAGACGCGGACGGGAAAGACGCGGAGAATAAACCCCGTGAATCGCAGATCGACGTCGTGCTGGTGCCCGACATCGACATGCTTTCTCGCGATTTCTTCCGGCTCCGCGAGCAGGGCAACGTGCCCGAGTCCGGCATCCACTTCGACTTCGACAACGTCACCTTCGTGCTTAACGCGCTCGATGAGTTGGCCGGCGATCGGCGATTCATCGATATCCGCAAGCGGCGGCCGGCCCATCGCACGCTGGCGCGCATCGAGGAGCGGACCAAGGAGTCCCGGCAAAAAGCCACCGACGCCCGAGAACGGTTCACCAAGGAATACGAGAGGCTGGAGCAGCAGGAAGAGGAGGCGATGCAAGAAAAACTCGCCGAACTGAAACAACGCAAGAACATCGACCTGCAACAGATGGCCATCGAGCTGGGGATGATGCAACAAAATCTCGAACGCGTCAAAGAGGCCAAGCTCGAACAAGCCCGCCGGGACAAGGACCGCGAAATCAACAAAAGCGAGACCGAGTTGAACCTGGAGGTCAATCGCGTTCAGGACCAATACAAGTTGTGGGCGGTGTTGTTGCCGCCCATCCCCCCGCTGCTGGTGGCGATGATCGTGTTTTTCACCCGCCGCGCCCGCGAGCGGGAAGGCGTCTCCCGGTCGCGCTTGCGATGAATTAGTGGAGAGTGGAGAGTGAAAGTAAACCAGCCGCTTGCGGTTTCGCACGCCAATTGTTCTAAAAACTGAAAACTGACAACTAACAACTTCGCCATGAACGAAATCTCGAAAACACTGACATTCGTGGCCGTGGCCGCCGCAGTGGTGCTGCTGGCCGTATTTACCCGGCCGGTGTTGCACGCGGTGGACCCCGACGATCTGCGCGGGCAACCGCTGTACCCCGACTTCAAGGATCCGTTGGCGGTGACCAGTCTGGAGATCGTCGAGTTCGACGAGGATACCGCCACGGTGCATCCGTTCCTGGTTAAGCAGGTAGAGGTGAAGGGCAAAACCCGCTGGGTGATCCCCTCGCGCGACAACTATCCCGCCGACGCCAAGGACCAGGTGGCATCGGCGGCGGCCGGGATGATGGGCCTGAAAATCCTCGAAGTGGCCGGCGACCAGCGGGGCGATCAGCGCGAATACGGCGTCATCGACCCCGACCCGAAGTCGCTTCGCGTCGGCGCCACCGGCGTGGGCGAGCGGATCGTCATGCAAGACAAGGACGGCAAGGAACTGCTGGCCCTGGTGATCGGCAAGGAAGTGCCCGACCGGCCGGGGCTGCGCTACGTTCGGAAGGTCGGCGAGAACCCGATCTACGTCGTCGAGATAAACACGTCCAAACTCTCCACGAAGTTCGACGACTGGATCGAGCGAAACCTGCTGGGCATAGAGACCTGGGACATGCGCCGCTTGTGGTTTCGGGACTACTCGGTCGATGAGTTGAACACGGCCCTGATCCAACGCGGAGACGTGCGGATCGCCTACGACGACGACGGCCAGCAGCACTGGAAGCTGATCGAGGACCGGAAGTACGAGGCAGGCAAGTGGATCCCGACGAAACTGGCCGATGACGAGGAGTTGAACGTAGCCAAGCTCGACGAAATGAGGATCGCGCTGGACGACCTGAAGATCGTCGACGTCAGCCCCAAGCCGGCCGGTCTGAGCGCCGACCTGAAGGCGGCCGCCGACTTCGCCAATCAGCGGGAGGCCGTCGAATCGCTGGCCCGCAGGGGATTCTTCGTAGCCAGGCTCGAAAATCGGGTGGAATTATTCTCCAACGAGGGCGAGGTCCGCGTGACGATGAAGGACGGCGTCGAGTACGTCCTTCGGTTCGGCGAGATCGCCGTCGGCAGCACGGTCAAGAAGGACGAGAAGCCGAAGGAGGGCGAAGAAGCCAAGCAGCCCGACAATGGAGTGAACCGCTACCTGTTCGTCATGGCCGAGTTCAACCCGGACATCATCCCCAAGCCGCAATTCGAGCCGTTGCCCGAGATAAAGAAGGAAGGCGGCGTGGAGCCTGCCAAAGAGAGCAAGGGCGACGAGAAGCAGCCGGAAGATAATAAGGCCGAAACGGAAAAGGCCGACGAAAACCAGCCACCCAAACCCGCCGAGAAAACCGAGGCGGAACTGAAGGCCGAACGCGAGCGGATCGAGAGGGACAACAAGCGGAAGCAGGACGAATACGATCGACTCCTGTCCGAGGGGAAGAAGCGTATGGCCGACCTGAACGCCCGCTTCGCCGACTGGTATTACATCATCTCCAACGCCGTCTTCCAAAAAATCCATCTCACCCGCGACGAGCTAATCAAGAAGAAGGAGAAGCCGGCCGAAGGCGAACGGGGCAAAGACGGCCATTCAGACGCGCCCAGCGATGCGGCCTTTCCCGCCGAGGTGTTGGACAAGCTCAAGGCCCAGCGACCGGCCGGGGAGAAGTAAGGACCGGCAAATCAATAACTGTCGCTTTCGACTGGGGGTGGCACGTCCCTGAGCGCAGCGAAGGGCGTGGTTTGGTCGTGTACCACGCCCTTCGCTGCGCTCAGGGACGTGCCACCCAAATCCGACAATTATTTTTTCTCAGATCCTAACATAAAGCGGCTTTATGGGTGAAAATACGTCGGCTCCGTGACTCGCGTGCCGGGCGGGAGCTTTTTCACGAGTTCCTCGGCGTCTAGCGCATAGAGCGGGCTGATCTCCACCTCTACCTCGTCGTCCACCTCCGCGCCGGCCCGGCGGAGCCAATCGCGATGCAACGCCGCCATCTGGTCGCGGACCATCTCCGGCGTATCCTGCTCCGCGCCCGAAGCATTTTTTAGCGGAGCGAACGCCAGACGGCGATCGACCTCCACCACAATCGCATTGCGTGCCTGCGGCATCAGGTCGAAGATGAACCGCTCGAACTTCACCGCGTTCGGCTCCGACGGCTCGACGCGCCGGCCGGAGTGGTCGAGGTGGGCAACCGCCTTTCGCGCCACGTGAAACGGCAGCGAGTCGGCCGACTCGGCGGAGCGCCGCAGCAGCTCGGCGGCGATTACATGGACGGCGATGCTGCCGGCCCAGATCGTCAGCGAGCCGTCCGGGTTGCGCCGGTTCGCCGCCTCGTCGGGCAAGTCGCTGTATTCGATCACAAACAGGCGGTCGTCGACCTGCACAACGTTCCCCACCCGCTCCAACGGATCCCGCTTGGCGATGACTTGCGTCGTAAGTTCCGAATCGGCCAGCAGGTGGTGGCCGATCATCTCCGGCCCGCAGATGTCGACCAGCGGATTGTCCACCTGGAAATAGAAGAGGTGTTGGATGCCGCGCCGCTGGATGTCGTCCAGCGCGCCGCCGCGGAGCAACGCGGCCGACATGCCGCCGTGTCCGTCGGGGCCGGCGGCGATTCGCCCGTGGTCCTCCAGCAACACGCGGCCGGTCTCGGCGTCCACCGCGGGCATGGTCCCCTGGCGGAAGATCAGCAGGTCTTCGGCCGGCAGCCCGAACCGCTCGTGGGCGGCGAAAAACTCGACCGCTTGCCGATGCGTGGCGGGGCTGGTCATCAGGTAGAGCGGAATCCGCGCGTCGTAACGCCGGGCCGCGGCGACGATTTTCTCGACGTGAATCTGGAACAGCGATTTGCCCGAAAGCGGCCCGATGGGAAACATCCCTTTTGGCCGATCGAATCCCAGCCGCGTCCCTTGTCCGCCGGCCACCAGGATTGCGCCGATCCGTCCGGCGCGGATCGCCTCCGCGCCGCGCCGTCGGGAATCGCTTTGTTCAGCGGTCGCTACACTGCTCAAGCGAATCGCCGGCGGCGGCTCGGCCCGCGCGATCAACTCATGCACGTTGCTCCGCCGGTCGCGGTCGGCGTGGAGCCGGCGGAGCAGCTCGAAATCGATCCGGTCGATCTGCTCCGCCAGCGACCGGCGCTGTTCCGTGTCGAGCCGGTCCCAGAAGGCCAACAGGTGTTCCTGGCCGTGCGGGCCGAGGACGGCGTGGAGTCGTTCTTTCGGCATCGGATTATCCGGACTTTCCATAAAGCCGCGACCGTTGGTCGCGCCCGTTTGGAAAATCCACGTCATGCGACAGTTTTGGGTGGCACGACCAACGGTCGCGGCTTTATGTGTTTATTCATGGCGATTGAACCAAGCGCGCCTCTGGAAGGGGAGTTTTTCCCGCTGCACACCCGGCTGTTCGGCAACGCCGATGGGCAACAAGATGCGGACGGTCCGATCCGGTGGAACGCCCAACAGCCGGCCGATTCGGCCCGCGCGGTCCTCGCTGCGCAACGCCCCGTCGAGCCACACGCTGGAATAGCCCAACGCGGTAATTGCCAGGAGCATGTTTTCCACCGCCGCCGCGCCGTCCTCGACGGCGAACGAGATGCCCGAAAAGACCGGCCGCGGATCGGCAACGCAGGCGATTATCGCCTTGGCCGAGCGGCAGACCGGCTTGTCGACGATCTCGGCGATCTGTCCGAGCAGCGCCGGATCGTCGACGATCACGAACGTGACGACCTGCTCGTTCTTCGCCGAGGGGGCCTGGATGCCGGCCTGGACGATCCGCTCCAAGTCCTCGCGCGGCACGGGCGCGTCGGTGAACCGGCCGCGATAGCTGTATCGTTTGGCAATGGTTTCAAATAGCTCCATAACGCATTATTCCTTTCTCCTCGTTCCCACGGTCCTCCGTGGGAACGCACTGCCTGCAACGCTCTGCGTTGTCTTCCGCCACCGACGCGGAGCGTCGGAACGAGGGGGTTCCCACGCGGAGCGTGGGAACCAGGAAATTCATTATTCCTTATCCGCCGCTGGTTTGCAGTAGGAAAGCGTCAACAACACGTAGCCGGTGACCAGGCTCGGCTCGCCCTCGAGCCAGCGGGCGTTTTCGTTCACCCACGAACCGTCGGGACGCTGACGCTTGAGCAGTTCGGCGAGCAGTTCCCGGCGCCAATCGTGCCGATTCCCCTCGGCGTCGACGAGTTGTTCCATGCCGGCGGCGTCGAGCGCCTTGGCCAGGGTGTGATAGTAGTAATAGAGACCGGCCTGACCCATGCCGGGATTGCTGGCGAGATCGTAGTACCGGCCGATCCACTTGACGGCGGCCTTTACCCGCGGATCGTCCGACTTGACGCCCGCGTAGATCATGCTCTTCAATCCGGCGTAGGTCATCGAGCCGTAGCTGCGCAATCCGCCGCTGGGGGTTTCTCCGGCCTGGCTCTGGCCGCCGGCGGCGGGCGTGTAGTAGAAACCGCCGTCCGGATTCTTCGCCGGGAAGGAGAGCGTGTTGTGCTCGCTCTCCAGGTTTTGGCAGCGGGAGACGAACGCCAATGCCTTCTGCATGGCCTCGTCGTCCGGCCCCGCGCCGGCCGCTCGGAGGGCGTCGATCAGAAATTGCGTATTCGACAGGTCCGGCCGCTTGTGCTTTCCGTAACCGGCGCCGCCGAAGCTGGGGCTGGACTTGTCCAGGCCTTGGTTCTCGGTCCACTGGTCCGCCTTGAGAAACCGCTCGGCATTTTCGATCAGCTTCTCGTACCGCCCGTCACGGTTGGCCTCGGCGAAACAGACCAGCGCCAAGCTGGTTTCGTAGTTGCGGTAGAGGCTGGCTTTCAGGGAGATGGCTCCGTCGGGCTGAACGAAGCCTTCGAGATACTTCAAGCCCTTGGCCACGAGCGGGTCTTGCGGTGAGCGCCCGTGACGGAGCACCGCGGCGGTGACCACGGCCGTCGCACCCGGCCCGGCGTAGGCCGCGTATGAACCGTCGGTCGCTTGGGCCTTGGTCTGCAAAAAGTCGATTGCCCGATCCACGGCCTTGGCGTAAGCGCCGGCATCGGCGTCGGGCGAAGCCGGCGCCTCGGCTGCATGGACCGTCCCAAACGACAACAAGAACAGCACTCCGGCGCAGCCGAACAATCGGCGTCTCATCTCTCGCCTCCTTTAAGGCAGAATGGCCAGAATCTCATCCTCGCCCATGATGAGCAATTCGTCGTCGTTGACCACGACTTCCGTGCCGGCGTAGCTGCCGAACAAGATGCGGTCGCCTTCGCCGACCTGCGGTTCGGCGTGCGTGCCGTCCGGCAACCTCCGGCCGTCGCCGACCGACAACACCCGTCCTTGCCGAGGTTTCTCCTTGGCGCCGTCGGGCAGTACGATGCCGCCGGCGGTAGTCTCTTCGGCCGGCAGACGTTTGATAACAACGTTGGCATTCAAGGGCACGATTTTCATGAACGTTTAATCCTCCCACATGTTTCGTTAATATCAGCCTTTATTCTT
>Ga0180014_1000384_pt1 | contig 12619 bp, 11 predicted proteins | sample KR13_S1_MetaG_FD_116507 | JGI IMG/M metagenome (GOLD analysis project Ga0180014, IMG submission 116507) | Groundwater microbial communities from the Olkiluoto Island deep subsurface site, Finland - KR13_S1_MetaG | ecosystem: Environmental > Aquatic > Deep subsurface > Groundwater | place... | reverse complement strand
CGGTTCATCAATCCTCTTGGAGGTAATACCACTAACCGGAGAGCCGGATGCGGGAAATCCGCACGTCCGGTTCGGAGGGAGGGGAGGCCGAACTCAATCGGCCTTCCCTACCCCTATCGGTAAGTTGTACAGCTTATTTTGACGCGCGCCCTAAGTTAATTGCGATCAAGCATCGGACATTATAGACGGAGCGTCGCCGTGGGCGAATAACGCTCGTTCGATCGGCGGCGACATGCCGACCCGCTGCTTAGCCTCTTGGGCCTTGAGGTCGAACTGATACCGCCCAAGCTCCATCCACAGACAGTAAGCCGCCGTCAGCAGGGCCGCCAGGGTGCAGCCCAAGAAGACCGTGAACACCGTGTTCGACCTGCGCCCTCTCCAAAGACCGTATGGAATGAAGCCGACGCCGATCAGGAAAATCGTGGTGGAGAAAAAAATGATCTTGAACCAAAACAACGCCAGCAGGACCACGGGAACGCCGATCACTCCGGCCAACTCCCAATAGAGCGGCAGCTTGCCGGGTTTTTTTTCGGCCTCCTCTTCCTCGCCTTCCTCGGTTTCCTCGGCCTTAACCTCCGCTTCCTCGGCCTCCACGGCTTCGGCGTCGGTCGCCTCGACGGGCTGGAGTTGCTCGTCCGCTCCGTCGGCCGGCGCGGCCTCGTCCTCCAAGACGGGTTCCTCCGCGGCGGCCTCTTCGCCGGGCGTCTTCAGTTCATCAATGTTGAGGTTCTCGTCTTCGATGTTGGCCACGATTGACTCTCCAGGTTATGCAAACAAAACAAACTGTTCCTTTTCTCCAAACATACTCAATTATAGTTGGCGAATTGCCGTTTCGCCACCCGTAAAACCACTCCCCGGCGGGGTTTGCTCACCAATTCAACTCCACGGCCTCGTCCCAGTGTTCGTGGAGCTTTTCGAGCGCCGCTCGTAGCTCCTCGATTTGGGCCTTGATTTGGCGGACTTTTTGCCCGGCGCGGAGCACGTTGGGATCGATCAGTTCGTGCTGGAGCCGATCGAGGCACGTCTCGCGCTCGGCGATTTCGGACTCCAGATCGGCCACCTTGCGGTACGGGAACCGGCGCTTTCGGGCCGTGCCGTGGGACAGGTCGGCAACCGGTCCTACATTCTTGGCGGCGGTGTTGTGGGACAGGTCGGCGGCCTGTCCCACAGCCGTCGTCATCTCGCTCTCCGCTCGGCTCAGTAGCATCTGGTAGGTGTCGTAGTTGCCCTCGACGACGTGGACCCGGTCCGGTTCGATCGCCAGCAGGTGGTCGGCCACGCGGTTGACTAAGTATCGGTCGTGGCTGACCAGCAAGACGGTCCCGTCGAAGCGGGTAATCGCTTTTTCCAGCGCTTCGCTCGCCCAAAGGTCGAGGTGATTTGTCGGTTCGTCGAGGACCAGCAAGTTTGCCTCGGCGGCGGCCAGCCGGGCCAAGGCGGCGCGGCACCGCTCGCCGCCGCTGAGGCTGCCCACCTTTTGCAGGGCCTTGTCGCCGACCAGCCCGAAGCGGGCCAGCAGGTTGCGCCGCTGTTGCTGATTCAGCCGTTTATGTTTCGCGCCGATGGCGTCCAGCGCCGGCAGGTCGTCGTCCAGCGCGGCCAACTGCTGATCGAAGTAGCCGGGCATAACGCCGTGTCCCAGACTGATTCGTCCCTCGTCGGGCGGCAAAAGCCCCAGAAGGCACCGCAGCAGCGTCGTCTTCCCGCAGCCGTTCGGTCCCAGCACGGCCCAGCGCTGGCCGCGCATGACGTCGAGGCTGAGGTGATCGAACAGCGGGCGGTCAAAACCCTTCGCCACGCCCTCGGCGCGGATCACGATGTCCCCGCTGCGGGCCGGCGGCGGAAAACTCATCGCCGGAGCGGATATCTCGCGCGGCGAAGCGACCCGCTCGATCCGCTCGAGCTTCTTCCGCCGGTCCTCGGCCTGGGAGTGCTTCTGGCCGTAGGCGTTGCGGCGGATGAAATCCTCGGCCTTTTCGATCTCGATCCGCTGCTTTTCGTAAGCGCGGCGCTCGACCAGCAACCGTTGTTCCTTCTGCCGGCAGTAGGCCGAGAAGTTGCCGGCGTAGGAATCGACCGTGCCGTGGAACAGCTCCAGCGTGCGGTTGGTCACCCGATCGAGGAAATACCGGTCGTGGCTGACCAGGATCATCGCCGCCGAGCTTTCCAGCAGAAAACTTTCCAGCCACTCGGTGGTCTCGATGTCCAGGTGGTTGCTCGGCTCGTCGAGGATCATCACATTCGGCTCGGCCAGCAGGAGCTTGGCGAGCATCAGGCGGTTTTGCTCGCCGCCGCTGAGCGAGGCGACCGGCTGGTCGAAAGACTCGCGTCGGAACCGCAGCCCGTCGAGGACCCGCTCGATTCGATGCTCCAGGTTGTAGGCGTCCTGGCGGTGCAGTTCGTGCTGGAGGTGGTCCCAGCGGGCGGAGAGCCGCTTCTGCTCGGCCGGATCGGTCGACTCCGCGATTGCATCGGCCACTTCGACCGCTTCCCGCTGGAGCGAGACCAGGTCGGCCAGCGCGCCGCGGGCCTCTTCGTGCAAGGTGAGTTGCGGACTGAAATCGGGCTGCTGTTCGAGATAGCCGAGATGCGCGGCCGCATGGACGCGACACGTGCCCGAGTCCGGCTCGTCTTTTCCGGCCAGAATACGCAGGAGTGTGGTTTTTCCGCTCCCGTTCGGCCCGACCAGGCCGACGCGGTCGCCGGGGCGCAGCTCGAAGGTCGCGCCGGCCAGAACCGGCTCCGGCCCGAAACGCTTTTTTACGTCGGCAACGTCGAGGAGGATCATCTGGGGTGCGGGTGGCAAAACATCCCCTCTCCCTTTGGGAGAGGGCTAGGGTGAGGGTGAGGGCTGGTGGCGAGAGAACAAGCCCTCACCCCCGGCCCCTCTCCCAAAGGGAGAGGGGAGACTCCATTCTACCACCAATCGCCCCGCGTGGGACCGCCCTCGATCAATTCGCCGCCGGCGCGGTCGCCGAGCTTCCGCAGCACATCCGGATCGATGCTGTTGGTGATCGAATCGGTCCGGCCGTCGCCGAACAGATAGTTGCATACGTCGGGGTGGCAGGAGCCGAATCCGCCCACGAACAGATCGTTCCACTCCGCCTCCGGCTGCGTTGCCTCCGGGTCGTCGTCGGCCGGTTTGGCGGCAACCGGCAGCGAGGAGGAGTCGCCGGGGGTTTGGTTCGGGGGCGTGCCGGTGTTGCGCAGCGTGGCCCGAGTGCCGGACATCCAGCCGAGGTCATGAAGTCCGATAAGCTTTTCGCCCACGAAAATCGTATGCGCGGCGCCGTCGGTCGCGTCGTCGCGGCGGACCTTGCTGTTGAGGAACAGTACGCCGTCGTTGTCCGAGTCGATCGGCGTCTCGACGCCGTTCTGACATCCGGCGTAGTTGCTCGCCGTCCAAGTGCCTGCGCCCGCACGTGACTTGTTGGAGCTGGACCACTGGCCGTCGGACCCCGGCGCCGGCGGCGTGATCCGACATATTCCGCACGAAGGACACACGAACGTCGGGACGTTGATCGCCCGGCCCCGTGCGTTCTTCTCGTTGTATGCGCCGACCGAAAAGTCTATCTGGTCAAAGAGCACCTTCTCGTCGAGATACGGCAGGATTTGCACCAGCCAGCTCATCTTGTAGCCTTGCGGGATATTGCGGACGGGGCCTTCCGCGTCGATCGTGCCCGAGGGGAGCGACTCTTGGGCCGCCTCGTAGTTGGCCAACGCCATGCCGATTTGCGTGAGGTTGTTCAGACAGGCCATTCGTCGGGCGGATTCCCGCGAGGCCATGACCCCCGGCAACGTCAAGGCGAGCATGATACCGATGATCGTAATCACCACCAGCAGTTCCACCAACGTAAAACCGTGTAGGGGCGGAAGGCGGAGGGCTGGCCGCTTCAGCGGCCAGTCGGAGACGTTTAGTCGGCGTGCTTGCACGCCGCGCGGCGGCAAATCAAAAATCGTGTTTCGCATCATATCACTCCGGTTCTTTGGGTGTTTCTGGTTTCTCAACTTCTTTCGGCTGTTCCGCGTCTTCCGGCGAAGTTGTTTCCTTCCGCTCGACGACGATCTCCTTCTTGCATCGGCAACGATGACGCGGATCATCGGGGAAATCGGCCTCGACTCGTACCCGACGCCGGTCCGCATGGTCGGCGACCGGTTCGACGCCGATCCGCACCACCGCGCCGTCGCGGCCGGCAAGCTCCGCGGGCGCGAGGGTCCACGTCTCGCCCGCGTAGTCCGCTGCTTCGTCCAATCGGGCGACGGCTCGTTCCAGCGCGGCTTCGGCCAGCCACTGGGCCTGCACGTTCCAATGCCGCGAGCGGGCCGTTTGGCGCTCCACGGCCGCCGTCCGGGCCAGCGAGACGAAAATCGCCGCCGCCACGATGAAGCAGACCATGACGATTACGATGACCGCCCCGCGGCGAGTTCGCCCCTTGCGGGAGACGACTCCGGGAAAGTAGGGTGGGTCAAGCGAAGCGCGGCCCCACCAACAGCGGGAAAATCCTGGTGGGGCCGCGCTTCGCTTGACCCACCCTACACGGGCATTTCCGCAACGGCAACGCATAAATCGTCCCATTTCACTCGCTCCCCTCTGCTCGGCGCGCGAAGCGATGGTCCCGGCCGAGCACGGCCTCGATGCGCACTTCTCGTCCGCCGGCCATCAAGGCGTCCTTCGGCGTAATCACCAGGCCGACCAGCCGCCCATCGGCCGCCGTTTCGGTCTCGATCCGTGCCGAGCAACCCTTGGGCAGGGCGTAAGTATCCCAACGATCCGGTTGTCCCGACGTCTGTTCATTGCGTGTAATATATCCGCTGCGGGCTTCGTATCTTATATAATGCGAGAAGCCGTCAGCCGCCAACGGGAAATCCCAAGCAGCCTCGTGATCGATTATTTTCTCCGGCACATCCACGGCGGCGTGGACGTCGCGGCGGAACCGATCGGCCAGCAAGTCGAGCGAGTTGCTTCGCTGTAAGTGTTCGCGTCCGCCCCCCTCGGCCCTCATCAAGACGCACAACAAGCAGACCGCGATGCCCATCAGCACCGTGGCGGCGGTCATGGCGGCAACCATTTCGATCAGCGTAAATCCGCGGCGTCGCATGGGAGTAGTAGTGGATAGTGGATAGTGGATAGTGGATAGTGGTTAGTGGATAGTGGGTAGTGGATAGTGCGAAGCCGCAAGCGGCAATTCATCATTCATCATTCATCATTCATAAATCCGTCCCTCGCCCCCCTAAAAACCGCCACGTTGCAATCGACACCGGCGGGAGCATCCGGCCGGCGCGGTCGCGCCAGCGGATCGAGACGGCGATGCGTTTGGACGGCGGTTTCCGCTCCGGCGGCGAGTCGGAGACCTCGATCTTCAGCTCCGCGCCGGGCAGCCGCTCGCGGATGTTGTCCGGGAGCCGCACGGCGGCGACCGCCTCGGGCGTCAGTTCGTCCCAGGGCCGATCGGCAACCCGCTCCATAAGGTTGGCGGCCTCGAACAGCGCCAGTTGCCGCCGGTCGGACTCGCGGCGCCAATCGGCCACCGCGCCGATCATCTTTAGACAAACGACCAGCAGCGTACCCAGCAGCGCGCCGGCCACGACCAGTTCCAGGATTGTCATGCCGCGTCGGTTCATCGGATCACGATAATGCTTGAATGAGTGAAATCAAGGGTATAAACAGGGCCACGACGATGAAGCCCACGATCGCGCCGAAGAGAATAATCACCAGCGGAAAGGCCGTCTGAACGACCGACAGTAGTCGGTAAGCGAATCGTCGTCGGTTGCTTTCGGCCATTTCCCGCAATGCCCAGGGGAGGTTTCCCACCCGCTCGGCCGCCTGGAGTACGGCCAGATCGGCCCGTCGAATCAAGCCGTGCGAGTAGAGCGATTCGACCCAATCGCGGCCGTCCTGGACGTCGCCGGCCGCCCGACGCAGCAGCATCCGCATGTCCGATCTCGGATACGATTTGGCCAGCGAGTCGAGTCCGTCGAGCATCGGCATCTGTTGCCGGGCGACCAGGGCCAGGCCGTCCAGTACGTCGGCCGCATCGAGCCGCCGGGTTATCCAGCCCATCCCGGGCGGGTTCCAGCCGAAATAACGCACGACCGGATACAGCAGAAGCAGCATACCGAGTGCCAACAAAGGCGTGAACAAGAAACCGTAAACGACGATAAATTGCGAACAGGAGATCAACCGTTCGGTAAGGACTGGCAAGGGGGTATCGAGATCCGCGAATATCTTCTGGAATCTCGGCACGATCCACATTAGGACAAACGTCAGAATAAAGCATCCGAAAATCGTCAACAACACCAAGTAGGCGATCTTGCCGGTCAGCGCCATCCAGACCGGCCCGTTGAGGTCGTTGACCGCGGCCGCCCGGCGCAGCGCCGGGGCCAACGCGCCCGAGCGGCAGCCGACGCGGATCATCGGCGGCGCGTGAGGGGGCAACAGGCCGGGCGCCTGGTCCAACCCGTCCGGCAGCGAGACGCCGGAATCGAGCAACTTGGCCAACCGTCTGGAACGTCGTGCGAACGAACCGCGCCGTTCGCGAGCGAAGGCCTCGAGCGCCGAGGCCAGCGGCACTTCGCGTTCCGCCGAAACGGCCAACAGCCACAGCAGCGCGTACTGCCGGCTCGCTCGATATTTACGATACGCCTCGATGAATACGAAAGCGAATATTATGCACATAATCGGGCCTAATAAACTCAGCCCGAACAAAGATATCCCAACGCATATAAAGGGCAGCGCTATCGAGACCAGGATTCCCACGACCGCGCCAAATAGGCCGAGTTTGTTTCGCAGCCAGGAGTAGAATCCCGCGTCATGCAATTCCTTGCAAACAAATATCGCAATTGCCGAGGCAATCAGCGCCGGCACGATGAAAACGATAATGATTATTGCAGGTTCCATAATCAATTATTTGCGAGATTCCGAAGGAAAATCAACAGTCGTTATCCCGACAAGGAGCAAACGAGACATATACACGGCATAAACAATGCAACAACAAAGAAACCTACAAATATGCCAATCAACATAAGCATGAGCGGCAGCAAGACGGCCTCCAGCAGCGAGCCTTGCGAGAGTATGCGGCCCTCGAACATCTCGGCCGTCGCGCGGAAGGCGTCGGGAAGCGCGGGCGTGCGCTGCCCCCACTCGACCAGCGGAATCATGCCGGCGGGAAACTGCCGCCGCCGGTCCATGCTCTCGTAAAGCGGCTGCCCACGCTCAACGTCCTCGGCCACGCGTCGGCACCCTCTCGCAAGGTTCGGATCATGCAGCCCCGCGGCCGTCAGCCGCAAGGCGTCGGGCAACGGCACCCGTTGCTCGAGCAGCAAGGCCATCAGACGCGAGAATTGGGTCAGGTTGCCCCATCGCAACAGCGGGCCGATCATCGGTATCTTGTACAACGCCGGCCATATCCATCTAATGCCGGGCGAAACCGCAAGCAAGAGCGGAATCGTGGCGAAAACGGCGACCAAGGCAACCATGATCCACGCCAGTGGACCTGATATGTTTATGACAAGCTCCGTTATCGCAGGCAACTCCGTGTCAAAATCCTCGTAAATCTTCTCGAACTGAACGATGATAAAAAATCTGGCCACTACCGCCATCAAAGTCAATGCGACCAGCAATAAAAACGGATACGCCAGGCTGAGCCACAAGCGGCGGCGCAGCTCCAGTCGGCTGCGGCGCAGGTCGGCGTATTCTTCGAGGGCTTCGGCCAATTGCCCGCTACGCAAACCGGCCAGCACGATGCCGCGAAGACAGAGCGGCAGCCGGCGCCCTTGCGACTCCATCGCCGTGGCCAGGTCTTCTCCTGCGTCTAGCCGGTCGGCCAGCGCGTGGAACACCCTTTGCGCCCGATGGCCGGAAAGCTCGTCGGCCATCGCCCGCAGACCGGAGGCCAGCGGCAGACCGGCCTTGGTCAGGTCGGCCACGCGCGCGGCCAGCTCAGCCGTCTCCTCGGCCGAGAGTTTTGCGAGCGAATCGAAGCCGGGCCAGTGGAATTGTGTCATTGTAGTAATCCTCGTTCCCACGCTCCGCGTGGGAACGCATTGTTCGCGACGCTCTGTGCTGCCCCCCGCCCCCCGCCGCCGACGCGGAGCGTCGGGACGAGTGGGTTCCCATGCGGAGCATGGGAACCAGATTAAGTTTACTTTCCCGCAACATCGCCCAGCGCGTGGAGCATTGCAACGTACGGAGCGAAAATGGTCAAAACATAGGCGGCCGTAACGCTGCCGGCGAAGACGACCGTCAGCACGACCGGCATCAGCGTACGGACCAGGTCGGCCTGGTGCCGGGCGCGGCGGTGATAGGCCGCGGCCCCGCGCTGAAGCGCCGGCAACAGGGCGCCCTCGCGCCGGGCGGAAAACATGATCCAACGCATCAGCGGCGGAAGACCCGGAAAAGGGGACAGGCACCTTTTGTGCGAAGCACCCTTCGGGCCTTTCAGGCAAAAGGAGCCTGTCCCCTTTTCTGCTTCGGCCAACCGCCGGGCGGCCAGTTGCGTTTGCGGATCGCCGGAGGCATCGGCCGCCAGCGAGACCGCCTCGTCCAGCGGCGTTTCGTTCTCGATCAACAGGGCGAGGATTTCCAGGAAGGTGGCCGCCCGCGACAGGCGCAACATCCGGCCGATCCAGGGCATGCCGCCCAACACTCGGGCGGACCAACCGGCATGGAGCATGGCCGCGCGTCGGCAGGCCGACCACCACGCGGCGACCAAGAGGACCACGGCCGCGGGCGCCACCGGCCCCCAGTACCAGGCCCAGCGGCCGATCTCGCCCAAAACCGCGAAGAACCGATCGCCGGGCAAGTCCATCGAATGGAACCCCGAGGCCAACCGGGGCGCGAGCACGGTCGTCAGCACCACCGCCGCCAGCCAGACCAGTGCGAAGATCATCAGCGGATATGCCACGGCCACCACGGCGGCGCGGTAGGTATCGGTCAGGCGTCGCGCCGATCCGGCCACGGCCTCGAGCGCGGCGGGCAGCCGACCCGCCCTCAGCCCGGCATGGACCACCGCCCGATATGCCGGCGGCAAGTCGACCGTCTGGTCCAAGATGGCCTTGTCCAGCGGTTCGCCGCGCGCGGTTTGCTCGGCCACGGCCGTGGCGGCCTTTCCGAGCCGGCCGGGCATGTCGTCGCCGAGTGCCGCAAGCCCCTGGTCCAGCGGCACGCCGGAGCGGACCAAGGCCGCGATTTCCTCGTTCAGGGCGATGAACTGTTCAAGGGTCATGGAGATTCTTCTCGTTCCCACGGTCTCCGTGGGAACGCCGTTTCCGGACGCTCCGCGTCCGTGGTTATTCGATTGTTTTTTCCCCGCTCTCGGCGACGCGGAGCGTCGCGGCAGTGTGTTCCCACGCGGAGCGTGGGAACAAGGTTGTTTATGTCGAAAACCCGAGCACACGGCGGACTTCGGCCGGGCTGGTCAGTCCTCGATCGACGGCTTGACAGGCCCTCGACCAGCGGCCGCTCATGCCCGCCTCGGCCGCCAACCGCTCGATGGTCGGCGTGTCGCAGCGGTTGAGGACGGCCCGGGCCAGTTCGCTCCGCGAGAGCGCGAGCATCTCGGCCAGCAGGAACCGCCCTCGATAGCCGGTCTGTCCGCACTCGGCGCAGCCGCGCGGGACCATCGCCCGCCGAACGTCGAGTCCGAGCCGGTCTTCCGGCCTTTCGCTCGGCTCGGCACAAGTACACAATCGCCGCAACAGACGTTGATTCAGTATCGCCAGCACTCCGCTGCGGAGCACGTAAGGCTCGATGCCCATGTCGGAGAGCCGGCCGATGGTCTCGGCGGCGCTTCCGGCGTGGAAGGTGCTCAGCACGAGGTGTCCGGTCAGCGATGCCCGGAGTGCTTCCTCGGCGGTGGTCCGATCGCGGATTTCGCCCACCATGATGACCTCGGGGTCCTGGCGCATGAGGAACCGCAATCCGGCGGCCAGGTCCAGGCCCGATGGTTGATGGACCTGCGATTGGGCCACGCCATCGACCGCCACCTCGACCGGGTCTTCGATCGAGACGAGGCTCCTCGCGCCGGCGGCTCGCCGGGCGATCTCGCGGAGGCAGGCGTAGACGGTGGTGGTTTTTCCGCTGCCGGCGGGGCCGGAGACGAGTATCGCGCCCGAGGTCTCGCCCAACAGCTTTTGCAGCGGCCCGATCGCGTCGTCCGGCAGCCCGAGATCGTCGAGATGTCGGTATCGCCCCGCGCCGGCGAAGAGCCGCACCACGGCCCGCTCGCCGTGCAAGGTCGGATAGGTGCAGACGCGCATCTCGACTTCGTCTTGCGTCAATCGAATGCGTCCTTCCTGCGGACGGTCGGTGTGGTAGGTCAGTAGGCCGGCCAAAACTTTCAGCCGGGCGATGACGTTTCCGGCGACACCGGCGGGGAGCGCGGCCGGGGGCAACAGCACGCCGTCGACGCGGAACTTCAACTCCAACGCCGCGCCGGTCGGTTGCAGATGGACGTCGGTGGCCCCGGCTTCACGCGCGGCGGCCAGCACGGCCTCGACGCATCGAGGAGCATAGTCGGGCAGGTCCGGGTCAAGACCTTGAAGCTTGAACTCAAGAGTGTCGCCCAACAGATGCGGCATCGGCTGTGATCCTCTTCTCGTCGGTTCCGTAGCCGTACTCGCTGGGGGGAGTATACCGCACGGCCCGCGTTTCGGGAAGCCCTCTCCGGGATCCGCTCGCCGAGGGGGCGCGGAATAATTACCCGGCATCTATTGGTTATTCGGGGCGAGACAAAGGATATTGGAACCTGAGTCCGGAAAAACGGCATCAATGGAATTAGCCCCCAGCTATTTCGATTCCGTTAAAGACAACGGTTGTCGACAAGACACTTGTTGCGAAGCTGCGCGCGTGCCACTGGCTCTGCCAGTGCTGCGTTGAGGCAAGCACTGGCAGAGCCAGTGGCACCCAACCTGCGACACACCGGGTGGTTGACAATGGCAAAGGGAATCAGTAGCCTCCCGTTTAGTCATTGCCGGCGCGCTTTCAACGCAATGACCTCTTGAAAGGACCAACAGCCGTGTCCCGGAAATCGACCTTCGCCGTGTTCTTTGGAAACCGAGGATTCTTTCCCACTTCGCTCCAGGCGGCCGCGCGCCGCGAGATGTGCGAGGCGCTGGAACGGCTCGGGCACGAAGCGTTGATGCTCGATGAGGACGCCACCCGGCACGGCGCGGTGGAAACGCCCGAGGAAGGGCGCGTGTACGCCGATTTCCTTCGCCGGCACGAAGGACAATTCCAAGGGGTCATTCTCTGCCTGCCGAACTTCGGCGACGAGACCGGCGCGGTGGCCGCGCTCGAGGACGCCGGCGTGCCGATCCTGGTCCAGGCCTACACGGACGAGTTGGACAAGATGTCACCGGCGCTGCGGCGAGACTCCTTCTGCGGCAAGCTGTCGGTGATGGACGTGTTCCACCAGTACGGGGTGAAGTTCACCGCGGTGCCCCCGCACACCGTTCATCCGGCCACGGAGGATTTCGCCAGGCAGGTGGGCTATTTCGACCGAATGTGCCGGGCGACCGCGGCGCTGCGGCGCATGACCGTCGGGGCCATCGGGGCGCGGACCACCCCCTTCAAGACCGTGCGGATCGACGAACTGGCACTCCAGCGCCACGGCATCACGACCGAAACGGTCGATCTCTCCCGCGTCTTCGAGCGGGTGCGGGAGTTGGACGCCGAGTCGGCGGCCGTCCGGGCAAAGGCCGAGAAACTACGCGGCGCGGCCGACTGGGGCGGCGCTCCTCCGGAGGCCCTGCCGATGCTCAGCCGGCTCGGCGTGGTGCTCGACCAATACGTCGAGGAATTGCATCTGGACGCGATTGCGTTACGCTGTTGGACCGAGATTCAAGAGCAGTTGAAGGTCTCGCCGTGCGTGTTGATGGGCGAGATGAACGACCGCGGCGTCTCGGCCGCTTGCGAAATGGACGTGGGCAATGCCGTGGTGATGCATGCGCTGGCCGCCGCCTCCGGCCGGCCGGCGATCTGCCTCGACTGGAACAACAACTACGCCGACCAGCAGGACAAGTGCATCCTCTTCCATTGCGGACCGGCGCCGTGGAGCCTGATGACCGGCAAGGGACGAATCGCCGCGCATGCCATCTTGGACAACGCCCTGCCGCCCGGCTGTTCGTTCGGCTGCAACACGGGCCGCATCATGCCGATGGAGATGACCTTCGGCAGCATGCTCACCCGCGACGGCCGGCTGGAGTTCTACCTCGGCGAGGGGCGACTGACCGACGATCCGATACCGGACGATTTCTTCGGCTGCGCGGCGGTGGCGGAGATTCCGAACTTGCAAGGCTGTCTGCAAACGATCGGCTACGCGGGCCATCGGCACCACGTCAGCGTCGCGCCCGGCCACGTGGCCGCGCCGGTCCGCGAGGCGTTGACGCGATACCTGGGCCACGAGGTGACGACGGTATGAGCCTGCTGGGAATCGACGTGGGGACGACGGGCGTCAAGGCGGCCGCCTTCGACGAGGCGGGAAAACCGCTGGCCGAAGCGTATCGGGAGTATCCCACCCTGTACCCGCGCCCCGATTGGGCCGAGTTGGACAGTGCGGCGGTCGTCCGGCGGATCAAGGCCGCGATTGCCCAAGTCGCCGCCGCCACGCGGGCCGATCCG
>Ga0180014_1000382_pt1 | contig 12625 bp, 8 predicted proteins | sample KR13_S1_MetaG_FD_116507 | JGI IMG/M metagenome (GOLD analysis project Ga0180014, IMG submission 116507) | Groundwater microbial communities from the Olkiluoto Island deep subsurface site, Finland - KR13_S1_MetaG | ecosystem: Environmental > Aquatic > Deep subsurface > Groundwater | place... | reverse complement strand
ACCGCGGCGAGAGCCCCTATGCTTGCGGCGTCGACGTCGCGATAGGGGGCGACGGGTATCACCGTACGCCCCAGGCGCTTTGCCACCGCCTTCCACGACGCCTCGAGGTCCCTCCATATCTCCCCGGCGAGCGAGCCGGCGTATCGCGCGTCCTCGGCGAACCCCAGGTCGCGGGCCGCCAGGGCCGCCGCCCGAAGCCCCCCCACCGACCACAGGTCGTCCCAGTAGTAGCAGTCGCTGATCCCGAAGTGCTCGGCGCTTATGCCTTCCGGCAACAGCCCGTGCCTGGGGTCGTCCGTCGGGAGGTCCGTCCGCCTCATAGAGTCTATCCAACGTGCCCCCTTCATGAGCGACGGGTAGACGTCTCTTAGGAAATCGGCGTCTCCGGTCATGCGGTAGTGGTTCACCAGGGTCCACATCGCCTGCCCGCATGAGTCCCACTCCCCGTTGTGAGACCGGAAGAAGCCCTCCCGGGTCTGACGGTCCGGGTAGGTGAGGAGTATGCGCCTGGCCATCTCCGGGTGGCCCAGGCGCTCCAGCGCGGGGACCAGGTAGGCGGCGTCCCTGAACCACATCATGTGGTAGGTGGATACGCCCGGGGTTATCGACTGCCCGTCGTACATCAGCAGGAGGAACGCCTTGTTAACATCGAACGCCTTTTGGTAACGCTCCTCGGGGAACGTAACCCTGGTACCGCCGGAGGCGATGTCCGCCCACCGCTCCCGCTGCTCATCCAGCTTGCCCAACACGATCCCCGGCGCGTCGTTAACCGGCAGCATCTTGTCGAGTTCGGGGTGCACGCCCGCGGAAAGGGGGCAGGCGAAGCAGACGGAGGCGGACGACCCCGGTCCGATCTCCCGGTCAAAGACCGCTGCGCCGGTAGCCAGCCCGATGGGTTCGTGAACGTTGAGCGTGCCGTCGGGAAGCCGCTCTCCGGCGCTTTTCCCTAACTGGAGTGCCACGTCCCCGTGGGCGTAATCAGAGAGCGGTACCCTGTCCGGCTCGGCGGCGACGTACAGAAGAGTGCTTCCGTCGGCGTTGAAGGTGCGGCTCGCGGGGTCATAGGACAGGTCGTTTACCGCGCGGATGGACTCGTTGTTGTAAGGGCGCGCCGATATCACCAGGCTTACCTTCAGCGCTTCATCCGTATCGTTGGCCAACCGGGCAACGCAGAGGAGCACCGGCATGCCGTCCAGCGGGGCCACGAAGGTAGTCAGCGTGCACCTCAGCTCACAGGCGTCGAACGCCGTCTCCACCAGGGGGAGGTCGTCGATGAGACGCTGGCTGACCCCGTCGATATCAGAGGGGCAGTAGAGCTTGTTCCCATTGAGCACCCAGACGTCGACCGAAGGGCCGAACGGCCACGGCGTCACCAGCCCCCTTGGGTCCACCGTACCCTCGTTGGGGAAGCCGGGCAGCCCTACACCGGTCCAGTTGCGGTGGGTCATGTTGGGGTGCAGGAACGAGTGGCCGTGCGGTACGAACGACCCCGATGACGGCAGGCTCTGCCGCCTCAGCCAGAACGGCAGCACCCAGCCCTCCATCTGCTGCTGGGCGAAAGGTGTGAGGGCGAAGCCTGACCACATGGAGGCGCCCAGGGGGAGCAGTTCGGTGGGGAAGCCGCCGGTCGCCGGCCCGGACAGCTTCAAGAACGACATGATATTTCGCACCGCGTCTTCCGGGATGCGGAACCTGCGCAGAAGCCTCCTGGAAGTGGCTTTACTGATCCGGCCTTTCAGGCGGCCGAACACACCTGGCTGCTCGGGTCTGTCCATCTGTTCTCCTCTCGGGGGGGGCGTGATATCCATTATAATGAATTCGTAATCCGCAAGGGGGTGACTGGAAAACGACAGGCCGCAGTAAGGACAACACTTCACAGGATAAGCCCACGGGGGCCAGGCCCTCCGGGCCGGTTCCCCCACCGGTGGAAAAGCTGAGCCGCCTCGCCGCCCCGGTGACCGCGCTGCCCGGGGTCGGCCCCGCCTACGCCCGGAGGCTTGACCAACTGGATATCAAGACCGTGGGGGACCTGCTCTATCATTTCCCCCGGCGGTACCTCGACCGCTCCAACGTGACCCCGATAGGGAGCGTCAAGACCGGCCAGGACGCGACCGTGGTGGGCACGGTATGTGATGTGGAGAGCCGCCGGACCCGCTCACGGAAGAACATCCTGGTGGTTTCGCTGTTCGACGGGACCGGTTACCTGAGCGGGGTCTGGTTCAACCAGGAGTACCACAGGGAACGGCTGAAGGAAGGGGTGGAGGCCGCCTTCTCAGGGAAGGTGCAGTTCCAGTATAAACGCCTCCAGATAGTGAACCCCTCCTACGACGTGCTGGGTGGCGGGGAGGAGGGGGAAGGTCAGGATGGGATGGGGCCTGAGGGGGAGGACCAAGGAGGGGGACCCCAGGGAATTCACACCGGCCGCATAATACCGTTGTACCCGGGGACGGCAGGGATCACGTCGGCGGCGCTCCGTAAGTTGGTAAGCCGCGCTCTTGACATGGTAGGGGGGATGGCCGACGTATTGCCGGAGGAGGTCAGGCGCACGTTCGGTCTCATGCCGCTCACCGAAGCGCTACGCGAGATCCACTTCCCCGGAGGCGAGGAGACGCTGGGGAAGGCTCGTTACCGCGCCCTTTTCGACGAGATATTCATCATGCAGGTGGGGCTTGCCCTGCGGAAGAAGCGGCGCGAGCGGGAGGGCAGTGGGATATCCCACGGGCCGCCCGGCGAACTCGTGGAGGGGTTCCGGAGGTCGCTCCCGTTCGAGCTGACCGCTGTCCAGGAGCAGGCCTGGGGGGAGATAGCCCGGGACATGTCGCTGGCCGTCCCGATGAACCGGCTACTGCAGGGGGAGGTCGGTTCGGGAAAGACGGTGGTCGCGGTCCAGGCGCTCCTGCTGGCGGTGGATGGGGGGTACCAGGGGGCTATCATGGCGCCGACCGAGATACTTGCTCACCAGCATTACCGCCGGATAGGCGAGATGCTCGAGGGCCTTCCCGTGAGAGTCGGGTTGCTCACCGCCGGCACCCCCGCAGAGGATCTCCGGGATATCGCCTCCGGAGACGTTGGCGTGGTGGTGGGCACCCATGCCCTGATCCAGGAAGGCGTCTCCTTTGACCGGCTCGGGGTGGTGGTGATCGACGAGCAGCACCGGTTCGGGCTCAGGCAACGGGTCACACTGGCCGCAAAAGGAAGTGCCCCGGACGTGCTGCACATGTCCGCTACCCCGATACCGCGCACGTTGTCCCTGACGCTGTACGGGGACCTCGACGTCTCGGTCATGGACGAGTTGCCCGCCGGGCGCAAGGGGGTGGTGACGGTAGTGGCCGATAAGAGCCAGAGGAAGGGCGCGTTTGCCATGGTGGGCGAGGAGGTGCGGCTGGGAAGGCAGGTCTTCGTCATCTGCCCGTTGGTGGAGGAGTCCGAGAAGCTCGAGGCCCGTGCCGCCGAGAAGGAGGCCGGGCGGCTGGCAGGCGAGTTTCCGGGGTACGACATCGGGCTGGTGCACGGCCAGATGAAAAGTGAGGACAAGCGGAGGGTCATGGAGCGCTTCGGTGCGGGCGAGATCGATATACTTATTTCCACGGTAATGGTGGAGGTCGGCATAGATGTGCCCAACGCCACCGCAATGATAGTGGAGGACGCGGACCGCTTCGGCCTGGCCCAGCTTCACCAGCTACGGGGGAGGATAGGCCGGGGGAGCGAAAGGGCGATATGCGTCCTGTTCGCCGACCCCTCGACCGACGAGGCGAAGGCCCGCATGGAGGCGATACAGCGATACGACGATGGGTTCGCGCTGGCGGAAGCCGATCTGCGGATAAGGGGCGAGGGCTCCCTGTTCGGGATCCGCCAGTCGGGGCTTCCCGACCTCAAGCTTGCCCGTCTCTCACGGGATTTCAAGCTTATCCGGGACGCCAGGAGCGTGGCGTTCCGCCTGGTCGACCGGGACCCGGTGCTTTCGGAAGGCGAGAACGTGCTGCTTCGCTGGGAGGCCAACAGGAGGTTCGGTGGGACGCTCGAGTGGCTGTTTCATGGTTGACGAGAGACACACCCCATCCCAACCTTCCCCCCTTGAAGGGGGGAAGGTTGGGATGGGGCCTAAGGAGGGGGACCCATGAGGATTATCGCCGGTAGCGCCAGGGGCACCCGGCTCTATGGGGCGAAAGGATACCGGGTACGGCCGGTGCTGGACCGGGTGAAGGAGTCGGTTTTCGCCGCGCTGGGAGACACGGTGGAGGGCGCCCGGGTGCTCGACCTCTTCGCGGGGGTGGGGTCGCTTGGTATCGAGGCCTTGAGCCGCGGGGCTTCACAAGTTGATTTCATTGAGCAGCACAGGGCCACCGCAGGCTCGATAACCGATAATCTCGCCCGGGCCCGCCTGGGGGAGGAAACGAACGTATACACGGCCAGGCTGCCCCAGGGGCTGGCTCGAGTTTCCGGCCGGTACGGTTTGATTTTTATTGACCCCCCATTTAGAATTGATAAGCGCTTACTGGAGGAGCTTTTTAGCCGCATCCACGAGAGGGGGCTAATCGATGCTGGGGGTCTGTTGCTATACCGGCATTCACCGCGATCTCGGTACGAGCCACCTCCGGAGAAGTGGTCACTGGTGGAGCGAAGGGAGTACGGGGATTCGATTATCTCGATATTCTGTGTAGGTGAAGAGGCGGGCTGTACCTGGAGGAAGCGACTGTGAACGTGGCGATCTGCCCTGGCACGTTTGACCCGGTGACAAACGGGCACATGGACGTAATACTGAGGGCCGCCAAGCACTTTGACAAGGTCATCGTGGCGGTGGCGGCCAACCCTGACAAGTGCCCCCTTTTCTCGACGGAGGAGAGGATGGAGATGCTTGGGCATTGCCTCGCGGAAACGGATAACACGGAGGTCATTTCCTTCGATTGCCTGCTGGTGGACCTGGCCCACCAGTACGACTCCTGCACCATAGTGAAGGGCCTCCGGGCGATGTCGGACTTCGAGTTCGAGTTCCAGATGTCACAGTTCAACAGGAAGATGGATGACCGTATCGAGACTTTCTTCGTGATGGCCAGCCCCGAGTACACGTACCTGAGTTCGAGCGGCATGAAGGAAGTGCTATCGTACGGCGGGTGCATCAGCGGCCTGGTTCCCGAGATGGTCGAGGAGCGCATCTTAGAGAAGTTCGGGAAGGGCCGTAACGCGCAGAAGGTGGGAAAGGAGTAGCGGCAGATGGATATTTTTACTCGTCTGGACAAGATCGAGGACTTTGTGGCGAACTCCAAGCGGGTTCCGCTTTCCTCTTCCGTGATGATAAACGAGGCGGAGTTCTATGACTTCCTGGATGATATAAGGACGACGTTGCCGGGCGAGTTAAAGAAGGCGAGGCTGGTTTCCAAGGAGCGGGACAGGATCCTGAGCGAGGCCCAGCGCAAGGAGGAGGAGTTGCTCCAGCGGGCCGAGAAGCACGCTGAGCGGATGGTGCAGGATACTGAGATCATCAAGCAGGCGGAGCTCGAGCGGGACCACATGATCGACGAGGCTCAGGAGGAAGCGCGCAAGATAGTCTTTGACGCCGAGGACGTCGCCGACCGAATCTTCGGCGAGATGGAGGCTTCCTTGTTGGATATCAGGGATTCGACCGACGAGATATTGAGCCGCGTCAGCACGTGGCGCGAGAAGCTCCGAGGATACCGCGAGGAACCAATCGAGGAGGAGTACGAGTACGACATCGGGGAGGAGGACTGACCCGGCGCCGCCAATCGCTTCACCGCCCCGAGCCGCCTCGGGGCTTTGTTGTCAGACGAACTGGCTGCCGGCCCGTGGTACGGGTTAAACGTTGATGAATAATGAGACCGCGATGGACCTGAGCATCGATATCTCCAGCGACCTGGCTTCCACAGGCGATATAAAGCAGGTGAAAGGCAGCGCGGCGGTTCTTCTCGAGGCCGGCTTCGAGCTTGCGTTCCTCCCCGGCGAAGGTATCGCCTGGTCATTGGAGATGCGGCGTATCGCCGGGGCAGTCGAGGTTTCCGGCACGGTCTCCGGGAGCATCACGCTGACCTGCTATCGCTGTCTCAATGGGTTCGAGTTTCCACTGGGCATTCGCCTGAGGGAGCACGCGCTCTGGCTGGACGAGGGTGACGTGGAGCCCGGGGACGAGTGCACGGACGAGTATGCGGTCACCTGTGGGGGACTCGACATTATGCCGATGCTAAGGGACGCGATTTGCCTGGCGTTACCTAGCAAAAGGGTCTGCAGGGAGGGGTGCAAGGGGCTGTGTCCGTCCTGCGGGGCAGACCTCAATATCGGGCAGTGTGATTGTGATACCGGGAAGGTCGACACAAGGCTGAAGCCGCTTGCCGACCTCAAGAAGCGCCTGGAAGAGAACCGCGGTTAGACAAGACCGTCTACAGGTGGGGTCAGTGCCTTAGATCGCACGCGCCAACGGGGACACACGCGCCAACGGGGACAGGCACCACCGACGCGAAACGCGTCACCGGGGACAGGCTCCCGATTCCCCTTGACCTTGACCTTGACCGGGCCTGGTGGCTAAAGTACCTCGTAAACAAGCGGTGGTTACACAAGACCGGTCCTTTAAGCTGACAGGAGAGATAAGAGAGGTAACAGTGGCCGTTCCAAAGAGAAAGAAGTCCAAGTCCAAGAGGGACTCGCGGCGGGCCAACCACAAGATCAGCGCTCCCACAGTGGGAGAGTGCCCGCAGTGTCATCAGCCCAAGCTTCCTCACCGGGTCTGCAGGGAGTGTGGCTACTACAATGGCCGCCAGGTCTTCGAGGTCGAGTAGCAGCAGTAAAGCGGTAAGCGGAATTCTCGAGCCCCGATCGCTCGCGGTGATCGGGGCATCTTCACATCGCGAGAAAGTTGGTTACGCGGTGTTGGCCAACCTCATCGATTTGTGAAATGGACATCAACCCGCTCATGGTCTACAATGCGGGCGATGGTTGTACCTGCGTGGATATCAGGATAACCCTGGAGGGGGATCAAGCGTGACGGCTATAGCGATAATATCCTCCGAAAGGTATTCGGGAAAGAGCAGCCTGGCGGTAGGGTTGGCCCTTGAGCTGAGGGACCGTGGGTTGTCGGTCGGGTACATGAAGCCCGTTGGCTCCTACCCGATAAAGGTGGACGACAAGAGGGTTGACGAGGACGCCTACTTCGTCAAGGAAGCCCTGGGCCTCACCGATTCCCTCTCCGATATGACACCGTTCTTCCTGACCTGGGAGACGCTCAAGCGATACATGCGGAAGCGGCCGGGCAACCCCCGGGCCACGGTCAAGAGATGCTACGAGAGGCTCTCCACCGGCAAGGACATCATGCTCCTGGAGGGGGCCCATAACTTCATCCACGGCAGGATCCTGGGCCTTTCCTCGCTCGAGCTTTCCGGCCTCCTGGATGCGGGGCTGCTGCTGCTGGACACGTTTGACGAGGACCTGACCACGGACAGGATACTGTCGGCCGGCGACTACTTCGGCGACATCTTTCTGGGCGTGGTGCTGAACTGGGTGCCCGAGCGGCGCCGTTCGTTTGTAGAGAACCAGCTCAGCCGCTTCCTGGAGGAACAGGGGATAAGCCTGTTCGGCTCGCTTCCCACTGACAGGGTGCTCCGCTCGATAAGCGTCAATGACCTCGCGGAAGCGCTTGACGGCCAGATAATATGCGCTCCCGGGGAGAGGGAGGAGCTTGTGGAGTCCATGATGGTTGGCGCCATGGGCCAGGAGCAGGCGCTACGGCTTTTCCGTGAGCGGTCGAACAAGGTCGTGGTGACCGGGGGAGACCGTCCCGACATCCAGCTGGCCGCGCTCCAGACACCTACCAAGTCACTCATACTCACCGGCGGACGCAGGCCCACCCCGCAGGTTATCGGCCAGGCGGAGGAGATGCGCGTGCCGATAATACTGGTCAACCATGACACCGCGACCACCGTAGAGATGGTGGAGGCGGCGATGGGCCGGCAGAAGGTCCACGGGCCCGAGAAGATCGACAGGATCAGGGGTTTCATCAGGGAGCACCTGGACCTTGACGCGCTGCTCGCAAAAGCCGAAGATTCCGAGCCCCGTTAGTCAAGGAGCTACCTCGAAAGATACTCATCGAGTGAACGAGCCTGACAAGACAGTAAAGGCAATGGAGAAGATCCTGGGGTACCGGTTCAAGGACCGCTCCCTGCTATTCAAGGCTCTCTGTCACCGCTCCTACATCTACGAGCAGGGATTGCAACCCCTGGATTCAAACGAGAGGCTCGAGCTCCTGGGGGATTCCGTCGTCGAGCTTGCTGTGACCCACGTGCTCTACGAGGATTTTCCCGACTTCCCGGAGGGAGAGCTGACAAAGGTAAGGTCTTCCCTGGTGCAGAGGAGCGCCCTGGCGCGGGCGGCGGAGCGGTTAGGCCTCGGGGAGCACGTGATACTCGGAAAAGGTGAGGAGTCGACCGGTGGGAGGCGGAAGCACTCCATACTGGCGGACAGCTTCGAGGCGGTGGTCGGTGCCCTGTACCTGGACGGGGGCTTGAGCGTGGCGCGGGGGATGGTCATCTCGTGCCTGGAGGACACAATCCACGAGATAGTGAAGTGGGGACCGGGCGATTACAAGAGCGAGCTCCAGGAGTTGGCGGTGAAGAGAACCGGGTCCGTGCCCCGTTACAAAAGCGGCAGTGAGGGGCCGGATCACTTCAGGACCTTTCATGCCACCGTCAGGGTCTCGGGGAAGAGCTTCGGCCCGGTGGCCGGGACATCAAAGAAGGAAGCGGAGCAGGGTGCGGCCCGGGTTGCGCTGAGTAGCCTGGGATGGGGCGTTGACAGGGAGGAGAGGCCTCCGCACAAGTAGTGACCGGGGCCGGCCGTTCGGGAGGGCACGGGCATTCATCCATAGAAGTAATAGCGAAGTAGTAATTAGCACGGTTGCAGGGAAGTGGAAGGAAGTCAGTTGCACCTGAGGGCGCTGAAGATCAGGGGTTTCAAGTCATTTGCCCGGAAGACCATCTTCGAGTTCGAGCCGGGAGTCACCATTATCGTCGGGCCGAACGGTTCCGGCAAGAGCAATGTGGCCGACGCGGTGATGTGGGTACTGGGAGAGCAGAGCCCTTCCTCACTGAGGGGCGACCGGATGGAGGACGTCATCTTCTCCGGGAGTGCCAGCTTGAAACCGGTGAACATAGCGGAGGTCGTCCTTACACTGGACAACTCCAACAACGACTTCCCGCTGGACTACTCCGAGATAACCATCTCGCGAAACGTGGTCAGGGGTGGTGATAGCGAGTACCGGCTCAACAACACCTCCTGCCGCCTGATGGATATCCAGGAACTGCTCTCCGACGCCGGCGTGGGGCGGACCCTGAATGCGGTCATCAGCCAGGGGCAGCTTGACGAGGTCTTGTCCTGCAGGGCGGAGGAACGCCGCGATTATATCGAGGAGGCGGGGGGCCTGCTGAAGTTCCGGCGCCGGCGGGAGAAGGCCGTGCGGCGGCTGGAGCGGATGGAGGACGAACTGGTGCGGACACAAGATATCCTGCGGGAGGTACGGCGCCAGCTCAGGCCGCTCAAGCGACAGGCCGGAAAGCTCGAACGGTACAAGGAGCTTACCCGCGAGCTCTCCCTGGCCCGGCTTTCCCTGGACGTTGACAGGCTGCGGGTGCTAAAGGAGGAGTGGGACCGGCACCAGGGCGTGCAGTCTGAGAGGAAGGAACGGCTGGAGGCGCTCGATGGTGAGCTCACCCGCCAGGCGCGCCTGGCCGCCGGCCTCCAGGACGGCGAGTCGGCGTGGAGGGCCCGGGAGGGGGAGCTACGCGACGGGCTCTACCGGCTGGTATCGATCCACGAGCAGTTGAAGGCGATGTACTCAGTCTGGGGCGAGAAGCGGGAGAGGGAGAGGTCACACGCGGCGGCACGGGGCCGGTCGACACTTGCTGAAGTAGAGGCGACAAACCGAGAGATGGAGGAGCGCAGGAGCGGCCTCGAGGCTCGCGCCGGGGAGTTGGGCTCATTGGAATCAAGGCTCGAGGGTGAAATCACGCGGTTGAACGGCCGAATGAACGAGATAACCAGGCAGGCCGCCGGGATGGAGGCGCGGCTGGAGATCTATGCCGCTTCGAGAGGCGAGCAGGGTGACGCGGGGGGGCGCAGGAGGCGCTCGCGGGAGGAGGAGCTGGAGAGGCTCGAGGGGGAGCGGGAGCGACTCCTTTCGGCGGTCGCCCGGCTGGAGGAGGCCGCGGGCACGCGGCAGGCCCTGGTGTCGTCGTCGGAGAGGGAACTGGAGGAGGTCAGGGAGCGAAGAGAAGCGGTAGTCGACCGCAGGCGGGAGCTTGAACGGGAAGAGGCCCGACTTGTTACCACCCTGGAACTGCTATGGCGGCTGGATAGCAACGTCTGGGGCGTGGCAAACACCACGGGAGCCCTGCTTGCCGAGGACCCCACCGGCGGCGGGCTCGAGGGGATGCTCGCGGGAAACCTGGAGATAGAGCCGCCGTATGAGGCCGCGGTGATGGGTTACCTGGGGCCCTGGGTTTACGGGTTAGCGGCTAGAGACACCCGCGCGATCAAGGTGGCGATTGCCTATCTCAAGGATAAGGGGATGGGCCAGTCTCTCTTCTTCCGCCCCGCGCGTGAGGGGGTCCGCCCCGCGCGTGAGGGGGCCATTGCCGGTGATGCAGGGATGGTGCCGGCTCCCGAGGGGGTAAGGAGGGCCAGGGACGTCGTCCGCGCGCCGGGGGCTTTCGGTGGCGCCCTTGACGCCCTTCTGGCCGACGCGTTTCTCGCCCCCGACGTAGACGCCGCGTTCGAACTGGCACAGAGATACCCCCACCTGGTTTTCATCTGCCCCGACGGTGATGTGATATCGGGAGGTACGCTCATCAAGGGAGGCAGCCGGGCGGTGAGCCGCGCGCACCTTGATATAACCAGGCGGCGCAGAGAGGGCATGGAGGAGTCGCTTGCGGAGTGCCGCACTTTCCTCACCGACGCCCTGCTCGGCATCCGGGCGCAGGATGCCGGCGTCCGGGAGGCCGTGGGCAGGCTGGCTCAAGCGCGATCGGACCTTGATGATGCCCGGGTGGAGCTTGCCGGGAACTCAGCGCTACTGGCCTCATGCCGTGCACGCGCGGATTCGATAAGGGACGAGGTGGAACACCTCGCGCGGGACCGGTCAGGCGCCTCTAGCGCTGGCACCGACCCCCGGGAGCTTAAGGCCCGCCTCGGCCGGTTGAAGGAGGAGGTGGAGAAGGTCACCGCCGGGCTTGAAGACGCGGAGGCGAGACATCGGAAGGTGGCCGGTGAGGCGAGGTCGGTAGAGGGTGAACTGGCCGCCCTTCTTCAGGCGCTCGAGATCGGGCGGCAGGCCGCGTCATTGCGTTCGGGCGATGGGGGCGCTGCCGGTGAAAGGCAAGGTGGCGCCGGACCGCTCCGCGGGGAGCAGGCCGACAGGCTGTCAGAGCTTCATCGTTCCCTTATGGCCCGGGTGGAGCGAAGGCGCGAGGGCGTACGTGCCTGGATTGATCGAGGCACCGCCGATGACCGGGAGGCATCCAGCAAGCTCAGGTCGCTCAGGGGGGAGATAGCAGAACGACAGCGTGAGCATGACGCGTTGAGGGAACAGATACACGGCGACGACCTCTCCCGGGCGGAGCTCAAGATCAAGGTGGAGCAGCTTGTGGAGAAGATAGTGGATGGGCACAAGGTACCCCTGGAGTTTGCCCTCAAGCACCATTCCGTGGAGATACCCCCAGCCGAGCTCGGGCGAAAGGTGGAAGAGCTTGCCCTGGAACTCGAGCACATCGGGCCGGTGAACCCCGAGGCGATAGTGGAAGGGGAGGCCCTGGAGGAGAGGCACGATTTCCTGACCGGACAGCTCGATGACGTGAAGAAGGCCAAGGCGGAGCTACGAAAGGTGATAAGCCGGGTGGACCGGGAGATCGAGGAGCAGTTCAAGAAGACGATGGACGACGTGAACCGGCATTTCAAGGAGATATTCTCTTTCCTCTTTCCCAATGGGCGCGCCGAACTCCGGCTCACCGACCCCGACGACCTCTTGAACACCGGGGTCGAGATAATGGCACAGCCCGAGGGCAAGAAGCTTCGCCGGATCTCACTGCTTTCCGGTGGCGAGACGTCCCTTACCGCGATAGCCTTATTCTTTGCCCTGTTCAAGGTCCGGCCGAGCCCGTTCTACTTCCTCGACGAGGTCGAGGCCGCCCTGGACGACCGGAACCTCCACCGGTTTCTCCAGCTGGTCAAGAGGTTCAGGGAAGAGTCACAGCTTATTCTCATAACACACCAGAAGCGGTCCATGGAGATCGCCGACCTTCTCTACGGCGTGACCATGCAGGATGACGGCATGTCAAGGGTGGTATCCCAGAAAGTCGCGGGTTAATGGCGCGCAAGAGAAAGAAAAAGCGCCCCCCCAAGAGGAAAAAGGTAGAGAGCCCCCCCGGGCGCGCCCCCCCCCCCCCCCCCCCCCGCCCGGGGGAAGGACAAACCCCGGCGCCGGGGGAGGGCGGACCAGCAGGGGCCCCCCCACCCGCAGTTGAGGCGGAGGCCGTTATCGCCCTGGATGAGGCGGGGGTGGGGGCCGGGGGGGGCGGTGCCGGGGCCCTGGACGAGGGGGGAGAGGACGAGGGGCGCCTGAGCGCGGGGGTGT
>Ga0180014_1000380_pt1 | contig 12680 bp, 12 predicted proteins | sample KR13_S1_MetaG_FD_116507 | JGI IMG/M metagenome (GOLD analysis project Ga0180014, IMG submission 116507) | Groundwater microbial communities from the Olkiluoto Island deep subsurface site, Finland - KR13_S1_MetaG | ecosystem: Environmental > Aquatic > Deep subsurface > Groundwater | place... | reverse complement strand
GTCGGCCTGGGTGTATTCCAGGTCGTAATCGAAGGCCAGGCTCTGCATGATGGAAAAATAGGTCGATTCATCGGAAAAAAAACCGCCGTTCTTTGTTTTGGGCAGGTCGGTGCCGAAAGAAAAGCAGATTATGAACAGCAGAAACATGGCAAAGAAAATCTTTATGGCTTTTGGCGTCATGGGCAGCCCCATTATAGCAAAATCCCTGGAAAAAGAAAACAGCGGATTTGTTCCCTGCGGTTGACCGTGTTGCTGAAATACTATATAATAAGATTTCCTGAAACGATCAACGGTTGCTGAATGCTGCGCCTTTTTCTTGTTTTTCAATGAGGTGGTCCGATGAAGCCAATTAAAAACCTTGGTAAACCTTTCCTGCTGCTATCAGCTTTTTGTCTGTTATTCCCCCGCTATTCCCACGCGTATATTGATCCCGGGACAGGCAGCTATGTTTTCCAAATCATCATCGCGGCTTTCGTGGCGGTTGCATTCGCTGTCAAGGTGTATTGGCAGAAGATCAAGATATTCGTCGTCCGGATTTTTTCTAAAAAGGAAAAATGAAGGTTGAAAGCACGGCCGTGTCCGGGTCTTTCCGCGACCCCAGCGGCTTCCTTTTCTGGGATGAAAACAGGCTTTTTCGCCAGGTTAATGAAGCTTACCGCGAACATTACGATAAGCTGATCGTTTCCGGTCTTTACGAGAAACTTGCCGGCTCCGGGCAACTTGTCGAGCATGAGGAATGCGACTTGAAACTGGCTTGTACCGCCGCCGCTTATAAAATCATTCGTCCCACCCTGGTGCCTTTCATCTCTTATCCCTACGAGTGGTGCTTTAGCCAGCTCAAGGACGCCGCCCTGCTAACCCTGGCCATCCAAAAAACGGCGCTGGAGTATGGCATGTCACTCAAGGACGCCAGCGCCTTCAATGTGCAGTTTGTCCACGGCCGGCCGTTGTTGATCGATACCCTTTCTTTTGAAAAATATCCCGAGGAGCGTCCCTGGGTAGCTTATCGCCAGTTCTGCCAACATTTTCTGGCCCCCTTGGCGCTGATGGCCCACCGCGATATCCGCTTGAATCAATTGTCGCGGCTGTACTTGGACGGCATTCCCTTGGACCTGGCCGGCAGTCTAATGCCTGCCCGCACCAGAATCAAGTTCTCCCTGCTTTCCCATATCCACTTGCATGCCCGTTCGCAAAAACGTTATGCCGACAAACCACTGCGATCCAAACAGCGCCCCATGAGCCGTTTTGCCCTCCTGGCTTTGCTCAACAGTCTGGAAACCGCTGTGAAGAAGCTGCACTGGCATCCAAGCGGCAGCGAGTGGGCCGACTATTACGGCCATACGAATTATTCCGATCAGGCGCTTGAATTCAAAAAGAATCTCATAGCAGATTTCCTGCAGTTGCTCAACCCGCGCCATGTTTGGGACATCGGAGCCAACACCGGTGTTTTCAGCCGGTTGGCCTCCCAGCGCAACATCCCGACCGTGGCCCTGGATATTGATGCGGCGGCGGTGGAAAAAAACTACCTGCAATGCCGCCGCTCCGGAGACAGGTTTTTGCTGCCGCTGGTTGGAGACATCACCAATCCCAGTCCGGGCATTGGCTGGGAAAACGACGAGAGGATGTCGCTTTTGCAGCGTTGTCCCATCGACACTGTCCTGGCCCTGGCCCTGGTGCACCACTTGGCCATTGCCAATAACCTGCCGCTGGCCAAGATAGCCGATTTATTCAGCCGTTTTTGCCGGAACCTGATTATCGAGTTCATTCCAAAAAGTGATTCCCAGGTGCGGCTCCTGTTGGCTACCCGGGATGATATTTTCCCCGATTACCACGCCTGCGGATTCGAAAAAGAATTCCAGCTTTATTTCACTATTGAGCGCCGCGAAGCCATCGCCCAAACGGATCGCATCCTGTATGCCATGCGCAGCAGGGTCCATGCCGGCAAATGATCTGAGCGCTCCAGCCCAAAGCATTGCCATGACGAGCCGTTGACCGATGGCACTTGTGCTCGCCGCCTTGACGTAGAAGAAAACTAAAACAAAGGTTTCTTTGTCTCCTGGGCCGGATTTTTCTTTATCCCCGTAAACGCAGGCCGATCTGCCTGCGGAAAAACGTGATCATCCCATCGCGCCGACCCAGGCTCTGAACACGGCCGTTCTGCGCCAGGATTTTTTTTAACGATGCCAAAGGCCGCATGGGGTCGAACTCGCCCTCAAGCAATGATGCAAAAGCTCCGGCGCGCTTCTCTTCTCCGGGCAGTGGCAGTGGGTCAGAGCCGCGCAAAACGGCTTTGCCGCTTAACTCCATGATGCGGAAGATACGCGGTGCCGGCCAGAAGGCGGGACGGGCCGGGTTATCGGCCAGGAACATGGCCGGCTCCGAGACCGAAGGCGCGAATCTCTCCACAAGGCGGCCGCGCCGGCCCAGCCATTTGCCTGCTCCCCAGGGAATGATGGCCAGGGCTCCGGCTGCGGCCAGTTCGGCCGTCACTTCCGCCAGGGGGCGTCTGTCGGCGATGGCGGGGAAAACACCGGCGGTCAGGACTTCAAGGCGTTCGGCGGTGACGATCTGCCGGCCCGAGACGATCAGTACGAGGCGCTCGCCCAGGCGGTTGAGGGCCAGCGAGTACGGTTCATCTGTAGGGCTGAAAGTGAATCCGCCCGGTGCGGAGGCGCCCGGGACGGCCCAGCGGGAAAACATATCGCATCCCGTAGCTTCGGTCAGCAGGACCATTCTCTGCAGCTGGATATTTTCACAATGCCGTTCAGCGGCGCCTAAAGCCAGGTTATCGCAAAGCGCCTGCCAGAATCGTTCCTGGTCATAGCTTTCGTAAAAATGCAAGTGAATGTCGACGGCGATGCGGGCAAACATGTTATGCGGATGCGGACAGGAAGCGCTTGTGCCAAAGGGCGAGGTTAACCAGGCTCCACAACAGGTGGTCGTGGTTCCTACTGCCGGTGCGATGCTCGGCGATCAGGCGGTCGACCGTGGCCGCATTGAATCTTTCACGGATGAAAGACGATCCGCTCAATACATCTTCCATGTAAGCGAGCAGGTCTCCCCGCAGCCAGTGCTTGATTGGAAAGCTGAAGCCGTGTTTGGGGCGGTAGGCTATTCCCGGCGGCAGGAGGTCAGCCATGGTTTTTTTAAGGATGGCCTTGGTCGTCCAGCCGGCAAGCTTGAGCCGGGAAGGGATGCGGCCGGCGAATTCGACCAGTTCGTGGTCAATGAGGGGGGCGCGAATTTCCAGCGCGCAGGCCATGCTCATTTTGTCCACTTTCATCAGCGGGTTTTCCGGCATCATGAAGCTTAGTTCGCAAAGGATTTCCCGCTCCAGGTCATCCTGGTTGCCGGATGTTGGCGCGGCACGATCCGCCCAAGCCAGGGTGGTCGCCAGGATTTCCTCGCTCGAGCGACCGCGGAAGAGGTCCCGAGCCATTTCTGCGCTTAGGAAATACTGCCAACGCATGTGGCCGCCGGAGGGCAGGGCGGCACCCTGGAAAAAACGGCGCAGGCTGTTCAAAGCGCCTTTTTTTTGGGGCCGGTCAGGAAGAGAGGCGGCCAGGGTGCCTGCCGCCCGACGCAGCGGGGCAGGAAGTTTTTGCAGGTAGCGTTCGGCCCTGCTGGCTTTGAAACGGTCATAGCCTACGAATACTTCGTCGCCCCCTTCGCCGGAAAGGCAAACCGTGACATGCTCGCGGGCTTTGCGGCAGATCAGGAAATAGGGAAGTACCGAAAATTCCGAGAACGGCTGGTCAAGGTGCCATACCGCTTTTTCTATGATTTCAGGGGTAATGGGATCGATCAGAAGCTCGTTGTGCACGGTGCCGAAGTGGTTGGCGACCTTTTTCGCGTAGGCGAACTCAGAAAATCCCGCTTCTTTGTAGCCCAGAGCGAATGTACGGATGGGGCCGGCACTGGCCCGGCGCATCATGGCCACGACCGTGCTTGAGTCGATACCGCCGGAAAGGAAAGCCCCCAGGGGAACGTCGCTCTCCAGCCGCAGGCGCACAGCCCGTTCAAGCTGGGCCCGCAACGCTTCGCTCCATTCCTTTTCCGGGCGTTCTTCGCTTTGTTGGCCAAGGCGCCAATATTGCCTGATGTTGGCGCTTCCGTTATCCCATTCCAACCAATGGCCGGCGGGGAGTGCCCTGATGCCGGCGAACGCTGTCATGGGTGCCGGAATGAACTCAAAGCCTAGGAAACAATCGAGGGCGGCTTCGTCGATCCTTCTGGGTACGCGGGGGTTCTTGAGCAGAGCTTTTATTTCAGAGGCGAAAACAAGCTGGTCGCCGGCCTGGCAATAATATAACGGCTTCTCTCCCAGCCGGTCGCGGGCGAGCAACAGGCGCTGCTGCCGGGCGTCCCAAAGGGCCATGGCGAACATACCGTTAAGGCGCCGCAAGCATTCAATGCCCTCTTCTTCGTAAGCGTGCAGGATCACTTCCGAGTCGGAACCGCTGCGAAAAACGTGCCCACGGGTTTCCAGCCAGCGCTTCACCTCGCGAAAATTGTAGATTTCTCCATTGTGCAGCAGCCAAAGGCTGCCGTCTTCATTGGTGATGGGCTGGCGTCCGTTTTCAGAAAGGTCGATGATCGACAGGCGGCGGTGCCCCAGAGAGATCCCCGGTGTGCAATGGTAGCCGCTCTGATCGGGTCCCCGGTGGGAGATCTCATCGGCCATGGCCTGCACCGCCTGCCGGTCCTCCCAGGTAAAACCGCATATGCCGCACATGGATTAGTTCTTCCCTGCAGGGGGCGGCATTTGGCTGATCGCGGCCCAGGTGCGGCGCATGCCTTCAACTACGTCGAAGCGTGGTTCAAAGTCGAGCAGTTTTCGAGCTTTGGCTATTGAAAAAGCCGTATTGTTGGTGAAAAACTTCAAGGTTCGGCTGGAAACGAAAGGTTCGCGGTTGAATTTCTTGGCCAGCCATTCCGCTGTGGCGAACAGGGGGCGGGCTATGATCAAAGGAAGATGTATCCGGGGTTCGGGAAAGCCGGATGCCTGGGCCATGGCGCCCAGCAATTCGCGCAGGGATACCGGACGGGCGTCACCGATCACGAATACCTGGCCCACGGCTTCGGGGCGCGAGGCGCAAAGCCGGCAGGCGAGGTTGAAGTCCTCGACATGAATGCAATGGCGCAGGCTATTGCCGCTGCCGATGTAGAAAAATGTTCTCTTGCGCAGCGAACGAAACAATTTTTCCGTTCGTGGACAGCCCGGTCCGTATACCCATACCGGCCTGATCACGGTCAGCGGCAAACCGCTTTGGAACGCATAGTCGAGCACGGCTTCCTCTCCGGCTAGCTTGCTTTTTTCGTAGATCAGATCGGGATGGCAGGAGGTAGTTTCGTCGGCCGGTGGGTCGGTGATCGCTCCATAAACGCCCACGCTGCTTACGTGAACGAAGCGGGCGACTTTTGCCTCGTGGCACAAGCGGACCAGGTCGAGCGCTCCATCGCGGTTAATGCGCCAGTAAGCCTCTTCACTTAAGGTGACGGAAAGATGAGCGCTGGCCAGGTGGAAGACCACTGCGGCTCCGGTCACGACCTTTTTCATTGCTTCCCGGTCGCAGATGTCGGTCTGGAAGATCTTAAGTCCGGCTCCGGCATCCAGAGAGTGCAGACGTTCCGTGTGAACATCCACGGCGTGCACGGTCATGCCCCGGGCCAATTGGTCTTCAACCAGGTGGCGGCCCAAAAAACCATTGGCCCCGGTGATGACGGCGATCATTTGACGGTCTCCACTACCACGGCATAGCCGCGTGTGAAGGCGATCAGGTAATCCAGGCGGGAAATGAGCCAGAAAACCGGATAGAGCAGGGCGTAAAGCTTGTAACTCTTTTTAACCGAGTTGAGCTGGCTCTTGCTCACGGGAGCGATAGTCCCAGCTTCGACGGGGGCCCGGCTTTTTTTGGCCAGCAATTTAACGTAAAGGAAATTGATCGCGAGTTCCAGCATCTCGGTAAAAAAACGAGCGTAGGAACCGCTGCGTATGAAGGTTAATCCGGCCGCTGTGGTGAGCCGGCGCAGGTCGGAGATGTCGAATCCCGTGCGGCGATGACCGTAGGCCTTGGCGTCCATGCCGATGGCCTTCTTGATGCGCACCGCGAGCTTTTTCTCGTTGCCGTTGGGAGTGGTGACGATCACCGTGCCGCCAGGGCGCGTGACGCGCGCCAACTCGCGGGTGATGGGCAGGGGGTCGTTTAGATGCTCGTGCACGTCTATGCAGACCGACAGATCGAATTCATCATTTTCAAAGGGCAAAGAAGCTGTTTCACCATCAAGCTTGAGCACCGGTTCACCCAGGAGCTCTTCCATGCCGGGAATGCCCTGGGCTTCAAAGTCGGCCCAGGTCCAAAGGCCGCCCATATGGCGTATTTTATAGTTGATGGCGCCGTTGTTGTCGCCGCAGGTAAGGAGCAGACACTTGCGGTTGGCGAGAACAGGGAAGAATCTGGCCAGAGCCGCAACCTTCATCTTTTTCTTCAAGGAGCGGTTGAACATCTTCAATTGCCATGGTGTTTCTTTGCTGGCGTTGGCTGAGATTTCCATCAGGACATTTTACGGGATATCGGCAGCAATTTCAATAGAGAAAAAGTAGCGAACATGCGGGCAACATCGATTTTTTGGCTTTGTGTTTTTTGAAGTCAGGCGGTTTGTCAAATTTAGATCAATCTCTGGAAATGGAAAGCAAGTCATTCACCCTTCGGGCCGTTTCCCGAAAACCCATGGCCAGGCGGCGGTAATTTTCCAAGAACTCATCCAGGAAAGGGAATTGGGAGCGGTATTTTTCGGCCAGTTCAAAGACCAGCCATTGGTCCTGGTCGGGGGCGCGTCCGGTGATATTTCTTTTTAAAGTATTGAACTCTTTGAAAGGAGAGGCGCCGGCGTCGGAATTTTTCCACCTCCGATCACTGGCCCGGATACGTTTCAGCTCTTTATCGGTCAGGTCGACCTGAAAAAGGGTCCGGCCCAGGTTTTCCTCGTCCAGCCGGGAAATTTTTTCCAATTGGTCAAGTAGTTTCAAGGTTTTTTCCTTAACCTGCAACGCCTGGTCGTATTCGTCTTGCATGGTGATGCCGATCTCCAGGGTCATGCCCTGGATGAAATGACCGACCAGGTTTTGAAATTCTTCAATGTCCCGATCCAGGGCCGGGGGCTGAAGCATTTCCCGCATAAAAGCCAGGCGCTGGTCAGTGCCAACACCGTCGGGCAAGTGCTTTTTTATCTTTTCAAAGGCCTGGTCGCTCAGATAATCACCTGCCAACCCTTTGTTGCGGAGGCCGGATTCCGTTTTGACCAGGATCCTGGCCAATACTTCTTCGGTCATGGCTTGCCTGATTTTCTTTTCGTCGCAGCAGGTGATTCCGGTCGGAAGGATTTCCTGGGTGACGGAAAAGGATAGGCCAGCTCCGCTCAAGCACAGAAAAAAAAGAAGCATAATTTTGAAACGCATCTTGAATTCATTTTAAGCGAATCGATTCCTGATTTCAATAAGGGTCCATTTTTCCCCGTTGACTTTTTGGACTTTTTCATTTATAGTTTTTTTTTAAGGAGTTGTAATGAACATCAAACACCAAAAAACAAAATTGATTTTAGAGCTGTTCGAAGAGATCAGCGCCATACCGCGCTGTTCCAAGAATGAAGAGAAAATCGGTGCTTTCCTTTTGCAATGGGCGGAAAAAAACAGTTTGCAATCCAAAAAAGACAAGGTCGGCAATGTACTGATCAAGGTGCCCGCTAGCACGGGTTACGAGGGATCCGGAACCGTGGTGATTCAGGGCCACATGGACATGGTTTGCGAAAAAACCGCCGATTCTCCCCATGATTTCACCAAGGACCCCATCCGTTTTGTCTATGACGGCGAATGGCTGAAAGCCGATCGTACCACCTTGGGCTCCGATAACGGCATCGCCCTGGCCATGGCCATGGTGCTGGCGTTGGATAAGGAAGCCGTCCATCCTCCCCTGGAGTTGCTTTTCACCGTGGATGAGGAAACCGGTTTGACCGGGGCCAATGCGCTGCAGGCTGATTTTATCGAAGGCAAGATCCTGCTCAATATCGATTCCGAGGACGAGGGCGTGTTCACCGTCGGTTGCGCCGGCGGCCGCGATACCCACATCAGTTTGGCGTTACAGTACGAAGATGCCCCTCCTGGTTTTATCATGGCCCGCTTGAAAACCGGCGGCATGAGCGGCGGTCATTCCGGGATCAACATCAATGATGAACGGGCCAACGCCATAAAAATTTTGATCAGGACCATCATGCGGATCAAGGCGGAGTTCGACCTGCGCCTGGCCGATATCTCTGGCGGCACTGCCCACAATGCCATTCCCCGCGATGCCTGGGCCGATATTTTTATCCCCCGTGACAACTTTAAAGCAATTGAAAAAACCGCGGCCGACATGGAAGATGTTTTCAAGCATGAATTCAAGAAAATCGACTCCAATCTGAAGATCTCAGTGGAACTGCAGCCCGAAACAATGGGCAAGCGTCCGCTGAACGCAGCCGACAGCGCCAGGATTTTTGACCTGATCATCTCCCTGCCGCACGGCGTGGCCGCCATGTCAACGGAAATGAAGGGGTTGGTGGAAACCTCCAACAACCTGGCCAGCGCCAAGATCGCCAACAGCAAGATCGATATCATCACCAGCCAGCGCAGTTCGGTTATGTCGCGGTTGGACGCTCTGACCTGGAGGATCGAAGCCATTGCGCGCCTGGCCGGCGCCCAGGCTGTCAGCGGCTCCGGCTACCCGTCCTGGCAGCCTAACCTGCAATCGCCGCTGTTGGCCCGCTGCAAAGACGTATACCGCAAGCTGTTTGGCCGGGAGCCCCACGTGGAAGTCATTCACGCCGGCCTGGAATGCGGCATCATCGGTGACAAAAAGGCCGGCATGGATATGATTTCCTTCGGCCCGACGCTGAAAAACCCCCACGCGCCCGAGGAAAAAATTCACGTGGAATCCATCGGCAAGATCTGGGATTTCCTGGTGGAGCTGTTGAAAAGTTTGAAATAATTTTATTACCGTTGAATTGACCGGCGCAGCGTTTTTTATTAAAATACGTCCATGAAAAGAAGAACTTTCGTAAAAAACGGCGTGTTGTTTTCCTCAAGCATACTGCTAGCCCGCCCGAACCGTGCCCAGGCCAATCCGGACACAGCGGCTGCGGTTATTCAGGTAAAGGGTGAATCGCCATATGAAATCACCAAAAGGGCTGTGGCCGAGATCGGCGGCATGGGGAAAATTATCTCCCGGGGCGATGTGGTCATGGTCAAGCCCAACATCGGCTGGAACCGGACGGTGGAACAGGCCGCCTGCACTAATCCCGAAGTTTTGCGGGCTCTGATCGAGCTGGCTTTCAACGCCGGAGCCAAAAAAGTTGTGGTCATGGACAACACTTGCCACAAGGCCGAGGACTGCTACCAGCGCAGCGGCATTGAAGCCATGGCCAGAGAACTGGGAGCCGACGTGCGCTATTGTGACGAAAGCCGCCTGGTTGCTCATGACTTCAAGGGCGAATATCTTGCCAAATGGCCGGTTTTCAAGGACTATTTGGAAGTAGACAAATTCATCAATGTGCCCATCCTCAAGCATCACGGCAGTGCCGGCCTGACCATCGCCATGAAGAACCTGTATGGCATCCTGGGCGGCAACCGCGGCAAGCTGCACCGCGACATGGGTGAGAACATCGCCGAACTGGCCGGAGGTTTCCGCAGCCACCTGGTCGTGGTCGACGCTTACAGGATTTTGCTGCGCAACGGCCCGGTGGGCGGACGGCTGAGCGACGTAGAAATGCGCAAGACCGTGATCGCTTCGACCCACATCATGCATGCCGATGTAGCGGCTGCGGTCCTTTTCGGCAAGGACCCCAGGCAAGTGGAATTCCTGCAGGCGGCCCACAAAAAAAAAATGGGCGAGATCGACATCGCCAAGATCCAGGTCAAATTGTTGACCGTATGAGGGCCGGTGGACGCCAAAACCGGTAAACGCCTGCAGCGGCTGCGCATCAGCAGCCAGTTTTTTTTCACCTGGTTGTTTTTCTTTTTGCTGCTGAAAAGCGGCGGGGCCGCGATCGAGCATTTGCCCCAGACCGGTTTTTTCTTTTATATCGATCCCCTGTTTCTTTGGGTGAATATTTTGGCAGGACCTTTTTTGCAAGTCTTTTTGCTCGCGCTGATCCCGCTCATCATGACCATGGTCTTCGGCCGTTTTTTTTGTGGCTGGGTCTGCCCCTTCGGCGCCCTGAACCAATTTTTTACCTGGTTGGGTAGCCGGCGCCAGCGCAAGAAGATCGCGGTCAGCCGCTCCTCACTGCGGTTGAAGTACCTGCTTTTGATCATTCTGCTGGTCGCATCCCTTTTTGCCAGCCAATTGCTGGGCTGGCTGGATCCTTTTGCACTCCTGACCCGCAGCAGTTCCGTGGCGCTGGTCCCGGGCGCAAATTTCCTGGCCCAGCACGCCCTGCAATCCGGGGCCCAAAACCAAGGCTGGGTGGGGAAAATCATCAAACCGCTGTACGATTTCAGCCGCCGTTTCCTGCTCACGGTCAGGCAGAGGACATTCCTGCAGGCCGCGGCCATCGGTCTGATTTTTTTCGGCCTGTTGCTGCTGAACCTGTACCGCCGCCGTTTTTTTTGTAACAGCCTCTGCCCGTTGGGAGCGGTTTACGGTTTTGTGGCCAAGTATTCCCTTTTGCGTCTGCCGCTCAATGAAAACTGCACAAATTGCGGCGCCTGTTCCAACCATTGTACATATTACGGCAGTCCTTTTCAGGATTACCTCAAATCCGAATGCGTGCTTTGCCTAAATTGCCTGAACGATTGTCCGTTCGCCGCCATTGACGTGCGCTTTCAGCTACCACGATCCGGAAAAAGGCCCGCCCTGGACATGGGCCGTCGCAAGATCCTGGCCGCAGCCGGCTGCGGACTGGCCGCAGCGGCTCTGCCCCAGATCGGTGTGAATAAAAAGGCCAAGGCCCATGACTTTATCCGGCCGCCGGGAGCGGTTGCGGAAAAAGAATTCCTGAAAAAATGCGTCCGCTGCGGGGCCTGCCTGCAGGCTTGTCCGACCAACGCCATTCAGCCGGCCGTTTTTCAGGCCGGGCTGGAAGGGATCTGGACCCCGGTTTTAATTCCGGTCAACGGTTATTGCGAATACGAGTGCGTGCGCTGTACCCGGGTGTGCCCAACCCACGCCCTCATGCCGTTGACGCTGGAAGAGAAAAAACAGTTCAAGATCGGCACGGCGGTCATCAACCGCAGCACCTGTTATACCTACGCCGACGGCTACAATTGCGCGGTTTGTGAAGAACATTGCCCGGTGCCGGAAAAGGCGATCAGGTTTCGTGAAGTCGAAGTATACAATTTCCGCGGCAAACTCAAAAAAGTGAAACAGATCTATGTGGTTCCGGACTTGTGCATCGGATGCGGCATCTGCGAGAACGTCTGCCCGCGCACCGATGCTCCGGCCATCACGGTCGGAGCCGAGGAAGAGCAACGGGAAAATTCCTTTTGAAAATTGCCACGCGGGCGTGAGCGGCATTGCTTGCGGCTCCGATCGCCGCTATTGACTTTGTGGATGATTTATACTAATTTTAGTTCGAAATAAGGAGTTTTATGAAAAATTGGATGAAAGGACTTGTTTTGGCTGCGGTTTTGCTTTGGCTGTCCGGCTGTACCCGTACCAGTGAAGCAAAGGTTAACGTGTACAACAAGGGCGAATTGGCCACCAAGGTTACTATTTACTATTCGACTTCGCAGATCAGCCCCGGCCAGACAGAGACGTTCACGCTGACCTGGCCTGGACGGGGCACCATGCGCGTCAGCATGGATTACTTTCCGGTCGGCCAGCCGGCGCGTTCCCAATATCAGGAACTTAATTTGAACCACGGTGACGACATCACCATCAATGTGGAATTCACAAAGAAATAGAAATTGCTGCATGAATGCGCTGAAAAAAATGGATCTGGTCCTCGCCGCTGATCATGCCGGCTTTGAACTGAAGGAAAAGATCAAGGAAAGCCTGCTACTCCAGGGCTTTACCGTTGATGATTGCGGCGTCAATTCCGTGGCTGCGGCTAATTGGGCTGAATTCGGTGCGGCAGCGGCCGCAAAAGTTTCCGCCGATCCGCAGCATAAAATGGGGATACTCGTCTGCGGTTCGGGTATCGGCATGTCTATCGTGGCCAACAAGTTTAGGAATGTGCGCGCCGCGCTCTGCCACGATGAAAACGCGGCCCTCCTGGCCCGCAGCCATAACGACGCCAATGTCCTGGCTTTGGGGGCGCGGGTGGTGGACAGCGCCACGGCCTTGAAGATCGTCGCTGTTTTTCTGCAGACCGCTTTCGCGGGCGGCCGGCACCAGGTGCGGTTGGATTACCTGCGCGACGGCGTGGAAAATAAAATTCATTGAAATCATTTGACAAAATCAGGAGGTCACATGCCCGTTGACACAAAAGACATCTTTGCCATAGTCGAAAAGCAGAACCAATGGCGAGGCAAGCAATGCATCAACCTGATCGCCAGCGAGAACACTCCCAGCCCGGCAGTACGCTCGATCCAGCTCAATGATTTTATGGGCCGTTACGCCGAAGGCCATCCCAACACCCCTGACAAGATCAACCGTTACTACCAGGGAACCCAATACATCGATGAAATTGAAACAATGGCCGCCAAG
>Ga0180014_1000379_pt1 | contig 12681 bp, 18 predicted proteins | sample KR13_S1_MetaG_FD_116507 | JGI IMG/M metagenome (GOLD analysis project Ga0180014, IMG submission 116507) | Groundwater microbial communities from the Olkiluoto Island deep subsurface site, Finland - KR13_S1_MetaG | ecosystem: Environmental > Aquatic > Deep subsurface > Groundwater | place... | reverse complement strand
GTGGTCAGATCGTGGCCAGTTCCGGCAATCAGGTCCTTCAGATCAAGGATTTCGACTAGGTTTGCCATCAAGGGCAGTTGCCTTCCTAGAGCGTCCCCGTTGGGACAAGCTGCCAGGCTGGCACCTGCTCCTAATATCACGACGTGCGGACACCCCACACGGCGGCAGCGCAGCGAAACGAGGTCTTCGTGCGTAACGTCGTATCTCACGATTCACCCGATCTGAATTCGTTACCCTTGTTTGACAAGGAAACCTTGGGGTCGGGAAACCTTGGGGTCAGATCGCACTCAGCCATTAGGGAAATCCTGCTATTGACAAAGGGCGCTCTGACCCCAGAACCACAGAACCAGCTTTTAGCCACTTTCTTTCCGCTAAAAGTGCTTACCGAGTGATTCGAGAACTAACTCAATACGTTTCCCGTCAAGCTTGTACGCTGCTATGAACTGTCGCAGGGTCTTACTTCCTTTCTTGAGGTTACACTGGTCACATATTAGGACCATATTCTCAATGGTGGATAGCCCTCCCTTGAAAACCGGATAGATATGGTCCGCGTGCATCGCATCGCCAAGCGGAAGTCCACAATACGGACAGTCCTTTGTAACAGCCAGTTGTCCTTCTAAAGCCCCTTTAATCTTGTCTGCCAGTTGGCGAGTGGTGCCAAAATGTGCGGCTGCTGCTGCGAAAACGTCGTCGCCTATGCCATACTTGAGGCGCAGTTTACCTTCTTCTGTCTCTTGCTCGGCCAACTTCTTTAACTGTTCGATTTCCTGTAGTTTTCGATTTTCATCCAATGCCGCTAATTTTAATCCAAAATCACAAAAGTAATAGCCGTCGAAACTGAGGTGATGCTCGATTGAACCATAGTAGTAAGCATACATCCTATTCAAATCTGCGTCTTCCGATTGCGGACCATGACCCATAGTATCAATGGCACGCAAACCGTCGTACCACTTGTCCTCTATTGTCTGTTCACTCTCCTTTGCAATGAATATCTTCTTAGTCTCCGCTTCATATTCCTGCCTTGCTTTACGATAAACTGCAAACTCCATCTCCTTTATTTTCTTTTTGAGCTCAATTGTGATGGGGTTATATCCCAACAAGGGGTCAACTCCCCACAACTTGTCTAACCACCCTTGACGGTTCTTGGCGTCTTCAATGATGGCGGCTTTCTTGCGCTCACATTCATATTTGCACGGTCCATATGTCTTGTCCCCCCATTCTTTACCAACACGGTCCAGAAGTGGCTGAATGTCTGCCAGCTTCTTATTCCGCTCCTCCAATGCTTTGGGTAATGCTTTTATAACAGCTCGTATCTTTTCAAGTTCAGCGCAAGCTTTAGCGAGCTTCTCGACCGCTGGCACCCATTTCTGTTGTTTGTGTCGCATAGCCGCACCAAAAGGCCATCACCCGGTAGAACCATTGCGAGGCCATACCCTCACCCCCTGCCCCTCTCCCAAAGGAGAGGGGAGCTTTTCGGATAGCCCGTCAGACCCACCACCCATACCCATAGGTGTAGCGATGTGCGTCTGAGCGGTCAACTACCGGCCCGCTTCGTGTGCGGGGGACGAAACGGGACAGGTCCGATATTGGCAAACTGGGCAAGCGTCGGTTATTCTACGGCTATGTCTCGGATTGGAGGAGGTCTTCGGGGTTGGCTTCCCGACGGGCGGTATGGCGTATGTGCAGCACAACCACGGTCTGCTCGCGCACGAGAAACAGCGCTCGATAACTCCGCAGTCGGCCGTAGAGAAGCTGGCGAATCTCGACGGACAACTTCCGGGTTTCCGCCGCAACCGGACAACGCTCTGGATTGTGGCCCAGGCTACCGAGGGCATCGAGAAATCCGTTGTACCAGCCAACGGCGGCCTCTGGGGCGCGCTCAGCACACCATTGGTATGCCTCGTCAAGGTCTCCGGCAGCGCGGTCGGTAAGAAGAACCTGGTACGTCATTCGTTGCGGGCAATGCCGAGCTTGGTCCGCAGTTGGGCATCCACGTCGCCCAGCGGACGCACTCGGCCGGCGTCCAAATCGGCAAGTCCCTCGCGGATGCCGGCGATGGTCTTGTCCCGATCTCGCAGCGCCTGCAGGGCCTCGACCAATACATCATCTTCCGATTTGTATGCGCCGGAAGCCAGTTCTTCCCGGACCAATCGGCCAAGCATGGGAGGGAAAAGATACGACATCGACAAACTCCTCGATTCAAGTGGAGTCCCACGTGACTTCCTCATTGTACCAATCGTTGACTTATTGGTAAACAGGCGTGATGATACATCGGCGATTGAAGAAGCGGCCCGCGAAAGGTCGGACTTACACTCAATCCACCCCGCAATTTAGCCTTTCCACGCCGTCCGGGGACGAATATAATGCCGCTGGGGTCGTTTTTTTTCAGGAATCGTATCATGGAACGCGAGCTATTCGATCGGGCCGAGGCCATTCAGCAGCGGATTCTCCAACTGCGGGACTCTCTTTGACCACGAAGGCAAGCGGAAGCAGGCGGAAGCGATCGAGGAGCGGATGGCCGCGCCCGACTTCTGGAGCAATCAAGAAAAAGCCCGCGAGGTCGTCGCCGAGTTGAAGGGGCTGAAGGCCGTGTTGAAGCCCTTGGCGGAAGTGCTCAAGGCGGGCGACGATCTGGCCGCGCTGATGGAGATGGCCCAGGAGGACGACGACCTGGCAACCGAAGTGCCCGGCGAACTGGAACGCCTCGAGCAAGCGGTCGATGCGCTGGAGACCAAGGCCCTGTTGAGCGGCCCGTTGGACGCCAACGCCGCGCTGCTGACGATCAACGCCCGCGACGGAGGAACCGACGCCAACGATTGGGCCGAAATGCTCTTGCGGATGTACCTGAACTGGGCAAAGGAAAACGATTACCAGACCGAAGTCCTCGACCGTCAGGACAACGAGGAGGCGGGCATCAACAGCGCCACGGTCGCCGTGCGAGGGCCGATGGCCTACGGTTACCTCAAGGGAGAGAGCGGCATGCACCGGCTGGTCCGCATCAGCCCATTCAACGCCGAGCGGAAGCGGCAGACGAGTTTCGCCGCCGTGGACGTCTCGCCCGAGGTCTCCGATCAATGCGACATCGAAATCCGCGACGAGGACGTCGAGGAGCAGGTGTTTCGGGCCAGCGGTCCCGGCGGGCAACACGTCAACAAGACCTCCAGCGCCGTGCGGCTGATTCACCGTCCGACCGGCATCGCGGTGGCGTGCCAGAGCGAGCGGAGCCAGCATAAGAACCGCGCTACCGCGTTGAAGATGCTGCGTGCCCGGCTGGCCCGAATCGAGGAGGAAAAGCGCGAGGCCGAACAGGCGGCCAAGTACAACCAGATGCCCAAGGTCGGGTTCGGTTCGCAGATTCGCAATTATTTTCTTCACCCGGAGCAACGCGTAAAGGACGCACGGACCGGCCACGCCGAGACGAGTTTCCACGACGTGCTCGACGGCCACATCCAGGAGTTCCTCGACGCCTATTTACGATACAGGGCGGGCAAGCAATAATACGTAAGGTTCAAGGTCAAAGGTTCAAGGTCAAAGGTTCAAGGTTCAATGTCAAAGGAGTTTCCAACGTAATTTCATCCTTGAACCTTGAACCTTGAACCTTTTCGAATGATTGCCGTTCGGCGGCAAAAGTGGTACATTTTTATGCGGCTCGACGATGTTGAACGACTGAAGCAACAGTATGCCGGCAGGCGGGTGCTGGTGGACGCCCGACGGCCGGAGTTGACCCGTTGGGCCGAAGTGCCGGGCAGGGTGGTGACGGTCAACTTCAACGGCCACGCGCTGGTCCGATTCGACGGACCCGATCCGAGTTGGCGCGATATTGACCCGGCGTTCCTCAAACTGGAGTCATCGCCATGAACTCAAAAGATGTTGACTTGGCGGCCGTCGATATGAACTCAAAAGATGTTGACCTGGCGGCCGTCGATCGGAACTCGCCGGAGTTGGCGCGGAAACGGCGCGGCTGGTTCGGACGCAACTGGCTTTGGTTCGTTCTCGTCGATCTGTTGGTGTTGATGGCGATCGGCGCCGGCTGGGGATATTGGTCCTTCTTCGGCCGCGTGTATTGCCTGGACGAGTATCGCTTGGCGATGAAAAAGATCGCGGGAAGCGATGCTTTGCGGAATGAGCTTGGCGCGCCGATTCAGGCCGCGGGCTGGCCGCCGCCCAGTCCCCGGCTCGAAGACCGCGAGAGGGAAGTCCGCTGGAACATCCAAGGACCCAAGGGCCGGGCCAAGGCCCACGTCCTCGCACGCTTGATGCAGAGCAAATGGGAGATCATCATCATGGAGGTCGCGTTGGCCGACGGCGAGAAGGTTTCGCTGGTCGAGGAAATCGGTGACGCGGCCGACGCGCCGCTCTTCGAGGGAGCGAAGCCGGAAAGCGAGAAGCCCGAAACCGACGCCCCCCCGCCGGTGATCAATCTGCCGACGCCCGACGTGCATGTGCCCGGCGGGGATTGATCGCTCTTTTGGATTTCGCGGATGTTCGCCGTCGTTTCAGATAGAGATCGAGCTTTGTCTCGTTGTCGAGATCAAGGAACGTTTCGCCGCATCGAGAACATGTGTAGAACTCGATATTGGGGACTTTCAGGGCCGTTCCGTGAACGGTGACGGGAAATCCGCGCCGCTTCTTTTCAAGCTTGTCGCTGCCACACGAAATACAATGGGTGATCGAGTTACTCATATCCACTCCCTGCGGTCACTTCACATCCAGCATCCGCCGCAATGCTTCCAGTGCCCAGCGGGCGGTTTCCGGCTCGACCTCGATCACGTTGACCGGCGTGCCGGCCGCCAGGTTCTCCACCGCCCAACATAGACGCGGCAGGTTGATGCGGAACATCGTCGAGCAGACGCAGGACTCGTTAGACAGCAGATGTATTTCCTGCTCGGGATGTTCGCGCCGCAGACGGTCGACCAGATGCAGCTCGGTGCCGATGGCCCATCGCGTGCCCGGCGGCGATTGCTCGATCTCGCGGATGATCTTGCTGGTCGAGCCGACCACGTCGGCCAGATCGGCCACCTCCATCATGCACTCGGGATGGACGATGATCTTGATGCCGGGATACTTCGCGCGGAAGTAGGCCACGTCATAGGAGGTGAACCGTTGGTGGACGCAGCAGAAGCCCCGCCAGAGGATCACCCGGCTGCCTCGAATCGCCTCCGCCGAGTTGCCGCCGAGTTTGTCTTGGCGCGGGTCCCAGAGCGGCATTTGCTCTAGGGGAATGCCCATCGTGCGGGCGGTGTTCCGGCCCAAGTGTTGATCGGGGAAGAAGAGCACGCGGCCGCGGCGTTGGAAGGCCCAATCGAGCGCGGCCCGGGCGTTGGACGACGTGCAGACGATCCCATCGCGACGGCCGCAAAACGCCTTCAACTCGGCCGCCGAATTGACGTAGGTGATCGGCGTCACGTCGTCTATGTCGATCACTTCGGCCAGTTCGCTCCAGCATTTTTCGACCTGTTCGACGTCGGCCATGTCGGCCAGCGAGCAGCCGGCGTCCAAGTCGGGCAGAATGACCGGCACGCGCAGGCCGCCGCGCTCGGCCAGCCGCTCCGGCCGGTTGGCCAGGATGTCGGCCGTCTCGGCCATGAAGTGGACGCCGCAGAAGACGATTGCCCGACATTCTTCACTGTTGGCAGCCAGTTCCGACAGTCCGTAGCTGTCGCCGCGCAGGTCGGCCAGGGCAATGACCTCGTCTTGCTGGTAGTGGTGGCCGAGGATCAGCAGCCGGGGCCCCATTTCCGCACGCACGGCTTGGACACGCCGGACAAGGGCGTCCTTCTCCAGCGATTCATAGCGGGCCAAATCGAAAGTCGGATTGTGGGTGGCGCTCATTGTGCGTTCGATTATCGTTTATCGCCTACCGGCGCTTCTTCGACGCGGCAACGGGGGTGGTTTTCGGGCGTCGGACGGCGCGGCGCGATGGGGTTTGCGGCGTTTCGGGCGCGTCGTCCAATGCGCCCAACCGGCCCAACAACTCGTTCAAGGCCGCCACGTCCAGGCGCGTTCTCCTGCCGCGTGGAAAGCGCTTGAGCCTCACGCCCGACTTGCGCAAGGTGGAGGCCCTGACGTGGACGCTCGACGTGCTCATGCCGAGCTTGTCGGCCACTTCGCCCGTCGATTTCGACTTGGCGTAAGCCGTAACAAAATCTTCCACGGAGACTGGGGATTTTCGCTTTGCCATATTTGCGCCTATATGTTGTTTGTAACCGCAAGAATTACCCTATAACATTTATAGCGGAAATAACCCGAAGGGGCAACGTCCTTGTTTAACCCGGAGCCAACGGCGACGGGAATGTCTCCCGCTGCCCACCGTCGCCGATGGCTCCGGGTTAAACGACCCCAACTGCTACGGGGCAGCGCCTTCGTTTAACCCGGAGCCAACGGCGACGGCGGGGCGTTATCGTTCGTTTAACCCGGAGCCAACGGCGACGGCGGGGTGACGGTGGGTAGCGGGAGATGGGTGACATCCCCGTCGCCGTTGGCTCCGGGTTAAACGAGTTGTCATGATCCACGGATATCATCTGATCTGGGGCGCGTACGGGTTTTGGCTGCCCAACGATCCGCGCGGGTCGTGGTCCGATTTCGTGGGTTCGTGGGAACTGGCCCGCTTCGGCCGGGCGACCCGGTCGATCGAGCGCCTGGACATCGACACGTCGCAATGGGCCGTCTGGCGGGCCGCCGCGATCAAAGCACTCCGGTTTCCGCCGGTCCAACTCAGCGGCAGGCAAGCGCGGACGGTGGGTAGCGGATTTGCCGTCGGATCGCGCAAATGCCGCTTGGCAATTTGGGCCTGCTCGATCCTGCCGGAACACGTCCACCTGGTAGTCGCCAGGCATACCTACAAGGCGGAGCAAATCTGCAATCTGCTCAAAGGAGAGGCCACCAAGCAGTTGAAGGCGGAGTCCCTTCACCCGCGACAGAGGTTTCAGCGCCGCGATGACAAGCTCCCGTCGCCGTGGGCGGTGGGCCAATGGAAGGTTTATCTTGACACCGAGCAAGCGATCGACGCGGCCATCCGCTACGTCGAGGAGAACCCGGTCAAGGAAGGCAAGCCGCCTCAGAAATGGTCCTTTGTGACGCCGTTTGCCGGCGTTGACCGCTCCGGCTGGACAACATACCACTGAGTCGTTTAACCCGGAGCCATCGGCGACGGCGGGTGAGCGGGGGCGGCGGGAGGCATCCCCGTCGCCGTTGGCTCCGGGTTAAACAAACCACTTCAAGCCGAACCGGTCGCCGGTCGGGCGGCTGAGTCCGCCGAGCAACGGGCCGGTCGGTTTCGAGCGATTCTTCGACTGCTTGGACGGTTCCGCTTCTTCCCCTTCCTTTTTGGCGGGTTCCGGCGGGGCCGACAACTCCTTCATCGAGAGGCTCATCCGCTGCGCCTCCGGGTCGACCGAAAGGACAATCACCTCGACCTGCCGGCCCTCCTTCACCACGTCGGAGCATCGCCAGACGCGCTTGTGCGAGAGTTCGGAGATGTGGACCAGCCCTTCGATGCCCGGCTCCAATTCGACGAACGCCCCGAAATCCATCAGCTTAGTGACGGTCCCGGTGGCGATAGTATTGGGCGGGTATTTTTGCGCGGCGGTCGTCCACGGGCTTTCCAGCAGGTCTCGATACGCCAGGCTGATCTTGCCGGTGGCCGGATCGATCTTATCTACCCGCACCTTGATCTTCTGACCCTCCTTGAGCACGTCGCTGGGATGCTTTACCCGGCCCCAGGCCACCTGGCTGACGTGAACCAGCCCGTCGACGCCGCCGAGATCGACGAACGCGCCGAAGTCCATGAGCTTTCGCACCACGCCCTCGCGGACATGGCCCGGGCGGAGCGAATCGAGCAGTTGCTGCCTGACCTGCTCCCGCTCGCGTTCGAGCACGGCGCGGCGGCTGAGCACGAGGTTCCGCCGGTCGGGGTTCGCTTCGGTGATGATGCACGTCCACTTCTGATCGACGAACCGGGCAAGGTCCTCGACCCGGTAGAGGTCGATCTGGCTGACGGGGATGAAACCGCGGATGTGGTTCACTTCGCACTCCAGCCCGCCGGTGTTGTGGCCCGTCACGCGGACCTCGATCAGCGCCCCTTCGATCAGATCGGACCAGTCGTCCACCTGCACCGCCTTGTTCGGCAGCGACAATTCGTACAATCCGTCCTCGGGGTTGAGCCGCTCGACGACCACCTGGACTTCCGCGCCGGGCCGTGGCGGGACGTCGAACTGGCGGAGCGATACGGCCCCTTGCCGGCGTCCGGCGAACTCGACGAACACGTCGTCGCGGCGGACGGCGACCACCCGGCCGCTTTGCATCTCGCCAGGCTCGAACGTCTGCTCGCCGGACGATCCGGCATCGAGCAACTCGTCCATCGAGGCGTCGCCCATCGCGCGGTGAAGCTCGTCTTCCATCTCCGGCGACATTTGGTCGCGGACGCTCGGTTTCAAAATGGGTGTCTGCGGACCGGCCAGCGCGGCGGCAAGATCGGAGATCAAGTCGGGCGTGCTCGGCGGGGCCCGCGGGGGTTCGGCCGCACCAACGGCAGCGTCTGAACCCTGAACCTTGGGCCCGGAATCCTCCTCGCCCTTGCTTTCACTGGGCGGTGAACCGCCCAGCCCTCGGCCATCGTTTTCCTCCCCTCGCCCCTCGTCCCTCGTCCCTCGCCCCTCGCCGGGTATGTCCAACGGCTTACAATCGTGCCGCGGCCGCGGCCGATAGGCAGCCGGATCGCGCTGCGAGCCGATCAGGATGCGCCGACGCGACGACTCCTCGGCCGAGGCGGGCGGTTGCGGCTTAACGGCCGGCGGGGGGGGAAAAGGACTAGTTTCCGGTTGGGTCTCGATCGACTCCTCAGCGGCGTCGATCGGATTGGCTTGGTCGTTCGGATCGGTGAGCGTCAATGTTTGTCCCCTCGATACTCACGGAATCAGGATGTAGCGGGAATTCACGACCCTATCATATTCTAGCAAAACTTTTGCCCCGTTTCCAGCGGAGACGGATTCAAGGCCCGATCGGCCAACTCCTGCCCGAGACGGCGACATTCGTCGAGCACTTCAGGCGTCGGCCGCCAGTGGGCCCGCAGCGGCTCGCAAAGCGCGGCCACGTTCCGCAACAGCTCGGCGGCGAAGGGGGCTTTGACCGTGTCGATCAGCGCCGTCTTCTCGTCGTCGTAGCCGTGGAAATCGCGGACGTTCCAGTCGATCGCGCCGACCCAGTCGATGTTTTCGCGTAGCGTGGCGTTCATGAAAATGCGAGAGTTCTTGTACAATTTAGCCCGCCGTGAATACACGGCGGGGAATGCGGTTACGGTAATTGACCGTGCCACTCGTCATCGTGCGATTTTACGAGGTAGGAAAACGCCAGGATTGCCAACAGCAGGATCGCCCAGGCCGACGAGAGCCAAACGCCCATTGCTGTGTGATGATCGTGTCCGGCCGGCGTCGGAACGCCGACGTCCAGTGTGGCGAACAGCCAGTCGAGCGTCAATCCGCCCACTACGGCGCTGACGGCGATGGTCAGCAGGTAGAGGACCGTGGCCCTTCCGCCGAGAAACTTCCACATCGTGGTGATCGTGGCGGCGTTGGTGGCCGGGCCGGCGATCAGGAACGCCAGCGCCGCCCCCGGCGACGCGCCCAGGTGGATCAACCCCACGGCGATCGGCGCCGAAGCGGTGGCGCAGACGTAGACGGGCACGCCCAAAACCATCGCCAACACTATCCCCACGATCCCGCTGCCCAGATATTCTTGCCACTCGTTGGGCGGGGCCAGCGCGGCGACCGCCCCGGCCACGACCACGCCCGCCAGCAGCGGCAAACCGATGTCGCGCGGCAACGTAACCAGGCCATGCTTTAATGCTCGAACAAACACATTTTGCGATCCGTGGTCCGAGCAGCAACTTTCGGTACACTTGGGCCGATCCGGCTCGGGCTGGTCCGGGGCGTGGTTCCGCCGCGCGAACAGGATCACCAGCAATCCGCCGAGCAGCCCGGCGGCCAGCGCGGCCAGCGGCCGATAAACCGCGAACACCGACCCGAGCAGCGCGTAAGTGACGGCGATGCTGTCCACTCCGGTCTGCGGCGTGGAGATCAGGAACGAGGTGGTTGCGGCCCGGCTGGCCCCGTGACGGCGGAGCGACGCCGAGACCGGAATCACTCCGCAGGAGCACAACGGCAGCGGAATGCCCAACAGCGACGCCTTCAACACGGACGCGAACCCTCGTCCGCCGAGATGCCGCTCGACGAACTTTGGCGAGATGCAGACCGACAGCCCGCCCGCCACCAGGAACCCCAACAGCAAGTACGGCGCCATCTGCCCCAACAGCGACCAGCTTTCCACCGCGATCTTGACGAGAGTTTCGAGGACTTCGTTCATCGGTCTACTTATCGTGCTTTGCAAGGTACGACGCCACGCCCTCGGCCGTGGGCTTGATCGCTTCCTCGCCCTCGTGCCAGTTGGCCGGGCATACGTCGCCGTGCTCCTCGTGGAACCGCAAGGCGTCGAGCACCCGCAACGCCTCGTCGACGCTGCGGCCGATGGGCAGGTCGTTGATCAGCGAGTGGCGGACGATGCCCTGCTTGTCGATCAGGAACAGCCCGCGCAGCGCCACGCCGCCGTCCTCCAACAAGACGCCGAAATCGCGGGAGATTTGCTTGGTCAGGTCTGACACCAGCGGGTACCGGATCGGTCCGATGCCGCCCTGCTTGCGCGGCGTGTTCCTCCAGGCGAGGTGCGTGAAGTGCGAATCGACCGAGCAGCCCAAGACCTGGGCGCCCTTCTTCTCGAACTTCTCCAACGCCGCGTCGAAGGCGACGATCTCCGACGGACAGACGAACGTGAAATCCAAGGGGTAGAAAAACAACAACACGTACTTGCCGCGATACGACGACAGCTTCAACTCGGCGAACGAGCCGTCGGGCATCACCGCCTGGGCGACGAAGTCCGGGGCCTCTTTGGTAACGAGCGTACACATGACTTGTTCTTCCTTTCGTTAGGCTCTTTCAGTAGTTTTGTTGCGGAAAGTAGGGTGGGTCAAGCGCAGCGCAGCCCCACCATGCTTTTTCCGCTGTTGGTGGGGCTGCGCTGCGCTTGACCCACCCTACGTTTCGCAACCGATACCGTTTCTGCTACTCCGCCGCCGGCGCGGAAGGGGAGCGCTGGCCGAGCTGCCGGTCGATCATGTACAAACCGACGCCGCTGTCGCCGACCAGCTTGAGTTGCTCGACGATCGCCAGCGCGGCGGACTCTTCCTCGACCTGCTCGGCAACGAACCATTCGAGGAAATCGTGGCCGGCGTGGTCCTTCTCGGCAATCACCAGGTCCATCAAGCCGTTGATCATCGCGGTGACCTTTTGCTCGTGGGCGTAGGCGTCTTCAAACAATTCCACTGGGGAGGCCCAATTGGTTTTCGGAGCGTCGATCCGCGTGAGCGTCACGCTGCCGCCGCGCTCGATGATGTAATCGTAGATTTTCATGCCGTGGGTGGTCTCTTCGCCCGACTGGACCCGCATCCATTGGGCCATGCCCCGCATGTTTTCCGCCTCCAGATGGGCCGCCATCGAAAGGTACAGATATGACGAGTACAACTCGGCGTTGACCTGTCGATTTAGGGCCTCTTGAACCTTGGAACTCAACATCTGTCGATCTCCTGTTTAGAGTTGGTTGAAGTCTTTCCGCAGCGCGGGCAGATGCCATGAAACTGCAGTGTGTAGCCTAGAATCCGATAGCCACTGAAATCATTGCCCTCGCCCCCCAAAAGGTCAAGCGGTGGTGCGTGAATATCGTCTACTCTGCCACACCGGACGCATTGCACGTGAAAATGGCTGTCGGCGTTGCCGTCGAATCGGGCTTGCCGGCCGCCGACCTCCAGTTTCTGGATCAACCCGAGCCGCGTAAGCAATTCCAAGTTGCGATACACGGTCCCCAAACTGATATTTGGCTGACGGTGGCGGACAATCTCGTACAACCCAGCGGCAGTGGGGTGAGAGGCGAGATTCTGGAGTTCCTCCAGAATCACGCTTCTCTGCCGGGTATTGCGGTGATTGTCGAAATATTTCATGGCTCAATAATACTACCGATAATTATTACTGTTATTTTTTATTGGTCAAGAGGGCTTTCCTTTTATTCCCGATTGGGTTTTGGAATGGCGATTTTTCGTTCCATGAACGTGTTATGAATTTGTGCATTTAGCCCGCCGTGAATACACGGCGGGCCGGATTGAACGCGAAAAACCGCTTGCCCCGGGTGTATTCACCCGGGGCTAAATGTATTCACCCGGGGCTAAATGTATTCACCCGGGGCTAAATACGGTTTTGAGATATTTCCAGACACACTCTCTACGGCGGATCGAACCCTCCGGAGTTCCAGGGGTTGCAGCGGCAGATTCGCCAGATGCCCCGGCACGCGCCCCGGACAGCCCCGTATTTCCGCACCGACTCGATGAAGTAGACACTGCACGTCGGCTCGAAGCGGCACCGCCGCCCCAGCACGGGGCTAAGTGTCCATTGATACAGCCGAATCAAGCCGATCAACGTCCAGGCGGGTATTCTCAGTAACAACCGCATAAAGCCTCAGCCGAGCTTTGTTGTCGCTTTTCCCGCCAGACGGACGAGCGACCCGCGCAACGCTTCGAGCGGCGGCGGAGCGGCGGAGCGGGGGATGACGATCAGGTCGATGCCCGAGGGGAGTTGCGGACGC
>Ga0180014_1000376_pt1 | contig 12741 bp, 10 predicted proteins | sample KR13_S1_MetaG_FD_116507 | JGI IMG/M metagenome (GOLD analysis project Ga0180014, IMG submission 116507) | Groundwater microbial communities from the Olkiluoto Island deep subsurface site, Finland - KR13_S1_MetaG | ecosystem: Environmental > Aquatic > Deep subsurface > Groundwater | place... | reverse complement strand
GACTATGCACCGGTAATTGCCCGCGTCACCGGACGCCACCGGATTGATCGTGTAAGTTGCGCTGGTCGCCAAGCCGATATTCGTGCTGTTCTTCTGCCACTGGTAGAACAGCGGCGCCGTGCCCGATGCCGCCACCGTGAAACTCGCCGAGCCGCCAACGTTCGTCGTCAGTGAGACAGGCTGGGTCGTGATCGCCGCCGCCGGCGACGTGGCAACTACCACCATCACGCACGGCACATTCGTCTGCGGCGTGGTCCGGTCGTTGCTCGCCACCACAATTTCCCCGGTGTAGCTTCCCACTGCCAGGGCGCCGGCATCGAACGTTACCGTGATGTTCGTCGAACCACCCGGCGGGACGTTCGTCACCGATGCCGGCGCCGGCGTCAGCCAAAGCGCTCCCACCTGTGCCAGCGCCCGCGCCACGTTCACCCGTCCGCTCGATACGCATGTCAGCGGCGTCGCCGGCACATCCACCGTGCGCATCAGCGCATCCTTGATTTGCGCCACCGTCAATCCCGGGTTCTGCGAGAGCAACAGTCCACAGACCCCCGCCACGTGCGGCGTGGCCATCGAGGTGCCGTCCATGAGCAGGTACCCGCCGCTCCGCTTACAGCTCAAGATGTTCTCTCCCGGCGCCGCCAGATCCACCGACGTGCGTCCATAGCTCGAGAAGGATGATTTCGTATCACCGGCGCTTGTCGCCATCACCGAGATGATGTTCGGCGAGGTATAGCACGACGGATAGGCAGGCGAAAGATCATTATCCCCGTGGCTGTTCCCCGCCGCCGCGCAGAATACAATCTCCGCCGCCGCCGCGGCGTCGATCGCGTCTTTCAGCGCCTGCATGTAGGGATCGCCGCTCCACGAGTTGTTCAGCACCTTCGCATGATTCTGGATCGCATACTCAATGCAGGTGATCGCGTCCGAGGGGTAGCCCCAGCCGCTGGCGTCCATGAACTTCAGCGCCATGATCTGCACCTGCCAGCACACCCCCGCCACCCCCACACCGTTGTTGCCCACGCCCCCGATTATACCCGCGACGTGCGTGCCGTGATTGTGGTCGTCCATCGGGTCGCCGCTGTGCGTGATGACGTTGATCCCATACACGTCGTCCACGTAGCCGTTCCCGTCGTCGTCAATCCCGTTGCCTGGAATTTCGCCCGGATTGCGCCACATGTTCGCGGCGAGATCCTCGTGATTGTAGTCCACGCCGGTGTCAATCACCGCCACAATCGTTGACCGGCTTCCCGTCTGCGTGTTCCACGCCCCCAGCGCATCTATTTTTTGCATTCCCCACAAATCGCCGAAGCGGGTGTCATCCGGAATTTTCACCATCTGCCCCTTATAGTCCGGCTCCGCATACAGCACACCCGGCGTTCGGTTCCATACCCTCAGCGCGTCCGCCATCGTCTGCCCGGCCCCCATTTTAACCCGGCATAACCCGGGCACAATCGTGTATTCCCGTTCTACGGCCGCAGCGCTATCCACCTGTGCCAGCAATCCAGCGCGCGCCGACTTCTTCATCCCCGATGCAAACCGCACCAGCAGTCGCCCCGGACGGAACTCAACTCCGGGCGCCGCCTTTGTAAAGTCCCGACCCGGCGGCGGCAGACCCACGCCCTGCCCTACGCCCACCGCCATCCCCACACCCAGCCCCACCATCCCTACCATCCCACTACCCGTCTCTCGCGTGCTATACAGTTGGAACGACAGGTTTCCATCCGCTCCAGCCGCGTTACTGATCGTGAGTAATCGTTGCGAACTGCCGCCCAACGCGTTGGTCACGGTCAAGGACGCCGGCGTCACCGTAATCCGCGGGGTGGTGAACACCTCCAGTCGCACGCCCCGACGCTGCTCGGCAATGGTGGTGGTCAGGTTGCTGAACAGCACCGTGTCCCCATACACACCCTGGCCGAGCGCCGCCGCCGCCACGTTCACGCTCACCGTCATGGACGCCGACGCTCCGCTGTTCAGCGTTCCGCCCACCGGCATCACCGTCACCCACGCCTGCGTGCTCCACGCCGCCCACTGAATCGTCACCGGCCCCGCATTGCTCACTCCATAGACCATGTTGCTCGGAGCGAACGGCCCGCCCGGATGTCCGCTCGCCTCGAAGCCGCTCGCCGGCGTCACCGCCAGATAATCTTGTATTCCTTCGCCTGACAGCGCCACCTCCACGCGCGGCTCGTCCGCGTCGTCGCTCTCAATCACCACCGCCGCGTCGTCGGACCCGATCGCTTCCGGAGCATAGATCACGTCGAAGGTCAGATTGCTGCCCGCCGCCAGCGAATATGGGAAGGCCGGCAGATTTGTCAGCGTGAATGGCCCGCGAGACGTTCCAGCCAAATTGATCGCGGTGTCCTCCAGATCCACGACGGCGACATTATCGAAGTAATGAACAGCCTCGCTGAAATATCCGCTATCCCCAAACAGCGCCACATGTCCCGCATTCGTAATCGACGTGTCGGCGCCCGACCACGCGAGGTTGCCGTTAAAATAAACCGTTATAGCCGCTCCGAGGACGTTGATGGCCACTATGTTCGTCGCTGTTCCTGTGTTCAGGTATGGCGACGTGGTCCAGCTTTGCAGTGATGAGAACGACCCTGCAACGTACTTGCCAACCCAGTAGAAGCCGTCCCCATCAACCCCTACGCAGTAGGCGCTCCCAGCGCTCTTATTATCATAAATGAAATCATCGCTGGCTCTCACGGCTATGCCGGCACTACTATTCGGATCACCCGTCGAATGCATCGTCGCTTGCGCGTGACAATCCTGCCACCGGTCCCCCACGTAGGTGGACTGCATAGAGATTTGCGACGAACCCGCCTGCGCCCGATATTCTCCAGACACCACCTGCCACTGCGGATCGGTGGTCTCCACCCACCACTGCGCCAGCCTGTCATCGAAATCCTCCTGATACATGGCAAAGGAGATGTTACTGATGAGAAGTGAATGCGTCGCATTCGTGTTGCTGATTGTGACATGTTCCGTCCTTGACAACCCCACGATCACCGGCCCGAACGGCATGTTCGTGTCGCTGTTCGGGGGAATGGAATCGAACACGCCGATTTCTCCGGGAATCGCCGTCACCGTCAGCGTGGCCACCGCGCTCGTCGCCGCGTTCACCACATTGCTGACTATGCACCGGTAATTGCCCGCGTCGCCGGCCGCCACCGGGGCGATCGTGTAGGTCGCGCTGGTCGCTGAGCCTATGTTCGTGCTGTTCTTCTGCCACTGGTAGAACAGCGGCGCGGTCCCCGATGCCGCCACCGTGAAGTTAGCGGCAGAACCCAGGTTGTTGGTCAGCGATTGCGGCTGGGTCGTGATCGTCGCCGGCCCATTCACCGTCAGCGTCGCCACCGCGCTCGTCGCCGCGTTCACCATATTGCTCACTATGCACCGGTAATTGCCCGCGTTGCCAAGCGCCACGGGATTGATCGTGTAAGTTGCGCTGGTCGCCAAGTTGATGTTTGTGCTGTTTTTCTGCCACTGGTAATATAGCGGCGCCGTGCCGGACGCGCCCACCGTGAAGCTCGCGGAGCCGCCAACGTTGGTCGTCAGCGAGACCGGCTGGACCGTGATCGCCGCGGGCGTGTTCACCGTTACAGTCAGAGTTGCCACCGCGCTCGTTACCGCGTTCATCACGTTGCTGACCAGGCATCGGTAATTACCCGCATCGCTGGCCGCTATAGACCCGATCATATAGATCGCGTTCGTCGCTAAGTTGATGTTGGTGGTATTCTTTTGCCACTGGTAGAACAGCGGCGCAGTCCCTGAAGCGCCCACCGTGAAGCTCGCCGAACCACCCGCGTTCGTCGTGAGCGAGACCGGCTGGGCCGTGATTGCCGCCGGACCATTCACCGTCAAGATTGCCAGCGTGCGGACGTTGTAGTCGGGGGCCGTGCCTTTAAATCGAACCCAGCCGATGGTCTCGCCCCAGGCGTAGCCGTTGAACCGGCCGGTGGCCATTTCAATCGTCGCCTGATGGTAGGCCGAATTGAACTTGATCCAGCCGACGTTCTCGCCCCAGGCATAGCCGGAGAGATTACTTGAAGTCAGGTTCACGCCCCAGTCCGTGGCGCTGGTATTGTTGTAGGGGCCACCGGTGTTATCGCCCAACTTGATCCAGCCGATGTTTTCGCCCCAGGCAAGGCCCGTCAGATAGCCGTTCGTCCCGTCGAAATACACCGTCACCCCGCCGTTCGTCGGCGAGGCGTTGGCCCAGCCCGCATTCTCGGTCCAGGCGTTCTTGTTGGTCGGGTCTATATTCCCGGCCGCCCACGCGCAAGGCAGAACAAGACAGGCCCACGCCAACGCAGACGCAGATAATCTTAATCCCATCTTGTGTCCAGACATTGTTCTCATCGTTTTCGTCTTTCCTTTTGCCTGTATCTCAAATAACTCAAAGAAACAAACTTGTCTAGCGCCACGCAAGATCATCTCTTCAGGGTCCGCCACGGACGGGCCACACACAGTCCTCGAACATCTTATTACCGCCGGTGGTCATGCGGCCATTGCGCGTGTCCATTTCCCACGCGGAGCCCGTATTACTCGCGGACGTAGTGCTCGAGAAGTAGGGATACAACTGGACGCCTGTGAATGGATGTCCCGTCGGCAATGAAGGATTGGCCTTGCCGGCATCAATTAAACTGGACAGTTCATTCTTGTTCGGCAATCGCCAGTCCGAGTAGCCGCCCCTACCGTCAGTTCCATCCAGCGCTTCGCAATAAATAATCGCAACCGCCCAAGTTCTTATTGTGGCATCGGGATTCTTCAGCCACATCAATCCCGTCAAATTGTCAATCACACAATTAGAGGATGCGCCTGTCCCCACTGTAAACCGCGGATTAGGCCATGCCACGCCATTCGTGTAAGTTCCGTCATCCCCCGCCTGATACGTGTTCGTCTGCCCCGTTCTCAGAACACCGGCAGAATAGGTGCATCTATCGGCCGATCCGGCAATGCCAAAGATCGTCACGTTCGTAACAATGTTCCCTGCCGCCAGGTCGGCATCCACCGCCGCCAGGTTCGTCGCTGCGTAGTAACCCGCGTTCACCACCGTTGTCGCGGACGACAACGTCCGGGACGGCATGAAAGCACTCACTCCTTGGTAGATATCCTCCAGCGTATGCATCGTCGGACCCGGCGCATTCGTCGGGTCCAGACTCCCGGCCAACGCTCGTCCCGTCATCAACAGTCCTGCCGCCACTACCGCCGCCCTCACCATTTTTCCATACTGTTTTCTCATCGTCGTTCTCCTATTAACGGATCCATAAAACAAAGAATCAAACTTGTCTAGCGCCACGCAAGATCATCTCTTCATTGTCCGCCGCGGACGGGCCACACATAGTACAGGAGCGTCTTAGGGCCGATGAGCAAGTTGCCAGTGTTCATGGACACGATAAGCGCGGAGCCCGTACTACTCGCGGACGTAGTGCTCGACCAATAGCTTTCCTGGACGCCTGTGAATGGATGGCCCATCGGCAATGCGGGACTGGTCTTGCCGGCATCAATCAGACTGCCTTGTTCATTCCAGTTCGGCAACCGCCAGTCCGAGTAGCCGCCCCTGCCGCCAGTCCCATCCAACGCTTCGCAGTAAATGATCGCAGTTGCCCAATTTCTTGTTGTGGCATCGGGATTCTTCAGCCACATCAAGCGTGTCAAATTGTCCGTCACACAATTATTGGATGTGCCTGCCCCCACCGTAAACCGCGGATTCGGCCATGCCACGCCACTCTTGTAAGTTCCGTCATCCCCCGCCTGATACGAGGTTGTCTGCCCCGTTTTCGGAACACTGGCAGAATAGGTAAGGCTATCGGCCGATCCGACAATGCCGAAGATCGTCACGTTCGTCTTGATGTTCGCTTCCGTCAGGTCCGCGTCCACCGCCGCCAGCGTCGTCGCCGCGTAGTAACCCGCATTCACAACCGTCGTCGCGGCCGAGAGCGTCTTCGGTGACGCGAAGGTATCCACTTTTTGATAGATTTCCTCACACGTATGCATCGTCGGACCCGGCACATTCGTCGGGTCCAGACTTCCGGCCGACGCTCGCCCCGCCATCAACAGTCCCGCCGCCAATACTGCCGCACCCATCATTTTATTATGCCGCTTTCTCATCGTCGTTCTCCTCCCTTGTATCGTTCATAGGGCGTAACAACTCAGGTAGTCAGGAGTCAGAATTCAGAATCCAGAATAAAATACGCAAGAATCAGCCATTGAAGACCGCAAAGGACATTCCGCCAAGACCCTGCGTTTATCGCCTGTTCTCTTCGTATTCTCTGGCCCATACGAGGTTCCTTATTCTGTCTCCTGACTCCTAAATTCTTGCAAAACACAAGTTTTGCAATTAACTCCAACGTTAAGTAATTACGCGGCTATTATCCGGTTACCGCTACACACGATGGCGTTTACAGGCTTGTCCTGAAAATATTTTTCCACCATGGCCATCTCTTGTTCAAAGCATTCCGGGCAGTAGGTATGGGTGTAAATAACGTCCCATGCCAGGAAGGTGGGTTCCGGGAACCAGTTGCCGTTCACCCTGATACTCCGGCACTTACAGCACTTGGTCGTCATCAGTTGCGTTTTCATAGGATTTTCCATTTTGCGCCAAGATTCCTTTGAAAGCAGCGAATGAAAGGCATGGGCGGACACAGCGGATCAATCCCGCTCTTTGAACGAATCTGCCAAATCATCATTTCCCGAAACCGTTGTGGATACGCAGAAGTCATCGAAATAAGTGGTTTCCATGCTGGACATCACGCCGCATTCCCCGCCTGACAAGGAATTTTCTTTGTCATGCGCCTCAATCGTCCATTCTTTCGGTTCAGATTCATTTTCTTGCCATATCTTGCCTCGAAGCAATATGCCCTCCGGTGTGTTTGTCAGACCGAGTTTGAGTATCTGCCATTGTCCATTGGATGCTCGATGCGGCCTACAGCTCAAGACGACATAATCGCCACCAGACTTTTGAGAACCGGCTCGATATTTTTTCAATACTATTTCCTCGGTGCTGGCATCATGACTAAATATGTAGAACCCCTTATCCTTCCGGTCATAGGCAATTACGGCGGCCATTAAGTGTTTTTCATCTCCCAGCATCTTGGCTCTGCATTGGACGGAATAATTACTCCAGCCTGAGTTCCCAGTCAGGCAGAAAGAGGCAATATTCCGTATCTGCTTATTGGCAACCATCGCAAGCACCTTGTTATCCATGTTTCCGTCCATTCGCACGGCCCACAGTTTTGGAGCCAATTGCCAACGTTGCGGCACTTTGCCGATCTCATCTTCCTCGAAATCATCATAAAAGAGGGTCTTGATTGTCTTTCCCGGCTGGCTGTCCTCAACCACTTTGGCTTCTTCTCCGCAATTGACCATGATACTCGCGGTTGCCGCCACATCCTCCACTTTCACCTGGCCCTCAAGGACCTTTACCGTCATGACGGTGCGCTCTTTCGATCCTTTCATGCGCTCGCCCGCCAGGGATTCAGCTCTTACGGAAAAACGCGTGCCCGTAACCCGCACACTGCCCGCGCCGGTCCGGACCACAAAAGCGCCGTTACCCTTGGCCGTGTTGTTGAGGATTTCACCTTTGGCCAGAAATACGGTTTGCCTGGCATTGTTCCAGGGCATCAGCGCCTCCAATGTGGTATTCTCTGCCATTTTAATTTCAGTCGCATTCTTGAGATAAACAATGGCCCGGCTGCGAGCCGGCGTTTGGATTCTGTTGCCCGACCTCACGTAATCGCCTTCAATCAGTGCTATTCTCATTATGGGGCTGGTCAATCTTTGAATAAGCGGCCCCGAAAAACGGAACAAACCGATTCCAATGATAAGCGCGGCCGCCGCGGCCAAAGCCGGCCAACCCGCGTACCTGATAACCCGGCCAAACATGATCCGGGAAGAACGCGGGTGGGGTGCGGATACAACGCGCGGCGTCAATTTTCTGCCGGCCGGGCTCTCCTCCGACAATGACTGTAACTCCCCGGGAGACATTTCCTGCAGTGCAATCGGCAACTCGGCCTCGAACCCCGCCAAAACGAGCAGATTTTTCCGCAGTTGCGGATCGTGTTTTAGGGTCTCGTCTAACCGGCCAATTTCGTCGGCCGGCAACGCGCCTTCCAGGTAATTTGCCAGGTCAGTATCATTAAAGTTTTTCATGAAGTAGACAATCTTTCCTCGACCAATTGCTTTTCGATGCAGGCGCGCAGAAACCGGCGAAACCGGACCAGCGCCATTTCGATAGCCGCAGTGCTTTTTTTCATCTGGAGGCCGATCGTGGCTATCGTCAGTCCGTCGAAATATTTCAACCGCATTATCTGTCTGCCAAGCGCGGGAATCCGGGACAGGCATTCCCGCAGGTGCTGACGGCGGAAATCCAGTTCGTCACCATGCTCCATGGCCGTTTCGGCGAAGAGCTCGATCGTCTCCGGCGAAAGAACTTCACGCGAGCGGGCCTGTGTCTGCCGCCATTTCAGCACCTGCATGCGCGCGATCCCCATTACCCAGGCCCGGAACGGACGACTCTCGTCATACTGCCCTATCTTCACGCACACGACCTTCCAGATTTCTTGCAACACATCATCGGTTTCGCGATGCCCCATTGTACAGCTTCTGACATACGCGCGCACAACCGCGTCCTCATTAACGTAGTGCCGCAGCAAGGTCTCATTCATCGAATTTTTAGATGGATTTTCCATTGTGTAATTATTCTCTTGTATATAATCCTCGCAATAACTCAAAACCCAACACCAACCGCCCAGATAATTCTCATTATGGCCATTTTTGCCGTCGTTTTATATGTAGGAGATGGTTTATCCCTCGATTTTCGCGGTATAAAGCCGCTCCTACATCAAACATACCATTCCGGAGGGCCATAATGAGAATTGCTGAACCGACCCGATAACCGCGATAACCTTGTGCGTTTGGATGCTTGATAACCTATGGGGGTATGTTAGTGCCTAAAAATTGCACAGCAATGTGCAATTTTCACCCTCCGGGTCGATCGGGTATGAAATAAATGGAAATCCCGTGTTAGGTATCGCAAGCATTTGATGAGTATATATGATGTGGAATTCAGGGCTTCATGCGCATAAAGGAGAATCCTATATGAAAACGCAACTGATGATGACCAAGTGCTGCAAATGCCAGCGCGTCAAGATGAACGGCAACTGGTTGACGGAACCCATATTCCTGATACTGAAGTTGACGGAACCCATATTCCTGATACTGAACGTTATTTACACCCATACCTACTGCCCGGAATGCTTTGAACAAGAGATGGCCATGATAGAGAAATATATCCATAGCGAGCCTGTAAACACCACCGCGTGTAGCGGCAACCGGATAATAGCCGCTTAGATCATGCCTAACAGGGTAACACTTTTCCGTTCACCGAAACGATAATATGACCCTCCCGGCGTAACCACGTTTCGATCGCCAACCTCCATGCGGCATCTGGACTATCCCCACTTTTTCCGGTCAAAATTTCAGGCATAACTGGAGCGGATGATCATTTAGGAAAGGGGAAGTGCGAAAAAGATCGTACGTTATCTAGAGCCCATTCGAAAAGGTCTTCGAATGGGCTCTTTCCGTTGCCGCGGATTCACGATTCCGGGTTAAAAAAGCGGTTAAATCCTCTTGACAAAATGTGTCGCAACATGCTACAAGTAAAGTGCTTAAACAATAGGAGGGTCTTGACTATGACAGCCTGTGCGACAAAAATAAAGTTGCCTGAAACAGTAACCGTTGGCAACCTTTTTTATCGCTTCCGGAAACGGACTTTTGCGATTATCTGGATGAAATAGAGGAGTTGGCGAAATCGGCGCCGGAAATCATCGCAACGATTGAAGCAGATTTGGAAGTTCACGCGCGGCAAGAGAAGAAAATCCGGCTTGAGGATAAGAAGCATTTTGCAAACCGTACGGCGGATTTGCCGAAGCTGGATATAAAGGAACGGAACCTTTTGGCGGAGAAATTGAATCTTGCGGTTGGTCGTCCCCTGATACCGGGGTATACGGTTTACGTGTTTCTGATGGTACGAGGGTTTCTCGGTTCGTTGACGGCGCAGCCCGCACCAGCGTGGTTCCCGAATTGGTGAGTACGGATGATGGATATGCCTCCGCGAAGGGACGCGGCGAAGTCCCGGCGCTGGGGGTAAAGGACATCAGCATCAGCAGCGCCAAGGGCAAACGCTTGACCGATCCGGACGACTGGCAAAGCGATGTTTACCGGAACGCGCGCCGGGAACGTTCGGCGGTCGAGTCTTTGATGTTCACCATAAAAGACGGATTTGAGTTTGGCGAATTGGGCCGGAGGGGGTTGAAATCGGTTCGCGCAGAACTGTTGGAAAAAGTGCCGGCATACAACTTCTGCCAAATCATCTTGGTGAGAAAAAGGGCAAGATGCGCTCGATAAGGCGGCGTAAGCCGGGCTGGCAGACTTCCCTGTGTGTTGCTACGGGGTAAGTTCATCGGAAATATTCCGTGAAATGAATCCCGCGGATCAAATACAATATGACGCGTGAAGATATTGAGCATTAATACGATCTCTCTCTCGATGATTCATTATCACCGCCACCGTAGAAGTGGTAATGCGCTATTTGGAAATTAATTCTTTCACAGCTTCTGAGGCAGTACATGTTTGAATTAATTTTAGTATTGAAGATCAATGCTTATTTGATAAGAATGCCTGCCGATCATATCAATAATTCCAAAACAATGAAACGGAGATTCCTCCAATGAGATCGCAACAGTATATCATAATGGTATTATGGACAACGTTTTGCGCAATGATTGTTCTCCCGTCCCTATGGGCGGATGACTCCAACTACCAGCGCTATATGGTGGGCGACCGGGCGGCCGGCATGGGCGGCGCCGTGGTTTCGATCGCCGACGGCGTGGATGCTTGCTATTACAACCCCGCCGGACTGGGCAAAGTCAAAGCCAACACCCTGTCCATTTCAGCCAACCTGTATGGATTCAACGGGTACTTCATCGATGACGCCTGGTTCCCCGGCGAGGACTTCAAATCATCATCCTTCATCAGCATCCCGACCACCATGGGCAGTATTTTCAAGCTGGGTACGAACGCGGCAGCCGCGTTTTCCGTGTTCATCCCCGATAAAACCACCCTGCATGAAATCAGCGCCTTTACCGATATAAATCATTACACAACCTACAGCAAGGACGATCAACAGCTCTGGCTGGGGCCCTCCATCGGCGGCAACATCAATCCGCAAGTCTCGCTGGGTCTCTCCGTGTTCGGCGTCTATCGTACCTACAGCGAATTTGAAAGCGTCTACTGGGGAAACAACCCGGCGTTATCCCTCTCGCAGGATATCAAAGCTTATACGGTCAACCTGGTCTCCATCCTGGGTGTACAGCTTCACCCGGCGGACACGTGGAATATCGGCCTGACATTCAACACGCCTCAGTTTGCCATTCTGGAAAACGGCGAAGTGCAATACCAATACATGGTCCAAGACCAGGACCACGGCTCGTTTTATGCCGATAATTTAACGGTGAAAAACGACGTGCCGATGAAGATGTCGGCCGGTGTCGGCCAGGAAGTGACCGATGTCTATGCCTGGGGCGTGGACCTGTCCTGGCATCTCCCCACGAGCTTTACCTCGATCGAGGGACGCAGTCAAACCGGAACGAACGTCGAAGAACGGATTCAGCGCAAAGCGGTGCTGGACGTCAATCTGGGCGGCGAGTATATCATCCAGAAGAAATTCCCCGTGCGCGCGGGATTTTTCACCAGCTTCTCCTCCGCTCCGGACGTGAATATCAGCGATGACACCAGTCTCGGCCAGATCGACGAATACGGGTTCACCTGCAGTGTGGGCCGGCGATCGAGCATTATCGATGCCAACATCGGCCTCAACTACCTGTTCGGAACCGGCAACGATCTCGGCTATGATCTCGACCAGCAAGGCAACTTGGTGCGCAAGATCGTCACCGCCCGCGAGCAACGCGTTTACCTGTTTTTCAACACCTCCTACCATTTTTAACCGGACATGACTTGACAATCGACATCCTGTGATTGATGCTAAAAAGTTAAATGCGATATCAGCCGCCAGGCAATGCAATTCGCCAGCAAGGAGTATCATTTATCGGTATATTTTGAATGTAAGAAGAGGGTCTGGTTTTGAGCGCATGGCGCCTGATTGGGCGGTAATCGTCTGTCTTGTTGGTGCCGGAGATGTGTTGCAACGATTGGAATCGCGTCGATATGTCGAGATTAAAGACGAATTGCATCTTGCGATGTTGCAACGGAATTTGATGTGCAGGGATTGGAACTGGATTGGGTGTGCGTAACCTGGGATGCCGACTTCAGATATTCTGAAAATAATTGGGAACCCTGGTCTTTTTGCGAAAATGGCACGGATCAACGACGCGCCCGCCGCGCGCGATAGCCGGCGCGGGACTCCCGCACCAGGGATTTCGCGTTGCCGGGATTTACAAAGGCTTTCATGGAGATGGCCAGGCGGGGAAATTTCTCCTGAAGCTCGCGGTTCTCCGTGACGCATAAAACGCTCATGTCCATGGCCAAGGCGACATAGGTGGCGTCGTAGGCCGTAATCCGATAACGGCCGGCCAGCTCAATAACTTTTTCCGGTGACGGATCGGTTTCGTTGTCGCGCATCACATCAACAACCTGACGCCAGACTTCAGCGGCCGCTTCCGGAGAGAGCTGTTTGACCCAGATAGCCTTCGCCAGGATGTTCTGGACTTCATACCG
>Ga0180014_1000375_pt1 | contig 12809 bp, 13 predicted proteins | sample KR13_S1_MetaG_FD_116507 | JGI IMG/M metagenome (GOLD analysis project Ga0180014, IMG submission 116507) | Groundwater microbial communities from the Olkiluoto Island deep subsurface site, Finland - KR13_S1_MetaG | ecosystem: Environmental > Aquatic > Deep subsurface > Groundwater | place... | reverse complement strand
CTCGGTTCATCAATCCTCTTGGAGGTAATACCACTAACCGGAGAGCCGGATGCGGGAAATCCGCCAGTCCGGTTCGGAGGGAGGGGAGGCCGAACTCAATCGGCCTTCCCTACCCCTATCGTGTAAATCACCCACTTATTCTTTGTACAGGCCCTAACGCGCCGACCACTACACTTTGGCGGCGAAAGATGGGACCACGTCCCTTCCACTTCTGGAGCGGGAACCAACGAAAAGCACCGACCGGGATGCCCCGCCCCATTATGCGTTCCACCGCCGTGTAAACGGTTCGCCAGCGTTTCACTAATTGTCCGCTGGGCGACGAAAAAGTCAAGCCCGCGGCGTGGAAACGGTGCGAATTTGCGGATTTTCCATCTCGGGATTTTGCGACCCCCCTCGTTCCCACGCTCTGCGTGGGAACGAGATGATTTAGATTTTGCCCGCCGCCTTGAGGTATGCTAGCACCTTGTCTGCCAACGCTTCGGGTAGCTTCGATCCGGCGTCCAAGACCAATTCCGGCTTCAGTGGCGGCTCGTAAGGATCGTCAATTCCCGTAAACCCCCTAAGCTCCCCGGCTCGCGCTTTCTTGTACAGCCCCTTGGGGTCTCGGGCCTCGCACACCTCAAGCGGCGCGTCGACGAAGACCTCGACGAAATCCCCCTCGGCCAACGCCGTGCGGACGCGATCGCGGTCCACCCGATATGGGCTGATGAAGGCCGTGATGGCGATAATGCCGGCATCGCAGAAGAGTTTTGCCACGGCGCCGATCCGTCGGATGTTCTCTTCCCGGTCCTGAGCGGAGAACCCCAGGCCGAACCGCTTTGCGAATTCCTCGCCGTGACGTTCCTTGAGCATGGCCGGAGGAGCGTTCAGTCCGTGGCGGATGTTGTCGCCGTCGAGGACGAAACCGTGCAGGCCCATCGAGTGCAGCCGGTGGTCCAGCAGGTTGGCCACGGTGCTTTTCCCGCAGGCGCTGAGACCGGTGAACCAGACCACGCAACCGGAATGACCGCCCAGTTGTTCCCTTTCTTCTCGAGAGACGGCGTGTTCGTGCCAATGGACGTGGACTTGATCGTGTTGGGGCGTGGTCATTTGTGGGTAGTGTACGGTGTTTTCAGACATGGGTTATCCATGTTTAGCCCCCGCGTCCACGCGGGGAAAAACGCCGCGTGGACGCGGCGGCTAAACAATCGCAGACCGATAAACCACCAGTATCGCGGAAATTTTTCGGCGCCGCAAGTGGCGGCGTCATACCCGGCGGAGCCAGATTTCTCGCCAGTAGAGATAGTTTGCCCTGGGGCAATTCTGGACGCAGATGCCCCGGCAGATGAGTCCGTCGAGAATGACCGTGTTCGAGAGATTCACCATTTTTCCGCTGTTCTCGACGATGATTTTGCGCAGCGGCATGGCCACCCGGTAGCGGCGGCCGCAGTGCAGGGCCATCTCCGGCTCGAACGACAGCCCCCGGTTTCGTCCCCGCGCGTCGAGGGTGGCCTCGATTTCCGCCCGGCTCTTGATCTCGACGAGCTCGCCGGGCTGAAGGTTGAGCTCCTCGGAAAGGGTTTTTTTCTGTTCGCCGGTGATTTGATGGTAGTATCGGCCGAAAAACAGCCGCCACAGACGGTTGGCCGGCGCCATCCAGAAAAAATAGCCGAACCGCCGCATTGAAAGCTCGCCGATCCTCAGGTCGCGCAGGTAATGTCGCAACTTGCCCGAGGGAAAATCCGTGGTAGCCGCGGCCAGCTCGGTGGACTGGCAATAGAAGCGGTCTCCCTTGGTGGTCGGAAGATGTAGCACAGCCGCCCTCGGCTGTGCGGGTTCTGGTTCACAGCCGGGGGCGACTGTGCTACACGGGGCGGCCGTGTCACGCCGGGAGAGATCGGCCGGCTTCAACCAGACCTCTTTCCAGAAGAACAAACAGCCGCGCTGACAGCCGTCATGGGCCGAACCGTCGCAGCGGAGACCTTCGAGGAAGACCGTGTCCCTCATGCCGCGCATGCCGACCCCTTCCACGCAGGTTTTTTCCGCCCGGCGATGCACTCGAAAAGTCTTTCCGCACAGCGGCGTCATTTCGGGCATGAACGGCAGGCCGTCGAACTTGCCGTCGGAATCAAGGGTGGCAAGGATTTCCTCGATGCTCCGCACGGTGACGAACTGCCCCCGCCGGAAGTTGATATTCCTATTTATCCGCCTGCCAAACCCAAACATCGCACCCTCGCCAAGAGTATCCGGGAAGTCTCCCGGTCCGTCCAACTATACGTCGGCCGGGGAAAGAAAAAACGGAGTATTTTTCTCTCGGACGGCAAAATGTGGGGGTTAGGATCTGAAAATGAATAACGTGTGCAATTCTGTAGGACGGATTTCCCAATCCGTCCCCGAAAACTGGACGGATTAGGAAATCCGTCCTACGTGTAAATACCCACTTATTCTTTTACAGGCCCTTAGCCGTTTAGCCGGGGTGCTTGCACGCCGCAAAATCGCCAACGTAACCGCAGTCCACACGACGTGCAAGCAAGCCGGCTAAACGTCAGATGGCGACAGTCTTTCCCTTTCCTCGTAACGGCGTTCCGCGTCGTAACCCGTTGCAACAAAGTAGTTTCCGTCCTGCTGGACGCGGAGCGTCTCGTCGCGCGCGTTCCCATGCAGAGCGTAGGAACGAGCGTGTTGGAGATGTTAGACAAAGGTTTACGCCCTCCCTCGGTTGACAGCCCCGGCCAAGTCGTTTAGGATTCTTGGTTTCATTAGCAAGTAGTACACTAGAGGTATATAAGTATGGCCGTTCCGAAACGCAGGCAAAGCAACGCCCGCACCGGCAAACGCCGCGCGCACGACGCCATGAAGCCGAAACAGCTCTCCTACTGCGAACAGTGCAGCACGGCGCTGCCCACGCATACGGTCTGCCCGAAATGCGGGCATTACATGGGCCGAAAAGTCGTCGAGACCGAGTCTTGAGCAGAATCGCATTCCTCTTTCCAGGACAAGGCGCACAGACAGTGGGGATGGGCAAGCGACTGGCCGAGTCGCTGCCCGCCGCCCACCGGCTGTATGATCGCGCCGCCGAAGTGCTCGGCTACGACCTGGCAAAGCTCTGTTTCGAGGGACCGGCCGACGAATTGGATTCCACCGTTTGCAGTCAGCCGGCGATTTTCGTCACCAGCCTGGCCGCGCTGGAATCGCTGCGGGCCGAATCGCCGGACGTGGTTCTCGCCTGCGAAGCGACCGCCGGCTTGAGCCTCGGCGAATACACGGCCATGGTTTTCGCGGGCGTGATGGAATTCGAGGACGCCCTGATGGTCGTGCAGCGTCGCGGAGCGGCCATGCAGGAAGCGGCCGACGCCACGGCCGGAGGCATGGTAAGCATCCTCGGGCTGGAGAACGTCGAGGTGGAGGCCCTTTGCGAGAAGGCCCGCCACGCCGAAACGCTGAAAATCGCCAATCTCCTATGTCCAGGCAACGTCGTGATCTCGGGCAGTCTGACCGCCTGCGAGCGGGCGGCGGAGATGGCCCGGTCCCAGGGAGCGATGAAGGCGGTCCCCTTGGCCGTGGCCGGCGCGTTTCACACCGAGATCATGCGGCCGGCCGACCAACGCTGCGCCGAAGTACTCGCCGAAGTACCCATGCAAAAGCCCCGCATCCCGGTCGTCTCGAACGTGGACGCAAAACCACACGACGACCCGGAGGAAATCCGGCGAATCCTCGTCCGCCAAATCCTTCAGCCCGTCCTCTGGGAAGAATCGATGCGTTACTTGATTGGGCAGGGCCTGGACCAGTTTTACGAAGTCGGCCCGGGCCGCGTGCTTCGCGGGCTGCTGCGGCGGATCGACCGCAACGTCTCATGCCAATGCGTGGAAGTGTGAAGTTAGGGATTAGGGATTAGGGATTAGGGATTAGGGATTAGAAAACCGCTTGCGGTTTCGCACCGTTCCTCAACTGAAAACTGAAAACTGAAAACTGAGAACTGAGAACTTCCAAGTGACAAACCGAATCACAACCGACCTGAGCGGCCAAACGGCCATTGTGACCGGCGCCGCGCGAGGGCTGGGGCGTTGCATCGCCCAATCGTTGGCCGCGGCCGGCGCGCAGGTCGCCTGTGTCGATATAAATGCCGTGAGCCTGGCCGACACGGTGGCCGCCATCCGCGGCGCGGGCGGAGCGGCCGAGCCGCTGGCCTGCGACGTGACCGACGCAGGCGGGGTTGCCGAAGTGGTCGATGAGGTGGTCAAGCGGTGGGGCGCCTTGAACATCCTGGTCAACAACGCCGGCATCACCCGCGACAACGTCATCGTGCGGATGAAGGACGAGCAATGGGACGCGGTGATAAACATCAACCTCCGCGGCACGTTCCTCTTCACCCGCGCGGCGGCCCGGCCGATGATGAAGAACCGCCGGGGACGGATCATCAACGTCGCCAGCGTGTCGGGGCTGAAGGGCAATCCGGGACAGGCGAATTACTCGGCATCGAAGGCCGGCGTGATCGGTCTGACCCGGACGGTCGCCCGCGAGTTGGCGGGCCGGAACATCACCGTCAACGCCGTCGCGCCGGGGTTCATCGCCACCGACATGACGGCCGCCTTGGGCGAGGAGATATTAACGGAGGTCCGCAAACAGATACCGCTGGGCCGGTTGGGAGACCCCCAAGACGTGGCCGACGCCGTCCTCTTTCTGGCCAGCGACGCCGCTTCGTTCATCACCGGCCACGTTTTGACGATCGACGGAGGGTTGACCGTGTAGGAAACCATTTAAGGTCGGGGATCGGGATTCGGGATTCGGGGCTTGGGAATACGATGGTTGTTGTTCCTTTGTCCCCAATCCCAAGCCCCGATCCCCCAAAAAAACCCCCGACGGATGTAGACACGGGCTAGACACGGACGAAGAAAACCGGTATACCTTGCGGGATTAGATGGGAAGCAGGGTAAGACGTGGGGCTTGCGACCCAGCAGGAAAAGGTTTGACTTCAAGAGCGGGGATTGCCGCTGGAGTGCATCCCCCAAGAAATACTATTTGTATTGTAGCAGGAGGACTATCAAGGTGGCCTCAGTTCAAGAGCGAGTCATCGATATCGTTGCCGAGCAACTTGGCGTCATTAAGGACCAGATCACCCGCGAAACCTCGTTCGTCAACGATCTGGGCGCCGACAGCCTGGATACGGTCGAACTGGTGATGGAACTCGAAGAAGAGTTTGACATCAACATCCCCGACGACGTGGCGGAAAAGATACAAACGGTCGGGCAAGCCATCGACCATATAGAAAAAGCCGTCGAAAACACCGAAGCATCCTCTGCCTAGCAAATTCGCATGAAACGCCGCGTCGTCGTCACGGGCATCGGCGCCGTCACCTCGCTCGGATGCAAGGTGGACGAGCTATGGACTCGCATCTGCAACGGCGAGAGCGGAATCGGTCCGTTGGAACGTTTGGACGTCTCCAACTACCGCGTCCGCATCGGCGGAGAAGTCCGCAACTGGTCCGTCGAAGGATACATCGAATCGAAGGACGTTAAGCGATTCGACCGCTTCGTGCAGTTTGCCCACGTCGCCGGGGTAAACGCGGTCTCCGACTCGGGCATCGACTTCTCGAACGATGTTCCCTGGCGGTGCGGAGTCGTCATCGGCTCCGGCATCGGCGGCCTGGAAACCATCGAAATACAGCACGAGCGGCTGTTGAACAAGGGGCCGAGCAAGGTCTCCGCCTTCACCATCCCCAAGTTGATCGGCAACGCAGCCAGCGCGCAGCTTGCCATTCAATACGGACTGAGGGGACCGAACCAGGTAGTGGTCACCGCCTGCGCCAGCGCCACGAACGCCATCGGCGACGCCTTCAAGCTGATCCGCGACGACGAGGTGGACGTTATGATTACCGGCGGCAGCGAAGCCGCCTTGACCCACATCGGCGTCAGCGCCTTCGCCGCCATGCGGGCGCTTTCCGAACGGAACGACGATCCGACTCGCGCCAGCCGACCCTTCGACCGCGACCGCGACGGCTTCGTCCTCAGCGAGGGGGCCGGGATGTTGGTGATCGAGGAGTTGGAACACGCCAAGGCCCGCGGCGCAAACATTTACGGCGAGATCTTCGGCTACGGTGTAAGCTGCGACGCCGGCCATATCACCGCCCCGAACCGCAACGGCGCGGCGGCCGCGTATGCCATGGCCGGCGCAATCAAAAACGCCGGACTCACGCCCGCGGATATCGACTACATCAACGCCCACGGCACCAGCACGCAGTTGAACGACGTTGCCGAAACCGCCGCCATCAAGACCGTCTTTGGGGACCACGCCTACAAGGTCAGCATTTCCAGCACGAAAAGCCAGTTAGGCCATTTGCTGGGCGCCAGCGGCGGAGTGGAATTGATCCTCAGTCTGCTGGCGATCCGCGACGGCGTGGTCCCGCCGACGATCAACTACGAGACGCCCGACCCGGAGTGCGATCTCGACTACACGCCCAACCAGGCCCGCCGGCGCGACATTTCCGCGGCGATGTCCAACAGTTTCGGCTTCGGCGGCCACAACGGCTCGCTGGTCTTCGGCAAGCTGCGGAACGGTTGAAAAAAGCCTTTCGCTTAATTGCTACGGTTGCAGTATCTCCAACTCCCGACAAATCTTTCTCGTCAAGAATTCGTTGATTTCTCGATGACGAGGGACCGTCGACACTTTGCGAGCAGCCCGGTTCACGTAGACGGTATGATTACCTCCCTCGCGCAGCAACACGCAACCTTGCTTCTCGATATGTCGAATCAGATCCAACCGTTTCATGAGACAATGGTGATCGGCTCGCGAATTACATCTTGACCGGCCAAATCTTCTTCAGCCAAAGTTCGATTCGCTTCTAGAACCAAGGTGATCGCTTCTTCAAGATTCCGTCGTGTTTCGTCGAGGGTCGCCCCTTGGGTATTCGCCCCCGGCAACTCCTCCACGAAGCCGATGTAGCCTTCCGGGACTTTTCGGAATACTGCGGTGAATTGAACGTTTTTCGGCATCTGGAAACCTCCTGATAGATTATTTGGAGTATACCAATTAGCCTGAGACGATACTATCCCGCTTCGATTATTGTAGTGTTTCGGCCCAAATGGCACAGTGAGGAAGGTAGGTGGCGGTTTCCTCTGGATCCATTACCATGAGAGGAAGTCGGCGGCAGCGTATGATGAAAACGCCCCGCGACCGCAAAGGCCGTCAGCAAGTCACGTGGATCAGCGCGGCCTTGCGGAGTTTCGAGCGGTTGTAGCGATCGACGGCCTTCGGCGTCGGCAGGATTTCGCATTTGATGTCGCGTTGGGCAAGGAACCGGCGAGCGTCTTCGCTCAGCTCGAGTTTGCCCGAAATGCCCGACCCAATGAAAAGCACCTCCGGCCCGCGTCGGCAAACCGCCTCCAGTTCCTTCGGGCCGACCGTATGGGCGGAGCCGTACAGTTTCTTGGCCGGCGACTTGTCGCGCTTCTTCACCTTGCCGTCGACGAAGATGCAGACGTCGCGGTCGAACGTTTTTTTTCCGACGGTGATCTCACCGAAACCGACTCGCTCGATCCGCGGGAATTTCGTCTTCACGCAAAACCGTTTGTTGAAGGGGCTTCGGCCGACCAGTCTGCGCGCGGCGGCCACGGCGCCGAGCACCACGGCGTCGTCGCCCAGGGCGGAGAGGAGCACTCGGCCCCCATCGCGGGTTCCGGGCAGGGGGTCCAACCCGACGATGTTCTCCACGATCGGCATGATGAAGTTGCTGCACGCTTCGACCACACCGCCGCCGAGGACGATCGCCTCGGGGTCGATCAGATGGCGGACGTTCACGCAGGCGTGGCCCAGCACCTCGGCCGCCCGGCGCATGATTTCGGTGACCAGTTCGTCCTCGGCGTCGAGCGCCTTGCGGATCATTCCGCTGCGGATTACCGACAAGTCTCCGCCGGTAAGTTCCAGGAGCATGGTTTTTCGACCGGCGGCCACGGCCTCGCGCAGGTCGCGTTCGATGGCGGTTCGGCTGGCCAGGGCCTCGAAACAGCCGCGGTTGCCGCAGCCGCATTTCGGACCGTCGATCTGCATGATTATATGGCCGATCTCGCCGGCCGAATCGCGGTCGCCGCGCCACAGCTTGCCGCGGCGGACCAGTCCGCCGCCGATGCCCGTGCCGACGCAGATGTAAAGTACGCTTCGGGCACGGCGCGCCGAGCCGAGCCACGTCTCGCCATACGCGCCGAAGTTGCCGTCGTTGCCGATCACGATCGGGGCCTTGAACCGGGCCTTCAACAACGCGCCCAGATCGACGCCGGTCAGGTCCACGTTCGGCGCGAAGACCACCAACCCTCTGCCGGGATCGACGACGCCGGGCACTGCGACGCCGATCGCCGTCAGGTCGTCGGGGCCGACGCCCCCTTTTTGCACGGCGTCGTCCATGCACTTTTCCAGCACGGCGACGACGCGCTCGGGTCCTTTCTTCCGCGGTGTGGCGCGTTTTTCGCGTCCGACGATCTCGCCCGACTCGCGGACCAGCGAGGCCTGCACCTTCGTTCCGCCGACGTCCACGCCCAGGTAGAGCCGCCGGTCTTTGCGGTCGTTTTTCTTCATGGCATGATTCTTTGCCTTGTTTAGCAAAGTCGGTTTTCGAGAACAAGGGTGCCACTGCTGGCTTGTCCAGCAGTGTTTTTCCGAGAGTTTCTCTCATGCACTGCTGGACAAGCCAGCAGTGGCACCCTGATACATCGGGCCTTTATCCGGCAATCCGAGACAATTAGACATCGACCTTGCGCGACTGTAAAGCAGGGGCCGTTATTCCACCACCAGCCCCTCCAATCCCTCTTCGGCCGGCGGTGTCCATTCCCTGCAACACCAGCAACAGCGAACGGCGGTCTTCGGCGTAAAGCCGGTAGCCGAGATCGGCCGGCACGGCAATGTTTTCGTCGAGTTCCTTGCGGGCATTCTTCTTGTTCTTAATGCCGCCGCAGTAACCGGCGTCGAAATCGCGCAGGCGGAACTTTCTGCCCGGCGCGAGGCAAAGCGGCTGCTTTTTCATGGCAGTGGACCTTTCCGGAAATAGGGCCACTGGAAGGATAGGTCGCGGGAAGAGGCGGGGCAAGTGCGGTTGTGCCGCAATCCTTCGATCCTTCAAAAACGCGCCAACGCGGCATTGCAGGAAGGCCCTCTCTTTTGGTAGACTGATTACCATGAGCCTGAAGATAACCCTCCCCACCATGCAGCAGATCGAGGAGTTTGGACTTCGCCTCGGGGAAGAATTTCATCCTTGGCGGGTAGTGCTTTTCGGCTCTTACGCACGGGGCGCCGCCACGAAGGATTCCGACGTTGATGTACTGGTGGTGATGCCGTTCAAAGGCAGGTCGGCCGACAAATCCGTGGAGATCCGGCTGAGAATCAGACCGTCTTTTCCCCTGGATTTGCTGGTGCGGACGCCGGAAGTAGTGCGGCGGCGGATCGAGATGGGCGACTATTTTCTCCGCGACATCCTCCGGGACGGCAAGGTGCTTTATGAAGCCCATGACGATTGAGTGGGTGGAAAAGGCGGAGGGGGACTTCGCCATTCTGCTGCGCGAATCGCGTGCGCGCAAGAATCCCAGCCATGATGGAGCTTGTTTCCACGCCCAACAATGCGCCGAGAAGTATCTGAAGGCCCGCCTCTGCGAGTCGGGAATCGAGTTCACCAAGATCCACGACCTTGTTGCGTTGCTCATCCAAGCACTCGCCGTCGAACCAGCCTGGGAACGGTTCCGCGAGGATTTGGCTTATCTGTCCGATTTCGCCGTGACGTTCCGATACCCCGGTGAGTCGGCCGATAAGGCGACGGCCGTCGATGCCCGCCAACGATGCCGAAAATTCCGCAAAGCGGCGCGCGAGGCGCTTGGTCTCGCTCAAAAGTGACGTGCGGGGCTACACGTTCCCCACGGCCGCGGCCGGACTGCCGGCCAACGGCGTCAGCGGGGCGGCAAAGGGACACTCGACAAAACCGGCAAGCTGTTTGGCACGGGAGGGATTCTGCAACGTCCGCAGGGCCTTCACCTCGATCTGGCGGATGCGCTCGCGGGTGACGGAGAATATCTTGCCGACCTCTTCCAGGGTATAAGCGTAGCCGTCGGCCAGGCCGAACCGCAATCGGATGATTTCCCGCTCCCGGTAGTCCAACGTGTCGAGCACCTCGGCGATGCGGGTCTTCAGCAGCGCCCGGTTCATCTCCGCGACCAGGTCCTTCTCGCGGTGGTCCTCGAGGAACTCGCCGAAATAGCTGTCGTCGTGGTCGCCCACCGGCTGATCGAGCGATAGCGGATGGCGGGTCATCCTCAGCGCGCACTCGGTATCCTCGATGGAAAGACCGGCCGCATGGGCCGTTTGCTCCAAGGTCGGCTCGCCGCTGTTCTCTTGGGTCAGTTGCCGCGTGGCGTTGCGCACCCGGCCAAGGCTGTCGATCACGTGGACCGGAACGCGGATCGTGCGGCTGTGGTCGGCGATAGCGCGGGTGATCGCCTGGCGGATCCACCACGTCGCGTAAGTGGAGAACTTGTAGCCGCGGGCGTACTCGAACTTGTCCACCGCCCGCATCAACCCCGTGTTCCCCTCCTGAATCAGGTCCAGGAAGCTCATGCCGCGATTGCGGTAGCGTTTGGCGATGGAGACGACGAGCCGGAGGTTTCCGGCGGAGAGTTCCCGCTTGGCGGCCTCGTATTGCTTCGAGTAGGCGTCGATCCACGCCAGCCGGCGGCGGAGAGTGGCGGGGCTTTCCTGAGTGATGCGCATCAGTTGACACAATTCCGTGCGGAGTTCGACGGCACGGGCCAAGTCCTGCTCGTCGCGGCAGGGGGCGGCCAATTGACGCTGGATCGCCTCCATCCGCTGGGCTATCTGACGCGCTTTCTCCAACGCCGGCTGCAAGCGTTGGGTGCGAAGCCCCAGTTCCTCGACCAGCCGGACCGCCTTCACCCGCCGGTTCAACAGCCGTCGCCAGGCCGCGCGGCGAAGCTTGACGGGCTGACGCCGCGAAATGGCCAGCGCGAAGTCGCGCTTGTTCCGCAGCATCAAGTCGCCGAGGGTCCGCAAATTCGGCCCCATGATCTTCATCAGCCGCGCCTTCTCCCGCAGATTGACGACCGAGACCTCGATCGTGCGGTCCAAACGCAGCCGGTTGTCGCGGATGCTCTCCAACATGCCGACCGCCGCTTGAAGAACGTAGTCGGTGGCCAACATGCCGTAGCGGTATCCGCGGCGGCCCCGCTCGATGCACTTCGCAATGGCCAGCTCCTCGCCGCGGCGGAGCATGGGAATCTCGCCCATCTGCATCAAGTATATCCGCACCGGATCGTCGATCCGTTCGTCCTCGCCGGTGTGGTCGATGTCGTATTCCTCGTCGAACGCCTCGTCCAACTCGTCTTCGCTTGGCGCTTCGGTCTCGCCGCCGAAATCGTCCTCCGATGTCTGGTCGAACTGCCGCTGATTGCAGCGGTCGGGGCGACGGGAACGACGGCTGGTGCGGCTGGTGATTCTTGACAAGGGAACGTCCTCTCGTAGGCGGTGACGGTGTGTCCGGTTTACGGATTTTAAGAATTACAATGTCGGAATAGCCGGGGGCTAACAGCCCCCGGAATGTGCCTGAATTGCGAGATAGTCCCTCCGGCGGCTGTTAGCCGCCGGCTATTTTCCCATCTTGATCGGGACAAGAAGCACACCGTGCGCCAAACGGTCGGCAAGCGGACTGCGGAGACACAACCATCCGCGATCAAAAGAGTTGCGCCATCGCTTGGACAATCTGCACAAACGAACGGCACAAAGGTCGTGCGAAAACGCCACGTCCGTCGCCCCCGAGCGTTGCCTTTCGGCAACATTCAGAACGGCTCGTTGACCGCCCGTTGCTCGTAGAGGGGCATGTGGCGGTAGTAGACTTCGAGGATCATCAGGGCCATGGCCGTGGTGTAGAGGCGGCCGCCCCGGTCGCCGTAAGGATCGGCGAAATGCCAACTGCCGGACTCGTGGCTGGTTTGCGACTGCGTGGCGATGAGATGGTCGCGCATCCGGCGGTTCCAGGTCTGCCACTCGGGTCCTTCCCAGAAATGCAGCACCTGGGTGGCGTAATAATCGTAATAGATGTTGCTTTCCGAAGGCCCCCAGTTGTGTAAAAAAGTGACGCCCTGGTAAAGTGCCGGCCGGTCGCGGCCCCAGCCGAGATACATCCGGCAAAGCAGGCCCACGGCCGTGGTGGTCTGTTCCGGTTTGCGCTGAACCTGATAGCGGTATCTTGCGCCGCCGTCGGTCTGCACGCCGTCGAGGAATTTTTCGATCAGTCCGATGGTCGGCGAGGGGACTTCCAGCTTGGCCAGTTGCCCGCTGCGGAGCGCCATCAACTGCCATCCGGTGACGGTGATGTCTCCCGGTTCGCCTGGGGTGTATCGCCAACCGCCCCCCTCGAGGTCTTGGGCGTAGACGATGAACCGCAGCGCCCCCTGGGCGATCTCCTTCAGCGCCTCGTCGCGGGTCATCCCATAAGCCTCGCACAAGGCGATGGCGGCCAAAGCCTGGGCGTACATCGTGCCGCCGCCGCGGAGGTCGATGCCGTGGGGCGTAACCACGGCCCGCGCGCCGAGGCTGTACAGCCCTCGTTTGACTACCCGTTGGTGTTCGCCCTGTTTGTGCGTGTATCCCGCGCCGAGGAAGGGGAGCAGGGCGATTCCGGTGGCGGCGGTCGCGCTCGCTTCCGTGCCCGAATTTCGGCACAGTCCGCCGCAGGGCGGTTTCGTCAGGTCGAAGCTCCAGCTTCCGTCCTGGCGTTGATGCGCCGCCAACCAGCGCAGCCCGCGTTCGACGGTCAGTTCGCTCTGCTTGTTGCCGCCGTGCTT
>Ga0180014_1000374_pt1 | contig 12831 bp, 12 predicted proteins | sample KR13_S1_MetaG_FD_116507 | JGI IMG/M metagenome (GOLD analysis project Ga0180014, IMG submission 116507) | Groundwater microbial communities from the Olkiluoto Island deep subsurface site, Finland - KR13_S1_MetaG | ecosystem: Environmental > Aquatic > Deep subsurface > Groundwater | place... | reverse complement strand
TTTAAACTTTCTTCTGGAGTCGAATATTTTGACCAATCTACCGATGTTTCAGGATCCCTAAAGGCGGCAGAACTAGGACGATTCTCTGTCTCGATATACCAGACACGTGGAATTCTACGATAAACATTATCGTTATCAGGAATTATTTCAATTTCTGTCATCCAAAAACCAACCATTAATTAAAAAAATTGCATCTTCAAAATTAAAAGTATTTCCTTCTTTTTTAGTTTCGCTTAAACTTGTTTTTTCAATTTGTAAATACTCGATCGGACAAGCATCATCTTCGGGAATTGTAATAATTAATTCCTTATAACAGCTATTCCATTCAAATTGAATGCCTCCATCTGATAAAGGGGCAATAAATGGAATTGGAATATAGCTTAGTTTTTTTAGAAATCGAGAATAAAGAATTCTTGAAATAAAATCTATCCCTTTAGCAATAGTCGACCATTTTATTGGCACCGCTGAATAGGAATCCCAACCTTTTTGCAATGTAGCAAACATTTTCAATCTTGAATAAATAGGTGAGGAAAAACCGAAAGTAAATTTTTCAATATATTCTGATTCCATGAGGTAATTTTCAGTTTTTGATTTTTCTTCAGAATTAATTTCATAATTTTGAAATGGAAATTCCATTGGATACAATGAAATAATTTTCCATATAAAAGGATTTGATTGATTATGAAATAAACGCTCAGGATAATTTGATGTAAAAATTGGATAATTATTAGAATGCGTTTGTTCAACTTTTGATTTCGAAAAATCATTCTTATCTTTATAAAAATCGAATAAATCTATAACTTTTGAAGAATTCGCTTCTCTTTTTATTTCAAGTATATTATTCATTGAATTGGAAAATATTTTTGTAAAATCGAAATTTGCTCTTTATTGATTGAGTTTAAAAACTTCTTAGCATTTTTTTCATTAAAATCTAACTTATCAATTTCCTCTGCCAAAGTATTTATATCCTGTTCAATAAGTATAGCAGGTTGATTGTTGTTTATCAATCCAGAGTTACACTTTACCCAACTATTAATATTAAAATTTTCATATTTATACTTTTTATGCGATTGAATATTAAAAGTTTCAGGGCGATTGAAGGGTTCCTTTAACCATCGCTCTTTGCAAAAATGATTTGCAAGAGCAAGGCCAGGGTTATCATTATAAATATATTTAGTCATTACAAGTGCTAGTCTTCCAATTTTTGCAGAGCAGCATTCGACATACTTTTTTTGAATAGTAATGGCAAAATTAAAAAACTCTGCTTCATCTATCGATTCTTCATCTGGAAGTATAAAATTAAAAAGATTGACTCTATTTAATGCAATTTCCATTTTTAATTTTTTATCAGAACTAGTAAAAATTATTCTGGGAAATTCTTTTGGCGCATTATCAGGCAATGGAATAGAAGTGGTATTTCCATTAAATTCTTTCGAGAAAGAATTCATTATTTCACCCAGGATTTTATTCATAGAAAAAATTAATGCAGGAGTAAACATAGAATATTGAATAGAAAATATTTTAAATTCTTTTGCCGAAATCATATATATAAAATAGCATAAATACTTAAGATAATCAAATTTTAATTATCCATAAAAAATAACATATCTAGGCTATATCGGCCAAAAATCCATAGGAGGAAAAACATGGAAAAAATGATTGTTGAACTCTGTCTGTTGCTCATGTACTTGACCGGCTGGGAGGAGGACTCCCGGCAGAAGCCCGACGAGAAGATCTTCAGGGCCTGGAAGGGATATCTGTTTGAGGTGCTGAACAAGCTGGCCGACGAAAAAATGATCGTCCAGTTCCAGAACACCAAGTCGGTGACCCTGACCGAAGCAGGCAAGCAAAAGGCCCAGCAGCTGAAGGATCAGTTCTTCAGCGAGAAAGGAGCAAACCATGACAAATGGTAATGGGAAGACCATCCTGACAAATTCGGCCATCAACGCCTTTAAATCCTGCGCCCGGAAGTATTACTGGAGGTACGTCCGCGAGATCGAGGTCCTGGCACGGCCGGAAGCGTTGTTGCTTGGCTCTGCCATTCACGGCTTTTTGGAAAGCCACTATCGGCAACTGCCCTACTCCATGCCCAGTGACTTAAATCCCAAGAGCCAGGCAATCTTGAAAGGGGTAGCTGAATTTTACCCAATTTTGTTCATGGATGATGCTGACCTGTTCGACCCAGTGGCCATAGAGAAGACCATTCATGGCGCGATACTGAACCCGCAATCGGGCCGGCCAGCCCGCGAATACGCCTACGGTGGTAAGATCGACGGACTGGTGGTATTGAAAAAAGATGTGGAGGATTTCAAGGCTGGCGATTTGCTGCTTTTGGAGCATAAGACCACCACCAAGGTCGATGAAAACTACTTTGACCGTCTGCAGCTGGATTCCCAGCTACGCCTCTATGTTCTCTTTTTGGCAAGGGAGCTGGGAGCGCCAGTCGCTGGCTGCCTGTTCAACGTGATACTGAAGCCACGCCTCAGGCCGCGTAAGAATGAAAGCGAAGAGGAATACGGTCATCGGTTGAGGCTGGAAATGAACTGGCCCGAAATGTACCACCGGCGCTACCTGCGTTTCTCTGACCAGCGGCTGCAGGAGATCCAAAAAGAACTGTGGGATGCCAAGACCCTTATCGCCAAGGCCAGGAAGGAGAACGTTTTTACAATGAACTCAGCAAGCTGTTTCGATTGGCATCGTCGGTGCGATTATTTTGACCTATGTGCCAGCCAGGATCCCGAAACGGCCATCAAGGAAAGTGGGCTATTTCAGCACCAGGAAGCCCATGTAGAGCTTGTGACAGGTCCTGGTGAGGTTTTTTTTGGTCGAAGCGGCCGGAGAGCCGTTCTAGGAGGAAATATGAATGAAATAAAGCAATCTACGGGGAACAATAATCCCCATGTCATTTTACTGTATGGCCAGAGCAAGATCGGCCTGAGTTCGATTGCGGCCCAGTTCCCGGCGCCACTTTTCCTGAACATCAACGACGATCTGGAGCAGATCAAGACCAGGTCACTAAGGGTCGGAAGCTGGGATGAGTTCCTGGAGCATGCCCTGGAGATCTCCAAAGGCAAATATGCGCCCCAGACCATTATCGTCTCGCACATCGACGGGTTGTGGGATCTGGCCCAGGATTTTGTGGTCGAGAGCTTCAACAAGCTGAACGGGGCCAACGTCAAGGCCCTGGCCGATGCCAGTTATTCCTTATGGAAAGAAGCCCTTAAGCTATTCGAATCCAAGCTGGTCAAATTGAGCGGACTGGGCAACCTGGTCCTGCTGGCCCATGAGATCGTCGAGAACAGGAACTTCAACGGCATCGAACGGTCGGTGGTGCAGGCCAACTTGGAGCGCTATGTTCAGAGCAAGGTGACCAACCTGGCCGACGCCATCGGGCGTGTGCTTCTCACCGAGTCCGGGGCAAGGCTGGTAACATTTCAGCCGGCGCCGCACCAGATCACGGGCTCTCGGCTGACCGAGTTGCTGCAAAAGCAGTATGTCATCGAGACCGGCAAGAAGCCTGAGTTCATCGATGAGTTGGAAAACCTCCAGCAAAAGGCGAAAAAAATCGCATAAAAAATATAACGCTAATCCCGAAATGGGAGGTGCGTATGTTTACAAAAATCCTGAAGATCATCTGGCTCTTGATCCCTGTCCTGATCGACGTCCTTGGACAGGATCAGAACGAAAGAGATGGATGATCACGCTTCGTGGGGGCAGGACCGGTTACTGGCTGCCCCTTTTTTTGGGATATCAATTGGGAAAAAAATAAACCTTTTCGATGCCTAATATCTTACCATTGCCAATTTCCGTCCTTCAATCCGGAATATTCGTCGTGCTGAGCTTGAATCCTCTCGGAAGATGTCCATTGGACAAAGCAATAGCATACTCCGCATTATTTAGCCAAACAGGAGCATTAGCACTACCACCAATATACGGCGAGACCTTTCCATCATAAGGATTATTATCGCCAGCATCCCACTGAATACCAGTACCACCATGATTAACACTCTCTTCCAAAACAGTACCTAAAGCTGCATCTGCGGGCGCCACAAAACCAGACCAATTAAAAGTATTAGAAGAAACATTGTTTGATCCTCCAGGAGAAACTTTTTTAACGACATAAGTCATACCATCAGAAAGCTTCTCAGTGACGATGCCAACATAAGTCCACTTGACTCGGTTATTAGGTATATTATTAAGGATGTCAAGAGCCCTCTTGAAAGTCGTGACTGTGAAATCAGTAGGATCCTGAGCATTCTCATCGGTGCCTTTCATTATAGCAGCATTCTTCTCAACAACACCGCTAATATTACCATCAGAAGTATTATAATTCTGGATAGTACCATCGCCAAGATCTTTATTATCGACCTGATTGCCTACGCACTTGGCCAGAAGAACAGGATCGACAGCACTGGAGATAAGCCTTACAAAGTACTGCTTGCCATCCTGAACAGTGAAGGACTTATTCATACCATTACGATCCTTGTAAGCAACAACATTACCTTCGGAGTCTGTGAATACAGCATAGCCGGTGTAATGGCCTGCGGCGTCAGTGACAACAATATCAGATATTGAATTAGAGCCTGAACACTTGAACTGGCCTCCGCTAGTGCCAGTGACCTGGGTGCCGTTGGCAAGCTTCACAAGAAGATTGCCGTTCACAGCAGCGTCGGTGACAACGTCCTTGTTCTGAATTGTGATGGTGTAGTCGCCGCCGCTGTTGTCATCGGTTTTCTTCTTGGTCAGGAAATAGACCCCCACCCCCACTGCCGCCACGCCCAGCAAAGCAATGAGCCAGGGGAACTTTTTATGCTTCTTAACGATTGGCGTCCCCGCCTTCTCCTGGAACTGCGGTGAGCTCTGTTCCATGGCCCAGGTTACGCCTATCCCGATAAATGCGATCAACACCACTACAGCGATAGTTTTTTTCCAGCTATGAATGCCCATTTATCCTCCCTGAAAAAGCATTATATGCAAAAATTACAAGAAATGGGAGGGGCACGGCGCGCCGAAAATCAATAATATTTCGCAACCTTTTTCTCTCCTCATTTCCCCCTTACTTGCTCTCACTATGATTTCAATCAGTTCTGTAAAATATTGAAATCATATAGTGAGACAACCCTCCGGCCAAGGGGGGACAAAGGGGGGATCCGCTATCGTTAAAACAAGAAATTATGTCAACCATTGCGGATCTAATTTGCACGTCGCCAAAGGGAGTGGAACGCCCTGGATTCCTCATGCAACAATATGCGAAATTTCAGGACAGCCAGGAATGGTCCTTTATCAGGGCTTCAACGGCGTACAGGGGGATGGATTGGATCTTCTGATCGGAAGCGAAACCGGATTCACAAATCCTGACGCCGCCGGTGCTTCTTTTCTGTTCCATAAAAAGCCGCAAGCTTTTCATCCGGCCCGTTGTTCCGCTCTTGACTTCCACCGGGATGATCCTTTCGTTGCTGCTGATGACGTAATCCACTTCAGCATTGCTGGATTTTGCCTCTCTATGCCAGTAAAACAGCGAGGGAGCCTGGCGGAAATCCACATAGGCGATCAGCTCGAGCCCGACAAAAAGTTCGGCCATCGTCCCATGATTCACACCCATCAGGTCCGTTTTCAAGAGCAAGCTTTTATAGTCCAGCTTCATCAGCCTCTGGGCCAAGCCGATGTCGAAAAGCAGAACCTTGAATTTGTCGGGATTCACCTCCGCGCCCAATGGTATCCCGTTGGCGCTGGTGTGACACACTTTGTAAGCCAGCCCGGCCATCTCGAGGAGAGTCAGCGCCTCCCGGTAAAACTTGCTGCGCGTGTCCTGGGAGATCCTGCTGTACTTGAATTTCCCCCCCAGCTGCAGGGGGATGGAATTGAACACCTGTTCCATGTATTTCAATTGGCTCTCCCTGGCGTATTTATGAAAGTCGGTCCGCAGAGTGTGCAGCATATCGCTCTGGATTTCCAGGCATTTTTCCAGCCCGGCGCCGTTGACATGGTTCTGCACCACTTCGGGCATCCCCCCTGTCATGCAGTAATTCTTGACCTCCGACAGGAGCTTTTCGTGGAATGGTTTCTGCAGGGGAACATAACGGTTCTCCAGCAGCATGTTGCGCATGCGGCCGTTTCCCCCAGCCTCCAGGAATTCAGCGAAGGAAAGGGGATATACCTGGATAACATGAATCCGGCCGACCGGGATCGCTATGTTGCGCAATTCGAATTCTAAAAGCGATCCGGCCGATATGACATGAAGCTCCGGCATCTCCTCATAAAAGTATCTGAGTGCAGTAATGGCTCTGGGGCAATTTTGGATTTCATCAAGGAAAAGGAGGGATTGACCCGGTTTGATCTCTTTGCCAAGATAATTGGCTAAATTCCGGCAGAGGGAACGCGGCTCCAGATCGCCCTGGAAAAGACCACAAATTTCAGGATTCTTTTCGAAATTCACTTCGATATAGTTTGGGAAGGTTTTGCCAAATTCCTTGGCCAGCCAGGATTTCCCCACCTGACGGGCGCCGCGCATCAGGATAGGCTTGCGGTTTGAACCGACCTTCCAATCCAGCAGGGCCTGAAAAATGTCTCTTTTCATTGCTCCTCCCTCCTTTACAGAAAACTTACATTAGAATAGTAGCATAATTATTGCTATAAATCAATGTTTAATTATCAGTTTTTGTGCTAAATGGAAGGGATTTATTGATTTCCTTGATTTAACGGTAAATTAAAATCGAAATTTCCGCCGAAATCTTTTTTCACTACCCCGTCCTATTCGGCCGGTTTTCCGCCCTTCAGATAAACCACCCAGCAGCGGCCCAGGCCAAGAATTTCCTCGATTGCCGGCTCGTAGCGCCCCGCGACGTCCACGACCGCCAGGCCGAACTTGTTGAAGAACGACTTGGCGGCGATGGTGCAGCCGAAGTGGGGTGCCGAGAGCTTCAATGCGCCGGGCTTCTTGCCGTCCCTTGTGAATTCCAGGATGAGGGCGTGGTTGCGCCGCGAGTAGTGCAGCCGCGCGTGGCTGCAGCCGGCAATCTCCCCCTGCGCCGCCCTGATGAACCCGCTGTTCAGGAGCAGGATGCCGCGCCGGCTGACTACATTGCCGTCAGAATCAGTGAACACAGCATAGCCGGTGTAATGGCCTGCGGCGTCAGTGACAACAATATCAGATATTGAATTAGAATCAGTGAGCTTGAACTGGCCTCCGCTAGTGCCAGTGACCTGGGTGCCGTTGGCAAGCTTCACAAGAAGATTGCCGTTCACAGCAGCGTCGGTGACAACGTCCTTGTTCTGGAGTGTGATGGTGTAGTCGCCGCCGCTGTTGTCATCGGTTTTCTTCTTGGTCAAAAAATAGATCCCCACACCCACCGCCGCCACGCCCAACAAAGCAATGAGCCAGGGGAACTTTTTATGTTTCTTAACGATTGGCGTTCCAGCCTTCTCCTGGAACTGCGGAGAGCCCTGTTCCATGGCCCAAGCCACACCCACCCCTATGAACGCGATTACCACAACTATGGTGATTTCTTCTTCCATCCCTGAACACCCATGAGCCCTCCTGGAAAGAGCATTATCGCCGACCATTTTAAAAAAGGCAAATTAAAATCATTTAAGTCCTGCCCAAAAAGAGCAGGCAAGGAGAATAAAATGACAGTTATTATCGCATCAACACCCACATCAAAAAAAATCACCAACAACCATGAACGGCTGGAGGCCATCTTCCATACTGTGGATACGATATTTACAAGCTGACGCAACCGGTATGGGAATTCAATAAAATCAGGGATTTATCAGGCGGCGAAAACCACTTCGCCGTTACGCGCGAAATCAACTATGAACGAATCGCCCTTTTCCCACTCGGCCCTGGTCATGGCCACGGCTTCAATCGGCTGGAAAACCTCGTAAATCGCAGCGGACAGCAGGTCTATCCGCTGCCAATAGCCCAAGCCTAAGAAATCGTTCGAAATGACGACCAGATCAATGTCGCTGCCTTCCCGCTGCGTGCCTGTAGCATATGAACCGTATAAAATTAGCCGCTCGATCTTTATCCCCTTTTTTTCAAGGACGTCCTTGAATTGCCCAATGATCTTTAATACTGCTGACTTATCCATGTCCGATAATGATCTCTTGCCATATGATTAATATATATATATCCAGGGAATAATTGTCAAGAAAATGTAAGAGTCCATTGCAATTTCATTGCAGGTCAAATGACTTTGCAATGGGAAAAACCCCGAAACGCAGATGGCAAGTGGCAGCGCTACGGGAACGCATCGCTATGCCGAGGTTTTCCGAGGCATCGAGCGATGCCACCCCTTTCTTTGGGAGCCCGTCACCATGCTGAGGTCCACCGAAGCATCTGGTGACGGCACCCTTAGTCAAGAGGTCGAAGAGCAAATAGCTACGGGGGTGGATGCGCAACTGCTGTTGCGCACCCAAGGGGCAGCTCGCTACGCTCGCTGTCCCAATTCGCTGCTGCGAATTGGTCGAACCCCGGGAATTCTAAACCGGGGTTCTCATCCCCGAATACGAGCTCGAGGAAGTGGCAGCGCTACGGGGATTCGAACCCCGGTTTAGTGACTGAGAATCACCCGTCCTAACCCCTAGACGATAGCGCCACGAGGGTAAAAAAAGCGGAGTAAAAAAAGAAACAACCGCTTATTGCCAAGAAGAAAAATGGCTGGGAAGCAGGGACTCGAACCCCGATTATACGATCCAGAGTCGCATGTCCTGCCATTGGACGACTTCCCAGCTCGAATGCGATTATACCCGACTTCAAAATACATGTCAAACGTTTTGATCAGATAGGTACGGGCGAAAAATTTTTCGCCCCTACAATTATTGTAATTAACCCCTAGAACCAATTACCGGAGCATAATACTTACGGATGAACTTTTCCTGGACCGCGAACGACCAATGCACGTCGCGCAGGAAAAGCGCCGCCGATTGCGCGTCACCGGCTGCCAGGAAATCCACGATCTCCTGGTGCTCGCGAATGGACGATTCCTCCCATTCCTTGATCCATTGCCGCTGCTGGGGAAAATCGTAGAGCCGCTTTTTCAGGTTGCCGATAATGCGCATCAAGGTCTTGTTGCCGCTCAGCTCGATAAAAATGTCGTGAAAAAGCAGGTTTTTATGGTAAAAAAGATCAAAATCGTCATGATCGATGGCTTTCTGCATCTGGCGGTTCAATTGGTCCATTTTACGGATCCCCGACTCCCCGAGCCGGGAAAAGGCCGCTTGCAAGGCCGAACTTTCCAGGGCGCCGATCACCTGGTAGAATTCCCTGATCGCGGCCTGGGGCAATTCATTGACGAATATGCCGCGCCGTGGGCTGATGGTGACGAATCCCTCCATCTCCAGCTGGATCAGCGCGTCGCGCAAAGGCGTTTTGCTTATGCCCAGTTTTTTGCTGGTGGCCTCCATGTTTATCATCGCTCCCGGCTGCAGGCGGTGCTGCTGGAACTGTTGGCGCAGGTATTCGTAAACCTGCTCTTTCAGGGATTTCACTATGATCATGCCTTTGGCTTTTCTCATTCCGGCAGTATACTCCAGTAAAAATATTTTTGACAAGTCAGGAAAATGGAAGAATTAATAAAAAGTTTTTGGTTATGGGTTATGGGTGATAGGTAATAGGTGAACAGCGATCAGCGAAATCTTCTTACCCATGACCCATAACCTATAACCTATGACCTGAAGATCCATATTTAATAATCTGCAAATTTGCTGCCAATCCTTGACTTTTGCCAGAACAACTGATATATCAGATATCAGTATATGCAGCCGAAAGGAACTATTTTCTCGATCAAAAAATTCGCTATCCACGACGGCCCAGGCATTCGCAGCACGATTTTTTTCAAAGGCTGCCCCCTGCGCTGCACTTGGTGCCACAATCCCGAAGGCATTTCCCCGGCTGCGGAGATCATGGTTTTCCCCGACCGCTGCCTGAAAGAGTGTGCTGATTGCCTGGTTGCCTGCCCGAAAAATGCCTTAAAAAAAAGGGGCGGCACTATTTTCCTGGAGCGAAATAAATGCGTTGGCTGCGGCCTTTGCGCCCTTAGCTGTCCTGCCGAGGCCCTGCAGCTGGCTGGAAGCCGGGTTACGGTCAACGAAGCCGTGTACCAGCTGTCCAAAGACACTGCCTTCTACCGTAACTCAGGCGGCGGCATCACCTGCTCGGGGGGTGAACCGCTGCTGCAGCCGCGTTTTTTGCAGGCGCTGCTGACGGCCTGCCGGAGGCAAAACCTGCATACCGCCGTCGACACCTGCGGCCATGCCCCTTTTAGCGATTTCGAAAAGATCCTGCCCCTGACCGATCTTTTCCTCTACGATCTGAAGATCATGGATGAAGGCCAACACCGGCGCCTGACCGGCGTATCCAACCGCCTGCTCATAAAAAACCTGCAAAAACTTTCCCTGCTCGCTCCGCGCCTGGCCATCCGCATCCCCCTGATCCCCGGCGCCAACGATTCAGCGGCCGCCACGGCCGAATTGGCCGATTTCTGCGCCTCGCTTCCCAGGCGCCACTCCGTGCATCTTCTCCCCTATCACCGCGGCGGCCGCGCCAAGAACAAGCGCCTGGGCCAATTCGACTCCCTGGCGGAAACCCGGGTGCCGGCGCCTGCCGCCATACAAAAAGCCGGGGAAATTTTTTTGAAACGAAAATTGACCGTCAAGATCGGAGGCTGACATGACCGAAAGGATCCGGAAACTTCGCGCCAGGAGCCTGAGGGCCAAGCCGAGACTCTCCAGTGAACGCGGCGTTCTGCTGACCCGCTTCTACCGCAGCGCCGCGGTCAACGGACTTTCCGTTCCCCGCCAGCGCGCCGCGGCTTTCGCCTATCTGCTGGCCCGCAAAAAAGTCGTGATCCTGCCCGACGAACTGCTGGTCGGTGAAAGAGGCCCGGCGGCCAAAGCCACCCCCTCCTACCCGGAGATCACCTGCCATTCGCTGCAGGACCTGGACATACTGGACAAGCGGCAGAAAACCCCTTTCCACGTCAGCGCCAAGACCCGCAGCGATTTCGCCAGGGAGATCATCCCGTTCTGGACCGGAAAAACCATGCGTGAGCGATTGTTTGCCCACATGTCATCGGAATGGCTCGAAGCCTACCGGGCCGGGGTGTTCACCGAATTCATGGAACAACGCGCCCCGGGCCACACGGTCTGCGGTGAAAAGATATACGGCAAGGGACTGTTGGACCTGCGCCAGGAGATCAAGGCGAGCTTGCAGGGCCTGGATTTTTTTAATGACCCGCAGGCGCTGGCCAGGCAGGAAGAGCTGCAGGCCATGGACACGGCCGCCGCCGCCATGATCGCTTTTGGCGGACGTTACGCCGCCAGGGCCAGAGAAATGGCAGGCAGAAAAAAAAATGCGGCCCGCAAACGGGAGTTGCTGCGCATCGCCACAGTATGCGGGCATGTTCCGGCGCAGGCGCCGCGCGATTTCCGGGAAGCCCTGCAGCACTATTGGTTCATCCACCTGGGGGTGATTAGCGAAGCCAATCCCTGGGACGCATTCAATCCCGGCCGCCTCGACCAGCACCTCCTCCCTTTTTATAGCCGCGGACTGGCTGACGGCAGCCTAACAAGCGAAAAAGCCCGCGAACTGCTGCAGGCATTCTGGATCAAATTCAACAACCATCCCTCGCCGCCAAAGGTCGGGGTCACCGCCGAGGAAAGCTGCACCTACACCGATTTCGCCCTGATAAACAGCGGCGGCTTGAACGCCGAAGGCGAGGACGGCGTTAACGAAGTTTCGTTCCTGATCCTGGACGTGATCGAAGAGATGCGGCTGCTGCAACCCAGCTCCATGGTTCAGGTCAGCAAGAAAAGCCCCGACGCCTTCCTGCACCGGGCGCTTGAGATCGTGCGCACCGGGTTCGGGCAGCCGTCGCTGTTCAATTCCGAAGCCATCGTGGCCGAATTGCTGCGCCAGGGCAAATCCCTGGCCGACGCCCGGCGCGGCGGAGCCAGCGGCTGCGTGGAGACCGGCGCTTTTGGCCGTGAAAGCTACATCCTGACCGGCTATTTCAACCTGGTCAAGGTCCTGGAGATTACCCTGAACAATGGCCGCGACCCGCTGAGCGGTAAAAAAATAGGTCTGGAAACGGGCAATCCTGAGAAATTCGCCAATTTCACAGCCCTGATGGCTGCTTTTGAGAAACAATTGGGACATTTTATAGACATCAAGATCCGCGGCAGCAACGTCATCGACCGCTTATACGCCCGCGACCTGCCCGTGCCTTTCCTGTCGCTGCTCATCGACGACTGCATCGCCAATGGCCGGGACTACCACGATGGCGGCGCCCGCTACAACACCTCCTACATCCAGGGGGTCGGCCTGGGAACGATCAGCGACGCCTTGAGCGCTATCCGTCACCATGTGTACACTCGGAAGGATTTGGCCATGGGACAACTGCTTGAGTCCATGCGCCTTGATTTCCGCGGCGCCGAGAAAACGCGGCTGCTGCTGCAAAACAAGACGCCGCGCTACGGCAACGACGACGACGCCGCCGATGACATCACCAGGGAAATATTCGAGATGTATTTCCGCGCCGTTGACGACCGGCCCAACATGCGCGGCGGCCGCTACCGCATCAACCTGCTGCCCACTACCGTGCATATTTATTTCGGCAAAAAGACCGGGGCGACCGCCGACGGGCGCCGGAGCGGAGAGCCGCTTTCCGAAGGAATTTCCCCGGTCCAGGGGGCCGACCGCCAGGGGCCGACCGCGGTACTCAAATCGGCGGCCAAGATCGACCACCTGCGCACCGGCGGCACCCTGCTCAACCAGAAATTCACCCCCCAACTGCTGGCCGGGGAAGACGGCATCGTCCGCCTCGGGCAGCT
>Ga0180014_1000372_pt1 | contig 12867 bp, 9 predicted proteins | sample KR13_S1_MetaG_FD_116507 | JGI IMG/M metagenome (GOLD analysis project Ga0180014, IMG submission 116507) | Groundwater microbial communities from the Olkiluoto Island deep subsurface site, Finland - KR13_S1_MetaG | ecosystem: Environmental > Aquatic > Deep subsurface > Groundwater | place... | reverse complement strand
GTCGTCGCATAGCACGCTGACTACGGACCAGGTATGGGATCAAATCCGCCTTGCCCGATCGCTCGGCGCGAGCGGCTTCGTGATCTTCAATTTCAACGCCGCAACGGCGAAGTCGATCGTTCCCGGCGTGGGGCGGGGCCTCGGTCCCACACCCGTCGCCGAAGCGATCGAGCAGCTGGCGAAGTAAGGGCGAACGCCTTGTTCCCACGCTCCGCGTGGGAACACACTGCTCAGGACGCTCCGCGTCCGATGCGTCTGATAACGCGTGGAACTCGGAAGTTTCGCGGGAGGAGGCAGAGCGTCCAATAAGTGCGTTCCCACGCGGAGCGTGGGAACGAGCGCGTGCATAGCGCTCGCTTGTCACTCGTGAGGGAACTTGCGTTCCTTCCAGGTCCAATCCCTCGATTCGCTGCTTTTGACCAGCCGACGATAGACGAAGTCGGCGATCAGCCCCGCGATGTTGAACCGCGGATCGAGCAGTTTCGTGCCTTGCAGACTGGTATCCAGTCCTCCCAGAAAGAGGGTTTGCTTGTCGAGCTTGTCGTCGCCCGTCGGCTCGAGATGGAACCGCTCGAAGACGCCGTATATCCGTTTGGCCTCTCCCATTGCCTTGCCGTCCCGCTTTCCGGCCAGAATCAATATGGAGATGTCGGATTGCACGGCCCTGTTGGCCGTCGCGCGGCGCAGCGGCAGGCCGCGGAACGACCACTCGGGCGAGATCAGCACCAGGGCCTTGACGAAGCGGCCCAGCTTCAGCGGTCCGTAGTAAACGGCGCCGTAGTTGTATCCGATGGCGTCGTACCAGGCGAAGTCCAGGGCCACGGAAGCCCCCATGTCGGTGCCGACGATGCAGAGTTTGTCGATGTTCAATTCACCCGCGTTGTTCTTAGTCCAAAGGAAGTCCTTGACCGCCATCATGTCCTGCGCTACCATCCGGCCGAACTGGATGGGGGCCATCGTCGCGGCGTCGAGCCGTTCGTCCCGACGGGCGCCTTTTACGCGAGTGCTCTCGCCGTGGCCGCGCAAGTCGGGCGCGATCACCGCGTAGCCCAGCGCCTGCAGCGACGGGGCCAGGTCCTTGTAATCGTTCCGGCTCTGCTTCCAGCCGTGCAACAACACAATAGGAATCGCTTGCTTGCCCTTGAAACTGGGGTAGTACGTAATCGCCAATTGAAGACCGTCGCCGGTCTGAAGCCCGAGGTCCTCCGGCTTGGGGATTTTCGGCTCGTCTTTCCCGCCTTTGGCCTGGGGTTTATTGTCCTGGCAGTGGGCCGATGGGGCGAACCCCGACCAGATCAAGACCGCAACCGCCGCCAAAACTGCCGTCGTAAGTGCTTGAGCCAAACGATAAGACCGCGCCGTTGTCCGGGAAGATTGTCTGATTTGCATGGGCCGAACCCTCATGGGAAAGAGCGAATGGCGGAGTGACTTGGCCGAAACAGACCCCTCTAATGTGTATGGTACCCGCGCAACGGCCCGCGGTCAACATTGTGGCGGAAACCGACTGTTATACGTTGCACGGAAAGAAGCGGAACATTCTTTCCTGGTTCCCACGCTCCGCGTGGGAACCCACTCGTTCCGACGCTCCGCGTCGGTGGCGGGGAGCGATGCAGAGCGTCGCGGGCGGTGCGTTCCCACGGAGGACCGTGGGAACGAGAAAAACATTCTTCTCGGATGGAGAAGATAGGACCGCTATTTGTCCAGCGCCTTGGCGTCCAGGGCCAGGTCGGCGTGGGGATCGTGGGCGTAGAAGTGGCGGGCGATCTGATCGGCCAGCACGAGCACGAACTCGCGGCGGAATCCCGGCTCCGTCCGCTCCGAGGTGGGGATTGGCGCGTTCGGCGGGTAAACGCACTGTGGAAGCGGTTTCTCAAAGACCACCTTGCCGCCGTCTCGGCAGTCGAACACCCGAATCGTGGCATTGGCTTTTCCCTGATAAAGCGTCTGGCCCTGGAAGGTGCTGAAACCCTCGAGGTCGATGCCCACGACCATGTCTACCTTCATCGCCTTGCCGACCTCGACGTATTCTTCCCAGGTGTTCTCGTCGAGCCACTGGGCAACCTTCCGCTGGTCGACGGTCTCGATCTTGGGCACCTTTTCTTGGAGCAGGCGGGTGATTTGCGTAGCCAGGTCGCGGCCGACGTTCGCGTTGCGGTACTGGAGCGAGACCAGCGGCCGGCAGACCACGGCCACCTTCTTTCCCTTCAACTCCTTGAAGTCGGGATCGACGTCCGTTCCCTTGAGCAGATACATCGCGGTAAGCATGACGCCTTGACACCCGATGGCCGGCAAGGAGACAATCGCCAAGACCGCCAGCAAGACCATTCCATGCCGAATCGAAGGACGATCCATAACACCACCTCGTGTCTAATGCGCATAATGGGGGGTTGCCGAAAAGAGGCCGAAGGATAGCCGCTTCGGCCGAAGGCCGCAAGCCCGATTTCTCTCTATAAAGCCGCGACCGGCCCCCCGGGAATTACGGGCCATCCATATTTATCCGGGCTTTTTTCGCCTCGCGGAATGTTTCCAACGCGGCGGGAAACGGGGCCAATGCCCTCTCTAATATCCCAAACGTGTAAGCGATCGTTACGCCGTAGTTGCAGATCGGCACGTCGTCGCGGCGGCATCGGGCCATGCGGGTAAGCATCTCGCGGCGGTTCCACATACACGCACCGCAATGAATCACTAATTTGTATTCGCTCACGTCGTCGGGGAAATCGTGTCCCTGCACGGTGTCGAACCGCAGCTCGCCGCCGACGTATTCCTGGAGCCAGCGCGGTATCTTCACCCGGCCGATGTCGTCGATTACCGGATGATGCGTGCAGGCCTCGGCCACCAGCACGCGGTCGCCGACGCGGAGCCGGTCGATGGCCGGCGCCCCTTCGACGAACTGGCGGAGGTCTCCCTTCCGCCGGGCCATGAGGATCGAGAAGGAGGTCATTTTCACCTCCGGCGGCGTGTCGGCCGCGACCTCGCGGAACGCCTGCGAATCGGTGACGACCAATGCCGGCGGACGATTCAAGCGGCCCAGCGCGGCCCGCAATTCACGCTCCTTGACGACCATGCAGCAGGCGTCGCCGTCAAGCAGGTCGCGAATCGCTTGCACCTGCGGAAGGATCAGCCGGCCCTTGGGCGCTTCCAGGTCGATGGGCACAACCAGCACGGCCATCTCGCCCGGCGGAACGAGATCGGACAGCAACGGCGGCGGGCGAAGGAAATCCTCGGGCACGACCCCGATCAAGGCCTCGCGCATCTCCAACGCGCCGCGTCCGTCGCTGGCGACCGTCTCGACGCAGTGAATTTTCTCCTCCCGCAGCCGTTCCAGCAGCGCCGCTTGCGGTTTCGCGACATCCGACTTGTTCAGCGCTACTATGACCGGCACGTTCCGCTCGCGCAGCTCGTGAAGAATTCCTTCCTCGAAATCGTCCCAGCGGCCGGCGTCGACGACCAGAATGCCCACGTCGGTGCGATCGAGAATCCGCCGCGTTTTCTCCATTCGCCGTCGGCCCAACGCGCCGCTGTCGTCCAGCCCGGCGGTGTCGATCCACAGCACCGGCCCGAGGGGCAACAGTTCCATCGGCTTTTCGACCGGATCGGTGGTGGTGCCGGCGACCGGCGAGACGATCGAAACCTCCTGCCGGGTCATCGCGTTTAGCAGCGACGACTTGCCGGTGTTGCGGCGGCCGAAGATGCCGATGTGCAGGCGGAGGCCCTTGGGCGTGGTTTTCATAAGTTTCGTTTTGCGGCCGCGTCCACGCGGCGTTCGTAAATATCGTTTAGCCGCCGCGTCCACTCGGCGTAATTCACTCCCGGCGTGGACGCCGGGGCTAAACGTGGACGTTCACCATCATAAATACAAATCCCGCTCGTCCCCCTCGGCGATCCGTCGCAAGCGATCCATTAGCTGACGTTTTCGCTCTCCTTCCGGCAGATTCTGGACCGCGCGGAGAATGGCCTCCTCGCCGGCGGCGCGGGTCTCGGGCGAGGCGTAATCGACCAGGTACTCCATCAACGTGGTCAGCGCGTTCGGCGTGCAGAAGTTCCGAATAAAACCCGGTATGGCGAACTCCATGAAATGCTCGCCGGTCCGTCCCAGCCGGTAGCAGGCCGTGCAAAAACTCGGAATGTAGCCGTCGACCAGCAGTTCGCGCATCACCTCGTCCAACGAGCGGATGTCGCCGAGCGAGAACTGCTCGCGCTCCATCACTTGTGCGTCGCCGGCCTCGGTGTATCCGCCCAACTCGATGCGGCTGCCGGCGTCGATCTGCGAAACGCCGAATCCCAGGACCGCGCGGCGGACCTCGGCCGGCTCGCGGGCCGTAAGGATCATGCCCGTGTAAGGGACCGCCAACCGCAAAACGGCCACCAATCGCTTGAAATCCTCGTCGCCGACCAGGTGCGTTTCGTCCAGCTCCACTCCCTGCGCCGGCCGCAGCCGGGGAAAGCTGATCGTGTGCGGGCCGACGTTGTAATGTTTCTGCAAGTGCAGGGCGTGGCCGACCAGCCCCAAGACCTCGAACCGCCAGTCGTACAGCCCGAACAGCGCGCCGATGCCCACGTCGTCGCACTCGGCCTCCATCGCCCTGGAGACGCCGTCGAGCCGCCAGAGATAATTCCCCTTGCGCGTGTCGGCCGGATGTACGCGGCGGAAAGTCCCGTGGTGGTAAGTTTCCTGGAATATCTGGTACGTTCCGATGCCGGCCTCCTTGACGGTTAGATATCCGTCGTGGTCCAGCGGGGCGGCGTTGACGTTGATCCGCCGGATTTCGCCGTGGCCGATCGCCGTGGAGTAGACGTGGCGGACGCAGTCGGCGATGAACTCGGCGTCGTAGCGCGGATGCTCGCCGAAGACCAGAACCAGCCGCTTGTGCCCCTTCCGCTCCAGCGCCAACACCTGCTGGCGGATTTCTTCTCCGTCCAGGGTGCGGCGGACCGCTTCCCGATTCGAGCGGCGGAACGCGCAGTATCGGCAATCGTTGGTACATTCGTTGCCGACGTAGAGCGGGGCGAAAAGCACGATGCGCTTGCCGTAAACGTCGCGTTTCAACCGCCGCGCGGCGTCGAAGATTTTCTCGACCATCTCCGGCCGGTCGGCCGCCAGCAGGACGGCCGTCTCGTCGACCGAGAGCGGCTGCTTGGACAGGCTCTTGGCGATTACTTCGTCGAGTTGCCCCGGCTCGATGCGAAGGTCCAACAGCCCGTGCAACCGCTCTTCGTCGATGAAGTCGAACCCGCTGCGGCTGAGTTTGTTCTGGTCGATCTCGAACGACATTCTCCGTTCCTAACTTCCGGCCGACGTGCCGTCGGCCGCTAAACAATCATTTTCTCACGCTGGGGTGGCAGTTCAACTGCCACCCCAACCGGTGACGTGCCGTCGGCCGCTAAACGCTGGTGATAGCTCGGCGAGTCTCCCCTGCCGGCGCCGGGCCGCCGCCCCAGGGCCTTGATCCGAGCGATCAAACACCGATGGCACTCCCGGCCGGTCTCCGCAATGCAAGCCTTGTCGGGATAAATCTCGTAGAGTATACGGTATTTTGGCGGCGTGAGGTTTGGCATCACCACGTTGGCGCCGCGGACCAACCCCAATTCCCGTCCATAATCGGTGTTCAACGTGGCCAGCGCGGTGGTGGCCGGGATGTTCGTACGCGGGCAAACCAGCCGGGTCAATGCGATTACCTTATAGGTCATGGTCTCATCCGCCGGAACTTGCCGACCGGCCGGGGCATCGGGCCAGGCGCGGCGATCGGCCAGCGGCGTGTCGGGATGGCGCAAATACGGCCCGACGCCGATCATGTCCAGATCGAGCCGGCCGAACAACTCGATGTCGTCGGCCAGGTCGTCGAAGGTTTGACCGGGAATGCCGATCATCACGCCGCTGCCGACCTCATAGCCCAATTCGCGCAGCGTGTGAAGGATGGCGAAGCGGCTGTGTGGCACGTCACCGGTTGGGGTGGCAGTTGAACTGCCACCCCAACGTGATCGTTTAGCGGCCGACGGCACGTCGGCCTTCGGCGGGTGGATCCTATCGTACAGCTCGCGGTTGGAAGTCTCGAACCGCAGCAGGTAGCGGTCCGCTCCGGCCCGGCGCCACTCGGCCAACTCGTCGTCGTCCCGTTCGCCGAGGCTGAGTGTGACGGCCAGCGGGGTCTCGGCCTTGATCCGCCGGATCAATCCGGTCATCCGTCGGCCGGTCAGTTGCGGGTCTTCGCCCGACTGGAGCACGACGGTCCCGTAGCCGAATTCGACGGCCTGATGGGCGCACCGAAGGACCTCGTCGTCCGACATGCGATAGCGCTGGAGTCCGGTGTTGGCAGCCCGCAGTCCGCAGTAGCCGCAGAGCCGGACGCAGTGGTTCGACAGCTCGACCAGCCCGCGCAGATGGACCTCGTCGCCGACGTTTTCCCGTCGCGTTCGATCGGCCGGCCGCCAGAGGTCTTCGAGCCGGCCGGGGTCGGTTTCTCGGAGCCAGTTGATGATTTCGCTGCGTTGCATGTTCTGTAATCACCCAATTATACGCAACACTGTCCGTCGGGGGGAGAGGTTGCGTGTGACTCTCTGAAAACTAATGTCGCAATAGCCGGGGGCTAACAGCCCCCGGAATGTGTGCGAATTACGGCAGTTTCCCTCCGGGGGCTGTTAGCCCCCGGCTATTGCTCTCGACAATCCGGTCGTTGGGGTGGAGGCCCACTGACCTCCGTGGTAGTATGACGGATACAATCAGATTCACGTCATTTTCTCGATCCATTCCATGACCCTCTACTACGCCAACGGCTCGCCGCAAACCGACCTGATCGGCCAAGACCTACGCGCGGCGATGGTCGAAACGCTGCAACGTCTGGAGCCGCGGCGGAAGGTCCTCGCGCTGCCGCCCGACCATACCCGATCGAACAGCATGGCCGGGCCGCTCTGCCGTCTGGCCTACGAGTATTTCGGCGACCGGCTGACCGACGTCATGCCGACCCTGGGCACACACGCCCCGATGACGACCGAGCAATTGGACCGCATGTTTCCCGACGTGCCGAAGCGGTTGTTCCGCGTCCACGACTGGCGCCGCGACGTGGTCACGATCGGCACGGTCCCGGCCGAGTTCGTCGCGGACGCCACCGAAGGCGTTTATCGCAAACCGTGGCCCGCCCAACTCAACCGGCTGGTGTGGCAAGGCGGCCACGACCTGATCCTCTCGATCGGTCAGATCGTCCCGCACGAGGTCGTCGGCATGGCCGGTTACAATAAGAACCTTTTCGTCGGCGCCGGCGGTCAGGAGGGGATCAACGAGAGCCATTTCATCGGCGCGGCCTACGGCATGGAAAGAATGATGGGCCGGGCCGACACCCCCTTGCGGCGCATTCTGAACTACGCCCAGGAGCAATTCTGCGGCCATCTGCCGGTGGTCTTCGTGCTGACGGTCGTCGGCCCGCGCGAAGACGGCGAAGAAACGGGGACTGGCTCCGAGCCGCACTGCGTTGATTCCGCCGAGTCGGCGTCCCGCGAGGTGCCTGTCCCCATTTCTTCGACGCTTGCGGTCCGCGGGCTGTTCATCGGCGACGACGTGGAATGTTTCGAGCGCGCGGCCGCACTCTCCTTGCAGGTCAACTTCACGGTGCTCGACGAACCGCCCCGAAAAATCGTCGTCTACCTCGCCGCGGACGAGTTTCACGGCACTTGGCTGGGCAACAAGGCGATCTACCGCACGCGGATGGCGATTGCCGACGGCGGCGAGTTGGTGATCCTGGCGCCCGGCGTGGCCGCGTTCGGCGAGGACCGCGAAATCGACCGCCTGATCCGAAAGTACGGCTATCGGACGACGCCCGAGATCATGCGGTTTATCGAGCAATCGGAAGACCTTCCCCGAAATCTCTCCGCCGCGGCGCATCTGATTCACGGCTCTTCCGAGGGGCGATTCTCGATCACCTACTGTCCCGGAAAACTCACGCGGGAAGAAATCCAGTCGGTCGGCTACCGCTACGCCGATCTGGAGCCGATGCTGCGTCGTTACGACCCCAACGTCCTCCGCGAGGGCTGGAACGAGTTGTCCGACGGCGAGCGGATTTTCTTCATCGGCAATCCGGCCCTGGGACTCTGGGCCAGCCGCGAGCGGATGTTAGGGAGGGATTAGGGATTGGGGATTAGGGATTAGAAATTAGAAATCAGCAATCAGTTGTTACACGCAACGCCGTGCGGAGTTTTGAGATGCAATGATTTGTTTTGCCGCCGCGTCCATACGGCATAAACATAAATCTAATCCCTAATCCCCAATCCCTAATCCCTTCCTCTGCCGCAGAGCCTCGTAGAACAACACGGCGGCGGCGGCGGAGACGTTGAGACTGTCGGCCGCGCCGAGCATCGGTAGCCGCACGGCCCGAACGTCGTCGCCGGTCCAGAGCGATGAAAGCCCCTCGGCCTCGCTGCCGAGTACGATTGCCGTCGGGCCGCGATAATCTTCTTCGGTATAGTCCACGGCGCTATCGACCCGGGCGGCGAATATGCGAAAACCGTTCTTCCGCAACCAGGCGAGTGCGTCATCGCTTGTGGCTTCGCAGACCGGCATCGTGAAAATCGTCCCCAGGCTGGCCCGGATGGCGTTGGGGTTATACAGATCGGTGCGCGGATCGGCCGTGATGAGGGCAGAGACCCCGGCGGCGTCGGCGCTGCGGAGCACGGCCCCCACGTTGCCCGGCTTCTCCACGCCCTCCAACACCGCCACCAGTGGAAAGGTTGGGGCGGCAGTTGAACTGCCACCCCAGCGAAGTGAAAGCGAATCGAGCGTATTTCGAGGCGTTTCGGCCACGCCAAGCACTCCCTCGGTCCTCCGTCCGAAGGCCAGTTTCTCGAACACCGCCTCGCTGACTTCGAGCACTTCGCCGCCGCTTCGAGGCAACGCGGCCAACAACCGTTGCGAATCCTCGTTTTCGCGGAGCGGTCGGCAAACAAACGTTTCCAACAGTTTCACGCCCGCGTCGATCGCGCGGAGCAGCTCGCGCGAGCCGTCGATGAGGATGCGCCCTTGTTTTTCCCGGTGGCGTCGATCTCGCAGCCGAACGGCATTTTTTACTCGCGGGTTCTGGATACTTGTAATCGGCGACATTGTTCTTTCAGCGATTTTTCATTATCAAAACAGCCGGGGCTAAACTATCGTTCGTTCCAATCGCACGACGACCCCGGCGGGGAGTTTCCGTCCGTCGGCCGAGCGGATGGTTAATTTCCGCCCGACGATTTTACCGTCGCCGCCCACGGCTTCGAGCATCATCCGCCGCAATTTGTCCGCGTCGTAGCCGGGGGTGTGGCACGTAAGCAGCATGAACTCCGGCCGGCCGGAGGTCAACTCACCGCACATCCGAAGCAGTCGGGGCAGGTGCTCCGACAGCCGCCGGACCTCGCCCCGCGGACCGTGGCCGTAGCTGGGCGGGTCGAGGATCACGGCGTCGTAGCGGTTGCCTCGTTTCAGTTCCCGCTCGACGAATTTTACGGCGTCCTCGACGATCCAGTGGACGGGTGCGTCGGCCAACCCGGAGAGTTCCGCGTTGCGTCTTGCCCAGGCCACGACGTTTTTTGCCGCGTCGACGTGGACCACTTCCATTCCGGCGGCGGCCGCGGCCAACGTGCTTCCCCCGGTATAGGCGAAGAGATTTAGCACTTTCATCGTTCGTTTAGCGTTCGACGGCACGTCGGTCAAAACCCGTTTAGCGGCCGACGGCACGTCGGCCTCGGTCCCATCGCAAGCCGCCGTGCCGGCGGCTGCTAAACGACCGACGCCGGCGGCTGCTAAATGATCGACGCCGGCGATCCAATCCCAGTTCTCCGCCTGTTCGGGAAAAAGCCCCAAGTGGCCGAAGTCGGTCCGCTTCAGCTCGAATCGCAACGGACCGTAGGCAACCGTCCATCGCTTGGGCAACTCGCGCCGATATGTCCACTCGCCTTTTTCCTCGTTGCGTCCCTCGAAGCGGGCGTCGGCCCGTCGCCAGGCGTCGGGATCGGCCTGTTTGAAACCTTCCGCCGCCGGACAGGGCCGATCGAGCACAAGCCGGCCGAACCGTTCCAGCCGCCGGCCGCCGCCGAAGTCGAGAAGTTGGTAATCGTAGGAATTAGACATGGAAACGTCAGTGGTGTTTTCTTCGCTTCGCCGTCTTGCGATGCGGCCGGTATCCGGCGGCGGGTTTTTCTTGTTTCCGCTCCCGGCGCGGCGGTGGTTTTCGAGCGGCGGAAACCTTCGGCGGGCGAGACGGTATCAAACAATCCGGACCGTCGCCGATCAGGTCGGGCCGGCCGGCCTCTTCGAGCGCCACGCGGACGTCGGGGTAATTCTCCCGCACGAAAAATTGCAGCAGCGCACGTTGCAGCCGCCGCTGGCGGGCGCCGCGCGGAACATAGACCTCCTCGCCACTGATCGGATCGATGCCCGTGTAGTACATGCACGTGGCAACGTCCATCGGAACGGGAAGAAAATCCTGCACCTTGTCGGGTTTCAATCGGCGCCGTTTGATGTACAGGGCCAGCGAAATCATGGCGTTCAGGTCGCAGCCCGGATGGCCGGCGATGAAATACGGCACGAGGAACTGCCGCTTGCCGGCCTCGGCCGACTGGCGGCGGAACTCTCGTCCAAAATCCTCAAACTGTTCGATCGGCGGCTTGTGCATCCGCCGCAAAACCTCCGGGTCGGAATGTTCGGGGGCGACCTTCAACAGGCCGCCGGTGTGATGGCGGGCGACGTGGCGGATGAAGGCCGGGCTGCGCAGCGCCAGGTCCATGCGGATGCCCGAGGCTACCAGCGCCCGCTTCACACCCGGACAGCGCCGCGCCGCCTTAAGCAGCCGAACCAGCGGCCCGTGATCGGTCGTCAGCCGCGGGCAAATCGCCGGCCACAGGCAACTCGTCCGCCGGCACTTTTCGCGTTCCTCGGGCCGCGAGCAGTTCATCCGGTACATGTTGGCGGTCGGTCCGCCCAGGTCGCTGATCGTGCCGGAAAAATCGGGTTGCCCGGCCATGCGGCCGATCTCGGCCAGGATCGACTCCTCGCCACGGCTCTGAACAACGCGGCCCTGGTGAAGCGTGATCGAACAGAACGAACAGCCGCCAAAACAGCCTCGCGCGATCTGGATCGAGTCCTTCACCACCTCGAAGGCCGGAACCCGGCTCCGGCCGTAGCTCGGGTGCGGCCGCCGCGTGAACGGCAGATTGTATACGCGGTCCATCTCTTCCTGCGCAAGCGGCCAGGCCGGCGGGTTCACCACCACCGCCTCGCGCCCGTGATACTGGATCAACGCTCGGGCGTTGTAGGGGTTCGTCTCCTCGTGAATCATCCGCGTCATGGCGACGAAGGCGGATTTGTCGGACGACACTTCTTCGTAGCTGGGGAGGAGGCGGGGGGCGGGGGAATGATGAATTATGAATGATGAATTATGAATGGTCGCAAGGCCGTCGGTTTCCGTCAGCGAACGATTGTATTCATCATTCATCATTCCACATTCATAATTCCTCTCCTTCGCTCCCAGCCGATATGCAACGCCGCGGATGTCGCGCAATTGGCGGATCGGCTCGCCGGCCGCCAGTCGCTTGACGATTTCGACCAACGGGCGCTCGCCCATGCCGTAGACGAGGAGATCGGTCTTGGCGTCGAGCAGAATGGAACGCTGCACCTTGTCGCTCCAGTAATCGTAATGGGCCAGGCGGCGGAGACTGGCCTCGACCCCGCCGGCGATGACCGGCACGCCCCGATACGCCTCGCGCGCCCGTTGGCAGTAGGCCGGCGTGGCCCGATCCGGCCGGCGGCCCGGCTCGCCGTCGGGGCTATAGGCGTCGTCGTTGCGGACCTTGCGGGCGGCCGTGTAATGGTTGAGCATCGAGTCCATGTTGCCCGCGCTGACGGCGAAACAGAGCCGCGGCCGGCCGAAGGTCCGCCAGGCGTCGCACGATCGCCAGTCGGGCTGGCTGAGGATCGCCACGCGAAATCCCTCGGACTCCAACACTCGCCCCAGCAGCGCCATGGCGAAGCTGGGATGATCGACGTATGCGTCGCCGGTGACGAAGACCACGTCCACCGAGTCCCAGCCGCGGGCGGCCGTCTCGGCCGGCGTCGTCGGCAGCGGCGTTACATCGGTTTTCAGCGAATGGACCATGAATGTATTCTATGCCGAGGCCGGCGGTCTGTCACTGCCGCGAATCGGGGCACTGGGGCAAGAGGCGAATAATGATATAATGCGGAAATAATGCCGCCACTACGGATTCTGATAGTGCGCCTCAGTGCGATCGGCGACGTGATCCAGACCATGCCGGTCGCCTGCGCGCTGCGGGAGCGGTTTCCCGACGCCATGCTGGCTTGGGCGGTCGAGCGGCGAGCCGGCACACTGCTGCAAGGGCACGAGGCGCTCGACGAATTGATTATGCTTCCACGCGGCTGGCTCAAGTCGCCCGGCGGCGTTTGGCGGTTGCGGCGCAAGCTGCGCGACCTTCGCTTCGACGTGACGGTGGACGTGCAGGGCCTGACGAAGTCGGCCGTGCTGGCGCGGCTCACCGGCGCGCGGCGGCGGGTCGGCTTCGGAAAACCCGGCGGGCGCGAGTTGAGCAAGTGGTTTAACAACGAGCGGGTCGATCCAAAGTCCACGCACGTGATCGACCGCTACCTGGAACTGCTCGGTCCGTTGGGCATCCGCTCGCCGACGATCCGCTTTCAAGTCCCCGAGCAAGAAGAGGCCCGCGAGTCGGCCGAGCGGACAATCGACCGCGAGGGGTTGGCGGGCGGGTTTGCAATCATAAATCCCGGGGCGGGCTGGCCGTCGAAACTCTGGCCGGCCGAGCGATACGCGGCGGTGGCCCGACATCTGGGCGACGCCCGGCGTCTACCCACGCTGGTCGTCTGGGCCGGGGAAGCCG
>Ga0180014_1000371_pt1 | contig 12869 bp, 11 predicted proteins | sample KR13_S1_MetaG_FD_116507 | JGI IMG/M metagenome (GOLD analysis project Ga0180014, IMG submission 116507) | Groundwater microbial communities from the Olkiluoto Island deep subsurface site, Finland - KR13_S1_MetaG | ecosystem: Environmental > Aquatic > Deep subsurface > Groundwater | place... | reverse complement strand
TCCTGACGTCCTGATCGAAGCAGAACTCCGTGGTCTTGGGGCGCAGCACGTTTTCGGTTCCCTGTATCCCAACCGGAATGATCGTGGCGCCGGACTCGATTGCCATAATCAACCCGCCTTTCTTGAAAGGCCCGAGCCGCCCACTCCGCGAACGGGTCCCCTCCGGCGAGATCCAGAGCACGACGCCGCTCTCCATCTTCTCTCTAGCAGCTGCGAGGTCTTTCTTGGCCTGCTCTAAGTCGGAGCGGTCGATTGATATGAATTCGCCGGCCTTCAGCCCCCTACCCCATAGGGGAACCCTGAAGAACTCCTTCTTCGTAAGCATGCGGATGCTGCCCGGCAGGCTGAGTATCACGAGAGGGATATCGTAATGGCTGCGATGGTTGGACATGATGATATAGCGTTTTCCCGGTTCGATCTCCAGCCCGTGGGGATCGTGCACCACGTACCTGATCCTGACAGCATCCACGAGCTTGCCCGCCCACCATTTCAGCCATTTGTCGCCGTACTCGCGCGGGTCGCCGCCCCGGAGATTGACGCGATACAGGACGATGATCGTGATGCGCAAAGTGGCATATGCGGTCACTAGCATGACCCGCAGTCTCTGCATTATCGTGGCGCGCATGCTTGAATCCTTGTTTATCCACTTCGTTCTTCAGAAGGTATTGTATCCCGATATTTCCCCATATGCCTTCTCCAATACTGATATCCTACCACGAAGCTGGCCTTTCCGGCACGATTGACTGGATTCTGTCGTGTGTTCGCCTACCGACCTCTTCACGTCACCTCCAGGCCTCGTGTTTTCCCGTCGTCCGGGGATGGTAGTCCCTTGTCTTCGGTCATCGTGTTCGTCAACAGCGTTCACAGATTCAAGGCGGGCGCTCTCGCGCATGCCCTGCCCAGGCGGTGGATTCTCGACAGCATGGACCGGAACAGCTTCTCGGGAACAGCCACCTCCGCCATCTGAAAGATTGTCATCCTGGAGTGAGAGACTATCTTTGCGCCGATCTTCACGAGCTTCAACTGGATGCTGGAAAGCGACCAGTGCGAGACCTCACTCGGGAGGGCGAAGCGGCGCAGGAAGTTCCCCAGATTATAGGCCAGGACGAACAGGGCGAGCCTGACCTGGTTCGATGCGAACCTCGTGCACGACAGCCTCGTCCAGGTGAGGGCATGCTTGCCCTCCTTGATGTACTGCTCTGCCGTTGCCCGCTTGTTGTAGAAACTGACTACGGCCTCGGGAGTTCTGCTCATGTTGGTGACTATGAAGCCGATTCGGGGGAACAGTTCTCCTGCGTGCCACTCAACCTTTGCTATCACCCTCCTCGATTTCTTCCATGAAGCGGCCCGGTATGAAAAGTCATGGAAGAGTACCTTTGGCTTCCTGGGAGGCCTTCCAACAGGTCTGGTCATCAGGTGGTCTATTTTCTCGTACAGTTTGTTGTTAGCCTTGAGCCTGATGGCATAGAGAATAGAGTTGTCCTCCAGATACTCGTAGATGTCGGGAGAGGCGAAGGCGGCGTCTCCCCTCAGGTAGATCTTCTTGTCCAGTTCCTTGTACCTGTTAACTATCGGTGAGAGGAAATTCCGCCAGCCGTCCGCAGAGTGGACGTTGCCCGGCATCAAGATTGCCCCTTCGCAGTCTCCGTAGTTGTTGAAGCAGAAGAGCGGGTGGTAATAGGTGGATTCAAAGTGGCCGTTATAGGCGCTGCCTTCCTGGTTGCCGTGCACGGGAGACTCGGAGCTGTCTATGTCGAGTATCACCTTCTTCGCCTTCGAGAACGATAACGCTTTGGATACCCATGTGCTGTTGAGTGAGGAGAGGGCGTCGATGTTCTCATCCTGGGTGAGTATCTCCGTCTCGAAGCGGGATACCGTTCCCGGGCTTGCCGCCGTTCTGTCGAGAGCCCTCTTGCCGATGACCGCCCTCATGGCAGGGTCTCTAGCCAGGGCTTCCTGGTCGTTAACGTCCTCGTAGCCAGCGAGCCTGGCGTAGACCGACTGCCTGAGCAGCCCGGGTATACGGTGCCGGATGTTCTTGCCGGTCCTTCCCTCGACTATCAAGTCGGCGGCCATCTCGGTGAGGCCCATCATCTCGTCAAGCTCCCGAACCGCCAGAAGGCCTGCGTCACTGGTTATCTTTGCCCCCCTGAATTCGAGCCTCAGTCGGCGGTCGAATTGAAGCCTAATGTCTCCGTTTTTCGCTTCACCCGCTGGGTTTTCTCTCATTGTAACCTCGCATTGCCGGAATTGCCCGTTCTAATGCATCCTTAAGCAAAGCAAGGGGAGAATCCTTCCCTTTTCATATGAATTATCCGGGTATATGCAAGTACGTTCGTGTTCCTTGTATAAGAACCGTGCCCGGGCGATAGCCCTGTAATCTGATAGCTGGATGAAGACCCCCAAGAATCACCCACACTGAACGGGAACCTGTAACTAAGAGAAGGCGGGTCGAACTTGAGAGTTCTGTATCCAACGATTTCCGGTTGAGCATATCCTAAATACGACATAGAAGAACTGTCCTTGTAGAAGAATTGAGATGTATTGGGTTCGCCGCTCCAAACCCTCCCCATGTTTGAACCCGAAAAGTTCCCGTAAGCATAGTTATCCGCCGGGTTTATATAGGCGCAGATACTGTAGTCATCCTCGCTGTTATTCAATAACCAAGGCCCCCCAACGGGCAACCCTTCAATATTCAGTCGCCCATCCTCATCAAGGTTACTGCCAGTCCAATAGTGCTGAGTCAGTCCAGGAGCCGTTGGGTAGTCATCAGACGTGAAACTTGGCGGCGGCGGCGGCGGTAACGGCTTACTCCAGTACATGGACCTCTCGGCTATCACCGGCTGCGCAGCGGTCACCTTGGTGGATACGTTGTATGTCTGTACATGGTCGCCAACGTTGACACTCCTACGGCTGTTCGCCTGTAAACCGAGAGTCGGGCCTGCCACCGGACCGCTGTCAGTCATGAACGTTAAGGTCGCCTGGGTCCACGTGTCGTTGGGGTTCTGTACCAGCACCCAGGTCTCGAAGCCACCATCTGTGCAGCCTTCTGCAAGGTACCAGATGTCGGCGGGCTGGCTGGTCCCGATGGAGTCGTGGGCGCAGGTGCGGTTGTTGTAGTACATGGACCTCTCTGCTATCACCGGCTGCGCAGCAGTCACCTTGGTGGAGACGTTGTATGTCTGTACGTGGTCGCCAACGTTGACGCTCTCCCGGCTGTTTGCCTTTAGGTTGAGGGTCGGACCTGCCACCTGACCACTGTCAGTCATGAACGTTATGTTCGCCTGGGTCGTTGTGGCGTTGGGGTTCTGTACCAGCACCCAGGTCTCGAAGCCGCCCAGGGTGGCCCCTTCCGCCAGGTACCAGGTGTCGGCGGGCTGGCTCGTCCCGATGGAGTCGTGGGCGCTTATCCTCTCCTGGGCTTTTACAGTAGGCACCACTAACATGAAGGTTAGAAGCATAACGGCCAGCAATGTAATCGCTTTCTTCGTCATGTGAACCCCCCCAGTCACCATCAGGAAAATATGTCCATTGGTATATTAAGTTACCGTTTCCATTAGGGATTATATCAAACTATGAAACTAGCGGATTATGAAGCCAGCGGTGGTGGAGATGTTCTTGTGGCCCAGCGCTTCCTGTATGACCCGTAGGTTAACCCCGCACCGCCGTCTTGCCTGGCGTTAGGAGGGCTCTCACGCCCTCGGGAATCCAGAGTCGTCGTGTCCTGGTGATATAATCGCTTGTGAAGCGGAAACGGCAACGAGAGGGGGATCCAAGTGAGAAAAGGTGTGTGCTTGTTGGTGGCCTCGATGTTTGTAGCTGTGTCGTTACTTGGTTGCGGCGGCGTAGCCACTTATACCGTTGGGGGCCAGGAGATGACCCCCGAAGAATACAGGGCCGAGCTTAAAGCACTTTACGGGGAGTACCAAGAGGCAAGCCAGGCGTATTCTGAAGGCCCGGAACTGGACATGGATGCATACGACAGGGTTTCTGAGACCGTTGAGGAACTTGAGGAACTTGGTTTTGTGCCGGTGGAGTACAGCGGAACCGGAAGACCAATTCGTATTCCCGATGATAGGATAGAAGATGTTCTCCAATCTGATGACGAATCGCTTGAGACATGGATGAAAACGGTGGTTAAGATCGAGAGAGTAACGGGGGAGTGAAGCGGCATGGACAAAAAAACGCGTATAGCTGCCATTGTTGCCATTGCCATCGTCGGCTTTGTGCTTATTGGCCTCTACGTCTGGCAAACGAAATCAGACGACAAGGCTGGCGAAGAGGCATGGGAGGGTATCAAGGAAAGCGATAAGAGGCATGAAGAACTGGCAAGGAGGATGAGGCCGCTTATCGAAGAGTACGCCACCCTAGATGCTCAACTGGAAACGTTTCAAGAAGGTACACCGGAACACGATGCCGTTTACCAACCGTGGATTGATATTCAAAAGCAGATAGCCGCTGAATTGCCGATGATGGTTCAGCGATATGACGATACCGGGAATCCACTTCTCAAGTCACCCGAAGAGTGTAAGAAGCTATTCAGCTCGGTCAAGTGAACTCCTGACGGCCTTTGGATTCAGCAATAGGGGACCCGATGGAGGATAGGCTGGCAAAAGTAGAGCGGTGCGGAAACAATTGAAAAAGGGGTTAGTGGCGAAATGTCCTACGTAATATACTTCGACGAGTCTTATGACAACACCAAGCTCTATTTTCTTCAAGGAGCTCTCTTCTGCCCCCATTCAAGAGCCATCCACAAAGCTGTCAAAGAGGTCAAAGACAACTATAACTACGTAGACCCCAATGGCAAGTCTCTCGAGGCCAAATACAACGACTGTGTTAGTAAATGGGATTTTCGTGTTTGCAGAGACCTCATTGATCGGTTCATTGATTCAACCGCCTGGTTCAGATGTGTAGTTATCGATATTGATCTCATTGATTATGAGAAATTCGGCAAACCGAGTGAAAGTGACAAGATAAAGAAAGCAAGGATGTATAAGAAATTCGCTGAATTGCTCATTAGGAACAACATCGGAAATGTTAGGAATGCCGTATTGTTGACTGACATGATGACGAGGACTCCAGGTGATCAGTTTATTGAAAAAATGATGGAAGTATTTGGAATTCCCAACCCGGTTGACGGTCGGCCCGTAATAAAACATACTGCTGAGACCGACTTCAGTTTAGAGCAGTATCACACTGGCCAGGTTTGTGACATACTCCTTGGATGTACATTAGGAGGCCTTGTGCCTCCCAAAATGAAAACGAAACTTGCCCTTATTAACTATATGAAGAATTCACTGAGGATTCCTAGTTTTGAAAGGGATTACTGGATAAAACTAACTAGGCATCAGAAAAAGATACTGCATCCGAAGTATCAGATTTGGTTTTGGACACCAGGGAAATAGAAAACCTAGGATTAGCAACTGTACAAGCGGTAGTCAGCTCGACACCTCCAGCCGCGTCCTAGGTTGTTTCTATTATAGCATGACTTGTCAACTGTTTGGGAAGATTGATAGAAATACCATAAGTTGCCAATTACTAGGTGGTTAAACAAAAGAAAGGAACTCGATATGCCCCCCCAGAAAAACAAGCTCTACTTCGGTGACAACCTGGACATCATGCGGGAGTTTATCGGTGATGAAACGGTTGACCTGATCTATCTGGACCCCCCGTTTAATTCAAAGGCAACGTACAACGTGCTCTACAGTGAGAGGAACGGAACAAAATCTGCGGCACAGATTACCGCTTTCGAGGACATCTGGAACCTGCTTATGAACCCCAACGATGAGGTTTGTGAGGTGTCAGCCAATTATCTGAGTCATCTCCATGGTTATCCCATGTCATTCCAGGCTCAAACAGGGACTCAAGGTGTTTCATCAGTTCCTCTTGTGTGTAGTTAACAAGGTCTTCCCAATGACGACCGCCCTTGCCGTCTTTAAGTGAGCGGTTCATCGCAACACTCATACTCTTGGATATCCTTACCGTCGCATTACTGTCCCACCTATTCGCTTCGTGCCTACGCCTCTCCCTGCGGACTTCCTCTGGCTTCTCTTTCATTCGCTTACGGTAAGACTTTTTCCCCCACGCCCGATGCTTCTCTGGGTTCTCCTGACGGTCCTCCTGTTGTTTCCTGTTAATGTCCTCACTGTTCTCTCGATAGTATTGCTTGCCTCTTTCGCTTTTTTCTTTCTTGTGCCCTGCATCATATTCACTACTCTGCTTCTTGTTGCACTCACGGCACCATGAACCTAATCCAAGCGGCCTTCGTTTATCAGGCACAAAGTATTCGCCTGTTTCTGGCCACCACTGTTTGCATTTCGTACACTGTCTCATGCCCGGGTCTTCTAGTTCGTGCCACTTGGGTTGGGGCGGCTTCTTGGGGTGGTTTCTCAGGTAGCTCTCGCTATTCCGTCTACGCCCCTTTTCCGGGTCACTCCAATAGCGCTTCTTTGCGGCGTCAGACTTGCACTTTTTACACTGCGCCTCAAGCAGGAACTGTGTTCGCAACTATTACTCACGATTTAGTGATTGGAGATCAACAGGCATTCGTAAAAGGTGAACAGGTGCAGATAGAACAGATAAGTCCTGACCAAAGCCGACCAAACAATAAATATGTTGTGCTCTCCAAGTCACTGAATAAGAGATTTCGCCTTTCTGATAACGATATATCGATCTAATGTTGAAATGAGTAGAACTTCTCATGTCCTCATCGCCCGCCGGACGTCCTCGTTAACGACGTGGGTGTAGATCTGTGTGGTGGAGATGTTCTTGTGGCCCAGGGCTTCCTGTATGAACCGCATGTTTGCTCCACGCCGGCGGCGCGCCTGGCGTCAGGGGGGCACTTAGGGCCTCGTGAGGATCCGAAACAAGGTTGACGGTGCAAACTACTGATAGAATAGTCGCCATAACAGGCAGCGGGGAGGGAGATCTTCATGCCCCAGGACCTTGGGACAGTAAACAAGCAATAGGGGATTGAAACGTCTGTTCCTCATAGTTTGAGGTATGAGGAGCATAAACAACTGCGCTACCATAATCTACGATATGGTTGCCATCACATACTCCATCCCCCGCTTCTTGCACCATATCTCAGCTGCCTTACGTTTCCGCTGAACTTCGTCAGAGTCTACCCGGCTTGGATCTTTCACTTCGATGATAACTTTTCTCCCGTCGCTATATTCCACAATAAAATCCGGCACATAACGCCTCTGGTGTTTCTGCCCATCAATCCAAGGGATGGATATTCCGTGCCTCTTCATCCACTTCTTGACAGCCGGGTCCTCTTCAAGCTTAACCATCATCTGCCGCTCTAAATCGCTGTCGTAGCGCTCGAAATTGTATGGGCTTTTAGTAGGACCCCAGAAGTTCCCGTGTTTACTTATGGCCATATTCGATAATCCCCGCAATCAGTCCAGGTACAGCGGATACCTTACTCGTCATCTGGTGAAGCATCTTCCACGCGAATAATAGGTCCTGCCGATCGGCTAACCCCAATGACGTGTCCCGGAGGAACTTCTTGCGGACGTGGCCCATCAGAGCGCTATATACTTCAGCCTTGAACCCGGTTGCGTATCCCGCCTGGACGGTCAGATCCTCTGCCACCTGCAAGACGGTTTCTTTGATCCCCTCTCGGATAACATCGTCCGGGATCTCCTCCCCCTCAACTCCTTGAGCGCCGTTAGGGATCCCTGGTGCACTATGTATCGTTTCCCAGTGATTCCCAGCCAGTTCCTTCCCTTTAACACCATCAATCTCCAGGTGGGTGATCTCGGCTGTGGTCGAATCATACTCCAGGGAATTCAATGCTTCCTGCCAGTCAGACAGCGGCTCGGGCGGGCCCTCGATACCACCGAGGTCGAATTCACCGTCGTCGACATAATCCGGGTCCTCATCTGGAACATCGACAACGTTCTCGGGCTCAACAAGTTCCTGCTTGGGTGGTGGCTCCGGCAGGTCTTCACCTTCGTCAAACTCATCGTCGATCAACACGTTCTGCCTGACCGTGCTACCAAAGATATCCCATAGCCACTGGTGCTCCAGTTTCGGGTGGTCAACCACCGCGCATATCTGGGGCTCGTCTGCTGGTACTCCCTTACTGCGCACCAGCCTCAATCCACGCCCTATCACCTGTTGACCGTACACCTTACTGCTGAACTTGCGCAGGAGCAGGATTACGCCGACCTCAGGAACGTCCCACCCCTCGCGCAGCATCAGCACGCTCACGACAGCTCTATAAGGATTCGCTGTTTTCCGGTCTCTCCCCAGCTCGCGTGCTCTCTGGCGGTCTGCATCGTCGCTATCTTCCGTTACCATGAGCGTTTTTACTTTGAAGAACTTGTTCAAGGTGCGGGTAGCCTTCTCCGCGTCGAGCTTGCTGACGGCTATCACAAAGAGAATAGGCTGGTACAGCCCCTTGGCTCGTAACTCCTGCTCTTTAAGGCGATGTAGCGCGATAGCCATCTGCTGGCGCATCGGCTCATCATCCGTCACCCACTGCGTCGCGCTGAGGCCCAGGCGATCCACTTCTTCCCAGTCAATCTCCTCAACACGCCGCTTCTCGCCTGTCTTTGCGTCGGTGTAAGTCAGTTCGACGGTCTTGATATCGGGCTGGTACACAACCACTGTTTTAATAATTCCATCAGCCAGCGCATCGTTGACGTCATACTCGTAAATCATGTCGCTATCAGGGGTCCTGCCGTCAGCGCGGTCAGGAGTTGCGGTTGTGTCCACACGCAACAAGACCCTATCTTGAACGCGCTTGAGCGTAGCGTCGTACTCCTTAGCTGGCGAGTTGTGCGCCTCGTCGCTGAAGAGCGCGAACTCCGGGCCGTTCATCAAGGCCGAGACGTTGCTCTGCCCCGACTTGTTGCTCAAGTAGAACTGGTGGATGTTGCCTAGCACCACGGTCGAGCTTAGAAGGTCAGCCCAGCCCCCTCCTTTCCCGCTGCCCAGCGTCGTCAGTACGAAGTCCTGGGGACGAACGATTGATCCTTTCGGCAACAAGCCTCGCTGCTTAAAGACCTTACCCTCCTCGAAGTCCTCTTCCAGTCGGTCACGAACGATAAGGTTGGGGCACAAGAGTACGAACTTCTGGATTCCATGACAGGTACGCAGCCAGGCAACCAGCGCCGCGATAATCGCGGTCTTGCCCCCACCGGTCACGATATTGAGCAGGGTACCGTATCCGCCGAGTTCCGCGGAGTCTAGCACTTCGTGGCAATAGACGATGCGCAGAAATGCTTCCCATTGGTGCAGCCAGAGCGTGCCGGGTCTCGGCATCTGGTCGTTCTCCGGGTCACTCAGGAAGTCAATATACTCATAAGTGTCCTGCTTCACCCCCGGGTAGCCGTCACGGCGCCAATCCGCGAAAGCGTGTTCATATCGCGCGAACTTATTGAACATCGGTCAGGTTACCTCTACTTCCCCCGTCCACAAGCCCTCGCCTCCCATGTCATCTTGCACTTTACATGCAATCCGGGAAGTCCCCTTGCGCGGGAATTCATACTGTGCTTGGAGGGCTGGCTCCTTCTTCTTCCCTCGCACAAACGAGTAGCCCCGCGTGCTACCAAACCTCTCGTTGTAGTCAAAGTCCCACTGCACGTTAATAATCTCTGCGCCTGCGTTCAAGACAACTGTTTCGCTCACGTCGAAAATGTACGTACGGGCCGCTATCCGTTTGAAGCCCACTTCAACGTGTGGAGGCTGAACGAAGGTTAAGAAGTTCTCATAATCAGCGTGATCAGTCGAGAGTGCAGAAACAATCTCGCGGAAGCGCGGAGAATCAATCCGAACAATGTCGAGACGGATGAAATTGATATCTGTCTGCTCCATTTCACGCAGCTGCTCAGCCGCCTCCACCGCGTCTGGGCGGAACGCCCAGGCCAATACAACCCCCTCACGCAAGTTGTCCTGCTGATATCGGGCGGTCTTGCGGATAGCGTTGGCAAACATCTCCACGTCCTTTGCAGTTACCTGTGACCGCTGATCGGGCTCTCCAACCCAGATAGGAACAGCTCCTTTTACCCCGTGGATTCCGGTCTGAGAGCCGTCTGGCTTCGCTCCAAAGGCTCGCAAGACAAACTCTCTAAACTGCGCGGGCGGTGTTTCGGAAAGGCGGTCAGCCTCGTATACTCCCCAGTGTTCTATAGTGATATCGGCGACAGGAAACGAGTCCAGACTCTTTCCTGTGGACTCTTCTGCAAAAAGCCGTTCGTTTTCATATTCAACAAGCTGTGAAATCCTATCAGCTGTTATTGCAACTGCCACCCGGGATATATCGCATCCTATCCAACGCCTCGCCAGGGATGGGTCGTAGATTAACTCACCATCAACTTTTCGCATTCCAGCTGCAGCCACAACCGATGTTCCGCCCCCGCAAAAGAAATCTGCAACGACATCACCAGGATCTGATGAGATTTCGATGATCCTGCCTACAAGCTCGACCGGTTTCTGTGTGGGGTAACCAACCTTCTCGACATTCCTTGGGCCTGTTGGTACTTTAATGTCGGTCCACCAGTCTGTTATGGGAGTTCCTCGTTCAGTGTCAACCATTATTCCTTTATGAATGTACTGCATCCGTTTTGACGTGAGCTCATTGTATTCTCTATAGATGGTGTTGAATTTCCAGTCTGGGGTTTTCGCGTAGCGAAATAGTACATCATGCTTTCTTGGCAAATCACGTTTTGGGATTCCTCCGCCGCTATAAGTCCATACAATTTCATTCCTAAAGTTGTCATATCCAAAGATCTTGTCCATCTCCACCTTAATGTAGTGGCTTGCGTGCCAGTCGCAATGGACGTATATGCTTCCCGTCTTTTTTAGCAAGCGTTTCATTTCATACAGTCGTGCATTCAGCCAGATTAAGTACCCTGGCATTCCGCCTTCCCAGATGTCGGAGAAAGAACGTAGCTCATTTTGGTCACCGAAGATCACGTTGTATTGCTTCCCAGAAAAGAAGGGCGGGTCGAGATATATGAGGTCGATACTCTCAGATGGAAGTTGCCGCATCACATGCAGGTTGTCGCCCCAGAATAGCCTGTTGGGTTCAAGGTCCGGGTGACCGAACGATACGCGCTCGACCACTTGGATGGGTAGCATTACTTGCGGAAAAAGCTTGCGGAAACCACTCCTTCTGTCCCAGCCAAGCGGCTCCTTCTCCACGGGAACGTTGCCAAAACGCACGGGTGGTTGCCAAAAATCCTCTTGGGAAGGTAGGGCCTCGGGTTCCTCGTCTGCGTCGCTCACCTCCTGCGAAGTGATAAATTCACCCTTCTCCGGCCCTGCGTGCTTCTCATCTTCCATGCCGCTAGATCCCCTTTTCCCCCAATTAGCAACCTACATTCCACACATTCTTAGCCACGCCAATACAGTCTAGCAGGACACCCAAAACCGCACCAGGTCAGGATTTGCGGTCGGTGGTGTCAAGTACCCTATTCGCCTTCAAAGCACCAAGGAGATCGATTTGCAAAGTGAGCGAAACGCCTAGTATCCGCCAGGATACAATCTCAGCCACCTACCATCATCGCCCGTCTAACGTCCTCGTTTACGGCTTGGGTGTAGATCTGGATATATGGAGATCGGCAAGCTAACTGCCTCCATACAACGGGGGACCCCGCTTCATCCGCCGGGTGCAGCGCGTCAGGCTACTTGCTCCGTATCTTCTCAAGGGCTTCTGCCGCTGTCTCCCGGACCCACTCGCTCTCGTCCTCCAGCGCCCGGGTGAGAGGCTCCACCGCACGTGGGTCCCCTATTTCCCCGAGGGCCGCTGCCGCTTCACAGCGGAAGCCCTCGTCCTCGTCTCCTAGGGCGCTGATGAGAGGCTCTACTGCCCGGGGATCACCTATCTTCCCGAGGGCCGATGTCGCTGCTGAGCGAACCACTGCCTCGTCTCCTAGAGCGCTGATGAGAGGCTCTACTGCCCGGGGATCACCTATCTTCCCGAGGGTATCTGCCATTGACATGCGGACCCAGTCTTTTGCGTTCGGGTCATTCAAAGCTTGGATGAGAGGCTCCACAGCTGGTTCTCCTATCTCCACCAGGGCCGATGCCGCTTCACTGCGACTACGGGGGGTTACGTCCTCGCTTCCCATGTCCTGGATGAGAGATTCTACTCGGGAGTCAGTTTTCTCACCGCAGCCCGCCACAAACAAGAGCGGGATTGCCAACAGAACCACAACCACTATTCCAAGTATGATTCCGACGGCGCCAGGAATGATCCTCTTGAGCGACATCTCTACCCCCTTCCGTCGCCTACCAGTCACCGCCGACATTATAACAACAAATTAGCCTCTAAGTTGTCCGAGTACAGAACCTCAGTTAAAAGGCCAGGAGCCCCCCATCGCCCGCCGGACGTCCTCGTTGACGACGTGGGCTTAGATCTGTGTGGTGGAGACCCAGGCTGTCAGAACGGCTCTCAGCGATATGATAGCTATATTCACGGTGTTACAATAGCAACAGTAGCAGCGAAAGCAGCAGCTCCGGAGGGTCGATTGTTAAAGAAAAGGTCATCTCAGGTACTAGTTGCCGCTATTGGAATTGTTGTAGTTCTGTTTGCTGCTTTCGGAGTCTACTGGTTTGTTAGCTGTAATTCTTATGAGATTCAAGTAAGAGATTCTTACACAGGACAACCGTTAGAGAGTGCTGAAGTAGGTGGAACCAAGACTGACAAGAACGGAGTCGCTAAGACAGGAAGAATTCACTCTTGGGACACGGTATCCATTTCAAATAATGTTGAGTGTTCATTAATGTTAAGAAGCCTCTTATTCTTCCTTCAATCACGCGGTTTTCGTGACTGATCACTTCACATTATTGCAGCGCTTTTCCGGGGCCCCTCTTGTGGGAATTCCAACAATGCAGGGCAAACACAGTTTGTT
>Ga0180014_1000370_pt1 | contig 12907 bp, 20 predicted proteins | sample KR13_S1_MetaG_FD_116507 | JGI IMG/M metagenome (GOLD analysis project Ga0180014, IMG submission 116507) | Groundwater microbial communities from the Olkiluoto Island deep subsurface site, Finland - KR13_S1_MetaG | ecosystem: Environmental > Aquatic > Deep subsurface > Groundwater | place... | reverse complement strand
GAACATAAACATGTAAAGGAACAACAGGAACGGTTAAAAGAAGGGGTATATTATACGTATGTCTTCCAACATAGGAAATACAATCTTAAATAAAGTTCAAACTCTAAAAAACATATATGCGGTTATGGCGGAGAAAGGTGGCGTTGGAAAGACAACTATGGTGCTACATTTAGCCAGTGCGCTTATGCGCCGCGGCAAGCGCGTGCTTATTGTTGACAGCGATTACCAGTGCACTCTTTCAAAGTGGTGCTTCGGCAAGGAAAGGGCGGAGTCGTTGCCAGTAACACTGAATGATGTTTTACATGATGATGTCGACCCGAAATCGGCTGTCTACCCGTGGAACGATGGCGATTACCAACACCCCCGTGGTCTTGTTGATGTTATTCCAGGGCACATGAATCTGTCGCGCACATTCGGTACTTATCTTCCGGGCAAAGGTAAAGATGGCATATTGTATCTCAAGCGTGCCATTACTTCTATCTCCTCCTATTACGACTTTGTTATTATTGACAGCCCTCCAACGATAACCACTCAAACCCTTTCTGTTTTGCGGTGCGCTGATTTTGTTATACTAATCACTGATTGCGAACCCGCGTCACTCGATGGTGTTCTTGATTTCCCCAAGAAAGTTAAGGCGCTAGGTCTCCCCAAAGAGAACCTTCCGGTTTTCCTTGGAATTGTGCTTAACAAGTACTCTGATAACCTTTCCGACCCGAAAGAGGTCTTGCGAGAATTGCTTGCCTTGCAAAACGCTCCAAAACTCCTAACTTCTCGCCCAATCTGGAAAACGAGCGCCATCACCAAGCTCTACAGGAACAACTCGTCAATCTGGAGTTACGCTCTTTGGGATAATCCGTATGTGGGAAGATGGGAGTGGAAAAGCCCAACGTCTGAACGGGCCGCCAAAACATTTGGTGAGGTTGCAGACCTTATGGTCTCAAGAACAAAGGCTTAATATGGAGAAGAGTAACAACCTGTCCTCAGAAGATCACTCAATCGAAGAATCCTCCGAGGGTTCCTACTTTGATGATCTTGATGACCTCGAACAGCAGGCAAAGGGTTTACGTAGCTTAAAACCCAGAGAATCGTCTGCGGTGGGGGAGGGGGCCATTGAGGGTTCACCTTTGCCCCCTGAGTCTCTTGCCGCCGTTGACAAAGTAAATGAACACTTCCTAGAAGAAGATGCCCCCACGCCTGGCCCCCCAGGGGGTTCTCGTTCAACACAGTTCAGGAAAAGAGACTCTGCACGTAAACAAACAACTCTCTTCTTTGAAGAGACCATGTACAACAATTTTTGTCGTAACTACGCTGATTTCAAGACCATTATAGGAGCTTCAGCCGGCAAGCGTGAGACTGTAATCGAATCGTTTTTTAGTGATACGTTTGACCCGTCCGACTTCTGGGACTACATGGTTTCTAAGGGCCTTGCTCCTGATAACCCGGAACTTCGGCAGAAGTTCTTATCCAGGAGACGCTATGTTTAATATGTTTTTTTCTCATAAATTGCAACCAACGTCCTTCCCTTGTGGCCCCCCGGTGGGGGAGGTGTAGCCTCTTGTCTGGCTACGAGCTCTTGGTCCTTGGTGGTTGCTGGGTGATCACAATGCTGTTGTTCTTCGCCAACAACTACCGAAAGGGTCGCATTTCCAGCTGGCTTCATGTCGCTCTCCTCATGGTCTACGTCCCAGGGCTTATGGTTTTCACTGCTTGGGACGTTATCAATATGGGTATTTTTAAGTTCTTGATTCAGATTGTCCTCGCTGTCAATATCTACTTCAGCCTCGCCTGGGCCCTCCGGGAAAGCCCGTCAGACTAGATATTTCCTTGTTGTCTGGCCGCTTCTTCTTGCGGTCAAACGTTGTTCACTATATTTTTCAGCCCCACCTTCCTTCCTCTGAGGTCAAACCCCTTTGCTGATTTGAACTTGTAGCTTGGGCACCACGTTCCAGATACCCCCACCAATGTCAGCAGTTCTCTTCCCGCCCCTTCTCTTGCCCAGGGTTTCTCGATGTACTCTTTAGCAGCGTTGTACTCATCTATCACGATGTACGCATACTCGTACCTGAACCTGAATGAATCACATATGTCTAGCAACCCACTTGGTCTTCCTCTTCTCCTTGTTGGCAACTCTTCGCATATTCCTCTCACAATCTCATACTTCATCTTCAATGCCCCCTTAAAATAGCGTTGTTTCCACACCAACGTAGCTTCTTTCACCGTTCGCACTTCTTTCGTTTTCAAACTCCCTTATAAACTCAAGGACTTCCCTTCTTTTCCTTTCCTTCTCGTCAGCTTCTTCTTCATCTAGCATCACAGACATGTTGGGGATCCTTGCCACAAGGGACACCCACCGTCCTCCATCAATCCGCGGCTGTTGGTCCCCTTTGTCCTCTCTATGCTCGTTTGCAGTCTCATGTACCCCGACTGCTCCTTTTCCTTTGGGCTTGCTTCTTACGACCTCATCAACGATTTTCTCAGCCTCTTCCCTCGAGCTTCCCATGGTTTGCACCAGCATCTCTTCCCCCTTTTCTCTCGGTGTCCCCCCTCCCAGCTCCACAGAAGCAAACCCCTTTCTGCATCTGGTAGCCTCCTTTTTCCCTTTTTCCCATTCCTCATACCAATCAGTCAGACAGCGCTTGCAGTAGCTTATGACTGATCTCTGCTTTCCCTGATTCTTGAATTTCTCGCTTGAAATGAGTTTATTCATAATCGGTGCTTTATCGTTGATGTAGGCTTCCGGATACTTTGCTTCAGGGTCCAACAGTTCTCTTGAGAGTAGATGGGGACCTATCTTGTAGGGAGTTTCACCGGGTTCTTCTTGAATAGCAGTTTCATCAGGTTTGCTAGTAACCGTTGTTGGTAGGGGAGAGGGAGAAGGATTGTTAGAAACGTAAGGGATGCAGAAAGGATAGGGACTGAGAGGAAGTGTCAATAGTTTTTGACTACCCCCCATCAGAAGTTGAGCATTACCCCTGGTCAATTCTTTTCTTGCACCATGAAGTATTACGGGAGGCGACACCACGATATCGTCAAACTCAAACTTCTCGTAGCTATCTCTAACCCAGTAGACGACACCCTCAAGCACCGTCTTTCCTTCCTCCTTGCCTGGTTTCCGCACCTGTTGCTTGATGATCCACCGGTCAGGGCTTTTCTCTAGGCTTCTGGTCCAGGCGCTTATAGTTGCATTGCTTAACCTCTTTGGATTCTCGGTGCTCTGGCAGACCCCCATCTCCAGTAAGCCCCCCGCCAGTTGCTTCCTCTTAACTGGGGCCCCGGAAAACGTGGCCCTGTAAGTAACCCCACCGATCACCACCGAAGGGCTTTTGTAGCTCCATTTCTCAAGAAGTTCAAAGAGCCAAACCTCTCTCTTGCCCGTCAATGTCTGAGGGTGGTTTTCCCGGCGATAGTATTTGTAACCGTCCGGTGTTCTGTTGTTCTTTACTGCTCGCAAGTGTCTTTCTGTCCCCAAAACTGTCTCCTTTCAGCGGTGTTGACGTCACTCAGCCAGGCCGCCGTAGCTACGTGTTGGGGCAAACTCCTCCTGTTGACAAGCTCGCGGGTTAAGGTTTAGAATCCTACTTGAGAAAGCAAGGACCCGTTACCCGCGGGTATGTTGGTATCCGATTATTGGATATTGAGAGAAGTCGCCCGGCTGCAACCGAAGGCGGCTTTTCTTACGTTATAAGGAGCCACCCCCCTTCCAGAAACCAATACTTGAACAGATATTCCGGTGGAGCTCGGCCAGCTCCAGGTGGCAACAAACGGGGTTGTTATTAGGAAAACGTTCGTTCCCTGCGCTATAATAATAGGCAGCCATCGGTAGAACTATTATTGAGAGGCCTGACCAGGGCGGCTCTATTCTTTTACTGGTGGCTACTTTATCGGCGGTATCCCCGCCGATCTCCTGCCCTTCCATATTTTCTCCAACTGGTAGATTTCATATATTCCTTTGCGCGAGCAGGCACCAACGCACTTGACAATAAAAGGGGATTGTGTAAAATGGTGTTGCAAAGAACTTTTCGGTGGGGGCCGGGTGGTTCTTTTTGCTTTTACAAACCCTTAATTATGAAGTTGTGCCTTATCTCGTCTCAATTCCTCCTTCAACAAATACTGCACGGTCTAAAATCCACCTTCTTATTCTACGAGGTGATCCCTTTACTCCTTCACTAAAGTTTGGCTGGAGAGTCTCCCCCTTTGCCTCGTATTCGTAAAGGAAAAGTACAGGTCTAGGGTTTTTCTGGGTCAAAAACCACCCTTTCCTCGAGTCACGCCTGGTATTCCCCGTTATGGTGTTGCCGTTCATGCTATATCCCTGCCCTGACAAACAATTACTCCTCGAACAATGAGCCCGAACAGCCTGCGCCGCACCCGACAATCCTGGTATCCTAAGGCAAAATTAGACAATCAGGCGAGCTATTGATATCACGAGAACAGACCCTAACGCAAGTGAGCATTTATCCTGTGAAAATAGCGGAAAAGGGCATAACGACGCGCATTTCTAGTAGCACCCCAGTGCGATTCACTCCGAAAATATCCAACAATATTCTTCTGGTCGTTGGGTCAACTTAGCTGGAGGTAACTCCTGGCTTGCGCAGATAGCAACGAGTTATGGGGGAACAATAAAAAAAGCCCCGGGAATACCCGGGGCCAGTCGTGGCTAGCAAACAAACTGGCCGTAAAAGCCATTTCGTTTGTTGTCGGTTGCCAAGTGGGGGAGACAGGGAAAGACCCCGTCAGGTTACTTGGTTGCTATCATCGCTATAAGAGTTCCGTTTCCAAATATTCCTATCAGGCCACAAAGAAGCCCGACACTGGCATATCTGCGAAGCTTGCTGTTTTGGCTCTGCTCTGATTTCATAGCCAGGTTTGATATAGCCACAGCGAAAAATCCCAAGACGAGCCCCATTAGCGGCAACAAGATCGAGAATATGCCGGCAAACAACCCGGCGTAGAAAAAAGGTTCGGGTAGATTTTGGTAGGGTAGGGGAGGGGTGCCCAAACCCTTGTCCCTCGTGCTTGTCAGGATCAAGATGCTGCCCACCATGGCCAGCAAGCCTCCCATGAAGAACAGGTAAGTCCCGGCCCCGCCACCACCGTACGGCAACATGGAATAGAAAGATATGCCCACGGTCATGACCGAGAGGACCAGTAACGCAAGGGCTGCAACACGGCTTTCTCTAAGGTTGGAGCTGATGCTCAAAGCGAAACCGGTTACTCCAAGCGCTAGGCCAAGCGCAAAGGGCCATATACCGGTAAACACGAAAGGTCCCTCTGTCTGGAAGAACCACGACCACCTTGTCAGATCAATGGCGATCACATTGCCGTACCAGTCCAGGAGGGAGGCCTCCATGGCCATCACCTCACCGAATGACACCGCTATGATCGGCCAGTGCTTATTTGACCTTCGGAAGCGGTTTAAGCGCTCTCTTCTCGTTGCCCAGACTTGGCGACAACGCCCTCCTTCGCCTGCGGCGCCTCTCGGGTTGCCCGTTTTCTTGTATCCCTGGCTTGCTTTCTGCCTGTTTGCCTGTTCCATATATGCTTCCCCGTCGTTTTTAATTACGCTTGAGGTCAAATACAAGGCTCCACGTTGCCTTCGCTCAGTGCTGTTCGATTATATCAGCCCCCAAAGTGCCTGAAGCGGCCCCTGAGAGGCGTATATCAATTGAGGGAGAAGTTTCCCCGTTTATGCTTTGTTCTTGGCACCAGGACGGCTCATGTGAGCCTAGCGAAAGCCCGTCGGCGTACCCGGGCTCAATCCCACCGCTCCGTTTCGTTTGAATAAGCGACCGTAATCGACTCCATCTTCCGCTCGGGGAGGTTGAACGCTGCTCTCATCTCGCTTGAGACAGCAGTTATGAGAACCACGCTTATCAGCGCCAGGCCAGAGAACGACAATATCTTGCCCACGTCCAGGCCGCATAGAAGAATGTCGCCAGCTATGAATACGGCCCAAACAACGAACGTTACCAAAATTGCCCTGAACCTGGTTAGCTTGTTGTTCTGTTTTGCCCTGAAGAGATAGAGTCCCGCCAGGATGACAGCCACGCCAAACACCATAACGTTCACGATTCCTCCTTGTTCTGATTTTCACGCTTGGCTAGCGATTGGTGGCTGCTTGTTTCCGCAATATTCCGGGGACCTCGTTGTCGGTGGGGGAGAGGTGCGTCCACTTTTGCATTGTCTTAAGGCCAAACAGAGCCCGGTTGCAACCGAACAGCCGTTGTTCCTACCACTCCTTTCCTAATCCCACCCTTCACCCGTTAGTCATGTTTTGCTGAGGATCAATACCGTTCCTCAAGAGGCATCACCCCTTTCCAGTTTGTCAGTCGCTTAAAACCGGCGTGTCGTTTGTCGTGGCCCTTGGTTACCTTTTTAGGGAGAGCGGACAGCCCTCCACCTCTGGCAAAGAGACCGCCCGAAGCTCTCCCCCGCATCTCGAAAGCGCTTAAGCGCTTACTCTGCGGATCACCATCACATCCTCGCGATGCTCTAGTGATTCCATCAGCTCGTCATCGAGCTGGTCCTGCCATTCCCTATGCTCCTGCCAGCATAGGGCCTCTTCCACCTTCTGCCGCCTCATGGCGGTAAACCGGGCAGCCTCTGCCACCGCCGTCCACCGCTGCCGGTACTCGGCATTGAGTACGGCTTCCCTTAGGTGGTGCTCTCTCCAGAGCTCCTTCTCCTGGCGCTTCCGGAGAAGCTTTTGCAGGATCATCTTGTAGAACTTCACAGCAATCTCCCTTCTTTGGGCGAGGATACCTGGCATCCTCGCATGGTCAATGCGAAAATGCCTGGACCCCCTTAAGGGCTGTCGCTCTGCAATGCCTCCCGTTATTTGGGGGGCAAATATGTCAAAGTCTTCTAAGTCAAAAAGTTGGATGGAACAACCATCGTGTTTCTGTATTGCGGTGGGGGAGAGGTACCTCCATTGTTGTCTAATTACACCTGGACGACGGGTCCTCGTTGGTTTATCCGGCATACATCACGATGATCTTCCATGGTGACGCTCCCCTTGGCCTGCGATCCATGTAGACGACCAACATTCTGCTTGGCTAGCCGGACCCCAAAAGCCTCCTCCACGACTTTCCATGGCAAGCCGGGTTCGTGCAGAAGCACCGCGAGGACCCGTTTTTGTGCCCCAGGCAAAACATCAAGCAAAGCAAGCAGGTTTACATAAGATATATTACCGGCGCGAGACAAGAGGGGGCGTTTTCGGCTTGATAGAGCCATTCTTGGGGGATTGTTGTTAATTAGCATACGCTCCACAGGTCAACCCATACGGGCTTCGTCTTAGTTTATAAGGGAGGGGCGGAGCCCGGCTCTGGCTTAGCCCCCGGCAACAACCAGGTCTTCTGCCAGACGGTCCCCATTGTTCACCAAGTATCTTAGAACCTTCTGCCTCAACGTGTCCTCGGGTAGCGTTTCGCTTTCGTTAGCCACAGGCAATAGCCTGAAGGTCACAAGCTTCCAGCCGGTGCTCTCGCCGTTCATGGTTGAAGTTATCTTGAATGCTCCAAACACGAACAACGCATCGACCTTCAGCCTTTCCAGGTCAGCGACCATTCCTTCGCCATAAAGGGCGACGGCTTCTCTCTCTTCCGTTTGAGCCTTAGCCCCACGTACGCTGGTCACCATTTCTGTAGCCATGGCATCACCCCTTTCTTGCCCCTCCCTATCCCCGTTCCACAAATAGTTATGGACCGCGGATAGAGAGGGGTTGGGAGCGATGGCAGCATGTCCGAGCTCTTCCCCCCGTGCAGTTGCGCTTTTCAAGAAAATCTTATCTGTGCTAAGACTTTACCTTAAGGAGGTGGAGCGGGAACTTCACCTCAGGTCATCTGTCCAACGAAACGACTGGGACTAGCCTACAGCGCTACACCTTCCTCGCCATCATAAGCGTCCATTCCTCCGACAAAGACTTCGTCCAGGTCCTCGGGTCGGCCCTGCTCCTGGTCCACACCGCAGTTGTCTCTGTACGACGAGCAGCATTGCGTGCACAACCTGCCGGCGTAGATCCCGAAAGAGTGCCTCTCCTCCACGTCGTCGCTGACCTCGCCACACCTGGTGCAACGCCGCCAACGGTCGCGCTCGAAATCGTCTACCTGTTTCTGCTCATCTTTGGTCAACTCGCAGTCATTGTTGTCGCTCATTGCGACTCCTTCCCGCCCCCCTTCGGGGGCTTATATTGCCCCTTAAGGGTTTGGTCTGGAACATTGTTCCCGCTCCACACTGTGAAAACTTGTTTTATGGGCGGACGGGGAACAGCAGCTCCCCGTCTGCTTTCTACGGGGTCAAGCTAGCCAGCAGCTAGAGAAGACTGCCTAACATGTCGTAGACAGTGCTGCGAACCTTTCCGGCGACATCCGTTCCGCTAATACGACATCCAGCTGTGCATCCTACGTCGACATTGGGCCGGTAATCCAGCGAAGATATATCAACGAGACTCTTCAATCTGGATATGAACTCGCCAATCTTCGCGTCTTCTGGGACGTTCACATACTCAGAGTCACTGAACTCAACCTTGATGTCTAGGGTCATCTGGCCGCCGCACTTTGGGCATTTGGTTTCCATGTATACCACCTCCTCTCTACCCAAGCCGCATCACCAGTGTGCATGTTGCGACTGGGGCAGAGAGGGCGCGTGGTAAATGCCCTCGCTACTGTTCCCTGCCTATTGAATTTGTATTAAGGGGCATGAGACTTCCCCGTTTCTAACGCTCTGCCTTTCTACGCGGGCAAGAGCCTTCCTGTTATCCTTCCGCAAACAGGAAGCACCCCGTCGTTTCCGTAGTTACAAGTATGACAATCCTTTCCGGGGCACTCCATGATTGCTCGTGCGTGGGTTAGGACCACGGACTCTTCAATGTCGGGACGTCGCTTCAGTCTCTTCTCCAAATCATCTCTCGTCTTCTGCCATTTGTCCCACCTGTGATTGTTCACCCATTTCCTTCCTGAATATAGCGGTCTTGGCTCTTGGTGTTTAAGGGGAGGGGCGGGCTCCCGACTACGATGCCGCCCCAACGGACTCCTCCGCAAGGCCGGTCAGTATAGATACAATCTCAATGCGCGTTGCGTCCCGTATCATTGGTGTCGCTCCCATATCGAGGTCTAACAGAATTGCCTCCAACCACTTCTGGTTGAAACGCGACCACTTTCTGGTTGCGAGAGCCTCAAACGAGTACGCCTTTGACGTAGTGCGCACGGTCCCAGAGCAGTAGACGGACATCAAGTCGTCCTCAACGTCAGTCTCAATCTCTGCCATTGTCACCTCTATTTCCATAACTCCTCCTTTCGACCCCTCCCCTGCCCCTTGCTCAAAGGGATTCTCGAGCAAGCGGCAGGAGGGGGCTAAACGGAAGTCAGGCCAGAGGTGGCGCTCCACCCCTCTCATGTCTATTTATATGCAATAACGAGCTATCTCCGTCGGCCTGGGAACATGGCACCGCCAGGACTTAAGAACTCGGTCGTTCTCATCGACCAGGACCATTGACGGCGTACACAGGACGCTATGGAATGCGGCCTCGGCCATGCCGTCGTTATCGTCCATTTCATACACATTGGAGAAAGAGAACTGCTTCGCCACTTCCCGAGCTGCTGGGCAGTTGGAGCAATTCTTTTTCACAAAGACCTTTAGGCGCACCTTCCTCACCCCCTTGGTTATCTTTACCTGCTGTAACCTGTGTTCTTGAGGCTTTTCTTAATCTCTCATTGACGGGGACTCCCTGGCGACAGCGCAACCATGCCTCTTTCTTCAGCCTGCTGTCGCCAGAAGTCCGGCCGTTCCCGGACACGTGGCCGCTTTCACCCTTTCTTTAATAAGTCCGGGCATATCCGTTCTCTCGAGCGCCGCGTCTATCGCTACCTTGTCACGCATGTCTCTACCCGACCGGGAGCAGGCGGTGGACCTACTCCCGTTTGGGCAGAGGGACATGAGGAGGCGTGTGGGGGTTCTTATCAGTTAACCTTACGGGTGTCGTCAGAGGTGCGGGGACCCCTGGGGCTTAGCCCAAACGGCTTAGCCCAGACGAGCGTGCTCACGGGTCGGAACGAGGTTGTCGTGCACCTGGTCCTTATGTTCCAGGTTGCTATACAACCTCTGCAAGAACCCGGGAAGACCAGCGATCATTTCATCTCGCTGGCGCTTCATCTCGGGTACCGCCCGGAGCATCCTCTTTTCCTTCGCGTTGAGCACCTTGCTCATTGGCATCACCTCCTCGATCCCTGCCGGCCCAGAGTGTTTTTCTGGACCCGCAGGGACCGAGGAAGCTGTCAGCGCAAGGCTAACTTCGGAACACGGGGTTCCCGCTTTCCTGCCGGCTTTATTCACCGGTGAAGATATCTTCCGGTTCCCTTGCCACCAGGGAACGTTATTTTAGGAGAGGCAGACTGGTGACAGCCCGTCCCTCCTCTGCACAGGTCAGAGCAGATTCAAGGTAAGGCTAGTGAATGCCCAGGGCCGGATAGTGAGCGCCGCGGTGAATCGTCACCTTGCCGCTCTGAGGGTTGTACTCGATTCGGGAGGGGCCGATGACTCTCTCCCGTTTCTTGCCGACAACCTTGCCGAACCCCTTCTTCTCATCCTTCTTCTTGTCGTTAAGGTCCATGGCTCACCTCCTTGGTTCGGGACCCCAGCCAAAGCAGCGCAATAACTGCTCTCGCTGGGACCCCGGGGAGGCAAGCGCGAACCAGAAGAAGAAAACCAGTCCACCCATATATCAGAGCTCCGCGTGGAGCTTTGTTTTAGAGAGGACCGAACCCCCTGAGGGGTTCAGTCCAGCAATCGGACACCAACTCAACGGTCAACGCGGTCAAAGACCGCAATACAACCGTTGGTGAACCAGCGGACTCTTGTCCGTTTGGTTTTGACACGCTTTTTGGGGCGTGTCTTCAGCACTTTTGTGCTGAACCTGCCGTGACTGGGGCTAACCACCCCGACCACAGCCTCTTCCTCGCCGGTCTTGGCGGGGCGGATTTCCGAAACAGGGACCGACCAAACGGCCCATTCCCCGTTTTGGTCCTGCTCTACGCCGAGCAGGACGTTGGGGCCTGACGCGTTGGTCACGGCCTGGAGGAACTCTCGTAACGGCATACTGCCGCTTACGGTCTCCTCTCCGACAATCCTGTTCACCTTCATGGGTCCTCCTTTGTAGTGGGCCACGTAAAAGCAAGCAAGCGCTTTCTTGCCCTTACGTGACCCACTATGTGAAGATCCACACGATAGAACATCCGATGGTTCCCGTGTCCGGTATCCCGCCGTTATTGAGCGGGCATCGCCTTTATTAGGCGAAAGGTTATGTCATTTTCTATATCTAAGGTCACCTGACCTTGCTTTATGAGAGGGAGGGCCGAGAAGGTCTCCCATTTGAAAGCCAAAAGGCACGGCGAAACCGTACAATCGGCCCAACCTCTCAAGGGGAACCGATCATTTGGAGGTTATTTTCGATATGCGATTTTCTACCCGCAAGCCACTAGGGCATTGCGGGCACTACACCTAGTAGTTGTGCATGGTCCCACCCCCTTTCCTCCACCAGAGCAGGGGCGTCTGCTCTCGTGGAGAAAAGGGGACAAAGACTTACTGCGGGTTCACCAGCCCTCCCATTATGGTTCGGCACAACGCCGAGTGGTTTTTCGTTACGGTCTTCTGGGACGTTGTTTTTAGTGGTGTTAGAGCAGGACAAATCTCACCGAGGTGGCCTCTTGGCGGTCACCCTGCCGTCTAAAGACACGGCGAACAAATGCTGTCCTACTATCAAGGTCCATCTGCTTGTCGGCATTAGCCGACTCTATCGAGCCAATACTACCATAAATAATAGATACCCGTCAATTATTGTTTGCCTAGCGCCACCGATGCTTTTAGTGAATAAGCGCCCGGGCAACTATATCTGCACCGGGTAACCCACCGACTCGTGGTCGCCTCTCATGCCTTCGTAATTGAAGTACGTTGCGCGCTCCATTATTATTCCATCGTCTGATGCGCAGAAGGTCCCCGCCTGTACGTCATCGAGACCAGCGTCTTTCATGTTTACGGTCTGCCTTGTCATCGGCGGCAGGGTCAAAGTCAGGCTCCTTACCTCGCCGTCTTCGGTCATAAAATCAATATTCGCCGTGACTTCCTTGTCGTTGGGGTTTGACACGAGGATCCAGGTATCAAAGTCCTTGCTGGACAGCCCCTCTGCTGCATACCAGTACTTCGCGGGCTCTTTAACTCCCACCGATGCGTGTCCGTCGACTATCTCCCCGCCGTCTCCTGTCCTATATCGGAAGTACATCGAACGGTCCGCCACGATCGGCACGTTGTTTGTCGATTTGAAGCGCGCGGAGATGTCTGTGCTTTCCAGGCCTGGCACCTCGTTTGCCGTAACCGTATACCTGGAGTGGGGCTCCACTCGGAACACGTTTGTTATTGGCTCGCCGAAGGACTTACGGATTACCTCTTCCTGATTGAACTCAGAAGTCCCCGCCCCCCCTGGAAAACGGGAGTTACATATTACAACATCGCAGAAATCATGTAAACTTTATGCCGTTAATCAGGGCTAAAGTAAAGTTTTCGTTGTGTCGAACCATTTGACTAGCAGGGAATAACAGCGTAATATCCTGTAGTAAGCTATAGCAAGAATGGCATCTTTGTGGAGGCTCGATGGGTAAGGTTGTCCGGCTAGTCAAGCTGAAAGCAGATAAAAAGTCACACAGGAACAACAAGGCTTCTTCCCGTTTACTACACCACCTTCACGAAAGCGCGGGTGAACTCCCACCAACGGCACGCTGGCTTCTCTCGGATCGAGGGATGGCAATCGGCGTTTGTGATGATTGCGCCAATCCTGACTGTTCCGGTTGTTCCGTAAAACAGAGGGCGCTGGAGATTTCGCGGATGCGCGTAAGTGCTCTCCAGTCTAACAAACTTCGTG
>Ga0180014_1000367_pt1 | contig 13117 bp, 10 predicted proteins | sample KR13_S1_MetaG_FD_116507 | JGI IMG/M metagenome (GOLD analysis project Ga0180014, IMG submission 116507) | Groundwater microbial communities from the Olkiluoto Island deep subsurface site, Finland - KR13_S1_MetaG | ecosystem: Environmental > Aquatic > Deep subsurface > Groundwater | place... | reverse complement strand
GGGTCCCGGTATTGCCGCGCACTTGGATCTTCCCCAGATAACCTATGTGCGTAAAATTGAAACTGTGGATGCAAAACATATTGTGGCCGAACGGCTCATGGAAGACGGCTTTGAAGTTATTGACTCGCCGCTGCCCTGCGTTCTGACGGTAGTCAAGGAGATCAACGAGCCCCGGTTGCCGTCGTTGAAAGGCAAGTTGGCGGCCAAGAAAGCCCAGATCGTTCACTGGAAGGCCGCCGACCTCGCCTGCGACAGTGCCAAGCTGGGACTCGATGGTTCACCCACCAAAGTTATGAAAATATTCACGCCGACTCCCCGGCAAGGCGGAATCATATTCAAGGGGGAACCGGACCAGATGGTAGCGCGGGTTGTTGAAAAGCTGAAGGATGCCGTGATAGCGGCGGCCTCGTAAGAATGGAAGGATGTATGGAAGATACCTCGATTGTCGTGCTTAAGGAAAAGTGCGTGGGCTGTACCCTGTGCATCAAGGCGTGTCCGTTCGGCGCCATTGTTATCGTTGAGAAACTTGCGGTCATCGACCTGGGGAAATGCAACCTGTGTGGCGCCTGTGTGGATGCCTGCAAGAAGTTCAAAGCCATTATCATCAGGAAAAATGAGGCGCCCAAGGTTGATTTATCCGTCTATAAAGATGTCTGGATCTTCGCGGAGCAGAAGGGTGGCAATATTCAGTCCATCACGTATGAGTTACTGGGCGAGGGGCGCAAACTGGCCGATCAGCTGGGTATGAAGCTGTCTGCCGTCCTTCTGGGCCACCAGATCGGCGAAAAATCCGCTGAATTGATTCAACGCGGGGCCGACCGGGTGTATGTTGTCGATCGCCCCGAACTGGCTTATTTTCAGGACGAACCCTGCGCGGCGGTACTGGTCGATCTGATCCGCCGGCACAAGCCCGCCATCATGCTTTGCGGCGCCACCACCATCGGACGGAGCCTGGTGTCGCGCGTGGCCGTTCCCGTCAAGGCCGGTCTGACGGCCGACTGCACGGGTCTGGCGATTGATCCGCACACCGGCAATCTGCTTCAGACTCGCCCGGCTTTCGGCGGCAACATCATGGCCACAATCATCACGCCCAATCATCGCCCGCAGATGGCGACCGTGCGCCATAAGGTCATGAAGGAAGCCCTGGTTGATCCGAAGAGGACGGGGGAAACTCTGATTCAAGAAGTGGCCGCCGCCGTGTTGCAATCCAGGGCGCGCCGTTTAAAGTTTGTGCCCGAGACGGAAACCACGACCAATATCGCGGAGGCCAATATCATCGTTTCCGGCGGACGGGGACTGCAGGCGCCGGAGAACTTTTCGCTGGTCCGGGATCTGGCCGAGGTTCTGGGCGCCGGCGTCGGTTCGTCGCGCGCGTCCGTGGATGCCGGCTGGATTCCCTATTCCCACCAGGTTGGGCAAACCGGGAAGACCGTATGTCCAAAGATTTATATCGCTTGCGGCATCAGCGGTCAGATTCAGCATTTGGCGGGCATGTCGTCGTCCGATATCATCGTGGCGATCAACAAGGATCCGGATGCCCCCATTTTCAAGATGGCCACCTACGGTCTGGTCGGCGATCTCTTCAAGATTCTGCCCCTCCTGACGCGTGATTTTAAAAAAGCCCTGAAAAAATGATGATTTTTTCAGGGGGGAACCCGGGAAAAAATACCGCCGCGGCGGGAACCTGCCCCCCCTCTTGAGGAGTGCCGCGCCTACGAAGATGTTCCGCCAAGGCGTGCCATCATTTGAGGGTGTGTTGTCCAAATCGGAAAGAACGAGATTCTTCGGCGCCTGAAAGCGCCTCTGAATGACAATCCCTTTGTTTTTTACTTTTTTTGAAGTTGTCATGTTGCGCGAAGTGAAGCATCTCATATTTGGGCCTAGAATTGCTACACTTTGTATGGGGTTGCAGACATGGGGTGCACTATGGTAGAGTAACCCTGATTTTTAACCGGGGAGGTGTGATATGAGGAGTAAAATTTGTGGAATCCTGGTTTTGGCCGCCATCGGGTTGACTTTGGAAGGCGTCTGGGGTGCGCCGTCATCTGTGACCTTGCTGGTGGTTCCGGCGCGTCCGCGCACGGTCCAACTGGCGTTCGATATGATCCGGTTACGGTCGGTCGCGGTCGTGGCCTACCATGGCGAAGCCAATACGGCAGAGCCGGTGCTTCACGTCTGGTCCGGTTCGGATTGGAAGCATGTAAGCCTGCCGGATTTTACCGACAAGTCATTCATCCCGGCCGGCGTCCCAAAAACGATTGTCATCGGTGACGATCAGACGGTTCCCGCCACCCTCTTGCGCAGTCTGCCGTGGTGTTCTGATATCGAGCGGCTTAAGACTCTGAACGTCGCGGACTTGATTAACAGCCTGGACCGGACCCTGATGTTCCGGGAGCATGAGTGGAAATGGCTGGCCGGTCGGTACGGGTTGAGTTTGACGGATGTGAACGCCGCGCGCCGGGCTAGAAATCCGTATGACACGCCCCGATCCAAGCTTCCCCTGGATAAGCGCGAGTTCAAGCAGGAAAAAGGCGATCTTGCGCCGGCCGAACTCATTGAGGTAAAACCGGCGGATGTTTCGGCGTCTACTACAACGTCGAAAACCAAACCTGTTGAAAAGCCGCCGAAGTGAATTCTGGCGACAAATTTATAACACGGGTTCTAAGGTATGCTGATTTTCCGGTTGGAGAGGCCGGGTTCCACCGCGGGCGGATAAACGTCAGAAAGGTTCCGACCTCGTGGAGCGTCAAGATTGCGGTTCTCACGAACCGCCGCTACACTCTTCAGTCACTTACCCATTACAAATCTTAGGAGGATGATTGTATGCATACGATGAAAGCGCTGGTGAAAAGCAAGGCTGAGCCCGGGATATGGCTGCAGGATGTGCCGGTGCCGGAAATGGGCATCAACGACGTCATGATCAAGATCGAAAAAACGGCCATCTGCGGCACCGATATTCATATTTACAAATGGGACTCCTGGTCTCAGAAAAATATTCCCGTGCCGTTAGTCATCGGGCATGAGTTTGTTGGGCGCATCGAGGCCATCGGCGCCAACGTGACCGACTTCCGGGTCGGTGACTTGGTCAGTGGCGAGGGGCATCTGGTCTGCGGGCGTTGCCGGAACTGCCTGGCCGGGCGCCGCCATCTCTGCCCGAATACCCGCGGTATCGGTGTTAACCGTAATGGAGCATTTGCGCAATACCTCGTGCTGCCGCAAACGAATGTCTGGTATGCCGACACGCGGATTCCCACCGATGTGCTCGCCTGTTTCGACCCGCTCGGCAACGCCGTGCATACGGCTTTGTCCTTTCCGGTGCTGGGTGAGGACGTGCTGATTACCGGCGCGGGACCGATCGGGTGCATGGCCACCGCCATCGTCAAGCATGCCGGCGCCCGGTATGTCATCGTGACCGATATCAATCCGGACCGTCTGGCCATGGCAAAAAAATGGGCGCCACCCTTGTTGTGAATCCCGGTACAGAGCGTGTCAAAGACGCTCAGAAAAAACTGGGGATGCAGGAAGGCTTTGACGTGGGATTGGAAATGTCGGGGAGCGCCTCCGCCTTGCGCGAGATGCTTGAGAATATGTGCCATGGCGGCAAAATAGCCATGCTGGGGATACCGGAACCCAACACCATCATTGACTGGAACCTGGTCGTATTCCATAGCCTGACGATCCAGGGTGTCTACGGCCGGGAAATGTACGAAACCTGGTATAAGATGACCATGATGATTCAGACCGGACTGGATATCGCGTCGCTCATTACGCATCGCTTTCCCTATACCGAATATCAGCAGGCGTTTGAGGTGATGAAGTCGGGCAAATCCGGCAAAGTCATCCTGAACTGGAGCGAATGATTTTTCCCGGCGCAGGGTCGATATGCTTTGCGCAGACTGTTTTCGGGTTGCCCCTGAATTGTCAGAATCCGCATTATGTTCGAACCTGGCCCTGGCCGCTGACGACGTACTTGTAGGTGGTCAGTTCTTCCAGCCCCATGGGGCCGCGCGCGTGAAGTTTGTCCGTGCTGATGCCGATCTCCGCGCCCAGGCCGAATTCGCCGCCGTCCGTGAACCGGGTTGAGGCGTTCACATACACGGCCGCCGAATCCACTTCCTGCGTGAACAGGCTGGCGGATGCCTTTGACTCGGTGACGATGGCGTCGGAATGGTGCGAGCCGTAGTGGTTGATATGCTCAATGGCTGATTTGACGGATGGCACGATGCGCACAGAGAGGATCAGCGCCAGATACTCGGTATACCAGTCGTCTTCCGTGGCCGGTTGGATGGCTGGAACCAAATCCCGGCTGGCAGGGTCGCCGCGCAGTTCCACGCCCTGCTCGGCAAGGCGTCGGGCCGCCTGGGGTAGAAATGAGGGCGCAATCCTGTTGTGAATCAGCAGGGTCTCCATTGCATTGCATATGCCGGGCCGCTGGCATTTTGCGTTTTCAACGATTGCCAGCGCCATGTCCGGGTTGGCGGTTTCGTCCACGAACACATGGCAAACCCCCTTGTAATGCTTGATGACCGGAACGCGCGCGTGTTCCATGACCGCCCGGATCAGCGCCTCGCCGCCGCGCGGCATGACCAGGTCCACCAGGCCCTCCATCTGAACCAGTTCGCGAATGGCGTCGTGATCGGGAGTCTGGATCAGCTGGACGGCATGATCCGGCAGGTCCTTGCTGGCGCCGCCTGCCTGGAGCGCCTGGGCGATAGCCGAGTTGGAAGCCATGGCTTCCTTGCCGCCGCGCAGAATGACGGCGTTGGAAGTTTTGATGCAAAGCACAGCGGCGTCTGCCGTGATGTTGGGTCGGGATTCATAAATAATGCCGATAACGCCAATGGGCACCCGAAGCTTTCGGATCACGAGCCCATTGGGTCTTGACCAGCGCCGGATTGTTCGCCCGACAGGATCTTTCAAAGCGGCGACCTCGCGAATAGTCTGGGCCATGGCATCGATGCGGGTGTCCGTCAGCTGGAGCCGATCCAGCAGGGCAGGGGACAAACCCGCTTTCTGCCCGGCCTCCATGTCCCGGGCGTTGGCATACAGGATGGCCTTCCTGCGTTGAAGTATTTCATCGGCCATGGCGTTGAGAATGGAGTTCTTTTTTTGGGTATTGAGCAGGGCCAGCGCCCGGGCGGCGGCTACCGCTTGCCGGCCCACGGTCATCAACTCGTCGTGCAGGCTCATGAGTGCCTCCCGTTTCCTTGAAATGCAGGAGCGGCCTCCAGGCCGCGATCCGAATGCTTTTTCATCAGGACCATGTTGTCCCGGTGAATCACTTCGTCGAACCCGTCGGTTCCGAGAATCCTGGCGATATCATCAGTCCGGTGTCCCCGGATCAGGCGGATATCCCGGCTGGAATAGGCAACCAGCCCCCGCGCGATCAGCCCTTGGTCGAGAGTTTTGACTTCCACGGCATCGCCGGCTTCGAAGTCGCCTTCGATGTGTTTGATGCCGATGGGAAGCAGGCTCTTGCCGTTCTGCTCCAAGGCGCGTCGGGCTCCGTCATCAATCAGCAGAACTCCTTTCGGTTTGTGAAAAAAAGCGATCCAGCGTTCGCGGGCGTTAAGAGTATCCTGGGGATTGCGCGCGGTGGGCGGGATCAACGTGCCCGTGTCTTCGCCCGCCAGGATCTGCTGGAGAATACCCGCTTTGCGGCCGTCGGCAATGACTACGGTTGCTCCGGCTTTCGTCGCCGCGCCGGCGGATTCCAGCTTGCTGAACATTCCCCCCGTGGAAAGGGGGCTTTCTTTTCCTGACGCCAGTTCCAGGACGTCCTGGGTGATGGCCTGAACCGCGGAGACGCGATGAGCGCGTCCGCCGGCGTCGGTCTTGCGGAGGCCGTCGGTCGTGGTCAGCAGGATGAGCAAATCGGCGTTGAGCAGGTGAACGACGAGCGCCGCCAGCAGATCGTTGTCGCCGAATTTGATTTCTTCCATGGCCACGACGTCATTTTCATTGACGATCGGGATCACGCCCCGTTGGAGCATGGTCAGCATGGTGTTCCGCGCGTTCAGATGGCTCACCCGGTGCTTGAGGTCATTATGCGTCAGCAGGACCTGGCCGATGAGACAGCGCTCGGCGGTAAACATCCGGTCATAGAGGGTCATCAGCCGGCTTTGCCCGATTGCGGCGGTCATCTGAAGGTCGGGAAGACGGGTGGGGCGGCGGCGAATTCCCAGGGCGTCCATACCGGTGCCAATGGCGCCGGAAGTCACTACGACCACTTCGCGTCCCTCATGCTTCAGGGCGGCGATATCGCGAATCAAGGCGCGGACGCGCTGGGTTTCCGGCCGCCCGGATGCCTGGACCAGGATGCGACTGCCGATCTTAATCACGATCCGGCGGGCCGCTTGCAGAGCGGCCCGATCATGACTTTGGTTCATTGTGTTCATAGGTCCTTAGCGAGAAATACCAACTGAATAAACCATACTTACCCGGTAAATAAAAGAAAAGTCTTTTCAGGGGCTTGGGAAAAGGTCGAACAGGCTGTCTCTTGCGCCTTGTCTTGAACGGGTGCGGGCTTCACGAACCCCACGCGGGCGCTAATCTGACCTGTGATTTGGGCTTGCTTTCACCGACCGACTAATGCATGTTTCTCTGCATTCCATCCGGTGGGGTACCGAAGTGGTCAACCGGGGCAGACTGTAAATCTGTTGGCATTGCCTTCGAAGGTTCGAATCCTTCCCCCACCACCCACCTTCGCCCAAAGCGGCTACGGTGGGCAGGCCCGCTTTGCCCAAGCACTACGGCGGGCAGGCCCGTGTTCTTTTATCTCGTGGGGAGTCATGAAAGCCATTGTGTCAATATGTGCGATTACATGTTTAGCGATCGGGTGGGGGGCGGCCTGGGGAGCGGTGGAGACATGGTTTCCCGGAAAAGAATGGAAAGATGCGCCCAATCCCCTGGCGTCGCCGGCCGCCGTCGTTGGCGGCGAAATGTCCATCTACGTCGGCGAGTATCCGAAGAGTTTTAATTATTACCTTGACCAGAACACCTTTTCGGCCGAGCTGTTCGGCGCGATGTATGAAACCCTGCTGACGCAAAATCCTGTGACACTGGACTTTGAGCCGGGCCTGGCTGCGGCCCGGTCCATGTCCGATGACAAGAAAACATTCACTTTCCAGATCGATGCGAAGGCCCGTTGGAGCGATGGCCGGCCGGTGACCGCCCAAGACGTCCAATGGACGTTCGACGCGGTCATGAAACCGGAAAACCTGACCGGGGCCCATAAGGTGTCATTGGCCCGCTTTGAGTCTCCGACTGTAAGCGATGACCGGACCATTCGGTTTACGGCCAAGGAAGTGCATTGGCAGAACCTGGATGCCCTGGCCTCATTCCTCATCCTGCCGCGGCATGTCTTTGAAAAACTGGATTTCAACAAGATTAATTTTGAGTTTCCGGTCGTGTCCGGCTTGTACGGGCTGGGAACAATCAAAGAAGGACGGTTTGCCGTCCTTGAGCGGCGCAGTGACTGGTGGAATCGGGAGGCCAAACGGGTCAAGGGTGTCGGCAATTTCCAGGCGCTGAAATTCAAATTCTACGCCGAGCGCGATAACGCGTTCGAGGCGTTCAAAAAAGGGGACGTGGATCTGTACCCGGTCTATACCGCCCATCTCTGGGCGACGCAGACCGACGGAGAAAAATTCACCAAATACTGGATCGTGAAACAGAGGGTTTTCAACTACAACCCGGTCGGCTTCCAGGGATTCGCGATGAACCTGCGCCGGCCGCCGTTCGACGATCTCCGGGTCCGTCAGGCCATGGCCAGCCTGCTCGATCGCCGTCGGATGAACAGCACGCTCATGCACAACCAGTATTTCCTCCACCGCTCGTATTACGAGGACCTGTATTCTGCCGACCAGCCCTGTCCGAATAAGGAGGCGCTCTTTGACAAGGACAAGGCGCGGACGTTGCTGAAAGAGGCGAGTTGGAGCGTTAACGCCAAAACCGGTTTGCTGGAAAAGGACGGGAAACCGTTCCGATTCCATTTCCTGTCGCGGGAGACCTCGACCGACAAATTCCTGGTGATCTACCAGGAGGCGCTCAAGGATGCCGGCATCGAGATGCTGATCGACAAGAAGGATTTAGCCGCCTGGGCCAAGGACATGGATGAATTCAACTTCGAGATGACCTGGGCCGCCTGGAGTTCCGGCGTCCGCAAGGATCCCGAGCCCATGTGGTACTCGGCCGAAGCCGAGCGGCGTTCAGGCCAGAACCTCAGCGGGGTGAAGAATCCGGCAATCGACGACCTGGTTGTCCGTCAGCGATCCATCTTCGACATCCGGGAACGGCATGCGATTTGCCGCCAGATTGACCGTCTCCTGACCGAAGCCGTTCCCTATGTCCTCCTGTGGAACATCAATTACACCCGCCTTTTGTACTGGAACAAGTTCGGCACACCGCCGACGGTCCTGGGGAAATACGGGGATGAACGTGCCGCCTACTGGTACTGGTGGGCCGACGAGGATGCCGCGGCCGAACTGAAAGACGCCCTGCGCGACGGTCTGCCCCTGCCGCCGAAGCCGGATGCGATCCGGTTCGACGATGTGTTTGGGAAGACATTTACCGGATCCACTCTCTGAGTTTCTGAAACTCAGCATCTACCGCGAGTAGTTTCTCGGCCAAGTGCTCCCTGCGATGCAAATAGAAACCGATCCTTCTCGAACATAACGGTCACAACTCCATTCGGTTCGCCAATAAAGAGATTGACGCGCCGGCAATCGATCTGCAAATTCCTGATGGAATTGAATCGTTCGATTTTAACCACCTTGCCGGGCAAAAAACGGAATTCAACAGCAACGGGCCAGGCCGCCGCGGGAGGTCTCCTTGTATTGGCTGGGCATGTCGCGGCCGGTCAGGGCCATGGCTTTGACGGCTTTGTCCAGGCCCACTACGTGCCACTCCGGGATGCCGGCGCAGGCGATCAGGTAGGCGGTATAAGCCTTGACGGCGCCCATGGCATTGCGCTCAATGCAGGGGATCTGGACATAGCCCTTGACGGGGTCGCAGGTCATGCCCAGGTGGTGTTCGAGCGCGGTTTCAGCCGCATTTTCAAGGATCATGAAGGGCTGACTATGGGCATCGGCGATGAAGGCCGCGGCCATCGCGGAAGCCGCGCCAATCTCGCCCTGACAGCCCACCTCTGCGCCTGACAGGCTGGCGCCATGCTTGATAATGAAGCCGACAACCGCGGCGGCCAGCAGGGCGTCGCGCAGGACGGCACGCGGCAGTTTATTATTGCGGTGCAGTAAATATAACACCGCGGGTATGACGCCGGCCGAGCCGCAGGTAGGGGCCGTGACGACCGGGTGGCCGGCCGCGTTTTCTTCGGCGGCGGCCAACGCATAGGCGCACAGATCAACTAGGAAACGGTCCGGGCTGTGCGCCATTTTCTGCGCCCGCTGGAAAAGCAGGGGGCCTTTGCGGTGCAGATGGATGGGTCCGGGCAGATATCCCTCGGTAACCATGCCGCGCTCCACGGCGGCGATCATGGCGTCCAGGATGGCATCGAGCTGTTTCTGAATCTGCGCGGGGGGCACGCCGGTAATGGCTTGTTCGTTTGCGAGCATCAGTGCGTGCAGGGTGACGCGATGGCGCCGGAGCTGTTCTTGGAGCTGGAGGGTGTTGGAATAGGGAAAGCGCGGACGGCCCCGGCGTTCCGGCGTGGAGCCCTTCCATTCGATGAATCCGCCGCCCACGGAATAATACTCGCGCTCAAACAGGACTTTCGTCCTGTCCATGAGTTGGATGACGAGCGTATTGCTGTACGGGAAATGCGGCGCCCGGTCGCGGCGTCCGCCGCGCCGTTCGGTTGTAAATATTATATCGGATGGCGTGATGGTCAGCGAGCGTTCACGTACCGCGACGGTATGCTGGGTCCCGCGGTCAATGTCGAGGCTGTCCAGCGTTTGCGCGGAACAGTTGCCGGGTTCATGTCCCAGCAGACCGGCCAGCACGGCCCGGTCGGTGCCGTGCCCGCGCCCCGTGTCGCTCAAGGAGCCGTAAAGCAGGACGCGCAAGCGCCGCGCCGACGCCAGTTCGGCCGGCGGAAGATTCTGGAGCAGGCGGATAAAATTGTTGCCGGCGCGCATGGGGCCGATGGTGTGCGAACTCGAAGGTCCGGGCCCGATCTTGAATAAATCGAAAATAGAAGTGGCAATGGGTGGCATGGGTGGTATGATAATATGCCATCGGTTGTTGTCCAGTATGTTTTGCGAGGACCAGGTAATGCATGTCAGTTACAGGGGAATACTGGTTTCATGGCAGGCTGATTTTCCGGTTGAAGGATCCGTTCGCTGGAACGGTCCGTTAGCTGACGGATTGCGGTTCCTTCCGAATCGTCGCTACACCCCTCCCGATAACTGATTCAGGAGAAGGAATAGAATTGATGATCAAAAAGGCTTTCCTAATTGTCTGTTTGATTGTGGGGAACATGATCGGCGCGGGTATTCTGGCGCTGCCGATCAACACGGGATTGTCCGGCTTTATTCCTTCGCTGGTCGGCATGCTCGTGCTGGGCGGGGCCATGTTCTTTTCGGCCGTGGTGTTGAGCGGCGAGGCCATCGCCGAAAAAGTGGAATCCTTCAATTACCCCAGCCTCTACAGTAAATACATCGGCTCGGCGGGCAAATGGATAGCCATTCTGGCGAACATGCTGATCCTTTACGGCTTGCTGGTGGCCTATATCACCGGCACCGCAAAAATCATTGGCGATATTTTCCATGTGCCGGACTCGCAGCACTGGCTGATCATGCTCGGCTTTTTCGCGGTGGCAAGCATGCTGACTGTATTGCGCAGCGGCTTGATGCTGGCCTGTATGGCCGGACTGGTCGCGTTCAAGGTGGCGGCTTTCTTTTTTATGACCGGTATCGCGGAGCCGCACATTGATGTCAGCCACTACAGCTATGTTGACTGGGCCTACTTGCCCGCCACGGCGGCGATCCTGGTGACCTCGTTCCATTTCCATAATATCATTCCCAACGTGTGCCGGGAGATGAACTGGTCATTTTCCGCCGTGTGGAAGACAATTTTGCTGGGCATGGTGATCGGCTACATCATGAACGCGGTGTGGATCCAGGTCAGCATCGGCGTCCTGCCGATGGGCGCGAGCGAGAACGGGCTTTTCTGGGCGTTTCAAAAAAACCTGCCCGCCACGGTGCCCATGTCGCATGTGGTGTCGTCGCGCCTGTTTGTGCTGTGCGGGGTCGGGTTTTCAATGGTGGCACTGACGACCGCCTATATGACCAACGGTCTTGGTCTGCGCAGTTTCATGCGCGACTTGCTGGTCAATCATTTTCATGTCAATGTGAAGGGACTGGACCTGGCGCTGGCTTTTCTCCCGCCGCTGTTGGTGTCGTTGATTTATCCGGATATCTTCCTGAAGGCCATTGACCTGGTTGGCGGGGTCGGCATTGTTGTGCTGTTCGGGATTCTGCCCGCGATTATCTATCTGAAAAAGGCCGGGACGATGCGCGCCCGGGCGCTGGCCTGGCTGATACTGGTGTTGTTCGCCGCCTGCCTGGCGATCGAGGTTCTTCAGGAATTCGGCTTGCTCCGCCTCCGGCCTGAAATGGAATACTGGAACCCGCCCGCCGTTCCCTCGGCGCATCACTTGTCGGCCGGATAGGCGGATTGACGTTATATTCCCATTGCCGATTGTTCGAAAAAAAAGTGGTATGGATTATTATTGCCCGGATGCGGTTTTTATAAGATAAGGAGCCTTTATGTCTGACACCGCAGATTTGGTTGTTCCTGTGCGCCGAATTTCCTCCAGGGGAGAACACTGTTTCTTCGGCTACTACGACATCCCCGCGGCGGATGCCGCCGGCCGGCACCTGTGCCACCGGGTCCGGTTCCGGGATCGCTTCCCGACGCCTGACGATGCGGCGATCCTCGGGTGGATGCCGTTGCCGCACTGTGCCGACGACCCGCAAACCGAGATCCCATTTGAGTGCTTCGCTGAGACGCGCGCGTGGAACTTCCAGCAGGGCGCCATGCTGCAGTGGCTGTCTTCGGAGCCGGACACCTGCCTGTACAACATCTTCGAAGGTGGACAATTCGGGGCTTGCCGGCACAACGTTCGAACCGGAACTCGGCGCCGGTTTCCCCTTCCTGTGGCCAATGTTTCCCAGGACGGGACGAAGGCGCTGGGCATCAATATGGCGCGGCTTTTCGATTTCCGGCCGGGCTACGGTTATGAGGATGCGCCCGACCCATTCACTGACGTTGCAGCTCCGAATGACGACGGGATTTTCCTGATGGATCTGATCACGGGGGATGTCCGGTTGAGCGTGTCCCTGGCCGAGATCGTTGACTTTCTGGAAAAGTCGGGCGAAAAAATTGCCGGGCATAAGGTGCTCGTTAACCACGTCACCTTCAACCCCTCGGCCACGCGCTATCTGTTTCTGCTAAGGACTTTCCCGAAAGCTCCGGGCGCCGCCTGGGCCACCTTCCTCCTGACGGCCGATACGGCGGGCGGCGGACTGCGCAATCATCCGGTCTGGGGGCTTGCCTCCCACTACCATTGGCGGGACGACGACGGCATGCTCTTCTATGCGAACGCGACTGGAGCCGACGGGCTGGAACTCATGCTCATCAGTGACGGCACCGACGAAAGACGGATCATCGACCGCTCGTTTTTCCGCCAAGACGGTCACTGTTCATACTCCCGGGACCGGCGCTGGATATTGTACGACAGTTACCCCGACCAGGACACTATGCGTCCGCTACAAATCTACTCGCTGGATCGCGGTGAGGGCTTCACCCTGGGGCGGTTCCGGTCGGAATCCACCACAAGCAAGACGACGGACCTGCGTTGCGACCTGCATCCGCGATGGATGCCCGACGACCTGTCGATCACCTTCGATTCGATTCACGAGGGCTATCGCGGAGTGTACTGGGTGGATTTGCGCGCCATCGTGGGAAATTGAACCCCGGCCTGTGCTTTACCGCCGCCAGCGCGGCGAATAATTTCGATCCAACCGCCGGGTAAATTCAGACTTCCTGATCCGCGCTTTTTCAGGCGCGGATCAGCGATTCGATCAACAGCCTGTCCCATAGCGGGTTACAGTAATCCAACTCCTCCTGTCGCCGCTCATCGTCTATTTGTCTT
>Ga0180014_1000364_pt1 | contig 13170 bp, 12 predicted proteins | sample KR13_S1_MetaG_FD_116507 | JGI IMG/M metagenome (GOLD analysis project Ga0180014, IMG submission 116507) | Groundwater microbial communities from the Olkiluoto Island deep subsurface site, Finland - KR13_S1_MetaG | ecosystem: Environmental > Aquatic > Deep subsurface > Groundwater | place... | reverse complement strand
GCAGTTGCTCAAAGCGTTGGACCGCATCGTTCTTGAAAAAGGACTTGACGAAAACCGGAAGATCGCGTGATAATCGTTCGAGGAATCGCCTTCCTCTTTTCAACTGTCAAAGGGACATCCTCCTAAGTGTTATCGAAGGCAGGATCGCACAGCAGCAAGGTAATAAAGTCAAAGTTGATATGTCTATCAGGAAAAACATCGTAATTCCCCAGCTTGAACAGAAGCAAGAGATCACGGAACTGGACCAGAGGATCACCGGGCTTCTGGAGAGGCGGTCCTGCTTGGCGGGACTGGTGCAGTACCACGATCCAATCAGCGGAAAAGTTTACTCCGGAGACATGATTCTCGTGGACTATGCTTCACATCTTGGCGGTGAGCAAGTTGAAGAGTGGTTTCAGAAGTAAGGATGAATACGTTAAGCCATCCCATTTTTCGGAGTCCGAAGAATCGACCGAATTACGAGAAAACCGACAAGGGAGCTGAGGGATTGGTTGGTCGGCCTTGCCAGTGCTTGGGGCTTGCTTGACGTTCCATCATGTTGCGGGTAGAAGTGGCTGATGGCACATCGGAAGATGGTGCGGCAGTGCTTCGATGTGATGGTTATTCACCGATTACCCGAAGGAGTCGTCACCCGATAAGTTCCACATAAACACTGGCATAGCCAGTGGCACACTTGCGTTCATGGTATTGAAAACACTGCTGGACAAGCCAGCAGTGGCACCCGGCGCTACAAAATGTCTCGCTCACGAAGATCGCCAGCCATTTTATCGAGAGTGTCCGGATCATCGCTTCGCCAAATAGCAAACAGAATCATCAATTCGCCAGGAATCTTGAAAAGAGCGGTAACAGATGGGATTCCAAGGAATATAATCACGAAAGCTATCCCGATGATGTTTCGTAATTCGTAAACGAAAAAGATCCAATATGTGAGCCAGATGGCAAAGGCCAGAAATGCCAATCCGGCGATTAACTTTAGCGTACACCAAAGCTTCACGGAAGTAGGACTTTTACGCATAGCCATTCGACCTTATTTCAGGCGGATGTAGGCGTCGATATGGGATATAATAGGATATAGGGTGGAAAAGGGGATAAGTCCAATTATTGGCGAGCGGGAGCGCGGGGGGCTCCGATAGCTCGGCTATCGGGGTAGCGCAGGCACAAGAGGGATTCCGCACGGTGTGAAGAACCTCTTGCTGATTTTGCCTTGTTCCCATGCTCCGCATGGGAACACACTGCCCGGATGCTCCGCATCCGTGACGTTTGAAGTGCCGGAATCGGAAAGCAGCTTGACAGGCGAGGGCAGCCCGCTAAATTGAGGGAAGAATTGCCGTGTGCGGTTGAGGAGAGTGGACATGTTGGCCGATGGAGCATTGACGTTCAAGGAGTTTGTCATGCAGGAGCCGCTTCCGTTGGCGACCATTCATCGCGCGGTGCTGGAGTTTTTGCAGGGCGCGGACGACGCGGTCCTTTTCGGCGCGCAGGCGGTCAACGCCTATGTGGACGAGCCGCGGATGACGCAGGACGTGGACATTGCCAGTCCCCGGGCCGCCGAGTTGGCCGAACAACTCCGTATTCATCTGAGCGACCGATTCAACGTCGCCATCCGCGTGCGGGAAATCGGCGAAGGGCGGGGTTACCGGTTGTACCAGCTTCAGAAGGCGGGGAACCGTCATCTGGCGGACATTCGGCCGCTGGCGTCAATGCCGCCGACGCGGCGGATCGGCGACGTGCTGGTGGTCGCGCCCGAGGAGTTGATCGCCGGCAAGCTCATCGCCTATCGCCGCCGCCGCGGGACGCCGAAGTCGGGGACCGATTGGCGCGATCTGGCCGTGTTGTTGCTGGCCTTTCCCGAATTGAAGACGAGCCGCGGACCCGTCCGCGACCGCCTCGAAGCGGCCGGAGCGACCCCGGAGATTGTCGCCGCATGGGAACAGTTGGTCGTCCAGCATATCGAGGCCCAAAAGGACGAAGACGAGTTTTGATCCCCGCCGACCGTAACTTCTCCGAAAGAAAGTTACGACCATGTCGGGTGCAGAGTAGTCGTAGGGTGCGTCCGCGACGCACCATCTGTGTGCGTATTCGTTCATCGTGGTGCGTCTTGGACGCACCCTACGTTGCTACGTTGCTAACATGGTCAATCCGCTATTCGCTCTCCATCGCCCGCAGCTTGTAGATCAATGCCCGGCGGCTGATGCCGAGCTTCTTCGCGGTTTGCGTGCGGTTGCCGCCGCACTCTTCGAGCGTGGCGAGGATGGTCGCCCGCTCTACTTGCGAGAGCCGGCCCGCCGGCGCCTCGTCCGATTCGCGGTCCGCAGCCAAGGCGGCCACCTTCGGCGGGAGGTGTTCGGGCAAGATCACGTCGCCGCGGCAGAGCAGACATGCCCGTTGAATCGCGTTGCGCAATTCGCGGACGTTGCCCGGCCAGCGATAGGCCAGCAAGCACTGCGTCACCCGGGGCGAGAGCCGGACCGGACCGCCGGCGAATTCCACGGCGAACCGGCGGGCCAACGGAAGCACGTCTTCCGACCGCTCGTAAAGCGGCGGGACAATCAGTTCGACGACGTTTATGCGGTAGTACAAATCGTCGCGGAATTTACCGGCGCGGACCGCCTCGCCCAAGTCGCGGTTGGTGGCCGCCACCAGCCGGGTATCAACTTCGACGGCTTGCTCGCTGCCGACGGCCGTTATCCGTCCCGACTCAAGCGCCCGGAGCAGCTTGGGTTGCAAGTGCATGGGCAGTTCTCCGATCTCGTCGAGAAAGAGCGTTCCGCCGTCGGCCGCGCGAAAGTAGCCTTGCCGGGCTGCGTCGGCCCCGGTGAACGCCCCGCGCGTGTGGCCGAACAATTCGCTCTCGATCAGCGACTCGGGCAAGCCGGCGCAGTTGGCCACCACCAGCGGACCTTTCGACCGCGGACTCCAGCGGTGGATCAACTCGGCCACGACCTCCTTGCCCACGCCGCTGGGGCCGAGGATCAGCACCGGGGCGGTCGATGGGGCGACCACGGCGGCCGTCTCCAGCACGTGCCGCATCGCCGCGCTTTGGCAGACGAACTCCGGCGGCAGATCGGGCACGGCCCTTTCCTTCGGCGACCGCTCGCCCGCCGTTCCCACCGCGTCGACGATCGCCGCCTCCAACTCGTCGAGGTCCAACGGCTTGAGCAGGTAGTCGTCGGCGCCGCTCTTGATGGCCTCGACCGCCTGACGCAGCTCGCCGTGGGCGGTAATCAGCAGCACCGGCAAATCACCGGCGATATTGCGAATCTCTCCCAGGGCGGTAATGCCGTCCATGCCCGGCAGCCGGACGTCCAGCAGCACCATGTCCGGCGCTGAGCGTCGGATCATCTCCAACGCCTCTTCGGCCGAGCCGGCTTCGGTCGTGTGGAAATCGAGCGAACCGACGAAATCGCCCAACAGACGCCGCTGAGCCGCGTCGTCGTCGACCACCAGAATCGTGCGTTGCGTTTCGGTCATGAATCCCATCCGAGTTTTATGTTTTCTGGTTCCCACGCTCTGCGTGGGAACCCGCTCGCTCCGACGCTCCGCGTCGGTGTGGGGGCGACGCAGAGCGTCGCGGGCGGTGCGTTCCTACGGAGACCGTGGGAACGAGGAAAATCCGAGTTTTACATTTCAAATTTTACGGTGGCTCTACGGTTCCTTCCGTTTTGTTGTGCCGGTGATATAGATTTCACCGTCGCCGAGCCGTAGGGTTTCGATCCGCATGATCCGGCCGCCGTCCTCGTTATTGGGCAACGAAAGCAAGGCCACCGGGTCGTCGCCGCCGCGGCGCCATTCCAGGTGGAGCTGCATTTCGCGGGCCGCCTCGGAGACGCGGTCGAGCACTTGCCCCAGCGGCACGGGCAGCAGGCCCGCCCTGGCGCGGACGATCCGCAGGGCAACCACGTTCGGCTCGGGGACGGAAGGGGCGATCGTCAGGCTCAATATGCTTTTCGTGCCATCCTGCTCGAAGCGGCAGGCAACGGTGATTCCGTTTTCGTCGATCGCCACGCGGGGGTCGCGGATCGTCGGCGGCAGGGCGTTCGGATGGTTCTTCTCCAAATCGACCGCCAGCCAGCCGTTGATTTCCTCGGCGGTGACAATCGCTTCCCAAGGCCCTTCCTTGTTGGCGGCGCTTTCGAGCGCCGCGGCCTGGCGAAGCATCCGGTCGCTCCCCTTTTCCAGCTTTCCCCGGGGGATTTCCATTGCCTCGCGGTAAAATCCCGGCACGTGCCGCGCGGCGATGTAAAGCATCAACAGGGCGAGCAACGCCAGCACCGCGAAGCAGCCGAGCAGCAGCAGAGACACACGGATTCTGAACGTCATGGCGTTCTCCCGCCCTTTGGCGAACCGGACTTCTTTTGGAAATACTGGGCCGGGGTTTGAACCAACACACCGCCGAGGCGTTTGCCGAACCAGCGGCCAAAATGACGTTTGTCGCCGGTCAGCAAACGCGTAGCCCGAGCCGAGATTGCAGCCGCCAGGATCGGTCGATCCTTTTCGGCCAAGTCGAGCTTGGAAAACAAGCCGGGGAACTCGGACACTGCCCGATCGGGCACAATTTCCACCGCCTTGATCAATCGGTCGAGCCGCTTCAAGCGATCGGTCTCGCCAAGGTTGCGGCGTGCTTCCTCCAAGGCGTACCCGGACGTGAGCAATCGAACCTCCTTCAGCCGCCACAGTTTAAGGAAGTAGTTCCCCGGGGCATAAGCCGCTGAAAAGAGCACATTGGCGTCCAAGAACAAACGGTCCAAGCGTCAGACTCCCGGCGGTTTACGATGATCGATTTTACACGGGTCGAGTCCCATCCCGCGTACCTCCTTGACCGCCCAACGGTAGTCCTTCTTAGTGACCGCGCCGGTCAGCAGGAACTCCGCTTTTCGCTCGGGCGAATAGATTTCCACGGGCAGCGCGACCGCCGGACGGACCGACAGCCCGTCCTCGCGCTCCTCAATAATCACGTGCGATCCTTCTTCCATCGCCAGACGATGCCGCAATTCCGCTGGAATTACAATCGTGCCCCGCTTACCGATCTTGGTGACTGATCTGGCTCCCATAAACCCTCGCGTGGCGTAAAATCCGTATTTCAGATTATCTGAATCTATTACTATTCTAACATTCAGTTATACCGAGGAAAAGGGTGAAAATACGGGAAAAGTTCGTTTTTCGTAGGAGTGGTTCAAGCAGAATCAACAAAATCAGCTTACTACCCCACCCTGACGGGTGGATGGATAACATTAAACAAACCGAAGCAGGGCGTAGTTCTTTTTGCCCGCGCGGAGGATCATGGTCGTTTTGCCGGCCAGGTGGTTTTGGTCGAGGTTTGTTTCGATCCCTTCCATGCGGCGATTGTTTACGTACGCCCCGCCCTGGGTGATGATCCGCCGGGCTTCGCTCTTGTTCTTGCACAAGCCGGAGAGGACCAGGGCGTCGATAATCGACAGTCCGCCGTCGAGCTTTGCGCGGGGTAGCTCCTTGCTCGGGACGTCGGCGAAGATGCCGGCAAGTTGGGCGTCGTCCAACTCGCGGATTTCGGCGCCGAAGAAGACCTCGGTGGCCCGCTCGGCCGAGCGTAGCCCGTCCTCGCCATGCACCAGGCGGGTCAGCTCGACGGCCAGCCGGCGCTGGGCCGCGCGCCGCCCCGGATCGGACTGGTGCTCGGCCAGCAGCGAGTCGATTTCTTCCTGCCCGAGGTCGGTGAAGAAGCGCAGACAGCGTCCCACGTCGGCGTCGTCCAGGTTGATCCAGTATTGATGGAACTGGTATGGACTGGTCCGCTCGGCCGAGAGCCAGATGGCGCCTGACTCGGTTTTTCCCATCTTGGTCCCGTCGGCGCGGGTCAACAGCGGGCACGTGCAACCGTAAAGCTGTACGCCGGAGAGCCGCCGGGCCAGGTCGATTCCGGCGGTGATGTTGCCCCACTGGTCGCTCCCGCCAACTTGCAACTCGCACCCGAAACGCTCGTACAAATGGACGAAATCGTAGGCCTGCAATAGCATGTAGCTGAACTCCGTGTAACTTAATCCAACGTCGTCGCGTTCCAGTCGGCCGCGGACGGAATCCTTCGCCAACATAACGCTGACGGGCACGTGCTTGCCGATGTCGCGGAGTAATTCGAGATAGCCGAAGCGACCCAGCCACTCGTAGTTGTTCACGAGGACGGCGGAGTTTGGGCCGCAATCGAAATCGAGGAACCGCTGTAATTGGGGTTCCATGCCGGCGATGTTGGCTTGCAGAGCATCGAGCGAGAGGAGATTGCGTTCCTCGCTCTTGCCGCTGGGGTCGCCGATCATTCCGGTTGCTCCGCCGACGACGGCGATCGGCCGGTGACCGGCCTGCTGGAACCGCCGCAGGATCATCATCGCCATCAGGTGGCCGACGTGCAGGCTGTCGGCCGTGGGGTCGAATCCGGCATAGACGGTCCGCGGTTTTTCCATCAGCAGCCGCGGCAGGTTCGCGTCGTCGGTGGTTTGGTTGATTAGTCCGCGCCAGGAAAGCTCGGCGAAGACGTCGGAGAGGGGAGAGGGGAGAGGGGAGAGGGGAGAGGGGTTGATGTCGGGCGTCATCGAGAAGTCTTTCTATTCAAGGAGTTAACCAAGCCGCTGATTAGCCGGGCGATTTCTGTCGTCATTTGCACCAATTCGCCGCTGCGGTCGGAATTGATATATCGGAGCCGCTCGGAGATGAGCACTTGAGTTTCCACTTCCTTGACGGAGCCATAAGCCATGCCGAGGAAATGCACGTAGTCGCGAGTCGTGTGTCGCCCATTGCCCTCGGCAATATTCGACGGAATGGAAATGGCGGCGCGACGAATCTGACTGGTTAGACCGTATATTTCTTCTCTCGGGAATGTCTTTGTTGTGCGATAAATCGTTTCAACCAGATTCATCGCCTTCTGCCAGACAATCAAATCCCGATAATCCTTTACCGACATATTTCCCTCCCTACTTCCACAATTTTAGAACAATTTATTCCCATTCATCTCTGCGGCCATAGTAATCGCCGTAAATGACTGGAAGCAACAGACCCTTGTCGCCCTTGTTACACACGACCAATTTTCCAATACACGGCGTCTTCTGCAATTTTTTATTACACATCAACTCCTGCATGTAACCGTCCGCCCCTCGACTGTTCAAGACGGGTTTCATGGCATGAATCAACATATGCTCAAAAATCCGTGTGGGAGTCTGGTGCGCCGGATTATCCCACTTCATTATCTCATCTTCGGAAATCTCTGGTGTCATCGCCCATCGAAGAACCATCTCGCTATAAGTGAAAGCCATGATTTTGGGCTTGCCGTAAATCCGATCTTTCGCGGATTTCTGTGGGCGTGTGCCGCCTTGTGATTCGGACATTCCAATGTATAGAACAGTCCTAGTGGGATAAGCGTGATGTTTGCCCTCGAAGGCGTAAACGATATTGCCGGGTGAATTCAGTGGCGATTCGTAGTATTTCTTAACAAACTCATCGTATTCTCGATCCATGGGGATCGAGTGCCACTGGAGTTCAACGATGCCAACCTGTTCAACAATCGAAAATATGCTATCCGGCATAATAAATCCTCCCTCTCCCCTCTCCTCTCTCCCCCTACCTCCACATACCCCCATCGGCGAACGGATGCAGCGGGCCGGCGAGCTTCGGCTTCGGCAACGCCCTAAGCGCGTGCTCGGCCAAGCGTTGGTCCTCCTTGGTGGTGATCTTGATGTTGATCGGCGAGCCGGGCACGACGGTCACCGGATGGCCGATCCGCTCGACAAGTTGCGAGTCGTCGGTGGCCTGAAAGCCGTCGCGCTTGGCATAAGCCTCGATCAGCAATTCGCGGCGGAATACCTGCGGCGTCTGGGCCTCCCAAAGCCCTTCGCGCGAGACGGTCTCCTCAATCTTCCGGTCGGGGCCGACCCGCTTAAGCGTGCCGGGCACGGGTACGGCCAGAATCGCCGCGCCGGTCTTTTCGGCGGCGGCGAAAACCGCGTCGATCCAGGCGTCGGCCAGACACGGCCGGGCGGCGTCGTGGACGCAGACGAACTCGGCTTGCGGTTTCAGATGCCCAAGGGCGGCTTCGACTGAGTCGGCCCGTTCGGCGCCGCCGTCGACCACTTCAATGCCTAGTATGGCGATATTCGCGCCGAACTTGAAGAAGAACTGCTCGCGGTCCTCCGGCGCGATCACCAGGACCGTCTGCACCACGTCGTCGCGGCCGAGGAACCGCTCGGCCGAATGGAGCCAGAGGGACTTGTTGGCCAACGGGGCGAACGGCTTCTTGTAGCTTTTGTCGTGGAAACGGCTGCCACGGCCGGCGGCGGGCAGTATTACGGCGAATCGGGACATCTATATCTCCATTAGAATGGTTTCTAATTGTCCCGTTTTACGGTCGTGCGTCAAGCCGATCAAAAATTCCGGTTCGGCTCTTGACTTTTTCGGCTTTGGTATGTCATGTTGACGCGTTTGTCGCGCCGCTGGAGGAACCTGCCATGTCGGAACCTATTATTCTCAGCACCTGGAGTTTTGGAAAGAAAGCCAACGCGGCCGGTTGGCCTTATCTGACCGGAGCGAATCAATCGAGCCTTGACGCGGTGGAGCAGGCCTGCCGCGCGATCGAGGCCGACACGGAGGTCCGCAGCGTGGGGTGTGGCGGGTGTCCCGACCGCTCCGGCGATGTCTCGTTGGACGCCTCGATCATGGTTTCCCCGTCGCGCTGCGGTTCAGTGTGCTACGTACGGCGGTTTCCGCACCCCGTCTCGATTGCCCGGTTGGTGATGGATCGGCTCAACCTGGTAATGCTGGCCGGCGAAGGGGCCGATCGCTTTGCCGCCCGCCAGGGACTTACCGCCGCCAACCTCTTAACCAAGCGTGCGCAGACGATGTGGCAGAACTGGGTCTGCCGACATCCGGCCGCCCAAATCCACGACGACGCAATCGTCTCACTCCCCACAAATCTCGAAGAGTCTGACTCGCTGCCCGTGATAGAGGCGGAACCGCACAACAAGTACCACGACACCGTGGGAGTGCTGGCGATGGATTCCCGTGAGCAGATCGCCGGCGCCTGCTCGACCAGCGGATTGCCGTTCAAAGTGCCGGGGCGGGTGGGCGATTCGCCGATCGTCGGCCATGGGCTGTACGTCGATCCGCGTCGCGGGGCGGCCGTGGCCACGGGCATGGGCGAATTGATAATGGGCGTTTGCGGCAGCTTTCTCGCCGTGGAACTGATGGGCCGCGGAGCGGAACCGAAGGACGCCGCCCGCGAAGTCCTCCAACGCATTGTAGAAGCCTTTCAGCTTCCCGAGATGCACCAGGTGGCGATCATGGCGATCAATCCTTCAGGCTTGTGGAGTTCCGCCGCCTTGCGGCCGGGTTATTTTACGGCCGTTCGCACGACGACTCGCGACGAGTTGGTCGCGCCGGAGTGCGTACTGTTCCCCTAGGGATGACAATACGATGACCGTTTATCGGCCGCCGGTATGGCGGCCCGTGTCCCCGCGCAAGCCGCCGTACCGGCGGCTGCTAAACATTGCGACATTAGTTTTTCGGCGCACAACAACCCTTCGGCCCCCCACAAGCACGGTCTTCTTGACAATTCTCGATCTGCCGCATAACTTTGAAATTTTATAAGGAAGGGCTGGATGCTCGATAGTTTGGACTACCAAGCAGTTGGGTTGATCTCGGGGCTGGAAGTGCATCAGCAGCTTATGACCCGAGAGAAGCTGTTCTGCCGCTGTCCCGCGGGGCTGTACACGGAGACCCACGACGGCGAAGTGCTCCGTCACATGCGGCCGACCCTTTCGGAGCTGGGAGAGTACGACGGCACTGCCCTGATGGAGTTCAAGACGAAGAAGGAGATCGTCTATCTGCTGAACCGGCAGAACGTATGCACGTACGAGATGGACGACACGCCTCCCTTTCTGGTGAACCAGGAGGCCATCGACGTGGCCATCGAGCTGTGTCTTGCCATGAACATGGACGTGATAGACGAGGTCCACATCGCCCGGAAGCAATACCTGGACGGTTCCATCCCGACGGGCTTCCAGCGCACGGCGATCGTCGGCGTGAACGGATGGATGCCCTTCAAGGGCCGGCGGCTGACGATCACGCACGTCAGCGTGGAGGAGGACTCCTGCCGCGAGGTGGAGGACAAGGGACACCAGATCATCTGGCGCACGGACCGCCTGGGCATGCCGCTTACGGAGACCGTCACCGGCCCGGAACTCTTTACTCCCCAGGAAGTTCGGGAAGCGATCTTGCTCTGCGGCCTTTTGGCCCGGAGCACGGGCCGGGTGCGCACCGGCATCGGCGCGAGCCGCCAGGACGTGAACGTGAGCGTCCGCGGCGGAGACCGCTGCGAGATCAAGGGCGTGCCCCGCGCGGGGCTGGCCGTGAAGCTGGTCCACAACGAAGCCCTGCGACAGTGCAACCTGCTGAAGATTCGCGAGGAGCTGCATCGGCGGGGACTCCGCACACCCGACTCCGTACGCATGACCGCCCACGACGTTAGCGATGTCTGCGCGACGGCCGATTTGGGATTCATGCAGCGTGCGCTCCAGGCGGGCGGCAAGGTCTACGCCGTGAACATCGCGGGGGTCGAGGGCCTTGCACAGCATCCCACCCAGCCCGACACCATCTTCCTCGACGAGCTGCGCGGCCGAGTCCGAGTGATCGCCTGTCTGGACGAGGCCCCGATCGTGCTCAGCGGCGCGGCGATGCCGGAGTTCCCCGACAAGCATGGCATACTGGAACGCCTGCGAAAGCGAGTGAACCCCGGAGGCAACGACGACTTTTTCATCGTCTTTGGTCCCGAGGAGGACTGCCGTACCGCCGCCGAGGAAATCCGCATCCGCTTCGCCGACGCCACGGCGGGGGTACCCAAGGAGACGAGGCAGGCCCTGGTCGGAGGCCTCACCACGTTCGAGCGCATCCTGCCCGGCCCCGACCGCATGTATCCCGACACCGATTCGCCGCCTACTCGGATAACCCAGCAGCGGATGGAAGAGATCCGTTCCCGCCTGAAGCCGCCCCCCTGGGAGCGAATCGAGCGGTATATGTCCTGGCGCGTGCCCGAGGAAACGGCCTATTACCTGATCCGCCGGGGCGGCGCCGAGATCGTCGACGCGGTGGTCGAGAAGACCGGCGCGGACGGGCTGCTGGCCGGCATCGTGATTGGTCAGCAGTACAAGGCCCTGCAACGCTCCGGCGTGCCCGTACAGCGTCTGGGGGTCTCGGAGTGGGTTCAGGTCTTCGATCTCTATACGGACGGCCGCATACCGAGAGAGGCCATACCGGCCGTGGCTTCGACCATGGCCCAGGACGGGCTGGACGCCGAGGGGGCGTCCGCGGCCTTGGGCATCGCCCTGCGGCAGCACGAGGCTTGGACACAGGAGGCGGATCAGTTGACCTTCGAGGGATATCGTTGCAAGAATAATGAGGACACGGACCAGAAACGGGTGCGCTTCCTGACGGGCCGGGCCGTCCGAATGCTTAAAGGCAAGGCCCCCGCCGCGGAAGTCGCCGAGTTCATCAAGACGAAGCTCGGGGAGGTGGTCCGATGAGCAGCACCATCCCCTTCAACGAGCGAGCCGACCGATTCCAGGGCTACCGAGGCCCCGTGAAGGAAATTCTGGAAAAGCACCGGATCGGCGTCTGGAGCGAGGTCGAGGTCGCCAACGACCGAGGCTCCGTCTTCACCGGCGTAATCCTGCCGCGGAGCGAGACCTTCGACGATCTCCACCTCGTGGTCAAACTCTTCAACGGCTACAACGTGGGCATCGCCGCCGAGCGGATCGTCTCGATCAAGGAAATCGGCTACAAGAAGGCCGTCTACAAGATTCCCGAAAAGGAATTCCCCTTCGATCCCCAGAAGAAGAACGTCACGTTGCTCGGCACGGGCGGGACCATCGCCTCGCGGCTCGACTACCGCACGGGCGCGGTAATCCCCGCCTTCACGCCCGGCGAGCTGTACGGCGCCGTGCCCGAACTGGCCGACATCGCCAACCTCACCACGAAGAAGCTCTTCGGCGTTTTCAGCGAGAACATGGGGCCCGAGCAGTACAAGGCCCTGGCCGTCGCCATCGGCGATGAGATCGCCAAGGGCGTCGACGGCATCGTCATCGGCCACGGCACCGACACCATGTCGCACACCGGCGCGATCCTCAGCTTCATGGTGCAGAACAGTCCGGTGCCGATCGTGGTGGTGGGCAGCCAGCGCAGCTCGGACCGGCCCTCGTCCGACGCGGCGTTGAATCTGATCAACGCCGTGCGGACCGCCGCCGAATGCGACATCGCCGAGGTGATGCTCTGCATGTTCGGCCCCACCTCGGACAACTACGATCTGCTCCACCGCGGCACGCGCTGCCGAAAGATGCACTCCAGCTATCGGAGCACCTTCCGCACCATCGGCGACACGCCGCTGGCCACGGTCATCCGCTACCCGAACGACGACGGCAGTCACTTCAAATACATCACCGACGACTTCCTGCGGCGCGACAAGACCCGCGTGCCGGTGATAAAGCCCGTCTTCGAGGAAAAAGTAACCATCCAGTACTACTATCCCGGCTTCAAGCCAGACATCATCGACGGGCTTACCGACATGGGTTACCGGGGGATCGTCATCGCGGGCACCGGCCTGGGCCACGTCAACAAGCCCATCTATCCGGCAATCAAGAGGGCCGTCCAAAAGGGCGTCACCGTCGTCATGACCGTCCAGACCCTCTGGGGATTTGCCCAGATGTACGTCTACGACACGGGCCGCGACCTGTTGGAACTGGGCATCATCCCCTTGGACAACATGCTTCCCGAGACGGCCTACATGAAGCTGGCGTGGGTGCTGGGGCAGACCGACGATCCGCGGCAAATCCGCACGATGATGACCACGCCGATCAACCACGAAACCACGCCTCGTGAGCCGCACAACGGCTACCTCATCCTCCAAGGCGGCCTGCCCGAGGTCGATGCCTTCGTGCAGAAGCACTGGAAGTAGGGCGTTTCATGGGGGGCCTCGGAGTTCCGGGAGAGTTCCGCGAACTCGGGTTACTAAAGGTATCGCGTCAGAATAAGTTGATCATATTTGATAGGGGTAGGGAAGGCCGATTGAGTTCGGCCTCCCCTCCCTCCGAACCGGACGTGCGGATTTCCCGCATCCGGCTCTCCGGTTAGTGGTATTACCTCCAAGAGGATTGATGAACCGAG
>Ga0180014_1000363_pt1 | contig 13189 bp, 10 predicted proteins | sample KR13_S1_MetaG_FD_116507 | JGI IMG/M metagenome (GOLD analysis project Ga0180014, IMG submission 116507) | Groundwater microbial communities from the Olkiluoto Island deep subsurface site, Finland - KR13_S1_MetaG | ecosystem: Environmental > Aquatic > Deep subsurface > Groundwater | place... | reverse complement strand
TCGAACTCCCCAGTTACCCGTTGTTCCACCGCAGTCATCAGTTCATCTATGGTGATATAGATAAGTTGGTCGTTTGTCGTGTCGTCGGCTGGTCGTGCCACAAAGCCAGTATCCCCGGTTTCGACGGCATAATTGGTGAAGGTTGTTCCATTAATGGTGATTCCTTCTAAGAATTGGCTAGCAGCGGGAGCTGCACCTGAGCGATCCTGGGGCTGGATCACGCCTCCAGGGGCCATGATCACCACTGCAGCTCGGTTGGTTAACACTGTACCCTGTCCGTTGACCACTGTCAGCCAGCCATTATTTTGGTTCAAAATTTCCGAATTAAGCACTGGGTAAGAGCCATTTGTTTTTACCAGGTGACGCGAGACGGCGTACCAGAGGGTCTCGCCGGTTCCGTCTTGTACTGGTTTGTCAAAAGCAGGAACTGCAACACCGCAACCTTGTTCGTCTAGAGAAGGCCATTTCCCGAGGAGATGCAGCGTTTCGTTGAAGCCGGACGAGACGCAGTCACTGTTACCGTCATAATTATTGTCACTGTTGCGGTCTGGAAACGACAGGCCACCTGGTGTCACGCTGTTGGTAACGGCATGGGCTATTACTAGTTCTTTGGCCAGTGCCAGTGCTTTGGTGGTAGAGGCATTTTGATTCAGAATGGGATTTTTGCCACTCAATCCCTTAAGCACTACTGCTGCGCTGACCATGAATAATATTAAAAACATAATCAGCAGCGCCGCACCTTCTTGAGATTGTAGCCTTTTGAAAAATTTATTGCTGAGCTTTATTGTTGAGTATTCCAAATTTACGCCACCGCCATTTTGGTCAGGATAACACTTTTCTGGTCCTGTTGTCTGATCACTGTGTGCTCGTCTGCTTGTTTGTCATCTGTCTGGAGCTTTTTGCAGCGGTTGAGATAGTGTCTTTTGGAAGAGTATAATAAATCTTTTATAGTGTCGGAGCGAGGATAAATCAACTTTTTTTGAAATCATCAGCCTTCAGTCTGGATGTTTTTGTGGATAAGCTTCTTAATAGCTATGCAAGAGGCCTTATCAGAATGGAAAAGATATTGTCTTTCTTGACAAAATTGATAATATCATTGATACTCTTTGTTGTTTTGATATTGGGGCTTAGATTTTCCCGATCATGAAAATTAGAAAATGAAACCTTACCATTCCGATTTTAAGTTTTAATGCTTTTGGTTGCTTGGTCGATACTCTTTTATGGTTTCTTACTCTATTCTTGCTATTGCCTTGTTGTTGCTTGTTCGTATTTTTTCCCTTCTTGTGACGTGTCATGGAAAAAATCAGGTGCAAAATATCCTGTACCGGTTGGTGCGGAGAGAGGTGGCACAAATTTCCGCTAAGACCGTAAAGGGTTTGCATGTATCTTGAGTACTTTGACCTGAAACGCCATCCCTTTCGGATTACTCCTGATCCGACTCTTTTTTGTCCAGTTGGTGGCCGTGGAGATATCCTTGATGCATTGATCTATGCCATTACCACTGGTGAGGGCATAGTCAAGGTGGTGGGTGAGGTGGGCAGCGGTAAGACAATGCTCTGTCGTATTCTGGAAGAGCGTCTGCCGGAATCGGTGGAGATCGTTTATCTGGCCAATCCGAAACTGTCACCCCATGATATCCTGTACGCTATTGCCTTTGAGTTGAAACTACCGGTAGAATCTGAGACCGAACGTCTGGTGGTGATGCAGCAGTTACAGCTCTATCTTCTGGGCCAGCATGCTGCCAATCGGAGTGTGGTTGTTTTTATCGAAGAGGCCCAGGGAATGGCGTTGGATACTCTTGAAGAGATTCGTTTACTTAGTAATCTGGAGACCCATCGACATAAGCTGTTGCAGATTGTGCTCTTTGGACAACCGGAACTAGAAAAAAATCTTCGGAAACGTGATATCCGTCAGTTAAAGGAGCGGATCACCCACAGTTTTCATCTAGGGCCATTGACCACGCCAGAGACCAGTGAGTATATACGTTTTCGACTCCAGGCCGCTGGTTGTGGTAAATCAGGAGTCTTCAGCCCAAGCGCGGAACGGTTGATTTCCAGGGTGTCCTGTGGTCTTATCCGCAGGATCAATATCCTGGCGGACAAGGCCATGCTCGCTGCCTATGCTGATTCTGCTGTCAGGAGCATCTCAGGTTCCGCGCGGGCAATGGTTCATGCCCGTCATGTCCGGGCCGCGATTCGTGATAGTGAGTTTCACCTCCCTTTCTTCCGTTCGGCCTGGTTGCCGGCTATTGGCCTGATTTCTCTGTTAGTTGTATTAGCGCTTATTTTTGGATGGAACCAATTCTATTCAAAAAAAGGGCGTCTACTCTTCTGGACGGGAAATCCCCAGTTGTTGGCTCCTGTAGAGATGGGGGGGCAGGCTAAATCGGACTTGGCTCGAAATGAGGTCCGTCCTGGAAAAGGTATCGAGGAGGCAGAAGTGGTTTCAGGGGGCCCAGTCAAGCTTAAGGAGCAGGAAGCTGATTTCTCTACTCATCCAGCAGAAGTTGAGATTGGCAACAGATCACCCCTCACAGCTTCGGCAATTCCAGCCTTTGCCGTATCCCCTGACTTTTTGTCACCGGAAACGATCAACATGTCATCTCTTGTGGTGGATGCTCAAACAACCGAAGTATTAACGCCTGAACTGCCTCAGGGTACTGTTGATAAAGCTGTCGGAACTCTGATGGAGCAGCGCCGCCAGGCTTTTAGTCAATGGATTGAACCAGGAGAGACGAAGAACTATACAATTCAGTTGATGTCAGTTGCAATGGATAGTGAGGTTTCTGCGGAGGTCGAAAGGTTTTTGCAAAAAATCAGGCCAGTCTCTTTGCTGGATCGGATCTATGTCTGTCAGGATTCGAGTGGGGAACGTCAGATGTGGGTGATTGTGTATGACGATTTCCTGGAGCTTACTCCTGCCCGCAAGGCCATTGAGGCCTTGCCTCCAGTGTTGCGCCGTTTTCAACCTTTTGTGCGTCGTATTGATAATTCACTGCGTGCCGGTAATATGGATGGTGTTAAGGGCTGAACCTTGAGTTGCTTGCGGCGAGAGTACGAAATAGAATATTTTGTCTTGCTATATATCTTCCTTTACTTGGAGAAAGTTGGAGAAATAAATGGTCATGCGAAGAGCACTCTATCTTAACAGTTTCCTTTTAGTCGTCATGATGGCCCTTGTAGTGGGTTGTGGCGCGAACCTGCCGCAGCGTCCTGTCGATGGCAGGCATCTTGCGGCTTCTGAGGCTCAGGCAGTGCCGTCAATCCCGGCAGTGGTTCGCACTCCCTCGCTCGTTCTTCCTCCTGCACCTGAGGCGAAGGTAGAACTCTATTCCGTGGTTGTTCAGAATGTTCCGGTTCGGGAACTGCTCTTTGCCATAGCTCGCGATGCCTCACTTAATATTGACGTCCATCCGGAGATTACCGGTGATGTTACCCTGAATGCTATTGATCAGACTCTGCCACAGATTCTGACCAGGATTGCCAGACAGGTGGATATCCGCTGGAATCTGGATCGCCCTAATCTTATTGTCGAGCCGGACAAACCAATCCTGCGGACCTATCGTATCGATTATGTCAATATAGCCCGGAAGTCCAAAGGAGAAGTGAGCGTGGCCACCTCTATCTCTACCACCGGTTCTGCGGCAGTAGGGGGCGGTGGTGGAGGGGGATCTGCCGGCAGCAATAACTCGACAACGGTTCTCAGTCAGGAATCCAATAATACGTTCTGGGCTACTCTGGTGGCCAATCTGCATGCCATCCTTGGTGAAAGTGGAGGCGCGGCAGGCGGTGCCGAGGCTGGAGCAGCATCTGGAGCAGGAGGTACGTCTAACTCCATCATCAGTAATCCTGAAAGTGGACTAATCACAGTCCGGGCCACAACCCGCCAGCACGAGGATATCCAGCGATTTATTGATCTGGTGATGACTCGTTCCCTGCAACAAGTATTGATTGAGGCCACCGTGGTTGAGGTGAAGCTGAACGATCGGTATCAGGCCGGGGTGGATTGGAGTTCTCTTGCTCGCGACGGGGGACGGTTTGGCTTTGTCCAGAGTCTTCTGGGAGCCAACATGGCAGCTCCTCCAGTGACGACATTGACCATCGACAAAAGTGCTGATCCAGATGCCCTGACGGGAACCATCAAGTTACTGGAGCAGTTTGGTGATCTCAAGGTCTTGTCCAGCCCAAAGGTGATGGCGCTGAATAACCAGACGGCCATGCTCAAAGTGGTGGATAATAAGGTTTATTTCACCCTTGAGGTTGATATTGAGGCGGCTACTGATACCAGCCCCAGGCTGATTACCTATACCAGTACAGTTCATAGTGTGCCGATCGGTTTTGTGATGGCGGTGACCCCACAGGTCAGTGAAGGAGAACAGGTAACTCTCAATGTGCGGCCAACCATCTCCCGGATTATTGGTTATGTCGAGGATCCAAGCCCTGCTTTGGCCGAAGCAGATGTGATCAGTCTGGTGCCGGAGGTGCAGGTTCGGGAAGTGGAGTCGATTTTGAAGGTGGCGAGTGGTCAGATTGGTGTCCTTGGTGGTCTGATGCAGGATACGTTGGACAAAAACACTGACGGGATTCCAGGTCTCTCCCGGATTCCCTGGCTCGGCAGTCTATTCAGCTATCGGGATGATACAGCAACGAAAACCGAGTTGATTATCTTTTTGCGGCCGGTGGTGATTAAACAGGCTGATGTGAATGGTGATGGCGACCTGCGGCAGTTCAGGAAGTTTTTATCTCCACAACAGCCCATTCCTTCGTTGCCTTTTGACGGGCCGACAGGCTCCTAAATGACAGTGAGGCACGGATGAGCCTATTGATGGAAGCCTTGCGAAAGGCGGAACAGGCCAAAAAACAGGCTGCAGGAGCCCCTGTTGCTATATCTGGCGAATCATCGGAAGCTCAGAATAAGCAGCAGGTATCGCCCGAGCTGCATCTATCTCTGGAACGGCAGGATCCGCCCAAAATTACTTCCTTGGGGCGGAATCGTGCTATTGCTGTTGATTCTTCTGACGCGGTGGTGAATCTCCAGGGTGGAGAACGTCAGGTGAGTCAGGCCAGCCCGAAAGGAGACGGGAAGATTGAACAGGCGGATGCAGGTGACGGTGGGCAACAGAGTGCTCTAGTGGTTGATGGGGAGGTGGCTGATATGATGGTGGTGGATGCCTGCGTGCCATCTGATCTGAATGGCATTCCTGAATGGGAAGCCGGCATGGCTCTTGAACCTGAATTAACCGCCGAAAACCCAGTGACAGATGGTGCGGTATCGCCATTTGAGGATTTGAAAAAATCTGGGCCTGAAATCGAGCCGGAGCGGGGTGTCCCCGATGTCTCGGTTATTCATCCTGCCATTACTTCGGCGGAGTCTTCCAGGAAGACTGCTCGCACGGTCTTTACCGCTAAAAAAGAGTATCAGCGCCGCAGTCGTAATCGTCGTTTGCTTATTGTGGGGATTGTGGGTGGAGTCGCGCTTTTCGCTATGGCTGGATTTTTCTATTTTACTTATCGTACCACGATGACTTCTGCTAGTTCTGTTGTTGCGGTTGATAAAAATATTTCTCAACAGGGTTTAGGAGATGCTGCTGTATCAGAGGTGAGGCCAGAATCGGTACCTGCAGCAGGGGAGGTACCTGCATTGTCTTCTTCCGGGGGTGGAGCTGGAAAAGTTGAAACTGAAGGTGCTGGCAAGGATGTTGAGCCTACCTCCCAAAATCTGCCGAGTGTCCCCGGTATCTCTATGTCTCAGAGCGCGCCAGACCTCTCTCCTCCCCCTGCTGAAGCTCTTTTGCCGGGTGCCACCTCATCATCTGTGTCTGCCGTGGCCACCACCTTAGCGTCTCCATCTTTGCCGGTGAATCAGGGAGTGCCTGCACCCAGTAGAGATGAATCAGAAACACAGATGTTGTCAGATTCAGTCAATGAACCTGACAACCCTTCTTCGGAACCAATTGTCATAACCCATCGCGCGGTGCAACCCCAGGTGAGTTCGTTACTGGCTGCTGCATATGGCGCCTATCAGAAGGGTGATTTCGAACAGGCAAGACAAGAATATCAGCAGGTCTTGCAGGCCGACCCGCAACATCGTGGTGCCTTGCTTGGTCTGGCTGATATTGCCATGCATTGGAGTGAAAAATCCCTGGCCCGTGATCTGTATCTGCGTGTGCTGGATCAGGATCCCGGCGATCCTCTGGCCAGGGCCGGTTTACTCGCCATTGCGCCAATGGGCGATCTGGTACAGCAGGAAAGTGAGTTGAAACTGCTTCTTGAGCTGCACCCCAATATCGCTCCACTTTTCTTTTCCCTGGGGAATGTCTATGCCGCCGGTCAGCGGTGGAGTGAGGCGCAGCAGGCCTACTTTAATGCTTTACAGGCGGCAAAGAACGTCGCTTTGAATTTTACGACTAACCCCATGGGTACTTCCGGGGCTGCGACTGGATCGAGCGGTACTGCAATATCCAAGCCCTGCGTTCATCCTGACTATCTTTTTAATCTGGCCGTCAGTCTTGAACATCTGGGGCAATTGAAATCGGCCACAAGCTTCTACCGGGAAGCCTTGCAGTGTACTGTGGATCGGTCGGCTGGTTTTGAACCGGATCTTCTGCGCGCCAGGTTGAAGATTCTTGAACAGGGAGAGAGGCCATGACCGCTCCAGGTAAGAAAAAACCGCTGGGCGCGGTGCTGGTCGACCAGGGATTTATCTCTGAGGATCAGTTGCGCATTGCCCTCTTGGAGCAGAAACAGACGAATAAACCACTTGGTAAGGTGTTGATCGAACTGGGTTTCGTCACCGATGCCATTATCCGCGATGCCTTGAGTGAGAATATAGGTCAGGGCAGTGTTGATCTGACCCATACGGTTATTGATGCCGAGACGCTGAGAATGGTGCCCCAGGAGTTGGCCCGTCGGCATAATGTTTTACCCCTTTCCCTTGATAAAACTACAAATCAGCTTGTTCTTGCCATGGCGGATACCTTCAATGTCGTGGCCATTGATCAGATCCGAGCCCTGCATGGCGGGGCATTACAGATCACTGCCGTGCTTGGTGGCGAGGCGGATATCCTGCGTGCCATTGAGCAGTTTTATGGGTTTGAACTCTCCATTGACGGCATCCTCCAGGAGATTGAGACGGGTGAGATTGACTACCAGAGTCTGCAACTAGGCAATGATGAGTATAGTCATCCCATGGTGCGGCTCATTGATGCCCTGCTGGCGGATGCGGTGTCGCGGGGAGCCTCTGATATTCATTTTGAACCGGAGGCGGGTTTTCTGCGTATCCGCTATCGGATTGACGGAGTGCTCCGTCAGGTTCGCAGCCTGCACAAGAGCTACTGGTCGGCCATGGTGGTACGTCTCAAGGTGGTCAGCAATATGAATATCGCTGAATCACGGGCACCCCAGGATGGCCGTATCTCTCTGTCTCTTGTCGGCCGGCAGATTGATTTCCGGGTCGCGGCCCAACCCACGCTCCATGGTGAGAATATTGTTCTCCGTATCCTTGATCGTCAAAAAGGTCTTGTCCCTTTGCATAAACTGGGGCTGACCGATGAGAATCTTGACCAACTCAAATTGATGCTGGCCAGGCCGGAAGGTATTATCCTGGTGACTGGTCCGACCGGCAGCGGCAAGACCACCACCCTTTATTCAGTGTTAAGTCATGTCAATACCGAGGCGGTGAATATCATGACCATGGAGGATCCGGTTGAGTATCCCATGGCCATGATCCGTCAATCCTCAATTAATGAGTCGGCTAAGATGGGTTTTGCTGATGGTATCCGATCGATGATGCGGCAGGACCCGGATGTTATTCTGGTCGGTGAGATCCGTGATCATGAAACCGCGGAGATGGCCTTTCGTGCCGCCATGACCGGTCATCAGGTGTTTTCCACTTTGCATACCAACTCGGCGGTTGGCTCTATCCCCCGTCTTCTGGATATTGGGGTGCTGCCGGATATCATGGCCGGCAATATCATCGGTATTGTTGCCCAACGCTTGATTCGACGCCTATGCCCAGAGTGTAAATATGCCTATTATGCAGGGGAACTGGAATTGAAATTACTTGGGATTGAGGCGGAGGGGAAAGAGGTTGTCCTCTATCAGCCGGTGGGGTGTAAGGCGTGTGAGCAACAGGGGTATAAAGGCCGAACTACGGTTATGGAGTTGTTGCGAATCAATGCGGAGCTGGAAGATCTGATCGCCCGGCGGGTCAGTACCCGTGAGCTGTTGAACAAGGCCCTGGCCGGCGGATTCCGGCCTTTAGCCGATGATGCCTGCCGCCGGGTGCTGGATGGCACAACCAGCCTGGACGAGATCAGCCGGGTGGTGGATTTGACGTACCGGTTGATCGATTAGCGATTTTATTGTCATGTCACTTTTTCAATACAAAGCCATCACCAGCAGAGGAAAAGTCAGAACCGGCAATATGGATGCCGCCAATGTTGCCGATCTGGAACAACGGTTGCTGCGCATGGGGCTTGATCTGGTTACCTGCCATATTCGCAATCAGACAATGCCGACGCTGGGTGTGCGTAAGGTGCAGCGGATAGACCTGATCAACTTCTGCTTTCATATGGAGCAGTTGATTCAGGCAGGGGTGCCGTTGCTGGAGGGCTTAGCTGATCTGCGTGACAGCATGGAACATCCCCGCTTCCGTGAGGTGATTGCCAATCTGATTGATGAAGTGGAAGGGGGGAAGACCCTTTCTGCGGCCATGGCCGAACATCCGGTGGTATTCGATGTCTTGTTTGTAAATCTGATCAAGGCCGGTGAGGTTACCGGGCAATTGGGGGAGGTCTTTGCCTCTCTGACCAGCACCATCAAATGGCAGGATGAGCTGGCATCCACAACCAAGAAGATATTGATCTTTCCAGCCTTTGTCGGCACGGTGGTTTTTGGGGTTACCTTCTTCCTGATGGTCTATCTGGTACCGCAGCTAGTGGGTTTTATCAAGGAGATGGGGGGGGAACTGCCTTTTCATACAAGAGCCTTGATCGCGGTGTCAAATTTTTGTGTGAATTACTGGTATCTGCTTTTGATCGTACCCTTGTCTTTGTTCTTTGGTATCAAACTCCTGACGGCTACCAATTCCAAAGCGCGCTATTTTTTTGATGACTGGAAACTGAGGATCTGGATGATTGGCCCAGTGCTGAAAAAGATTCTGCTTTCTCGTTTTGCAAATTTTTTTGCCATGATGTATGCGGCGGGGATTCCAATCCTCCATTGTCTGGAGATCTCAGAAGGAATAGTGGGTAATATGGTCATTAAAGAGGCCTTGCAAGAAGTGGGAACAAGTATCCGTGAGGGAATTGGCATTGCTTCCGGATTTGAAACCAGTGGCCTGTTCCCGCCCCTGGTGGTGCGGATGTTGAAAATAGGAGAATCCACCGGGGCCCTTGATAGTGCCCTGTTGAATATCAGTTATTTCTATGACCGGGATATAAAGGATGCAATTGGCAAGGTCCAGGCCTTGATTGAGCCGATCATGACCGTTGTCCTGGGTGCGGTTCTGGGCTGGGTGATGCTCTCGGTGCTGGGTCCGATCTACGATACGATCAGTAAAATAAAGATGTGAGTGATTCTATGGGCCTTTTTCAGACATCGACCACTGTCCGCGTGCTTCTTCTGACCTCGCAGGGTCTGCGCGCCTTCACTTGGCAGGACAGTGTCCTCATACCAAGCGGGCAGTTTGCTGCCGATGAACAGGGGCAGGATGAGTTTAACCGTTATCTAAGCTCTGCACCCGATAGTCCTTTGTATGTTGTTGCCGATGTCATTGAAGAGGACTGCCGTCTGGAAAATGTCGCCCATGTCCTCGGTAAAGACCGGAGCGCGCTGCTGGAGAGAAAACTTGCCCAATTTTTCCGCACCACTGAGTATCGTTCTGCCCGGGTTCAGGGCCGGGAGGAAAGCGGGCGGCGGGATGATCAGGTGCTGTTCAGTGCCTTGACCAACAATGAGCAGATTGGCCTCTGGGTCAAGCTCATACTTGCGCAAAAAGCTCCATTGCAAGGAGTTCTCTCAATCCCTTGGTTGATGGAGTTGTTTGCCGGATTTCAGCATCTTGACCAGGTCCCTCATCTCTTGCTGGTGAACCTGGAACAGCAGGGTGGCCTGCGGCAGACCTATATTCAGGCAGGGCGGTTGAAATTCAGTCGTATGACCTCGTTGGCTACAGTCCGGACCAGCAATCTTGCGGAAACGATAGTCGGGGAATGCAGTCATACCCGGCAATATCTGGAGAGGTTGAAACTCCTTCCCCGCGATCAGCCACTCGATATCCATCTTGCCGTTCAAGCTGAAATCGGAGAAGAGATTGGTGAGGGGTTGGAGAATAGTGCGTTGTTTCGGTTTCATTTTCATGAAACCGGGATTGTGGCCGCAGAATTAGGGATTGACCCGGTGCTCGAAGATGGTCAGGGCGTGGTGTTCCTGGCTTTGATGCAGGCCCTGCGCAACAAAGGGTTGTTCAATATATATGCTTCAAGATCGGTTACTCGTTATTATCTTCTTCGTCAGATCCGCCGGTGGTTGATTGTCGGCACCTCCTTGTTTTTTGTCGTGGCATTGGTTATTGGATTTTCCCTGCTGGCAGATGGATTCAAGCAGCGGGGCGAACAAAAACGTCTGAACCGGGAGGCAAAACAGTTTGAACAACAATATCAGGCCCTGCAACAAAACCTTCCAGAGAGCCCACTCCCGGCTAAGACCATGCAGAATGTGGTGGAGTCGGTTGAGAAAATCCAGCGACAAGCTGCTTCTCCCATGGAGATGATGGATCTGGTGAGCCGGGCCCTGGGGCGGTGTTCGGATATCCGCTTGCAGAAACTTGATTGGAAGCTGGTTGTGAGTACCAGCGACAGCGAGGAGGGTGCAGAAGGAACTGCGGTTGCCGCACAACCGGTGGTGAGTGGAGAGGTGGCGGCGCCTGCCTTGCTGCTCGGTATGCTTGGAGGTAATACCCAGGCGACCACTATACTCGAAGGGACTGTATATCCCGGTGGCGGATATCTGAATGCGCAGCAGAGCGTTATCCGTTTTATCACGGCCTTGGAACAGATTCCCGGTATGAAGGCCACCCCGCTTGTCATGCCGACCGCAAGCAGCCCTGACAGTTCCATGAAAGCTACTTTGGACGGTGAGGCGATTCAGGCCGTGTTCTCGCTCCAGTTGGCCTATCAAGGGAGGCAATGAAGATGAGACGTCCTTTCTTGTCTCCGGATCTGTTGTTGTTGAAATGGCCAGTGCTACTGTTAACAACGTGTGTCGTGGCCAGTGTCATATTATGGTTTGGAGCCCTCAGGTTCCGGGAAAACAGTACTTTGTCCATGCAGGCGGCGCAGGTAGATAGGGCGCAGATGGACACCATGATACAGCAGATCAAAGATGAGGGGGAAAGCATCCGTTCCTATAGTGACCGGTATCGCCATTTGCAGGCCAGCGGGGTGATTGGTGACGAGGATCGTCTGGAGTTGGTGGAGGCCCTTGCTCGGATCCGCTCCCGGTACAATCTCTTTCCGATTCAGTTTGATATCGAACAGCAGTCGGTGCTTCCCTTGCAGGAAGGTGAACCTGAAAATACAGGACCTTCACTTTCATTGCGGGCTAGTCGAATCCAGATTGTTTTGCCATTGCTGCATGAAGAAGATTTGAGCCGGTTACTTGCTGAGCTGCGAGGTCTTGGCCGTGGCATGTTTGTGGTGGAAGAGTGTTCCATCAGTCGTACTGGCGGTGAGGCGGCGAGTGAACTTTTGAAATTGAGTGAAAATCTGAGTGCGTCCTGCAAGATTTTGTGGCTGACTTTGAAATCCCAGGAGAAGGGTATGGCCCCGCTTGGGGAGTCTGGATCATGAATATATTGAAGTTAAGAGTGCTTTTGATCCTGTTGCTCTGCTTGTCTTGTCGTACTGCTGCTGGAGCGGATACACTGGGGCGTCTTTTCTTTACGCCTCAGGATCGTGTGTATCTGGAACAGCTTCGATGGGCACCTCCTGAATCTTTACCTTTGATCCTTGAGCAGCAACAGGAAAAGGTGACGACCCCGGACAGCAAACCTGCCGTCATTACCCTTGACGGTATGGTGAAGCGTTCTAACGGTGCCCAAGTGGTCTGGTTGAACGGGGTCTCCTATAACAGGACCGATCTTCCAGCGAATGTACGATTGCCTCAACCCTTTACTACTGAGAAGATTGAGCTTCGAGTGAAGGAAAAAGGGAAGTTCTATCCCCTCCGGCCTGGTCAGACCCTGGATATTGATAGCAGCCAAATCAGCGAATCGTATGAGCGGGGTGCCGCGCTTTCTGTGCCTGGGAATGTCCCACCTCAAGAGCCTAATTCTCAAGAGCTTCCTGTTGAAGAGAGTATTGTTAGCCCCAAGGTTGTCCCTGATCAGAATCCGGCAGCTTCATTACCCGTAAAATAGGGGCAATAGAAGGAGACATGGGAGTCATGTTTGTATGATCGTAGCTGAGGATTTATGGTGAAGTCCGATCTGACTTATGAACAACTGGAGCGCCGTCGGCGGAATGTGCGTTGGATAGTTCTTTCCATCGCTGTACTTTTGACTGTTGCTGGTTGTGCAGTCTTGGCGGTTCCGCCTGAGACGTCTATGGACAGGGCGATTCCTCGCGCGTTTGTGGGGATGGCCCTGCTGGTTGCCGGTTTCTTTGTGGCCTTGTTGAGTCGCTTGGTGCCTTGAGTGATGGCTGGAATAGATTTTTTTAATAAAAACATCAAAGTGCCTGCCTTATGGTTTTAGCCGATACCATCCTCCTGGTTGAAGATGACAACGCCTTGCGTCTGATGCTGCGTGGCATTCTGGAAATGCAGGGGTATCAGGTGCTGGAGGCAGATAGCCGGGACAGCGCTCTGGATATCCTTAAAATTCCTTCTTCTGTCGGGGTGGTTATTCTTGACCTTGGCTTGCCGCCATCACCCCATACTCCTGTGGAAGGGTTGGCCTTGATCAGCATGCTTTGCGATGAACTCCGTTCTCTTAAAATTATTGTCCTGACTGGTCAGGATCAGGAAAGTGCTGCCTTCGAAGCTATCAGGGAAGGGGCCTTTGATTTTCTGGCTAAGCCCGCTTCCACCGCTGATATACTTCAAGCCGTGCGTCGCGCCTTCCTGTTTTACCGTAAAGAACAGGAGATGGCTGCGGGTGGCTTAACTCGCCTGCAACTGAATGCCCG
>Ga0180014_1000362_pt1 | contig 13285 bp, 9 predicted proteins | sample KR13_S1_MetaG_FD_116507 | JGI IMG/M metagenome (GOLD analysis project Ga0180014, IMG submission 116507) | Groundwater microbial communities from the Olkiluoto Island deep subsurface site, Finland - KR13_S1_MetaG | ecosystem: Environmental > Aquatic > Deep subsurface > Groundwater | place... | reverse complement strand
TCGCCATCCGTAAGGCCGTCAACTACGCCATCAACCGGCAGGCACTGGTCGACGGTGTGCTGGACGGTCATGGACGACCGGCCTTTGGGGCGGTTGATGATCTCCCCTGGGATAATCCGGAGACCCGTTTTAAAGACAATGACCCGGAAAAGGCCAAGGCCATCCTGGAAGAGGCCGGCTGGCGCGATAGCGATGGCGATGGCGTTCGGGAAAAAGATGGGAAAAAGGCCGAGTTCGAAATCCTCTACAACACTAAAGACAGCTTGCGACAGGGCCTGGCCCTGGCCGTCTCCGACATGCTCAGGCCGGTCGGCATCAAGGCCGTTCCCCGTGGTGAGAACTGGGACCGGATCAAGGACGAGCTGACCCACGCCTTTGTGATTGTCTACGGCTTCGGTGGACATAGCCCTTTAGAGATGTACAAACTATATCACAGCAACGGCCCCGAGCCGATGTACTGGAACGCCGGATTCTATGTCAATCCGGTGGTGGATAATTATCTGGATCAGGCCCTGCGGGCACCCTCATTCGACGAGGCTATTCCGCTGTGGAAAAAAGCGCAATGGGATGGAAAGACGGGTATTTCTACACCCGGCGATGCTTCCTGGGCATGGCTGGTCAACCTTGATCATACCTACTTTATCAATCAATGCCTGGATGTGGGCAAATCCCAAATGGAGCCTCATGGGCATGGCTGGCCGATCACGGCCAATATCGACCAGTGGCAATGGACCTGTAAATAGAAAGTTGAAGAGAAAGGACTTTCACCGACTAATACCCCTCAAGAGTATCTGTCGGTGATTTTTAGAAATATTATGCACTTAATGATCACTCAGTTTTTATTAGTAAAGACGTTTCGGCTCATTCTGCTTATCGCCGCAGTAGCAACTCTGTCGTTCGTCCTGGTCAGCAGTTCACCCGTCGATCCGGTTGATGCCTATGTCGGGGCCGCCATGCTCAGGATCTCCCCGGATCAGCGGGAGGTCATCGCCAAACGTTGGGGGCTGGACAGACCCCCTGTTGAACGTTTCGGCAGATGGGCCGGGCAAATGGCAACAGGCAACTTTGGCGTCTCGACCATTTTCAACGAACCGGTTCTTTCAGTTATCGGGAAACGTTTTATCACGTCGTTCTGGTTGATGGCACTTGCCTGGAGCCTTTCCGGGGCCCTGGGGTTCGGGCTGGGACTCATTGCCGGGGCAAGGGAAGATACGCTTCTGGACCGCAGTATCAGGCTGTATGCCTATACCATGGCCTCCACTCCAACCTTCTGGGTCGGGATGATTTTGCTCATGATCTTCTCCGTCTCCCTGGGATGGACCCCGGTCTGCTGCGCCTGGCCTCCGGGATTGAGCGCCGAACAGGCAACACTCTGGCAACGACTGCATCATCTGCTGCTGCCGGCCATCACCTTGTCTCTTATCGGCATCGCCCAGATCACACTCCACACCCGTGAAAAAACTATTGAGGCCCTGCGGAGCGATTACTCCATCTTTGCTCGGGCCCAGGGGGAATCAACCATCGGCATCGTTTTCCGGCGCGCCCTGCGCAATGTGGCCTTGCCCGCCGTCACCCTCCAGTTCGCCTCTCTGGGGGAACTGTTCGGCGGCGCCGTGCTGGCTGAGCAGGTCTTCGCCTATCCGGGCCTGGGGCGAACCACTGTCGAGGCAGGTATCCGGGGTGACATCCCCCTTCTGCTGGGGATTGTCCTCTTCAGCACGATCTTTGTCTTTACCGGCAACTTCATGGCCGATCTCATCTATCATCTGGTGGATCCACGACTACGAAAAGCAACAGGGGCCATATCATGACGATCAATCCTTTAGCCCTGGATCGCCGGACACGCACCATGATGGTTATCCTCGGTTGTCTCATTCTCTTCTCCGCGATTTTTCTCGGCGCATGGCTGTATGGCGAACAGGGTCAGGTGACCAATCTGGCCCTGCGAAAGCTCCCTCCCGGCTGGGATCAGCCATTTGGGACAGACTGGCTGGGCAGGGACATGTTCGCCAGGACCATCAAGGGACTCCGTATCAGCCTGGAGATCGGTCTGGCCGCCGCTACCTGTTCGGCAGTCATTGCCCTGCTGCTCGGTTTGGCGGCCGCCACCATGGGTAGGATCGTTGACGTTGCCGTTACCTGGTTGTGCGATGTTGGAATGGCCACTCCGCATCTGGTTTTACTGATCCTGATATCCTTTGCCTGCGGTGGCGGGGCCAAAGGGGTCATCATCGCAGTGGCCGCATCGCATTGGCCTGCGCTCACCAGGGTTATCCGGGCCGAAGTCATGCAGCTCCGTACATCTGATTACATCAAACTCTCCCACCGGCTTGGTAAAAGTCCTGCCTGGATTGCGCGGCACCATTTCCTGCCCCATGTGGTTCCGCAGTTCCTGGTGGGGTTGCTGCTCCTTTTCCCGCATGCCATCCTGCATGCGGCCGGATTGACATTCCTGGGTTTCGGCATGTCACCGCACACCCCGGAAATCGGGACACTACTGGCAGAATCAATGCGTTATCTCACAACGGGAATGTGGTGGCTGGCCGTAGCTCCGGGGCTGGCCCTTGTTCTCTCAGCCATGACCTTTGATGTCCTCGGCAATAACGTCAGGGCACTGCTGGACCCAAAAACCTTACGCGAATAGGAAGCCCTTCCATGCTTGACATACAAGATCTTTCCATACGGTTTACCCGTTACACCTTTGGTCTTAAGAAAAAGGAGACCTGCGTCGTCCAGGGTCTTGACCTGTCGATTGCACCGGGCCAGGTGATGGCTGTGATCGGCCAATCAGGGGCAGGGAAAAGCCTGCTTGCCCACGCCTTACTGGGTATCCTGCCGCGCAATGCCCAGGTTGAAGGGAGAGTATTCTTCAAAGGGAAACCTTTGACCCCTGAACGGCTCTCAACCTTAAGGGGGCGGGAGATTGCACTGATCCCCCAATCGATAACCGCCCTGAACCCGCTTCTGCGAGTAGGGGTACAGGTGGCCAGGGCTGCGCGGCTGAGCGGGATCAGCAAGAAGGATGCGCCGACCACTGTCAACCGTGCTTTTAGCCGCTACCTTCTCCAGAAAGAGGTTGCAACCTGGTTTCCCTTTCAGCTTTCAGGAGGCATGGCCCGCAGGGTGCTCACCGCCACTGCCACCGTAGGCATGGCTGACCTGATCCTGGCGGATGAACCTACCAGTGGTCTTGATCCGGCTACGGCCAAGGAAGCCCTTGGTCATCTGCGCGAACTGGCTGACACCGGCAAAGCCGTGCTGCTGATCACCCACGATATTGAAGCAGCCCTTAAGATCGCCGATATGGTGACGGTATTCTGTGCCGGTACCACCGTGGAAGTAGCCAGTGCCGATGATTTTAAAGGCCTTGGCCAACTCCGCCATCCCTACACCAGAGCTCTCTGGAATGCCCTGCCGGCCAACAGTTTTATTGGAACCATGAAACCCATCGAAAGGAGCCCCAATACTACCGGCTGTCCTTTCCAGACCTGCTGTAATGAACAGGATGCCGTCTGTGGTCACAGCACTCCCGAACTTAAACACTCAAGCGCAGGACGGGTGAGGTGTCATCATGCTTGAAGCCAAAACCCTCGCGTACCGATATGGAAAACAATGTTCCTGGCTCTTTGACGATCTTGATCTGCAGATAGCACCGGGGGAGATTGTCGGGATGTCCGGTCCAAGCGGCCGGGGGAAATCTACCTTGGCAAAGGTACTGGCCGGCTATCTGCCCCCTGGTAGAGGGAGCGTGATGATAGGTGGTCGACCCCTACAAGGTTCCGGCCACTGCCCGGTTCAGCTCCTGTTTCAACACCCGGAGCTGGCCGTCAACCCACGATGGAAAGTGGGTAAAATCCTGCAGGAGGGGGAGGAGCCCACGGCAGACCTCTGCAAGGATCTCGGTCTTGAACCGGCATGGTTTGATCGTTATCCCCACGAACTCTCCGGTGGGGAACTGCAACGGATCTGCCTGGCCCGAGCGCTCAGTTCAGGAACCCGATATCTGCTCTGTGATGAGATGACCTCAATGCTCGACGCCCTGACCCAGGCCCATATCTGGCAGATTATCCTGGACATTGCCCGAAGCCGGAGGCTGGGGCTCTTGGTCATCAGTCATGATACGACACTAATCACCAGACTCTGTAGCCGCAACATCAGCTACTTTGGGGATACAGTAAATCATTAGGAATAATTACTACAATGAACCCTGAAAAATTGTCTTTTTGCCCAATCTCTGCCCTGTTGATAAAGCTGCAATTTTTTTTGTGGTTTTTTCTGGTTGTCATATCAATAGGAATCGAGTTATATATCATTTTTTTAGATTGATGATATTTTGTAACAAAATAATCAACCTTATACTTGTCAAAAATTCATTTTATTTCATCTTCACGGAGAGTTATTTTGAAACACAGATCGCCCCACATCTGAGCAATACCCCGGCACAAGCCGGCCGTCCCGGTTCGGGACGGACGATATTGCGACTCTCCTGCCCCCCATGAATGGTCTCAGGCATTAATCAGGTAGTTTCCCTCCTTGTTTGCTGACGTTGTTCGCGGCTGATTGCAGAGAGTCGCAGCAGATCCGGAAATGTTTTTCCGGTATAACGTACAGCAAAGGAGGAGCTATGCACGCTTCTATTTCCACTCCTTCCGCCCAAAAGGCGGTCGGTGCGGTTCTTGTAGTAGGTGGCGGGGTGGCCGGAGTCCAGGCCGCCCTCGATCTCACCGAACTCGGTCTCAAGGTCTATCTGGTCGAAAAGTCCGGCGCCATCGGCGGGGTCATGGCCCGACTGGACAAGACTTTTCCCACCAATGACTGCTCGCTCTGTATCCTCGCCCCCAAGCTGGTTGAGGCGGGCCGCGATCCCAATATCGAGATCCTGACCAAGTCGGAACTGCTTTCCCTTTCCGGCACCCCCGGCAATTTTACCGCCAAGATCAGAAAAGAGCCCCGTTACATCGACGAGGAAGTGTGCACCGGCTGCGGCCAGTGTACCCTCTATTGCCTCAAGCAGATCGGCGATGAGTACAACGAGAATCTCGGGATCTCCAACGCCGCCCACATCGATTACGCCCAGGCCGTCCCCACCAGCTATTATATCGACGCCAAGGCCTGTCTCATGCTCAACTACCAGACCTGCGGCCTCTGTGCCGTGGCCTGCCAGGCAAAGGCCATCCGTTTTGACCAGAAGGAGGAAATTCTTGACCTGGCGGTCGGTTCCGTGATCCTGGCGCCGGGTCTGGGCCGGACCAGCAAGGAGGTGCTCGGCCGCTACGGCTGGGGCAAGTTCGCCGATGTCCTCAGCGCCTTTGAGCACGAGCGGCTGATGTGCGCCTCCGGCCCCACCGGCGGGGCGATCCTTCGCCCCTCAGACCACAAGCACCCCCGCAAAATCGCCTTTCTCCAGTGCATCGGCTCCCGCGATCAGACCTGTGGCAACAACTACTGCTCCTCGGTCTGCTGCATGTACGCCATCAAGCAGGCAACCCTTGCTCGCGAACACGACCCTAACGCTGAAATCACCCTCTTTTACATGGATATCCGCACCCACGGCAAGGGCTTTGATGCCGCCCGTGAGCGGGCCACGATTGAAAACAACTTTCGGGTGATCTACGCCCGGCCGCCGCAAGTGGAGGACGTCTTTAACGGCGGACTGCTGCTCACCTGGGCCACGGATGACGGCAAACATCACTACGAGATGTTCGACATGGTCGTTCTCTCTCAGGGGGTAGAATCGCCGGACGACGCCGAACAGCTTGGCCAGGCCGCCGGTATTGATCTGAACAAGTACCTCTTTGCCCGGACGGACACCTACGCGCCCCTTGCCACCAGCCGCCCCGGCGTCTACGTGATCGGCGCCTTTCAGGGGCCAAAAGATATCCCTGATTCGGTGACCCAGGCGGGCGGTGCCGCGGCCCTCTGTTCGGGACAACTGGTCGCAGCCCGCGGCACCGAGATGACCAAGGCGGTGTTCCCGGAGGAGCGTGACATCTCCAAGGAAGAACCTCGCATCGGCGTCTTTGTCTGCCATTGCGGCATCAATATCGCTGGCGTCGTCGATGTGCGGGCGGTGCGTGACTATGCCCGGGATCTGCCCGGCGTGGTCTATTCCACCGACAACCTCTACTCCTGCTCTCAGGACACCCAGCAGCATCTCGTTAACATCATCCGCGAACACCGGCTCAACCGGATCGTTGTCTCCGCCTGCACCCCGCGCACCCATGAACCCCTCTTTCAGGCCACCCTGCGCGATGCGGGCCTGAACCGTGCCTTATTTGAAATGGCCAATATCCGCGATCAATGTTCCTGGGTTCACATGCACGAACCCGAGGCGGCCACCGCCAAGGCCAAGGATCTGGTGCGCATGGCCGTGGCCAAGGCGGCCCATCTCACCGCCCTGCCGGAACAACGGCTGCCGGTCACCCCCTCGGCCCTCGTTATCGGCGGCGGCCTGGCCGGCATGACTGCGGCGCTCACTATTGCCGAACAGGGCTTCCCAACGACCCTGGTCGAGCAGGGGGAGACCATGGGAGGCCGGGCCCTGTTGCTGACAGCCGACCGTTTTGGCCGCGATCCGCGCCAGGCCATAGCGAATCTGGCCCACAGGGTGAAAACCCATCCGTTGATCAGCGTGCGCACCAGAGCCACGGTGGCCAGTGTCTCAGGCTATGTGGGCAACTTCACCACCACCATTGCCGGCAAGGCGGGCAGTGAGGTGGTCAATCACGGGGTCATGGTGATCGCCACCGGCGGCAAGCCCTATGCGCCGAAACAGTATCTGCACGGCGACTCCGAGCGGGTGCTGACCCAACTGGAACTGGAACAGCGGCTGGCGTCAGGCCGTCCGCTTTCCGCCAAGATGAAACAGGTGGTGATGATCCAGTGCGTGGGCTCGCGGGGTGATGATCTGGCCTACTGCAGCCGCGTTTGCTGCGGACAGGCCCTGAAGAACGGACTGCGTCTCAAGGCCATGAACCCGGAACTGACCATCTTCATCTATTACCGCGACATGCGGGCCTACGGCTTCATGGAGGACGATTATCTGAAGGCCCGCGAGCTGGGCGTGATCTTCATCCGCTATACCCCGGAAAATCCGCCCAGGGTCACCCCAGGGCGCAGTAAGTCCAGCCCGCTGAAGGTAGTCGGCTATGATCCGCTACTGGGCGAAGAGATGGAGCTGGATGCCGATCTGCTGGTGCTCTCCGTGGGCATAGTCCCGGAAGATCCGACGATCTTGTCCCGCATGCTCAAGGTGCCGGTGACCGCCGACAAGTTTTATCTGGAGGCCCACGTCAAACTGCGGCCGGTGGATATGGCGGTGGATGGGATCTTTGTCTGCGGCCTGGCCCACGCCCCCAAATCGATGGACGAGACCATTGCCCAGGCCCAGGCCGCGGCGGGTCGGGCCTGCCAGCCCCTGGCCAAGGGCTCGATTTCGCCGGAGCCCATCGTCTCCCATGTCGATCCCGAGCTGTGCATCGGCTGCGGCGCCTGCGAGACCTTCTGTCCTTACAAGGCCATCACGATTGACAAGGAGGTCAAGCCCCGCAAGGCCCGGACCCTGACCGCCTCCTGCAAGGGCTGCGGGGTGTGCGCCGCCCGCTGTCCGACAATGGCCATCGATATGGGGCGTTTTACGTTTGACGGCATTATGGCCCAGATCAATGCCTTTGGCAGTAAAGAAACAGGTGTTTAGGCTGAAAGCCGAAGACAGAAGGTTAAAAAAAACAAAGGATGAAAGACTGGAACCCCGTACTGGTGTGCGGCGCGGGCTTCAAACCCGTGATGCCTCCGTCTGATACACGGATGAGTTGTGGGTTCGATTCCCACTCCAGTCTCCACTATTCATAATAAACAACAACGACGACTTATCGGATTGAAAAGTTTTTCGTATTTGGAGCACGTTATGTCAAATTATCAACCAAAAATCCTTGGATTCCTCTGCAACTGGTGCTGTTACACCGCTGCTGATTCAGCAGGGGTGGGGCGCTACCAGTACCCTCCCAATCTCCGGGTCATCCGTATGATGTGCTCCGGCCGCCTCGACCCCTCCTTTCCCTTGGAAGGACTGGCCCAGGGGGCCGACGCCATCTTTGTCGGCGGCTGTCACCCCGGTGAGTGCCACTATCAGGATGGTAACTACCATGCCTTGGTCACCGCTGCCCTGGTGCACGAGACCCTGGCCAGGCTGGGGATAAACAGTCAGCGTTTCCTTATCGAATGGGCCTCAGCCGCAGAGGGCCCGAACTTTGTCAAGATCATCACCCGGTTCACGGAACAGGCCGCAATTCTGGGGCCGCTGGGGACAAGCGAAGGCATCGATGCAACACTGCTGCGAGAAAAACTGGCGCAGGCGGCGGAAACGGCCAAAGACCGCAAGCTCAGAATGAACTTGATCAGCGCCTCTAAAGAGATGATGAAGAACGGGGATTTCTCGCGCCCCACCATTGCCGGACTGATCCATGACAAGTGCAACAAGGTCTTGACTGAGCTGATTGGAGCATCGGTACTATGAGCAGCAACAAGATATCCCTGAGCATCAATGGCCAGCCGGTGAGTGTCCCTTCCGCCACCACTATCATGGAGGCCGCACTCCAGGCGGGAATCGAGATCCCGCACCTCTGCCACCTTCCCAGCAAAGCCGATGCCAAACGCCCTTGTCTCCTGTGCCTGGTGGAGGCGGACGGCAAACAGGTCCGTTCTTGCCGGACCCCGGTGCACGAAGGAATGGTTGTCGAGACCGCAAGCCCGGCGTTAAAAAAACACCGGACTGAACGGCTTCAGCAGCTTGCCGCTGTCCATTATGGTGATTGCAAGGCCCCTTGCAATCTCACCTGCCCCGGCGGGATCAATGTGCAGGGCTATGTCAACCTCATCGGTCAAGGGCAGTATGAGGCCGCGCTGCGGCTGATTAAGGAGAAAAATCCCCTGCCTGGTATTGTCTGCCGGGTCTGCCCCCGTTTTTGCGAAACCCGATGCCGTCGGGTATTGCTTGACGAACCGGTGGCCATTAACCATCTCAAACGTTTCCTGGTGGAACATGCCAATACGCACGAGCTAAAAATTGACAAACCAAAACCGGCTACCGGCCATAATGTGGCCATTATCGGTGGCGGACCAGCCGGATTATCGGCTGCGTACTCTCTGCGCAAGCAGGGACACAGTGTCACCCTTTTTGAGGCGGCTTCGGAATTAGGCGGATTGACCCGTTATGCTATTCCCGCCTTCAAACTTCCCCGGAAAGAGCTTCGCCGGGAGATAGACAATATCCTGGCCATGGGTGTTCACGTCCGCACCGGCAAAAAATGGGGCCGTGATTTCGTGCTCCGTGATCTGCTGGATCAGGGGTTCAGGGTGATTTTTATCGCCATTGGCATGGGTCGGCAAAAAACCTTGGCCGTACCCGGAGGCGAGGCAGCGCTTGATGGCCTCCAATTTCTTGGACAAGTGGCGACTGATACCCTCCATGAGTTGCCCGGCAAAATTTTAATTATTGGCGGCAGCAAGGTCGCGATAGAGGCGGCGCGGTGTGCGATCCGTCTTGGCGCTGCCGAGGTTACCGTTATCCATGACCGTTCGCGAACGGAAATGGCCGCTCATCAGCGGGATATCGTTGAGGCGGAAAAGGAGGGAGTGAAGTTTTTCCTGATGGCCACTCCTCTTGCCATCCACAAAAAAGCAGAGGCAGTCTTCGAGGTGGAGATGGCCAGGACCGTGCTTTCCGAACCCGACGGTGCGGGAAGTCGCAGGCCGGTTCCAGTCGCCGGCTCCTGTCTGACCTGGAACGGGGAGATCGTCATCAACGCCCTGGGCCAGGAGGCGGATGGAGACTACCGCAATTATGGAGAACTGGAAGCGGAGCTCACACTCACGCCCAGACAGACGATCAAGTCCGATCCCACCACCATGCAGACCAATCTGCCTGGGATCTACGCCGGAGGTGAGGTGGTCAGCGGTCCGCGTTCAGTGATTCAAGCCGTGGATGCCGGACGGCGGGCGGCTGAGACGATTCACCAACAATTGGGATGCGTGGATGATCGGCCGGGCGATGGTCGTTTCAACTTCAACAAGGGCAAAAAGTTTGAAGAAGTGGATATGCGCAACTTCAATGGCTTTCCGATCAATCTGAGTGAGCAGATGCCGGTTCGGCCCCCGGAGCGGCGAATTGGCGATTTTGCCGAGGTGGAACTGGGATTCACCGAAGAGATGGCGGTACGGGAAGCAAAGCGCTGTCTGGCCTGCGGCTGCCTGGGTCTGGCCAAGTGCGAGCTGCGTCCGCTCTGCGGTGAGCACAAAATAAAGAGTTCCAGCGCCCCTGAAAAACGGCTCCATGCCCCCGATGACTCGCATCGCTTCATTGCCATTGATCCGAACCGCTGCATTGTCTGTCAACGCTGTGAGCGGGTCTGTGAATTTGCGGCCATTTCAGTTTCCTGCGAGGAAGCAAACGGGCAATTGGTCGACATTCATCTTGCCATAGGCGAGAACTGCGTCTCCTGCGGGGCCTGCGTCGATGCCTGTCCCACCGGGGCCCTGACCAAAAAGCAGCTCTTTTTGCCCCTTCTCCCCGACGAGGCCGAGGAAGTTCAGAGCGTCTGCACCTACTGCGGCACCGGCTGTACCGTAAATATTCAGGTTAAACAGGATGTGCTTCTTGAGGTCAAGGCAAAGCACGAGGCCCCGCCGAACCAGGGTGATCTCTGCGTCAAAGGCCGGTTCGGTTTTGACTTTTATCGACATCCCGATCGGTTGACCCATCCCCTGATCAGAGAGCGGCTCGATGAACCGCTCCGCCGTGCCACCTGGGAAGAGGCCCTTGATTTTGTTGCCCGCCGTTTTGCCCATATCCGCGAACATCACGGCCCAGAGGCCCTTGGCGTCCTGTCTTCCTCCCGCTGTGAGAACGAGGTTAACTATCTGGCCCAGAAATTCTGCCGGTTGGTTCTGAAAAACAACTCGGTGGACAACTGCGCCCGAGTCTGTCATGCACCCTCAGTCAGTGGCCTGCGCATTGCCTTGGGCAGTGGGGCGGCCACCAATTCGTTGGCCGATATCGAAGGGGCCGAGGTTATTCTGATCTGCGGCTCCAACACCAGTGAGGCCCATCCCGTGGTGGGTATGAAGGTGCGGCGGGCCATGCGCAATGGCGCCAAACTCATAGTCATTGATCCCCGGCGCACCGAAATGGCGGCCATGGCCGATATCTGGCTGCGACTGGTGCCGGGCACCAATGTCCTGCTCCTGAACTCTCTGCTCCACGCCATCCTTGATGAAGGGCTTGAGGACAAGGATTTTATCGCCGGGCGGACCGAAAACCTGGAGGTAGTGCGGCAGCATGTGACGGCCTATACGCCGGAGACCATGGCGGAAGTGACCGGCGTCGCCCCTGACTTGGCACGGGCTGCGGCCCGTCTCTACTGCTCTACCCGCAAAGGCATGATCCTTTATGGACTGGGGGTCACTGAACACCGCAACGGAACTCAGGGCGTCATGGGGCTGGCCAATATCGCGCTTGCCTCCGGCAACGTCGGCCGTTCTCATGCCGGGATTTGTCCCTTGCGAGGTCAGAATAATGTCCAGGGTTCCTGTGATATGGGGGCTCTGCCTTATGTGCTGCCGGGCTATCAGGACGTGGCTGATGTGGCGGCCAGGGAGCGGTTGAGTCAGGCCTGGGGCGCGGATCTACCTGCAAGCCCAGGTCTTACCGAACCGGAGATGTATGAGGCGGCCCGCGAGGGACGTTTCAAAGGGATGTATCTCATCGGCTACGATCCGCTCCACACCCAGGCCGATATCAACAATGTCAGGGCCGCCTATGCCGCGATGGAAATGGTGGTGGTCCAAGACATCTTTCTTACCAAGAGTGCGGAAATCGCGCATGTGGTACTGCCGGCCGCCTGTTTTTATGAAAAGGATGGAACCTTTACCAATGCTGAACGCCGCATCCGGCGAATCAGAAAGGCGGTGGAGCCGCCGGGACTGGCCCTGCCGGACTGGGAGATCACCTGCCGACTGGCCGCGGCCATGGGCTATCCCATGGCCTATGACGGCCCATCCCGGATCATGGAGGAAATTGCCCGCTGCGCCCCGATCTTGGGCGGGGTCCGTTATGAGCGACTGGAAGGCGACGGCCTGATCTGGCCCTGTCCGAACCGGGAGCACCCAGGCACCCCGATTCTCCATCAAGAGAGCTTCACCAGGGGCAAGGGCCGTTTTTCCGTGCTGGGTAATGTCGAGACCCTGGAAAAACCTGACGAACAGTTTCCGCTTACCCTGGTTACCGGTCGGAGACTTGCTCATTACAATAATGGCTCCATGACCAGGAGATGCCAGGGGCTTGCCGCCCTTGAACCCGAAGAAATCGCGGAAATCCATCCGGATGACGCGGCGAGGTTCGGGATAAAAGATGGCAACCGGGTTCTGATTATTTCCCGGCGCGGCGCCCTTGAGGTCAAAGCCAGAGTCACCGAACGCAGCCGGCCCGGCTCGGTATTTATGGCCTTCCATCACGCCGACCCTCTGGTCAATATCCTGACCAGCCCTGGTGTGGATGAGATTGCCGGAACCCCTGAATACAAGGCTTGCTCGGTACGGATGGAGTCTGTTTGATAGGAATTACAACGGGAGAATTCATTGGCGAATTTTCTCTAAAAAAATTGATGAGCAAAACCGCCCATCACAACGAAAAAGAGGAGAGCACTATGTTTCAAGTAACGGAATCAGCAATTGAAAACCTTAAAGAATATCTGAAAAAGAACGACATCAACTCGGCCGTCCGGGTGATCATGCAGAGCAGTTGCTCCGGCACCAGCCTGGGTCTTGGACTCGATGAAAAAAAGGACTCCGACAAGGTGTTTGAGGAAAACGGGGTCACTTTTCTGGTGGATGACGCGATATTTGCCACCACCGGCGCCATTATGGTCGACTACATCAAGCCTTCCTGCGGCTGCGGTGGCGGGAGTGGCAGCGGTGGTTTCTCCGTAAGTTCGGAAAAAAAACTGGGCCGCGGCGGCTCCTGCTCAACCGGCTCCTGTTCGAGTGGATCCTGCGGTTGTTGAAAAAGAGCCTTGGTCATCTGGCCGGGGCTCTTGCCTGGATCCTGAAATCATCAACCAAAACGGGACAGAGGCAACTGGTTTTTCCGGTAAACCTGTCCCGTTACGTCCTATAGAGAGTACAAAGAAAATGAATCGAATCCATGACTTTGCCGGCGAGGCCATCGGCACCTGTATCCTGGTCTTCTTCGGCTGCGGTTCGGTGGCTGCCGCCGTCCTGTTTTCCGCCC
>Ga0180014_1000360_pt1 | contig 13328 bp, 8 predicted proteins | sample KR13_S1_MetaG_FD_116507 | JGI IMG/M metagenome (GOLD analysis project Ga0180014, IMG submission 116507) | Groundwater microbial communities from the Olkiluoto Island deep subsurface site, Finland - KR13_S1_MetaG | ecosystem: Environmental > Aquatic > Deep subsurface > Groundwater | place... | reverse complement strand
GTGGTATCAACCACGTCAAGCTTCCCGGTGTTTGAGAAGCACAGGGTGAACGGAACGCTTCGCTTGATTGTCTTAACCATTGTTGTCCTTGAGCTCCGCCACTATCTTCTCCGTCTTTCTCTTCGATCTTCCAGGCCCGTAGAGACGGGCGCCCAGCGAGGTTATTATAGCGATGAAGTCCTCCATCAGGTCGTCAGTGTCGCTGTCCGCCTCGTTGACAATCTCGATTGTCCTTCCCTGCTCGTCGAATAGCAGTTTCAGGTAATTGAACCCGAACCTGGTCAAGCGGTCCTTGTGCTCCACTACAAGACGATTGTAGCTCTTGTCAGTGACAAGCTTTTCGAGCTTCCTCCGGTTGTCGTTTATTCCGCTGCCTACTTCCTCAGGCGATCTTCGATATTTGATAGCCCCTGGCAATGGAGTACTCCTCCAATCTCTTGGCTTGGCGGTCCAGATTGTCTTTGTTTTCACTTGATGACACCCGAGTGTATATTGCTACCTTATCGGGGAGCTCGACTGCTGTCTCTTGGGGCACAATGATGGTGCCGCTCGGTAACTGATATGCCCCGGGGATCTCTCCCCACTTATACATGTTCCAGGCCGTCCTGTACTGAACTCCCAGTATCCTGGCGTAGGCTGATAGTTTCATGTGTATATTATACTATGCAATACAATGATATACTATGATTTCAGTGAAGTTAATCAGTACTGCTATTCGTCTCATGCGGTGGAGCCGGTGAAGTTGCCCGAGAACCGGGCGAGGCCGATTTCGAATACTCCTGCTGCCCGACTCCAGGCGGTAGTCGAGTCTGGATCTAGAATTCAAGGAGCCTTTCCTCCTTGGTACATGCCTTGCATATAGGTAACGAGTCGCGGTCATCTCTCAACCTGGTCCTGAATTCCCGGTACTTAGGGTTGTTCCAGATTTCGTTGAAAGGAGTATCAAAGATATTGCCGAAGTTTACTTGCCCATCGTAGTAGTAGCAGCAGGGAAAGACGTCTCCTTCCCAGGATATGTAGGTCGAGTACCAGGGAATCATGCAGATTCTGTCCTTGCGAGACCTCCCTCCAGCGGTTTCGTTCTTCTGCAGGAACGACAGTAAGGGCTTTACGTCAACCTCAACCGATAACCTGTCCCTGGACTCGAGATACTGACTGACGGACTGGTCCAGTTCCTCACGGTAGTTTTCAAGGGTAAATGGCTTGTTGTCCGCAAGGTCGTATTCCTCGACTGGCTTAGGGTTGATCTTGTCTACGCCCAGCCCTTCCCCGAGTTCTACCAGCTCCATGAACTCCAGGACGTTCCCCGCTTGCAGCACCGTCCCTATATGTATCTGTAGCTTGATTCCTTCTGAGTCCCTCTGGTAGACCAGGTCCCTGAGTCCTGTCACGATCGCATCGTGGTCACATCCGACTCGGATGCTCTCGTTGGTCTCCTTTCTGGCGCCATCGAGAGACACTGAAATCAGGTCCAGGCCTGAGCCGATTATTCGCTCGATGTTCTTGCTGGTGAACAATGTTCCATTGGAGTCGAACTTAACAAAGGAGCCCTTCTGTTTAGCGTAGGAGACCATTTCGAAGATGCCTTCGTTCATCAGGGACTCTCCGCGGCCGGTCAGGTTCAGGAAGCCGGGTCTGATAGCATCGTACGCTCTCCTGAAGTTCTCTACAGGCAAGCTTCCCCTTTTCCTGCTCATCTCGCGAAGGGGGCACATGCGACATTTCAGGTTGCATGCAGTAGTATTCTCGATTTGTGCCCTCACTGGCTTAGAGAGCGCACGGGCGCGACGGGCTACCGAAGACAGGACAACGCCTGTCATGCGTGGATAGTACTTATATTTCCCTAGAAGGTCTGTTGCGACTTCTTTCTTTGACGACATATCAATCCCATCCTTTCCTGGGTTAGATAGATCAGCATTCCCGGCAGGAGAAAATAGACTGAAACAGCGCCGGCTGTCTCGATGCCAGTATCGTTGAAAGCTATTCCCGCGATCATTGTCACGATGAGTCCTGTGAAAGCCGCGCTCATGAACCGGTGTTTTCTGGTAATGGTCTTGATTACCGGTGGCTTCCACGACCAGGCGAGACCTAAAGCGATTGACGAGAAGAAAAGCAGCCGCCAGACAGACGTCCAGAGCAGCTTCCAGTTCAGTTGAAGCTTCCTGACCGCTACTGACCAGAATTCGTAGAGCCCGTTGGCCTCGACCCTCGAAGCCAGCCGGGCGGCATGTGAGGCGGGGCCCGGAAGCAGCAGTTCCATCAGGAAAATGACGACCAGGAAGGCGGTCATGACGGCGCCTACGTAGGCAAGCTTCTTCCCTCTCTTGTTGTCTTTGAGCGGCCAGTAGAGGGTTAAGAAGGCCCCGGCGAGTCCAGCGAGAAGGCCCCCCACGTTCGCTCCCATCTTTGAGGAGCCGACGATGATGATCGCGGTAAACAGTATGCCCGCCGCGGCGGCGGCTACCTTGCCCGGAGAGTTCAGCCTGGATGGAAAAACATCCGGCAGCAGGCACGCAAGAACAATCGCCGCGCCTACCACTATGCCGCTGTACACGTTCCCGATCCCGTAGTACCTGCCCGCTCCGGCCAATGTCGAACCGAAAGGCGAGAACGATATCATCGGGGATCCGAGCAGCGGGTCGAGTCCGACCGCGACTATGGTTGAGAGCAATACGACGGCGATTGCCGCGGGAACGTGTTTCCAATGGTCAGCTATCCCATCTTGCCCAGTCACACCCGCTTTCCTACGGCCGCCCGAGGATTTCACCGTGAGGACGGTGCCGCAGCCAAGCAAGAGGTCAAGGCCGATCGTGAACAAGGCCGCAGGCGCCATGGTATGGATCCCCGTTATCGTGATCACAAGAAAGACGACCGGTGCCCACAAGAAGCAGAAAAGGCAGGATAGCCAGAAGAAGACGTGGCCCGCGATCCACGATGGGCTGACCACGAGAAGGATCGTCGCTGTTACGAGGACCGCGATGAGCAGGTACACGAATACATTCAGGAAATAGTGCCGGACCGACGAGTAGAAGAGAGTTTTGTCCTTTAGCGCCTTCAATGATGAGATCCGCATGTCGTTTATCTCATCGCCCCCCACGGCGAACATCGTTGCGCCTTCGATCCTTGCCGGTATCCCTGTGTTAAAAGAGGCAAGGATCGTGGGGGCGAGGTCGAAGTTGGAGACGAGTCCCCTCCTCCGCGTCGTGGGGGAATAGAGGAGGCTGCCGGGCGCGAAGCCCGGGCCGGCGACCAGTAGAGGGGTAAAGAGCTCGCCTCTCTCGACCATCTCCTCGGTGGGCGTTGGAGCGCACACGACCAAGAGATCTTTCTCGAGGTCGACGCCGGTCAGCAACCCACCCAGCGCCTCGTCGCAGCTCTTTAGCGCCGCTCGCCTGCACTCTTCGAGCCTGTCTTTCGGCAGCCAGTCCGCGAGTTGCTCCACCCGGGAGGTCTCTCCCATGTCAACGACGACGAAATCCGAGCGAGCGAGGCCGTCCGACGCCGCCCCGACCACTTCCGCCAGATACGCCCTGACGCTGCTGTTATAAGCCACCGGCGAAGGGTCCCAGGCCGAGACGTCTCCAAGGGTCATGCCGCTCTCGTCCATGGCTATGCAGGAAACCTGTCTCTGGAAAACCCGCCCTGGCTCTCGGGAAGCGGTCTCCCCGGCAAGGCTTCCGCTCGTGTCGTTCGTGTTGGAGCCCGGAAACGGCTGTTCGTAGTCTGAGTTGCCGCAGACGTACGTCTTCACGCCAGCTTCTTTCAGACTCTGACCCAGTCGGCCCGCCGAGCTGGTCGATTCGATTCCGCTCGAGGCTGTCTTGATATGTTCGATCGCCACGTTAACGACAGAGCCATCGGGAGGGACGATGCCCGTGATATCCACGAACCAGGCGCTTGCCGCCAGGCCGTCTCCCTCGACCGCGCCGATCCGTTCGGTGCCGTTGAACGCCAGGCCGGCATTTTCGGCTCCCTTCACCCGCCCGCCTGCCCCGATGATGAGATAGTTACCAAGCCCGTACTGGCCGAACCATGCCTTAGCGTTCATCAACCCTACCGCCCCCCTGGAGACCAGGTTGCGAAGGTTGGGCAGGTCCGCGATCTCGTTCGCCCAATCATCGATGCCGACCCTGTCCATCACAACGAAGAGCACCTTCCGAACCGCAGCATCGGTGCCAGTGCTGCTGCCGGAGGTCGGCTCCTTGGTCTCTCGAGCGGACGCATCCGGCGCCAGACCAACAAGCGCGCAGATCGCGAGCAGTGCCGCGAGGCTCAGCGCCGCCCAGGCCACAAGCCTGGACCTCGACATTTTCAGCCATGTAACCGTCATCGGCGTCTATTCCCCCTTCAGGTCGGCGAGGCCGTCGTCCGGCATGATCTCGAACAACGTCGAATGCTCGCACACCGCGACCAGCCGCAAGTTGAGCCTTTTCCGTATCGGTAGCTTCCCCCAGTGGAGCGTCTTATCGATGCCGGCTCCGTCCAGGCGGTCGTCGATGACAAAACGCCTGCCGGACGGCTTGGCCTTCAACGCAAGGTATTCGCGCGTCCCATAGATACAGGAGAGCGGGATTCCCCTGATCATGCAGTAGTACTCGAGGCTCTTACCCACGACGGGGTCTATGTAGACCACGTCGCCCGGCTGGAGAATGCCTTCAAGTTCGACGGACATCTGTTCCGCGTCCGTCATGGTCGCCCTGTCGCGCGGCTGCCAGGGGAATTGCGCGACGATCACGACGACCGCGAGAGCGACGACCGCGGCGAGGACTGCCGTCCGTCCGAGTGCGTACCTCTCGACCGGTGCGGGCTTTCTCGACCGCTGTCTAGACCATTCATGGCAAAGACCCGCCGACGCGTAGCCGAGGCCGAGCGGAATGAACGGGATGAAGACGCGCTCCGGCGGGTAATATCCCTGGAGGAGAACGACCAGCGCCGACCAGGCGATGATAACGAGGGCCAGGTTGACCCGGTGAGCGAAGAGCCTCCTGTTCTTTATGCAGGCGAGCACGAACCCGTACAAGAGCAGGACCGTCGCTGCGACGACGATGACGATCAAGGCGCATGCGACTGGCAATGGCAGGCCGGTGGTGAACAATACCGAAAAAGCGAAGAAGCCAACTACCGCCCACGCCCGGATCATGAACTGGACGACGACCGAGTTCGAAGGAAGGGAATAAGTGACGGGATCGAGTACCTGCTTGGTCAGGCCGGTCTTTATCAGTGCGGGCGCGTAAAGAAGAAGGACGAGGATGATCACCAGCAGGCAGGATATCGCCAGACGGTAGACGATCTTGGAAGGCCGAGCGGTGGTATCTCCGTGGACGGCCGACAGGAACAGCCACACGACCAGGCCACCAAAGAAGTAGAGCATGGTCGGGGCCGTAAAGAACCCGATCGTCGCGAGGACCACCACCGCGACCCAGGAGAGAGCGTCGTTCTTCATGAGCGCCCTATGCCCGCTGAGCATCATGAGCAGGAACAGCAGGGTGAGAATCGTATAGCCCCTGGCGTTGCCCGAGAAACTGATGAGCGGCCAGGTAACGGCCGTGAGGCCCGTGGCGAGCAACGCGGGCTTGTCCGAGAAAAACTTCCTGATCGTGACGTAGGTCAGCGGAATCAGCGCGATGCCGGCGATAAATGCAGGAAGGCGCACGGCCCAGGGCTCAGCGCCGAACAGCCGGGTACTGAAATGGACCAGGATGGTGTGGAATATCTGGTTGTTGGGGTACGGGTAGTAGGAGATCACTGTGCCCAGGGGCTTTGAGGCGAAATTCACAAAAGTCTCCGCCTCGTCGTGGCACATCGGCCCGAAGAGGAAAGCCAGCCGAAGGCCGGCGCCCAGTACGCAGAAGAACAGGACTGTCAGGTTCTGTCGAGAAAGCGGATGCTGTTGCCGTCCTTTCATCACAACCTCCCGTCTCGACAGCAATTATCGGACGTGAGCGTGGAGGTGGCATGAAAGGACTATGGAGGGCGTGTGAAAAATGAAAAAGTTGGTTCAGCCGGCGTGCGGGATGCGGATAACCATGATCGTTCCCTTGTCGCCGGTCGTGCCGATCTCGATCGAGCCGCCCTGCGCCTCCAGGTTCATTCGGGCGATAGAAAGGCCCAGTCCGGTGCCGCGTACCTGGCTGCGGCCGTTCCCCCTCTCGAACCTCTCGAACGCCTTCTCCCGGCTCTCCTCGGGGATTCCCGGCCCCTGGTCGGCGACCTCGAGAACGATTGAGTCGCCGCGCTGCCGCCAGGCGATCGTGACCGTCCCGGCAGCCGGCGAGAACTTGATGGCGTTATCGACGACGTTGCTCAGCGCGAGGCCGAACATCTCTCTGTCCCCGAGCGCGGTAGCCGGGTGATCGTCGGGTCTTACCTCGATCAAGATGTTTCGCTTCTCACAGAGGGGAGCAAACCTGCTGACGATCTCGCTCACGCAGGTCTCGACGTCTAGTGGCTCGCGGTCGGCCTGAAGTGCGCCTCGCTCGGCTGTAGCAAGGTTGAGGAGGTTGCTGACCATGAGCAGCAGTCTCTGCGACTCGACGATGATGCTGGAAAGGAACTGCTGCTTCACCTCGTCGTCTTCGATTGCTCCGTCCCGCAGCGTCTGCGACAGGCCTGCTATCGCCGTGAGCGGCGTCTTGAGCTCGTGCGAGACGTTCGCGACGAAGTCGCTCTTCATCGAGTCGAGCTCACGAAGCTCCTGGACCATGTTCTCGATCCTGTCCGCCATCGAGTCGAAGGAACGCGAGAGGTCGGCGATCTCGCTTCTGCCACCCACGTTCGCGCGCGCCTCGAGGTCTCCCGACCCGAAAGCGGTCGCCGTCTTGCTGATCTTTCTGATCGGGTGAGAGAGCACCAATGCCAGTCCGATGCTGAGCAGGACGGCGGCGCCTGCCGTGATCAATGCCGAGTCCCGCAGTCTGCGGGAGATCGACTTGAGTACCCGGTCGACCCTTTTTGTCGGCTGGGAAATCCTGATCGCCCCGAGGACGTTCGAGCCGGACATCACAGGGTAGGCGACGTACATAGTGGACTTGGAGGAGTCGGGATCGTTTCGCCTGTCCAACCCGAACCCGATCGTCATCGCATCCTGGATCTCCTTGTTGCCCGCGAGATTGGCCCCTATCGCCTGCCCGATCTCGGAGTCGACCAGCTTGACGCCTTCCCTGTTGGTCACCATCAGGCGGCAGCCAGACTGTTCGCCGAGCTCGGTGGTCAGTGCTTGGAGGGACGCCATGTTCTCGGGGTTCAGGCGATTGAGATCCTTGACCTTGCTCTTCGAGACCGTCATCTCTACCGCCACCCGCGCCGAGTGGAGCTGGCTCGCCATTGAGTTCTCCATGTCGCTCAACAGGTATTTCTCGAGCCCGCTGAGCAGCAGGCCCATGAGCAGGACTGTCAGACCGATCACCAGGAGAAAGGCGAGCAGCAGTTTCGATGTGAATCCCCAGATACGGAATTGTTTCATATCCGCTCTCTCAGGCGGTAGCCGATGCCCCTGATCGTCTCTATCGATTCGCGGGCACCCGCTCTGCCGAGTTTCTTTCGCAAGCTCTTAACATGACTGTCGACCGTCCGCTCTCCGCTCGGCGCATGTTTCCAGACCTTCTCAATGAGCGTCTGCCGTGACAGGACCAGGCCCGCGTTGATTATGAGGCACTGGAGGAGATCGAACTCCATCGTCGTCAGGTCCACCTCCTGCCCGTTTACACTGCAGACCCTCCTGTCGCGGTCGATTCGTATTTCGTGTACAGTCAGCACACGGTTGCGTGGCTCGCCCGATGACCGGCGAAGTATCGCCTTGATTCTCGAGGTGAGCTCGCGGACGTCGAAGGGCTTTGTCAGGTAGTCGTCGGCCCCCAGTTCGAGTCCGAGGATCTTGTCTGTCGCATCATCGAGGGCGGACAGCATTAGAACGGGCGTGTTGCCTTTTGCGCGCAGGTCTTTGAGCACATCGAAGCCGTCGACATCGGGAAGCATGATGTCGAGGATGACAAGCTCGAATGACTGCCTGGCCATGGCCGCGTGCGCCTCGCCGCCACTGCGCGCGACTTCTACCTCGTGACCGTACTTGCGGAGATTGTACGAAACGAATTCGACTATCGATTCCTCGTCATCGACCAGGAGAATTATCGCCATGTTTATACCCCCTTACGAAACCTGCGATAAAAACTATACAGCAACCGCTCAGGCAAAGACAACGCGGCTCGAGTCGTATCGATCCTCATCTTTATCGAAAGTGCCTGGCGTCATGATCCGAGGAGTTGACTAAACCCGGATTTCTCATGTGGATTAAATGTGGATGGAACTATCGATAACGACCAGAACCCAAGCGAACCCACGAGCAACCATCAGTAACCAATAAGCACTCTCGCTTCCCATAACCAAGCGCAACAACGGCCACCCACCGCTATTCCCTGCTGTTTTGCCCATTCTGATAGTTTCATTAGTATAGCATATCATTATATGCAACATAATGCTATATATTAGTTAATTGCTAGTGACCCCTGCGATTTCCAAACCCTTATGGTTTCGAGTAGTTATGTAGATTCAGCCTGGAAGGCTACGCCACTCGGGTCAGTTGTGAGAGAGCCGGGACTGAGAGTCACGGCTAAATGGCACTGACTGAAAAGAAGACCCCATTCTTGCCCTTCCATCCCCTCTCTCTCCAAGGGACAGGGTGAGGGGAGCCTTCAGTCAGAGTACCCCCCGATAGTGTCCGTGCCCGCGCCGCGGCTGTTCCAGTACATAGCTCGCTCCACCATTATCTTCTTGCCGGAGGTCTTGCTGGTGACCACGATAGCCGCCCGCCCCTGAGGTAGCGCATCCCCCATGCTGTAGGTCTTGCGCGAGTTCGCGGGAACGGTGTCGGTGAAGGTCACGTTGCCCTCTCCGGTGGGGGTAAGGTAGCTTATCTCCACCGTGACGTCCGTTTCGTTGGGGTTCATGACAAGTGTCCAGGTCTCGTAGTCGCCATAGGTCTCCCCGTCAGGCAGATAGAAGGTGGTGTGGGGAGAGTCCATGCCTACCGAAGCGTGGCAGGCCTCGCCCAATGGGGTATCAGCACCCCAGTACATGGCCCTCTCCGCGATTATGGGGACCGAGCCGTGCACGTGGGTGGAGAGATCAGTACCCGGTAGCACGTCGCTAACGCATATAGTCTTTCGAGAGTTGGGGTCCATCTGGAAGGCGGGTTGCTCCTGTGGCCCTTCCGGTGTCAGGTAGGTGACGGTGACGTCCGCAGGCTCATCGCTCGGGTTCTGTACCAGCACGTAGGTGGTAAATCCCCAGTCGGTGGTGCCCTCTGCCAGGTAGAAATCATTTGCCGGGGTGGTGGTGCCTATGGAGTCGTGTCCCTCTCTCCTGTTGTTCCTGTACATGGCCCTCTCGGGGATTACCGGTATGTCGGACTCCACCTTGATGGAGGCGTCTTTCTGCCCTATGTCAGTCTCCATGTTGAATGAGGCGCGGGAGTTGGCCGTCACTGTCTTCTCGAAGACCTGGGAGGCCTCCCCCTCTATCATGTAGGTGATGGTGCAGGAAGCATCCTGGTCATTGGGGTTCTGCACCAGGAGCCAGGTCTCGAACCCCCACTTTGATGAGCCCTCGGCCAGGTACCAGGTCTTTGCCGGTGCGGTGACCCCGATTGATGAGTGTCCCTCTGGTGATGGGGCTCCCGGGCCCGTCCAGATCATCCTCCTGTCCACCGCTATGGTCTTGCCCTCCTTGCACTCCACCTTGGTGGAGAAGTCGGTGGAACCCAGGTCATTGAGTGGGTTTATTGTGGTCTGGGACATGGCGGGAAGGGCCAGGGCTGCTCTCGTTCTCGGTCCGTCCTTGGTCATATAGGTGACCATGACGGTTACAGGGGTCGCGTTGGGGTTCTCTATGGTTACGTAGGTTTCGAAGCCGTAGTCGGAGGTGCCTTCTGATAGGTACCAGGTTGAACTGGCCGACTCTTCGATCGTAAAGGTCTGGGCGTTTGATGTCTCTCCACCGCGGTTCAACACAGTCACGCTTGCCACCCCTGGAGAAGCTATGTCCTCTGCTGTTATCGATGCTTTAAGTTGGGTGGGCGATGAGTAGGTGGTGTTGCGATCTTCGCCTTTCCATTTCACCACTGAAATACCGTCCACGAAGTTCGTCCCGTTCACACTCAAGGTAAATGCGTCTCCTGCTGCCGGACAAGCATTCGGAGAAAGCCCGGTAGTCGTCGGGACAGGCACAGGATCGACGGTGAAAGTCTGGGGAATGGAGGTTCCTCCGCCAGGTGCCGGGTTGTGGACAGTGACATCCGCGGTTCCAACAGTTGTTATATCGGACGCCGGTATGCTTGCCGTAACCCAGTTGGCCGAACTGAAAGCCGTCGTGCGGTCCGATCCGTTCATGCAAACCACTGAGCCGTCCACAAAATTCGTCCCGTTGACAGTTAGGGTGAAACCCGCCTGTCCGGCTACCTTACGTTCCGGGCTCAGGCTCGTCGTTACAGGGACGGGGTTGTCCACGGTAAAGGATTTTGAGTTTGAGTCTCCCACTGCCATCCTCACCAGGATGCTGGTAGTCCCCGGTGTCATCCCCGGCACGCTGACCTCTATCTGACCGTTGTTCCAACTGGTGCACGCTGAAACCTCGGTGCTGCCGAACGCCACCTTAGAGGCGCCTTGCGTAGGGGCGAAGGCCGATCCGTCTATGGTAACGAGCGTCCCCGCAGGCCCGTTGACCGGGTTGATGCCAGTGATGTACGGCATAATCGTGAAACTGCTGGTGTTCGAATCGCCACCCGCCCCGGTATGCACCTTGACGTCGGCCTGCTGATATCCATCGGCCGGCACCTTCACCTCTATCTGGGTCGTGCTCCAGGATACATAGTCGGACTCCTGTGGGATGAAAGTCCCGAAGCGCACGTAATCCGTTCCATGAGTGCCGGGATCGGGGCCGAAACCTCCGCCGGCAATGGTCACGGTTGTTCCCGTATTCCCGCTCGGAATAGACAGCGAATCGATATGAGGACCGCTGATCGTCAAGCCTCCCGTTAAAACCTGTGGATTCTCGCCCCCAGTTACAACATTGACGTTGCGGCTTCCGATCGTAGCGTTCGCATCGATAGTGATATTCACAACAGCATGTATCGGGTCGTTCACGGTCGTTGAGTTCACAGTGATCCCGGTACCCGAGAAAGTCGCGTTCGAAACGCCGTTCTCGAATGCGGTCTCACTTCCCTCGATACTCACATCAAGGGTGGTGCCCTGGTAAGCGGACGCTGGTGAGCAGGAGACTATGGCGGGAGTGGGATCCGGAGCCGCATACCAGGCGCCGATACTCGTCCCAGCGTTGACTATAGTATGCACGTAGTCGTATGCGAGGGACTCAACGGTGTAATTCGTGATTTCTCCGCCCGTATCGGCCCAGTTGAGGCCGTTGTACTTCCAGACCCCGTGTGATCCCGTCCCCGCGTAGAGCACGTTGTGCATGGTGTCGAAGTGAAGGGCGTAGACATAGGATAGTGATGATCCTCCCGCGGTGTCAGTCCATGTCCCGTTCTTGTACTTCCAGACTCCGTGTGCGTAAGTTCCCGCATAGACCTGGTCGTGTAGCGAATCGTAGGCGAGGGCATAGACACGGTAGTTGGAGAGTCCTCCACCGGTGCTGATCCACGTGGTTCCGTCATATTTCCAGACCCCGTGTGATAACGTCCCCGCGTAGAGCACGTTGTTGGTCGGGTCATATCCCAAGGAGTAGATCGTGTATCCGGAGACTGAACCGCCGGTGCTGGTCCAGGTCGTGCCATCGTACTTCCATACCCCGTGGCTGACCGTCCCAGCATACAAGATGTTTCGGGCCGAGTCATAGGCGAGGGAATAGACTTTATAGCCGGTGAGACTTCCCCCGGTGCTGGTCCAGGTCGTGCCATCGTACTTCCATACCCCGTGCTCATACGTTCCCGCATAGAGGAGATTGTGGGCCGAGTCGTAGACGAGGGCATCGACCTCGTAGCCTGATAGCCCGCCCCCGGTGTCCGTCCACGTTGCTCCGTCGTACTTCGATACTCCATAGCATGGATGGCCCTTCCCGGCATAAAGCAGGTTATGGTCAGGGTCGTAAGCCATGGAGTAGATGTAGCTGGTTGATACTCCGCCGCCTGTGTCCGTCCAGGTGGTCCCGTTGTAGCCCCATACCCCGTGACCCAACAGGCCGGCGTACATCAGGTTGTTGTTCACGTCATACGCGAGGGAATCTACCTCTTCGCTCGATATGACCAGCCCGGTGCTGGTCCATGTAGTCCCGTTGTACTTCCAGACTCCGTTTCCGCCCCACGTCCCCGCGTATACCAAGTCGTTCGTCTGGTCATAAGCCACGGAGTAGATCCACAAGCTGCTGACTCCGCCACCGGTGCTGCTCCAGGTAGTCCCATCGTATTTGTAGACGCCTCTGCCTTGTCCATAAGTGTTTTCGATGCAACCGGCGTAAAGCCTTCCATGTATTGAATCGCTGGCGAGGCATGTAATATTGTAGCTCGACATTCCTCCACCGGTGTCTGTCCAACTGGTCCCATCGTATTTCCAGACCCCATAGCCGTTTGTCCCCGCGTAGACCCGGTTCTGGTCAACGTCGTATGCAAGACCATACACAGGGTGGCTTGAGACTGCCCCACCCGTGTTAGTCCAGGAGGTTCCGTTGTACTTGTAGACTCCATTGTTGATGTCTGAAGCAGCATAGAGCAGGTCATGGGTCGTGTCATAGGCAAGGGAGTAGGCGTATGTCACCGAGCTGCTGGTGTCGGTCCAGGTTGTCCCGTCGTACTTCCAGACACCGTGGCCGTGTGTCCCGCAATATAGGATGTCGTGTGTGGCGTCATAGGCAAGGGACTCCACGTTGTACGTGGAAACCCCTCCTCCCGTGGCGCTCCATGTACTCCCGTCATATTTCCATACACCGCGCCGGTCCATCCCTCTGTATAGGATGTTGTGAGTCGCGTCATAGGCAAGGGCATTGGCGTTCCCGTTCTCGGGCCCGTGGCTGTCGGTCCAGGCCATCGCCGTAGAGGCCGGTTGGGGCGCCAGCATCATCACCGATGCAATAACAAGAAGTACTGTGGCAAGCAATACAAAAAAGCGTCGCCCACGCATTGAGTATTCCCCAGTCTATGTTGTAGTCACCAAAGTTTAACCATAGCACACCTGCGCTTCAGGCTCTAGCCCGCCGCCCTCTTCCAGCGATTCCGCAACTTGTTCCAAGAAGGCCGTAATAACCCCCGGAAAGCGAGCATCATCAATAGGCCAGTTTCGGATTGTGCGTTTTTCACACATTTCGGGGAGGCGATAGAGCCGTTACGG
>Ga0180014_1000358_pt1 | contig 13355 bp, 12 predicted proteins | sample KR13_S1_MetaG_FD_116507 | JGI IMG/M metagenome (GOLD analysis project Ga0180014, IMG submission 116507) | Groundwater microbial communities from the Olkiluoto Island deep subsurface site, Finland - KR13_S1_MetaG | ecosystem: Environmental > Aquatic > Deep subsurface > Groundwater | place... | reverse complement strand
CTTTAAAAGAATATGAAAAATATCGCGCCATACAGGACAAAAACTATATTTCCGACTTTGACCGCGAAGTCAAAAAATTATTAAATTCTAAAAAGAAATTTGTCGCGTTAGACAAAAAAATTAAAAAATAATTTGAATATGAACACGTTGAGCGAACGAGTCCAAGCTAATAAAATGAACTGAGACAGCCATGAAAAGGAAGATTCCTGAAGGCGATATGGTCCGCTTCCACCTAACCCCTGCCGAGCGCACACTCGTTCGCGATGAGACACTCTACGACCCCGAGTTTGCCAACTTGGCCGATTGTGAAGGAAATGGATTCGTCGTGCCGATGACTCTGCTTGATATTGAAGAACTCCAGGGAGATGTCGCGGCTGCCGCCAACCACTGCTCTGATAAGAAGGTCCAAGCCAGGCTGGACCGCTTTTTCGAAAAACTGCAGCGCTGTCTGGATAAGTACGAAGAGGTATAGGCTCTTTTCCATTTTTTGGCACAGTGCATCTTCGGTCTACATTCCGCAGTAGCGCAAGAGTATGAAGGGGGGTACAACTTGTACCCCTCTTGTCATCGTGGAAATTAATTCCAGTTGTCCGGTTTTTTCGGACAACTAAACTTAGCTGAAGTCGCCATCCGTTCCCGCTTTTTTTATCTTCTTAAAAAAAACTTGACTTTTCATTTTGCCCGTTGTATAAAATATACAACACATAAGAGGAGATAAAATAAAATGAAAAGGCTGCTTCATTTTGGGAGTTATTTCGAACAGCTGCGCCAGGAACAGGGGTTAACCCTGCGCATGTTCTGCAAGAAAGCTTCATGCGATCCAGCCAACATAAGCCGAATGGAGCGGGGGCTGATCCAGCCGCCCAAGGGAAGGGAAATACTTGAAAAATATGCCGAAGCGCTCAACCTGGTCGAAGGATCGGATGAGTGGTACCAGTTCTTTGACCTGGCTGCTGCGGATCAGGGGATCGTGCCCCAAGATATCATGGAAGATGCGGAGCTGGTCAAAGTCCTGCCGGTATTCTTCCGTTCCCTGAGGGGGCAGAAACTGGCCGAGAAGATCCGCAGTGGCATGAAATGACGATTGATTTTCAATATATATCAGATGTTCTCCGGGGGCTCCCTACCATAGGTTGGCCTGAGCCTGGAGAGATCAGCATCACAGGGTTTGCTATTTTTTTAATTTCTTTGACTTCTGGGTTTCAGTCACATAATTAGTCGGGCTGACCACTTTTTTCCCCGTTTCCTTTTCAAGCTTTTCCCGCGCCCCGCCGGCGATGCGGCCCCCGCGCTTGGAGACCTGGCGATTCTTTTCGAATCCAAGCGGATGCTCCACTTTCGTGATTTCGGTGGTGGCCGCTTCGCCCAGCATGGAAAAAATCAGTTCCAGGTCGTTCATGTGATCACGCAGATTTTCCCTTTGCAAACGTTTCAACTTTTTGTATTCACTGGGGGTAAAGCCAAAAGTCGCTTTAGAAATTTCAGCCGTCAAGATTTCATATTCGCGATCCTTTTCAACTCCATGCTTTTTCCACTCATCGGTCAATTCTTCGCGAATGGCGATGCCACGCATCCGCTTTTCGATCCAATCCTCGCTGTAACCCTTGGCTTTGTACAAAGCGCGGGTACGCTTCTGCCCCAACTCGGGGTCTTCGATTTCCTGAATGCGCTCATACCCAACTTTAGCCAACCAGCGCTTAAAAGGTTCAGCTTTTGGTGAAGGGACGGATTGAATTATTCGAAAAATCCCTTCCGTGTTGGCACAGAGAACTTTCCTGATTTTTCCGTCCTTGGCGATCAAATCAAGGGGGGTACAAATTGTACCCCAGTTGGTTTGAAGTTGCGGATCGCGGTTGCGCATTTTTTTGATATATTGCACCGGATCATTACTGTCAGCCAGCACCTCTACTACATCTACGACTGCGAACCACCACTCATTATTGTGGATAGTCTTGCGTATCGATTTTCCCTTAAATACCGCGATCTTGGTTTCCATAATCACCTCTCACTATAACACGGGCAAATGTCATCCTGCTTTTTCTCATCCTTAATTGAGAATTGCTTTTCTGGATTTTCGTCATCCAGCGGCCAAGCAACCGGATTATCGCGTATATATTGACGGATTTTATTCAGTTCGATTTCATTGCGGATGATATGCTCATAATAGTTGCGCTGCCAAATGGCGGACATATCCGAATTTTTGCGAAACCATTCGCTGACCCCGATTTTAAAACCGCGGACGATGGAACCGACGGTTTTGGAGGGTGAACGTAATCGTGGGTTGTCGGGTAGGGGCGAAAAAATTTTCGCCCTTCTTCGGATCGGTTGATCCAATTTTTGGGGCGTATGTTTATACGCCCCTACGGAATGGGCGATGAAAATGATGCCATGCACGTGGTTTGGCATGATGACGAATTCGTCTAATGTAACGTGGGGAAAATGTTCGGGAATATCCTGCCAATATTTTTTTACATTACGTCCGGCGTCATTCAATAACATATCTCCATTGGCGACATCTCCAAACAAACAATCCCGGTTCCGGGTGCAGAGGGTGACGAAATACCAGCCAGGCGAGGCGTAATCCCAACCCTTGAGGCGGATCGACCGTCGACCGCGTATATCAGGATTCATGCGTTTTTTTCATAAGGGCATCACAAATTATCCGCCTATCTTGGCGAATACGATTTGATTGTTCCGTAGGGGCGAAAAAATTTTCGCCCATGATTTGGTGCGATACATACGGTCATTATAGGGCGTATAGTTATAAGCCCCTACGGAAAGGGTGCTGAAACGGTTCCATTCCTGGGCGTGACGGTCGCGGAGGTGACGATGTAAGCGGGAACGAAGGTTTTTTGTCAGTCCGACGTAATACAGAGAACTTCCTTTGTATAGCGCATAAACCCCGCTCTTCTTTCTAGCGAATTCCGTAAAAATTTCAGGACAGAGCGTAATGGCAATCCCAGGAATTTTTTCCAAGTGCTCGATAACAAGCGGAGTCCGCTTACGTTGTTTTTTCATTTCGCCGCTCCATCCTCAACAATCTTAATTTCTTCTTCCGTCAATCTATATAATTTATATAATATCTTGTCGAGTTCGAGGCCAACCGAATTGATCTGTCGGTGAATTGCTGTATTTAGAGATTCAGATTTCGAATTAGTACGTTGTTCACTTAATTTGAACATTTGATCTACATGTTTCACGATTTGATCATGGAATGAAATGTCGGATGGGTTCGAAAAATTAATTGTGCGAATTGGAATCTGCTCGATAAAACGCTTTCCATAAGACCAATACCCTCCTCGGAAAGGACTACTGACTCGATGTAAATAAAAATCGGAAATTCGAGAACATAGCAATGCTTGTAAGTAATGAATTGAATGAAGGTTATTAGAATCTAACCAGCGAATCCCATAATATGGGCCATTACCCCCTCCAGAAAAATAAATACCTGATGAATCGTATGCATATTTTCCGAAAAGTGAAATGACTTGAACAATTAATTTGGGAGCATTAAAAAGAGATAAGTTCTTTCGATAAATATATCCATACCATTCAGTGGTGTCTGCCTTACCAGATTCCCGATTCCTAAGTAAATCACTGTTCTCCTTGAGATATTGCCAAGTCTTTGGAAAAAATTCAATCATTTCAGAAGCGGTTAGTAATGTAGCTTTCATTTTCTCTACTTTATAAGGAAAAATCAGCCAATGATTTAAAACTGGGCGTTCGAAAGTAGAAAGAGATACATCATTAATGAAAGGCCTTAGAACCTCCTGTTCAAGTGTCCATTTTTTACCATTCCGATCTTCAACTGTGATATATTTGCCTTTTTTGAGTTCTGAGTCTTTTAAAATATATATTTTATCGGCACTTGTTTGTAAACCAACAAATATAGAAGCAACATCCTTTAACTTAACTGGCATTTTATTCAATCGTTCAAAAAGAGCAACACCTTTGCCTACAATAAAGTTCCATCCTGCGGAACTAACATTTGCAGCTGAAATAGCCCCTACAGAAGCTTGACCATGACTATGCCAAGCAGTCAAATCATCCACTTTTGTAAACTTGCATTCATTTATACCTGTCTTATCAAGAAATAATAAACAGGTATAAGTTGTTGCTCCATCAAAAACTTGTTGATCGCCGAAATGAACAATCTGAGAGAGATGCTTTCCTTTAGATAAAGAACTGCGTAAGGCTTCACCGTATTTAGAGTTAAAGAATTTATGAGGTAGAATAAATCCCAATCTCCCTATTGAATTTAATAGATTCAATCCTTTTTCGACAAAGACAACATAAATATCATAATTTCCAGTACTAGCGGCATGAAATAGTTGTTTGTATATTTCGACTTCGAGCGGCGCCCATTCTTTCATTGTCTGAATGCGGATATACGGTGGATTCCCTATCACGCAATCAAAGCCACCGGAGTACATGGCGTCGGGGAATTCGCGGTTCCAGTCGAAGGGATTGACGCGCTTCATTTCATCGGGGTCGGGGATCAAGCGGCCGGAGAAATAGTCGGGGCCGATCAGGGAGTTACCGCACTTGATGTTATTGGAGAGATTCGGCAGAGCCCTTTCGTGGAAGAGCTGTCGGGACTGGCCCACGGTTTCGTCTGTTTCACCTTCCAGGACCTTGAGCAGCAAAGACAGTTTCGAGACCTCAACCGCCTGGAGATCGATGTCCACGCCAAAAATATGTGTGATCAAAATGCGCTTTTTTTCAGCGATGGTCAGGCGCCAATACTTGCCGCGGCGGTCCAGGTAAACCGCTTCCTTATGCTTTGCCGGGTGGTTTTCCAGGTACCATTTCAAACAGTGATCGAGCAGGCATTGATAAGCTCCAAGCAAGAATGAACCGGAGCCGCATGCCATGTCCAGGATGCGCAGCGGCTGGTCCTTTTTGCCGCCAGCGAGCTGGGCCGGACTCTTGCCATCGATCATCTTGCCCACGGTATTTTTTACGATATAATCAACGATGTAAGAGGGAGTGTAGTAAACTCCGCCGGCCTTGCGCACTTCTGGCTTTTCTTCCACCTTGGCCCGGTGCTCGTGCGTCAGGCGGATGACCTTGCCCAGGAAACGCTCATAGACCGTGCCCAGGATTTCTACCGGCAAAACGCCGAAATGGTAGGGCGAACCGTGTTCGAAGTAGAGATTCTGCAGGATGGGCTTGATTACCTTGTCATCGATGGTCAGCGCCGGAGTAAGGCGGTCGTGCTGTTCAGAAACCCCCTCTTCTTTCTGGAAATGGAATATCCCCGAATTATATTTTTCGTCGGCCTTGCGGCACAGTTTCATAAATTGGGTGTATATTCCCAGCTGTTCGCAGAGCTTGAGCAACTGGCCGTAAGATTCGCTGCCGCGGTCCTCGGCCATACGCAGAAAAATAATGCGGTCGATGGTGCGCTGTACGGCCGTGTTCAGATCGTCATAGCCCAGGTACAGATTGCGCAGGGCGATATTGCGGGCCAGGGAATCGCGCCAGCCTTCGATCTCCTTCAGGAACTCGCTGTCCACCTCGGAGGTGCCGCGCTTGCGCTTGGAGGCGGCGTAACGATCATAAGCCCCCGCCCACACCGCTTCGCGTGAAAAAATATCCCACAATTCCCGCCAGCGATCGACATATTCCTCGCTGCGAAAATACTGAATGCGGCCGTAACTGGCTTTGTCAACGGGCCGTGGCCTGATGGTGCAGTCATAAACTCCCAGTTCCTCGAAGTCGGTGAGGATGGAGAGGGGCACCTTGGCGCTCCAACCGTAGCGACGCAATTGGTAAGACGGTCCCGGATCGGCGTTAATGTTGATACCGCATTTTTTGGCTTCGGTGTAAAACTTGGCCAGGGTGCCAACCCTAAAGGTGTAATCCGGTGCTTTCTGTTGACCCTCGATTTCCAGGCTGTCCTCAGTAACAACCTCGCGGTACTGCGGCGCAACCATAGCCGCATTGCGCATATCCCAACCCAAGGCTTCGAAAAAAGGATCGATCAGGCTTTGGCGGATATGGGCTTCCTTGACTCCCGCCGCGAAAAAAGCCTGACGGTTGGTGGCGAAGTAGTTGCAAAGTTTGGCTATCTCTTCTCTTCCCTGATCATAGGTTTTGCTCATGGCGATTTGTTTAAGGTTTAACCTATTGGGGATTTTATGTCAAGGTTTTTGGGTCAGAACTCGTGAGGGGGATCGTAGGGGCACGGCGCGCCGTGCCCCGCTTTCGTGCCGTGCCCGTACACCGTCAACCGTCTACCTTGCACCGAGCTATTCTTTCATTCAGCGCATCATTTTGCTATAATAATCTAGGAAAAATGGTCAAAGTATCAAATCACAAAGCCTTCGACGAGCGCCCATGAGCTTCGCCAACCCCGCCCTGCTCTTTCTCCTGCTGCTGCTCATTCCCTTCACCCTGCTGGTGGTGTGGAACTACCGCAAAAAAAGGCGGATTCTGCGTGATTTTATTGCGGCAGCGGCTGAAGCACGGAGCGTGGTGCGCAGCGGCCGGGAAATGGATTTTTTTAAAGCGGCGCTGCTGTTGGCGGCCTTCTTCTTCCTCATCCTGGCCCTGGCCCGGCCGCAGTGGGGCGAACGCTTTGAAACCCTGGACATCCGCGGCCTGGAGATCGTTTTCCTGCTCGACACTTCCACCTCCATGAACGCCGAGGACCTGCAGCCCTCGCGCCTGGAAGTGGCCAAGAACCTGATCGCGGAAATAGTAGACGCGCTGAAGACCGACATGGTCAGCCTGGTCAATTTCGCCGCCGTAGCCTACGTGCAATGCCCGCTGACCATGGATTATGAGGCCTTCAAACTCCTGACCCTGGCCTCGGCCGCCAGCCCGGAAGAAGAGCAGGGCACCGACTTCGCCAAGGGGTTCGCCCTGGCCCTGCGCATGTTCAAGAATTCCCCGGCCAGCCAAAAGGTGATCGTTTTGATCAGCGACGGCGAAGACCAGGAAAAAAATTGGTCGACATCAATGCCGGAACTGCAAAAACAAAAGATCGCTGTTTTCACCGTTGGCGTTGGATCTCCCGGCGGAGCGCCGATTCCCATTCTTGATGAAAGCGGCAAGACCGCTAATTGGAAAAAGGACAGCCAGGGCAATATCATTAAATCGCAGCTGGTTGAAAACACGCTCATCGAGATCGCCTCGGCCGGCGCCGGGCAATACTACCGCCTGAGCGCCGCGGCCGGGATCTCTTCCTTCATTAGAATTTTAGGGGATTATGAACGGCAGCTGCTGGCCAAAAAAGTCAAAAGCAAAAAGATCGACCGCTTTGCCTATCCACTGCTGCTGGCCGTTTTTTTTCTGGTAAGCGAGATGGCCATCAGCGACAGGAAGGTCACGTGGCAAAAAAGCTGATCATTTTACTGCTGTTCCCCCTGCTGCTGGGCTGGCATTGGTTCGAACCGACCGCCCGCAAAAACCAGAAGGGGATCGAGGCCTACCGCCAGGGTAAATTCGCGGAAGCGCTGGAACAATTCCTCTCGGCCAAGGGTCTGAAAGCCGAAGCCCCGCAATTGAAGAACAACACCGCCGCCACGCTTTACGAATTGAAAAAATACCAGGAAGCCCTGGATGAATTTTCCCGCATCGAGCCCGCCAAGCTGGGAGCGGCCGCGGCCGGTCTTCATTACAACCTGGGCAACGCCTACTACCGGCTTGGCCAATTCCCCAAGGCCCTGGAAAGCTACAAGCAATGCCTGCGCCTCGATCCCGAAGACCTGCAGGGCAAGAAGAACTTCGAGCTGACCCTGAAAAAGATCCAGGAGCAGCAACAGCAGGAGCAGCCGCAAGACCAGCAGCAGGACCCGCAGGCCGAAGCCGAAAAACAGAAGCAGAAATACAATGCCATGATGCAATTCCTCAACCAGAACGAAAAGCGGCAGATGGAAAAGAAAAAGCGCAAGATCGCCCCGGTCAAAAATGAAAAGGACTGGTAGCGCCTGTTTTTTCTTGCTTCTGGCCATGTTGCTGGCCGCGTCAACCTTGATGTCGAACGTGGACGCCGAGGTCACGGCCAGGGTCAGCGCTGAAAAACTCGGCCTGGACGACACCTTGATCTACACCCTGACCTTTAAAAATATCGAAAATCCCAGCCAGCCAGATCTGACCTACCTCGACGATTTCAAGACCCTGCAGACAACACGCAGTTCCGAATTCCAATTCCGCAACGGTGCCAGCTCCACCTCCACCCGCTTCGTCTACTACCTGATGCCGGTGCGCACCGGAAAATTGACCTTGCCGCCGGTCCGCTACCAGTACCAGGGGCAGGATTACCAGACCCGGCAGTTCACGGTGGAAGTGGTCAAAGGCAGCTTAAACCCCGCCCAGCCCCCTCCGGCAGGACAGCCTTCGTTTTTTGGTGACGATTTTTTCACCTCCCCCATGCAGAATCGCCAGCCGCAGAAGGTGGATGCCTACTTGCGGGCGGTTTTGCCCAAAAAAAACTGCCTGAAAGGCGAGCAATTGCTGTTCCGTGTCCTGCTCTACACCCGCAACCGCATCCAAGCCGTAAACATGCTTTCCAGCGCTTCGTTCGCCGGTTTCTGGCAGGAATGGTTTCCGGTCCCCCAGTCCATCACCCCGGGCAGCGAAAACGTCAACGGCGTCATCTACCAGGTCTACGAGATCCGCAAAGCGGCGCTGTTCGCCAGCGAGGGCGGCACCCTGACCATACCGTCCCTGCAGTTCGAACTGGAAATGGCCGATGCGCAATCCATGTTCTTCGGTTCGCAGCCGATCCGCCGCTCGACCCAGGAAGTGAAGATCACGGTTGGCGAACCTCCCCCCGAGGGGGCCGGGCTGCCGGTAGGCCAATTCGATTTTTCGCTGCACAGCCCCCAGGCCCAGGCCGATATCAACGACATCGTCACCCTGCAAATTGAGATCAGCGGCAGCGGCAATTGCAAAGCCATTATTCCTCCGACGCTGCCCGGCAGCGATCAGTTCGTTACCTATCCGGCCAAGATCACCCAGGAGAACAAATATAATTCCGCCGCCCTGGCCGGGACCCTGCGGGCCGAAATCCCGGTGTCCTTCAACAAAACAGGCACCCTTACTTTCCCGGCCCTGGAGTTCAGGTATTTCGACCCGGCCCGGGGCAATATCGTCAGCCTGCGCAGCCATCCCCTGTCGATCCGGGTCAGCGGCGAAAAACTTTCAACGGACCATGCCCTGACCCTGCCCAGAAGCGCTATTGTGCAGAAGGGCGAGGACATCGATTTCATCCGCAGCGGCCGGCTCCATGACCAATCCTGGCACCTGTACCGCCAGAAATGGTTCGCGGCCGTCATTCTCGCTTTCTTCGCCTTCAACCTGCTGCTGCTGCTGAAAACCGTTCTCTGGGACCGCCACATTGCCCCCAGCCCGCTGCTCCGTAACCGGCAGGTCCTGGCCCGGATACTGAAGCAGTTGGCCCGCGTCCGGCACGGCGAAGACATTGCCCCGCTCCTGGAGGCCTACTTCCAGGAAAAATGCGGTCTGGGCCTGGCCGAGATCTCCAACCAGAAGATCGCCGAGATCTTCCGCCAACGGCAGGTCGCCGCCGCCAGCGCCGAAAAATTCCTGTTCATCAAGTCGCAGTCGGAGTTGGCCAAGTTCTCTGAGCATAAAAAATCGGCATTGGAGCTGAAAAAGGACTTGGAGACCCTGCGCGGCCTGCTCAGGGAAATCGACAAGAAGATGAAATGAAACAAAAAAAAGCGATCTTTTTTTGCACGCTGATGGCGCTGCTGACCGCGGTCGCGGGTGCCGGAGTCCAGGAGGACTTCGCTGCCGCCAACCGCTTGTATGAAGAGGGCAAATTTGCCGCCGCCCTGCCCCTATACCTGAACATCAGCCGCCAGGTCACGAACTGGAAGGTGCTGTTCAACATCGGCAACTGCCACTACAAACTGGAGAATTTCCTGTCAGCCAAGATCTACTATTTGCAGGCCCGTGAATTGCGCCCCCTCGACCCTGCCATCTCTAAAAACATCGCCATGGTCAACCGCCACTTCCCCGCCGCCGCGGTCCCGGCCAAACCCGATTTCGTCACTCGCAGCCTGCAGGTCCTGGAAAGCAAACTGAGCCTGAACACATTAAGCACCATGCTGCTGCTGGCCTTGCTGCTGCTGAACATCTCGCTATTCCTGCTGCTGACCAGGGGAAGAAATAAAAAAATCCTCTACGCCGCGGCTTTCTCTCTCCTGCTGATCCTGGCCCTCGGTGCCTATCACATCAGCCGCGTGGCCGCCCTCGGCCAAAGCGGCAGCGCCATGATCATGGAGGAAAACTCCCTGCTGCGCAGCGGCCCGGGCGAGGACAACACCGTGCTGTTCAAGGTCGATCCCGGCCTGGAAGTCCGGATCATCGACCGTTACCGCGACTGGGTGCAGGTCAGCGCTTCCACCCAGATCGCCGGCTGGATCGAGAAAAAGCGCCTGGCCCTGATTTGAAAAAAAGCGGATTATACATCCATTTTCCCTTCTGCCGCCGCGCCTGCTTTTACTGCCATTTTTTCAAAAAAAAACACCGGCCGGCCCTTGCTGCTATTTATCTCCGTTACCTGGCGCGGGAAATCCGCCGGCGTCGGGATCCCGGCCGCCCATTGGACACGGTTTATATCGGCGGCGGTTCGCCCTCGCTGTTGACCGCACCGCAAATATCGGCCCTACTGGAAACAGCGGCGAAAAACTTCCCAATCGACAAAAAAAGCGAGATCACACTGGAAGCCAATCCGGAAGACCTGGCCGCGCCGCAATTAAGGGCATGCCGCCGCGCCGGCGTCAACCGCCTGAGCATCGGTGTCCAGTCCTTCCAGGATCGCGACCTGCGCTGCCTGAAAAGGACGCACAGCGCCGCTCAAGCGCTGCAGGCAATGGAACAGGCCCGGGACGCCGGCTTCACCAACATCAGCCTCGACCTGATCATCGGCCTGGAAACCCAGACATCCAAGAGCATGGCGCTGAATTTTCACCAAATCGAAACATTGAAACCCGCCCACGTTTCTGTCTATATTTTGGAGGGAGTGCCGCGCCAGGCTGCCGATGAACGGGACGCCCGCCTCTATTTTCAAGCCCGGCAAAGCCTGCTTGACCTGGGCTACAACCACTACGAAGTCTCCAACTTCTGCCGGCCGGGAAAGGCTTCGCAACATAACCTGAAATATTGGAAAAATCAACCTTACATCGGCCTTGGCCCCTCGGCTGCCGGTTTCCTTAACAGTCGCGATTACAAGAATTTTTCGGATTTGAAAAAATATTACGCCGCCCTGAACAAAGGGATTCTTCCCGAGCAAAAAACCGCTCCCCTACAGCCCGACCTGCGCCGCATCATCACCGGCCTGCGCCTGCTCGACGGCATCCCGGCATCTGCTTTCAAGTCTTTTCCCGCCCCCACCGATTTTTTGCTGACCGAAGGCTTCCTGGTCCGCAAGGGTAAAAATATCGCCGTGCCCGCGGATAAGATCCTGCTTTTGAACGAAATTCTGGGCTATTTCATTTAAGCCGGCAGCCTGCTTTTATTCAAAAGATACTACACTCCCGACACGACCACGTTCTCGAAGACCAGGCTGGGGAAGCGGAAGGAAGAGTAGAGGAACGGGTCATTGGCTACTTCGATGAGCTTGTGCCAGAACTTCAGGTGGTTGTCGGCGATGTTCATCTCGGCCACGGCCTGCACCGGCTCACCGTTTTCGAAGAGCTGGCCGGTAATACCGATCGAGGCGTCGCCGGTGGTCGGGTTGGAGTTGCCGCCGATGAAGCCGCTGATCAGGATGCCGCGGCCCAGGTCTTTCATGATCTCCTGGACCGGGCGCCGGCCCGGGGGAATGACCAGGTTGGAAGGGCCGCCCGCAGTGGGCTCCCACTCCAGCTTGCGGCTGTAGTACCAGTCGACGAAAAATTCCTTTAAAACTCCGGCCTCAATCATGACCCTTTTTTTGGCTGTGATGCCATCATCGTCATACAGGCGGCTGCCCAGGCCTTTGGTGATGAACGGATCGTCGACCAGGGTGAGATGCCGGCTGGCGACCGCCTGGCCTTTCTTGTCGGCCAGGAACGACCGTTTTTGCTGGATGCTGCGGCCGAACATGGCGCTGAGGAAACCCCCGAAGAGGCGGCCCACGTTCTGGTTCTCGATTATGATGGGCAGGGTCTCGGTCTTGATTTTTTTGGCCCCCATCAGGTCCAGGGTGCGCCGGGCGGCCAGGGCGCCGATCTCTTCCGGCCGGGGCAGGTCGCTACGGCAAACGGTCACCGCGTAACTGTAACCGTTGGGCCGGCGGTCGCCGGCGTCCTGGGCCGTCATCTGGGCGAAGGCCGCGTAATAGGTCCCCTGGCTGTAGCCTTCAAAGCCGTTGCTGGCCACCAGCACCGATTCCTGTTTGCCGTCCTCCTCCTGGGCCGTGACCGAGATCACCTTGTCACCGCCGGCCTGCAGGCAGGCATTTTCCATGGCCTTGGCCATTTCGTGGCGGTTTTCCGGGGTGAAGGACGCATAGGCGGCATCCGCGAGTTCGAGGTCCATTTCAGCCCGGCCCTGGCAGTATTTCGGGTCGGGAAGGGTCCGGTAGGGATCTTCTGCCAAGAGTCTGGTGGCGACCACGGCGTTGGCCAGGAAATCCCGCAAAGCCTCCTTCCTCAGGTCGGAAGTACTCTGATTGGAATAGCGGCCGTTGACGAAAACCCGGACATTGAGGGCCTTGGTGGAGGCCTCCTTGATGTTTTCCGGGCGGCGATCGCGGTAACTGACCTCAACGGAACGGTTGCTGTCCAGATTGACCATGCAGGCGTCGGCGCCGGCCACCTTGGCGGTTTTGACCACCCAGGCACACAATTCTAACATTTCCTTGTTCATTGCCATTTCTCCTTTGCTCAGGACCTGACGCCGCCGACGGTCAGCGACTTGACCAGGCACGAGGGTTGTCCGAATCCGCAGGGGACGGCCTGCCCGCCTTTGCCGCAGGCGCCGGTGCCGCCCTGGAACAATTCCAGGTCATTGGCCACCATGCCGATGTTCTGCAGCATTTTAGGGCCGTTGCCCATGATGTTGATGTCCTTGATCGGGGCGCCGAGCTTGCCGTCCTCGATCATCCGCCCTTGAGAAACATAGAAAGCGAAATCGCCTTCGCCGATCTTCACCTGGCCGTTGCTGACGTTCTGCACGTAGATGCCCTTGCCGGCGGCGCGGATCACTTCCCGGGGATCGGCCGGGCCGGCCAGCATCAGCGTGTTGCGCATGCGCGGCTGCACGTAGTGCTGGTAGCTTTCGCGGCGACCGTTGCCGGTGGGTTTTACCTTGTAGTACCGGGCTGAAATCCGGTCATGCATGTAACTCTTCAGCATGCCGTTCTCCACCAGCACCGTCCTCTGCCCCGGGAT
>Ga0180014_1000357_pt1 | contig 13372 bp, 13 predicted proteins | sample KR13_S1_MetaG_FD_116507 | JGI IMG/M metagenome (GOLD analysis project Ga0180014, IMG submission 116507) | Groundwater microbial communities from the Olkiluoto Island deep subsurface site, Finland - KR13_S1_MetaG | ecosystem: Environmental > Aquatic > Deep subsurface > Groundwater | place... | reverse complement strand
ATGTTGCCCAGGCAATGCGTAAGCTGTCATTTAACGTGGGCTCTGTTCTTGGCTGCCTGAATATTACCGGAAAGAATCACAGCCCTTCAATGCATGTAGGGTTAGCATAAATTTACCGTGATCGAAAGATACTCGTCTCGTCCTGTGTTCTGGCGCCGAAGTCGACTATGCACTCCGTGACTCCTCTCTGTATTGCCTCATCGCCGCTTACTTACCATCACGGTATCAACTTGAATGTTATTTTTAGAAAAATATATAAAGTATGTACAAAGTTAACATGCCTCTTTTAACGTTTGACGGTTGTTCCTGCCAGCAAATTCCTTGATATAGATATCTTGTTGCGGGTAAGGGATGGAGATCTTGTGTTCGGTAAAGGCATTGTAGATCTCTTTGAGAAGGTTGTGTGTTGTAATACCCTTCAGGCTAGGTTCATCGACCCAGCATAGAAGTTCGAAATCCACCGATGAGGAGCCGAAACTGCGCAGGCGGACACGGGCAGCCGGTTCCTTGATTACTGCTTTGTTTGCTGCCGCCACCGTCAGCAGAACCTCCTCGACCTGATCAAGCACACTGCCATAGGCCACACCCACAGGCACCCGAATCCGGAAACGGGGGAAGGGGGCACTCTCGTTGACAATCTTGGAATTTGCCAGAATGGAGTTGGGTATGGTGATGAGTACGTCATCTCTGGTCTTGATACGGGTTGAACGAATGCCTATCTCCATCACCTCGCCGCGTTCGGAATTGTCGAGAATTATATAATCGCCAACGGTACAGGTTTTATCGGCAAAGATGGAGATGCCCCCAAAAAAGTTAGACAGGGTATCCTTAGCGGCAAGGGCCACGGCGATACCGGCAATACCGGCAGAGGCGAAGAGGGGGGCCATGTTGACATGCCAAATGGAAAGAAGCCAGAGCAGGCTCATGATGATTATGATCACCCGAAACACATTCTTGAGCAGCATGAAGAGATCCTGGCCTATTTTACCCCGCGAGATGGTGTCATGCATATTGCTTTCCACAACCAGGCTAAAAAATTTCAAGATAGCGGTTATCCAGAATAAGAGAATAATGGTCTTGGCTGTGGCGGGCAGGACTTTCTCCCAGGGCGGTATCAGATCGGGCGGCATGGTCAGGGCATGCAGAACCCCGACAAAGAAGACCGTCACCAGCAGTGGAGCATGGAGTATGGGAACAATCTTGTCATCCAAGGTAAATTTGGTCTTGGCGGTGATTTTGACAAGAAATCTGATCACTACAATATCGGCCAGCTTGGCCAACAGGGCATAGACCAGAATTACCACCAGACGATGCATGATTGGTATTGTATATAATTCTTTCAGATACTCGACCACCTCTTTTACATCCATTTATTATCCTTTCCAGAGTCTAAAAATTCAATCTACATATTGCGGGCGCTATATCAGACAAAAAAGACTGCAATCTGTTGGGATTGGTCTCTGTCTGAGGGCAGCCGGTTTAAGAACTGTAGCCACGTTGTCAGCCAAGATATAAACGATTATTTTTTTGCTCTTACCATTTAGTCGAATGGTTTTTCAATATTTTTCAGAAATCCGGGGAGCCACCTCGGGCTGCCAACCGCCACCCATGGCCTTGAACAGGGCGACCAGATTGGTGGAGACGTTGAGGCTGGACTGGACAAGATTATCCTCGGCAGCATAGAGGGAGCGCTGGGCGATCAGCACGGCGAGAAAATTGTTCTCACCTGCGGTATAGAGGGAGGTTGCGAGATCCACTGCGGTGCGGTTGGCTGCTACCGCCAGGATCAGAGTCTGGCGATGCTCCTCCTCCTTGGTCGAGGCGATTAGGGCGTTTTCCACCTCCAGCAGGGCAGCCAGCACGGTCTGTTCATAGGCCAGGAGTTCCTCTTCCTGGACGGCCTTGTTCAGTTCGAGATTGGAACGGTTGCGGCCCATGTCAAAGAGCGGCCAGTTGAGTGTGGGGCCAAGGGACCAGAAGCTGCTGCCCCGGTTAAAGGTGGAACTGAAGGTGCTGTTCTGGAGACCAAGGGCTCCGGATATGGTGAATTTGGGAAAGAGATCGGCCTTGGCCATGCCTATCCTGGCGGTGGCGGCATGGATCTTCGCTTCCGCCATGCGGATGTCCGGCCGCCGGAGGAGCAAGCCCGAGGGCACTCCCAGGGGCACCGTGGCCAGGGCGGTTGGCAGGGCGGCCTCCGGAGTCAGTTCTGCCAGCAGGGTGGAAGGTTCTCCGCCCAGCAGCAGGCTGAGGCCGTAGGTCGTTTGCCGGATCTGTGCCTCAAACAGCGGGATCTGTCCGGCCGTGGTGGCGACGAGCGCCTCCGCCTGCACCACATCGAGTTTGCCGACAAATCCTGCTCCAAAGCGCTGGCGGGTCAGTCCGGTACTGTGTTCCTGGGCCATCAGATTCTGGCGGGCAATGGCGAGACGCTGCTGGAGGGAACGCAGGGTCAGATAGTTGCTGGCCACTTCGGCGCTCAGACTCACCAGCAGATCGCGGCGGCCTTCCACGGCCGTGTCAAGATCCGCGCCTGCCGCTTCGACTCCGCGCCGCACCCCGCCGAAGAGGTCCATCTCCCAACCGGCATCGAAGCCCATCATATAGAGGTCGGTGGTTATGGACTCGCCGCTGTTCCCGGATCTCGCTGTCTGGCTGCGCCGGTAAGAGGTACTGGTCTCCACCGTCGGGCCAAGGTTTGCCCCAGCTATGCCCATGGCGGCTCGGGCCTGACGGATCCGGCTTCCAGCCATTCGCAGGTCCAGATTGGCTTGCATTGCCCGTTCAATCAGGGAGGTGAGCGTTGGATCGTTGAAGATCTTCCACCACTGGGCCAGCTCCTGTTCGGCCGCGGCCATGGTCTGGGGGGCTCTTGGGGCCTGGCCCAGCCACTGGGAGGAAACCTTGGCCTCAGGACGTTGGAAATCAGGGCCCAGCATGCAGCTGCTCAAGAGGGGCAGGCAAAGGCAGAGGGCCAGACAGGTCCGGCAGGGGGTACGGTGCAGGCGAGGGATCATGGATTTCCTTGCTCCTTGGAAAAATGGGCTGAAAGGCCGATCCGGTTGTATTTATTCATAGCGCAGGGCCTCAATGGGGTCGAGGCGTGAGGCTTTCCAGGCCGGGTAGAAGCCGAAGATGATCCCCACCCCGGCCGAGACCAGTACCGCAGTGGCAATGGCCGCAAACGAGGTCTCCACCGGCCAGCCGAGCAGGAGCCGTACGAGTTGGGAGCCGCCATGGCCAAGGACGATGCCCATGGCCCCGCCAGTGAGGCAGAGGACCACAGCCTCCACGAGAAACTGGCGAAGGATGTCGCGGCCCCGAGCCCCGACGGCCATGCGTAGACCGATCTCCCGGGTACGTTCGGTGACGGACACGAGCATGATGTTCATGATTCCCACCCCGCCCACTACCAGTGAGATCATGGCCACGGCCAGCAGCAGATTGGTCATAAGTGTAGTGGTGGTGGAGAGGGTAGCGGTGAGTTCGGCCATGTCCCGGATGTTGAAGTCCTCCGCTTCTTCGGTGCGGATGCGGTGTCGTTCCCGGAGCACCTCGGAGATCTGTCTAATGGCCAGAGGTATCTCCAGAGAACTGTTGGCTGCAGCCATGATCCAGTCGATATTGGCGAAGCGTACCGGCATAGGGTTGTTGGCCTGCTGGACGTTGGAGCGTTCGGGGTAGAGGCTGGACTGGGCTGCCGGGTAGAGATTAGACAGAGTATTCACCGTATCGGAGGAGGCAGCGGTGCTCTGGTTGGCGGTGGCGAGGCTGGTGCCGGTAACCCGGTATTTTATGGTGGTCCAGGGGGCGAGAATGACATCATCCTGATCATGGCCCATCATGTTGGCACCCTTGGGGGAGAGTACTCCGATCACCCGAAAGGAGATGTTTTGGATGCGGATATCCTTGCCCACGGGTGAGACGCCTTCGAACAGCTCCCGGACCAATGTCTGGCCTAGGATGCAGACCCGGTTACTATTGAGTACATCGCGGTCGGTGAAGGGCTCACCCTCGGCCAGAGTGTTCCAGTCCTGCACATCAAGATAGGCGGGGGTGGTGCCGTAGATGGCGTTGGGTACCCAGTTGCGGTTAGCGTAGACCACCTGAGCCCGGGTCCTGACCATGGGTGCACCATTGCGGATGGCCGGGCATTCCCGCAGGATAGCCTGGCAGTCTTCCGGAGTCAGGGTGGTGCTGGTTCCCGCCCCGTATGAGACCCCGCCGCTTGAGGCGGTACCGGGCCGAATCACCAGGACATTGGCCCCCATGCTGGCGATGGATTTTTTGAGGGCCGTCGAGGCGCCGGTGCCGATCTCCATCATGGCGATGACTGCACCCACCCCGATGACAATCCCAAGGGTGGTGAGCATGGCCCGCATGGGATTACGGCGCAGGGCCTTAAGGGCGATGCCGGCGGTGGTGTAGATCCTCATTGTGCATCTCCCGGGGTTAGGGGAGTTGGTCCGTCAGCGGCGGCGTTGTCCTGAATCAGCCCGTCTTCGATGCGGATTATCTGTTTGGCGTGCCCGGCCACCTTTGGGTCGTGGGTCACCATGATAATGGTGATGCCTTCTTCGGCATTGAGTTGCTCGAACATCTGGAGCACTTCTTCGCTGGTCCGGGAATCCAGGTTGCCGGTCGGCTCGTCGGCAAAGAGAACGGGTGGATGATTGATCAGAGCCCTGGCGATGGCAACCCGCTGCTGCTGCCCGCCGGAGAGCTGCGAGGGGTAATGGTCCAGCCGATCGCCTAGTCCCACCCGGCCCAGCATCTCGGCGGCTCGTTTTCTGGCCTCAGAGCTGCTCAGGTTCTCAGTGGAGTAGGAGAGCGGCATGGCCACGTTCTCGATGGCGCTGGTTCTGGCCAGTAGGTTGAAGCTCTGGAAGACGAAGCCGAGCTTGCGGTTGCGGAGCAGAGCCCGCTCGTCGGCGCTGAGCTGGGAAATTTCCTGGCCCTCCAGCCAGTACTCACCGGCGGTCGGTCGGTCCAGACAGCCCAGGATGTTCATCAGAGTAGATTTTCCGGAGCCGGACGAGCCGGTGAGCGCAATCAGCTCTCCCTGCCGGATGGCCAGGGAGATGCCTTTCAGCACGGGCACGGAAATATCACCCATCTGGTAGGTCTTTTCTATGCCGTGTAGGGTTATGAGTTCCATGGATTCCTTACTTGGTGCTGGAGGTGGAACTTTTTTTGTTGCGGTGCAGGTTCGGGAGGAAGGGGTTCCCACCCTCGTTCTTGCCATTGTCGGAGTTCGGCAGGCTGATGCCGGTGATCACCTGCATTCCCTCGTGCAGATCCGCGCTCTCTACCACGGTGCTGGTCCCGTCGGTGGCCCCGGTCAGGACCTCTATCCGGCGAGGTTGCTGATTCTCGTCAACCACCCACAGGCCCCCGTTGCTCTTTCCTTTCTCGGCGGTCTGGCTTGTGGCGGGTGACCTTTCTCTGGATCCCTCCTCGGCGGGTGGACTCCAGCGCAGGGCCGCATTGGGTGCCTGTAGAACATTCGTGAGCTGTTGCAGCTGAAACTGGACATTGGCGGTAAGATACGGCAGGAGGCGGCCGTCACTGTTGTTGGTGGTAATCTCCACCGTGTAGGTAACCACGTTCTGGGTCATGGAGGCGTTGAGTCGAACCTTGCCCACCTCACCCCGGAAGGTCTCGCCGGGGAAGGCATCTACAGTGAAGGTCACCGGCAGGCCGGGGTGAATCTTGCCGATATCCGCCTCGTTCACCGCTACCCACACCTGGATGCGGGTGAGATCCTTGGCCAGCAGGAAGAGGCTGGGGGCGTTGAGGCTCGCCACCACGGTCTGGCCGGTGTTGACCCTTCGATCGATGATGATGCCCTTGACCGGCGAGGTGATGATGCAGTAGCCGAGGTTGCGCTGAGCACGTTTAAGGGCCGCCTTGGCCTGCTGGATAGCTGCCTCGCTCACCGCCACCTGGGCCAGTGCTGTTTTGTGTGCCGATTCGTAACCCTCGTAGCTCGATTGTGCCAGGGCCTGGGAGGGGCCGAGTAGTTGGGCTCGCTTCCAGTTCTGCTGCGCCTGACTCAACTCAGCATTGGACCGCTGCAGGCCGGCCTTGCTTGACAGCAACTGGGCCTCGGCCTGGGCCACGTCGGAGGCGTAGAGCGAGTCGTCGATCCGGGCCAGCACAGTACCTGCCTTAACCACAGAGCCGTAGTCCACGGTTTTACCCTTGGCGTCCAGGCCAAAGGAGATGATCCGTCCGGCTACTTGGGCACCGACATCAATGACTTCTTCCGGTTCCACGGTGCCGGTGGCGCTGATGGAAACCAGCAGATCACCGCGCGAGATCTCGGCGGTCCGGTAGGCAGTGTCATTCCCTTGGCGGCGGGTAAACTGCCAGACTGCCAGGCTGCCGAGGAGAAACACGGCGATAAGGAGAATAAAGAAATTCTTTCCGGGGTGTTTCATAATTTCATCTTGTTGTCTGATTGTTGGGCCTGCCGGTCACGAAGTGCACGGATGACGGTCTATGTGGTTTATGGATAGCGTATAAAAAGAGGATCGCCCGAGGATCGAGTCAGGGATCGGATTGATAAGACGCTCCGCCGAAGGTATCTCTATCAAGCTCACTCTCTTTGGGCAAGCATGCCAAGCGGGGCAAATTTCTCTGGATGGTGTTTGTATGATCTCTGGCATGAGCAACCCTGCTGTACCAGCTTCTGCTTTTAATTACAGGGTCGGTCAACGTATTCGGAATAGAGGTAACGCCCGTACTCGTCATAATAATTGTAGGTGTCACGACAAATTCTCTGGGGCGGTGCTGGCGGTGCAACGTATGGCTGCGATAAAGCCATCACTCCCAAAGCTGCACCGAAGATTGCCAGGGGCACAATCCAGTCATTGTGATGATGATACGATGAGTCTTGGGGGTAATACCCACGGTGTCTTACTCCTGAAGAGGGTGGCGGGTAAGAATGAGGTCCATATGATCGGTTCCCATATCTTGTCGGTTGATCATAATGACCAGTAAGGCCGATAGTTGGACAGAGCAGTAGTATAAGGGCGAAAGCAATCCTTTTTTTCATGACCGTTCTCCTTTAACCGTTGAGTTTTCAATTCCATAAAATAGGATTTATATTAACACTTTTCTGAGATAATGTCACAATAAACTTTTTTTCTGTTGGTCGGGGGAAAATTATTTTGTTCTTTGTCTTTCAATAGATAGATACTTGTGAGGAAACATCTGGGAAAGGTTTTTACATGCATGTTTTGTTATCGACCAAGTACGCGAGCTCGAAGCTCATGCTATTTTGCAAGACTTCGATGGAGTAAATTTAAAGGAATCAACTCTCTGAAGGAACCATTCGTTTGAACGGAAAGACAATGATGAATTTTTACTGGCAACATAGTGGGGGTGAAACTTTCCTTGACAGGGAAAGGGAGAAGTCATAAGATTTTTCTATGAAAGGGCTATGTTGTTATAGTCTCTTTCTATATGTTTTTTTCTTCCATATTTCTTCTTTAGAGGAGGTTTACATGGCAAACCATGATCTTAAAAGGCTCTTGGCCGGTATTGGTGTGGCTGGCCTGATTAGCGCTGGCGGTATTTCTCTGCCGGGCGCGCATGCTGCGGGGAGCGGCTGAGGCGCAAGCAAAGACAGCGCAGGTGGCGCTGAACAAGTAGTAAAACCAGCAGGCAGCGGCTGAAGTGGCAGTAAGGACAGCGCCGTGAGCGCTGCAACAGAACAGGTTGAAGAAAAAGCACAAGTTGAAGCAGGTACAGAGGTAGTTGACAAAGCTGTTGATGAGACAAAAGCTGCTGTTGATGAGACAAAGAAGATAAAACCTAAAAAAGCTGCCATTGAAGGTTGTTAACTGTATAGTTGGCAAAATATCAATTCAGTAATTGATATGAATTGTTAATGAGTAATGTATGTTCAATAAAGCTGGTGCCCGAATGAGGTGCCGGCTTTATTTATTTTATCTGAACTCTGCAGGAAACCATGCCCTTGATCTCTTCCAAACTTCCATCTCTGAATACTCTCTATCCGATCACCAGTCGTTTTCTTTCCCACGACCCTGGATTTGATACACATCACGATCTTTCTGGCTTTATACGGGCCAGACCGGAAAGCTATCCTGAATTTCCATTTCTTGCTGATCTGGCAGCCTTAGAATATGCGCACTATAGTGTTTCTATGATAGAAGGGCAGGACGCTGGTATGGTGCAGGAACGGATTGTGAACCCGGTACTGGAGCTTGTGCCTGTCCATTGGCAGCATTTACTCTCATTTCTTGATGATCAGACCATTGTCCCGGAGATAGGTGACTCGTGGGTTCTGGTTTTCAAAAGGCCGGGAACGGAGATTGTGCAGACGATTACCGCATCAGGTCATGACCTCTTGGCTCTGAAAATTGTGAGTGAAGAGATAGGGTCTCGGGAGGCAGCCAATCTGGCTGGTATCACCGTAGGTGCTATTGATGATATCCTGGCTGCCGCAGTCCAGCGTGGCCTGTTGCTTTCCCCTGGTTCTCTTCTCGTCCGTCCGGATTCTTTTCCTCGTGGCAAGAATATTGATCCACGCTATTTTTCAGCCCCTACTTTTACCTTGCAGTGGCATATCACTCAGGTCTGCGATCTGCACTGTCGTCACTGTTATGATCGCAGTGATCGTAAGGATATGGAGTTATCCCAAGGGATCAGGGTCCTTGATGATTTGTATGATTTCTGCCGAACTCATCATGTCTTCACGCAGGTAAGCTTTACCGGTGGTAATCCTTTACTCTATCCTCATTTTAATACACTGTATAAGGAGGCGGCTGATCGTGGTTTTATGACCGCAATCCTCGGGAATCCCATGCCGCGCAAACGGATGGAAGAGATTCTGGCCCTGCAGCAACCTGAATTCTATCAGGTAAGTCTTGAGGGGATGCGTGTGCAGAATGATTATATCCGTGGCGCGGGACATTTTGATCGGACGCTTGATTTTCTTGACCTTTTAAAGGAACTTGGAATATATTCCATGGTCATGTTGACCTTGACCCGGGCGAACATTGATGAGGTTCTGGAATTGGCCGAATTACTGCGGGGGAGAGTGGATCTATTTACCTTTAATCGCCTGGCCATGGTTGGTGAGGGAGCGGAACTGGCCTCGGTTACTCCAGATGTATTGCCCGGATTTTTGCAGGAATATCTGCAGGCTGCGGCAAAGAATCCCTCCATGGGTGTAAAAGACAATCTGTTTAATCTGTTGCGCCATGAACAGGCCATTCCGTATCGTGGAGGTTGTGCCGGGTATGGTTGTGGTGCGGGGTTTAATTTCGTTTCGCTTCTGTCTGATGGTGAGGTCCATGCCTGTCGCAAGTTGCCCTCGCTGATTGGTAATATGTACCAGCAACCTTTAGGAGAAATCTATCATGGTTTGGTAGCTGAGCAGTATCGTCAGGGCTCTGCTGCCTGTCAGGATTGTGAAATCCGGCCTGTCTGTGGGGGATGTCTGGCGGTGGCTTATGGATATGGTCGTGATATCTTCCGTGATGTTGATCCGTATTGTGGGAAGGTTACGGAAAGAAAAAAATAAAATTGTATAGTGAAATCTGAACAAGGAGCGGAGGCAAATGCGGCATAGAGATCCTGAGTTGAAGTATTGTCCAGTTTGTGATGAAGAATATCGGGCTGATATCAAGATGTGTGTTGTATGTGCGGTAGAGTTGATTCCGGGCCACGAAAAGATTGCAGAGGAAACAGTTCTCCAGCAGAAGAAGGTGGTTCGGTCTATGGAATTGTCAGCGAATGATGATCTGGTGAATATTCGCAAAGGGCCATTGCTGGAGATGAAAAACTTGCAGCATATCCTGGCCAAAGAGCATATCCCCGCCTTGATTGTCGGCGAAAAGACAGGAGGTTGTGGCAAAGGATGCTGTGGAACGGAATTATATCTGCAGATCAGAAGAGAAGATGGTGAGGTGGCCATGGAGGCGTTGGCCAAAGAATTTAAAAGAACTACTGCCCTGGACCATCATGATTTGAGCCATATCCGCTCCGTGTATGATCCCGGCGCTGGTCAAACGGTGTGTCCGGCTTGTGGCTTTAGTTTTGCCCCAACCACCACCACCTGCCCGGATTGCGGGCTCTGTTTTGGATGAAGGATATTGTTCTTTGGAAGGGGGGAGGGCTGATGTGCTGTAGAGCATGCAAACTTTTTATTCGTCTATTCCTGAATCCGGCCATAGGTTGTGAGTTAATTCCACCAAGGCTTGCTGCTGGTTGCTGTTGAGCGGACAGAACGGGGAATTATCGAAGGTTGTATCCCTGTTTTCGACAATCAGCACCATTGCATCTTCACTCAAGGTGTGAGAATGCCAAGCCTTTTTTTTGACGTTATAGACGGTGTGTGGAATCATATCCTGTCCATGAATGGTGGTGATGGTTTGATCCCCTTGGCCTAAAAACAGGATACAGCGGCCCCGCAGCAGGACAAAAACTTCGTCGGTTTCATTGTGACGCTGGAGGACCGTGATATTTGCAGCTTGTAACTCATTGCTGAAATTGAGGATGGCTACCCGCCAATTGGCATAATCAATGACTGGTTTGTAGCCAGCCAGGCTATGATCACGTATCTCCAGTAAGGTCTCGCTGATCTTCATTGGTGCCTGTCCTTCCCCGTACATTAACAGAATACGAAAGTGATAATCAGAAAGTAAATGATCTCTGATTTTGTCAACCAGAGGGGACTAAAACAATTTCTAATCCCTTGTTAATAACAATATTTTCTAACTCTGACATTTTATTCTCAAAGGAAAAAGCACACCTCGTTCTCCTTATTATAGGCATTAGCCCGAAACTTGCTTTTTCTCTGTGTCTCTGCTACATTGTTGTTTGAGTATGTGTTAACCGGTTTAGGAATTGAATTGTGGTCTATTCTTTAAAGTTTTACCATATGCTCAGATCCGCATTTCCCGGTAATCGATAAACTGCCAGCGTGCCGAAACAGAATAGCTTGAAGTATTAGTTTTTTGCCCTTTTTTCCGTATCTTCCCCCTGTTGACCTGGCAATAACCCGTTGAAGAGTTTATGCTCTTCTTGAATAATAGAATTATAGGTACACGATGTCAGAAAAACATGCAATATTGACCATTAAAGACCAGACGTATCAGCTGCCACTTATCGAAGGTTCTGAAGGCGATAAGGCCATGGATATTCGTACTTTGCTCAAAGATACCGGGTACATCACCCTTGATTCCGGCTATATGAATACTGGATCGTGCAAGTCCGCCATCACTTTTGTTGATGGACAAAAGGGAATCCTTAATTACCGTGGCTATGCCATTAATGAACTTGCCGAACGTTGCTCTTTTGTAGAAGTAGTATATCTTCTTCTCATCGGAGAGCTTCCTACCCAGGAACAATTGAAAAATTTCCGCGAGCTCATGGCCCAGCATGCCCTGATCCACGAGGACATGATCCATTTTTTTGATCATTTTCCTCCCAATGCCTCTCCCATGTCCATCCTCTCGACTATGGTCAATACCCTCTGTAACTTTTATCCGGAACTGACTGCTGATACCGATGATGCCCTGCTGTCTGTGGCCGCCAGGCTCATTTCCAAGGTCAGAACCATTGCGGCCTTTTCATACAAGAAATCAGTCGGCCACCCTTTGGTTTATCCTCGTTACGACCTCTCTTATTGTGGTAATTTCCTCAATATGATGTTTGATAAACCGGTGAGACCTTATGTCGTGAAACCTGAATTGGTCGCCACCCTCAATAAACTGCTTATCCTGCACGCTGACCATGAGCAGAACTGCTCAACATCTACTGTACGTCTGGTTGGTAGCGCAGGAGTAAACCTATATGCTTCAATTTCTGCGGGAATTAGTGCTCTTTGGGGACCTCTTCATGGCGGGGCTAATCAGGCGGTTATTAAAATGCTGGAAGCAATCCATCGCGACAATAATGATTTTGAAAAGTATATCAAAAAAGCTAAGGATCCCAACGATCCATTTCTTCTCTCCGGATTTGGTCACCGGGTCTATAAGACCTTTGATCCAAGAGCTACTATTATCAAAGAGGCCTGTGAACAGACTTTGCAGAGCTTGAATGTGGATGATCCCCTTTTGGAAATCGCTGAGAAATTGGAGGAAATTGCCAGGAATGACGATTACTTCATCAAAAGAAATCTTTATCCTAATGTGGATTTTTACTCAGGTATTATCTATCGTGCCATGGGTATCCCCACCGATATGTTTACTGTAATGTTTGCCATGGGTAGACTTCCAGGCTGGATTGCTCACTGGCAGGAGATGATGCAGGATACCAAGGATCGAAAAATAGGAAGGCCCAGACAGATTTATACCGGTCCGAAAAAACGTAACTTTGTTCCTTTCGATGAACGAGGTTAATGCTCTTAATCTCCTCAAAACATCAACAGCCTGTTCCAGGTTCTGGTACAGGCTGTTGATGTTTTGAGGAGATCTGATTTTAACGGGCGCTTGATGTCTGATTTTAATCAGAGAGGAAATGTGATTTTTTACTTAATCTTGAGAAGATTTTCCACCTTCTTGACGCCTCTGATGGAGTAGGCAATATCAGAGGCTCTTGTCTTTTGTTCACTATTGTTCACGGCACCAGTCAGGATAACGTCACCTTCAAAGGTGGTGACAGAAATAGCAATGCCAGTCAAGACTTTCTCGGTGAGTAAGGATGTCTTGATTTGTGTTGTGATGGTGGCATCATCAACAACATCGCCAGGACTTCTTCCGGCAGGTGTGTAGCAGGCGCTGAAAAATACGGTGCAGCACACCATGAGTATAAGAAAAATAATGTGATTGAGCATTTTCGACATGATAGATAATTCTCCGAATTATGCTGATTTTATTATTGAGGTAGATTCGGATAAAATGACAAGTACATGTCACGTAAATTTACTTGAACTATCCTTAATGACCTCGTAAAAATATATAATACCAGTTGAAACTGGATTCCTGTCTTTCAGTAACTGATGAAAATCACTACAGTTACATTGTGTCTCATTGTTACTTTTTATGGCAAAGAGTGCAATATACAGCCATATTGCTGTTGTCATGGTTCAATAGATTTTGCGTATTGCCGGCATGAGGATTATGGCAGCCGGCGCAAGTGAACTCCCGATCCGGCTTAAGTGGATTTTTGACTCCTCGTACCGGGTGCCCTTTGCCGTGAAATCCTGCAATGACATGGGCGCCTGATGCCTTGTCCTCGTGACAATTGATGCAGAGATTAGTGGTCTGCATCTTGAGGAGCCCATGCCATTCAGAGCCGTGTGGGTCGTGACAGAGGGTGCACTGGCCGACTGCGGTTGGACCGTGCATGACCTTTTTAGTTTTCCACTCTTTGACTTGAGAGTTATGGCAGGGAT
>Ga0180014_1000356_pt1 | contig 13379 bp, 9 predicted proteins | sample KR13_S1_MetaG_FD_116507 | JGI IMG/M metagenome (GOLD analysis project Ga0180014, IMG submission 116507) | Groundwater microbial communities from the Olkiluoto Island deep subsurface site, Finland - KR13_S1_MetaG | ecosystem: Environmental > Aquatic > Deep subsurface > Groundwater | place... | reverse complement strand
TCTCGCCCGCGACGTTCAGAAACTTCTCGTCGACGTCGCAGATGGCGACCATCTCGCCGGCTTCTCCGGCGTCTGCCGAATCGCTCGATCCCTTGCCGCCGACTCCGATGCTGGCGAAGGCGATCCGCTCGTTGGGCGAGGTGCTCTCTCGTGCTTGAAGGCCGCCGGCAACCCAAAAGCCGACGCCCGTCGCGGCGGACGTTTGCAGGAACCGGCGACGATTGGTGCGATGTGACATGGATCTTGACTCCTGTTATCGAGAAAGAGGACTTGGCATGAAACGTTTTAGCCTCGCCGCGGCGCGCGGCGCGGGGTGGGTGGATGGCACGGATCGGATCGTATACCATCGTGTCAAACATTTAGGATAGCGGTCAAATCGGTTTTTTGCAAGTATTAACAGACCCGCGCCCACCCGACCGGGGGCATACTCCGCCTGCCGCTTATTCCTCTATTTGCACGCTTTCCGGTTATCCGTTACCCTAGTTGGTGTTTCCCTCGAACGAAGTGACCATGCGTGATTCCAGGAGTTCATCGTTTAGCCCCGGCGTCCACGCCGGGAAATACATCCGTCAGACCGCTGCGCGACACACCCGGCGTGGACGCCGGGGCTAAACAAAGGAGAGTTCGTGTGATGAAACGTCGATTCGCTCCGCTTTTGGCCGTGGGACTGCTTTTCCCGATCAATCTCAACACCTCACTTGCCGCGCAATCCGACGCGATTCAGCGCGTCGAGGCCCTCGACGGCAAAATCAAATATGACGCCGACAAGCGCGTCGTCGCCGTGGACCTCCTGGAATGCCAGACCACCGACGCCGACATAAAAATGCTCACCGAGTTGACCGACCTTCGGCGGCTTGCGCTATGGGGAGCCGAAATTCACGACGAAGGCGTTAAACGACTCGCCGCCTTCTCCAAGCTCACCGACCTGGTACTGGAAAACACCGAAGTCACCGACGCGGGCCTGGAAGTCCTCGAAAAGATGCCGCAACTGAGGTCGCTCAACCTCCGCCGAAGCACGTACATGACTGACGTCGGATTGACGCACCTCAAAAAACTCCCCGACCTTCAATATCTTTCGCTCCTCTACAACAACATCACCGACGACGGCCTGGCCGAACTAAAGGGCCTCGATAAACTCCGCTTGCTCGACCTCCGCGGCTGCGTGCAGATCACCGACGCCGGCCTGGAACAGATAAAGGGGCTGACGAACCTCCACGCCCTGAAGCTCCGCAACACCGCCGTGACCGACGCGGGCCTGGCGCATCTGGCGGGCATGACGCAACTGAAGTCCCTCTCGATCGAAGACGCACAAATCACCGACGAGGGGCTGGAAGTATTGGAGAAGCTCGACAAAATCGAGGACCTCGTCGTCTTCCGCTGCTACTACGTCAGCGACGACGCCTTCAAGGCCATGAAGGGGCTGAAGCGGCTGAGGAGGCTTACCGTCCGCGACACGGCGATCACCGGCTCGGGACTCGATCACATCAAAAACGCCAAAGGGCTTCAGCGGCTGGACCTCTGCGAAACTCAAGCCGACGACGACGCCATGCGCCGCCTCACCGAGTTTCCCAAACTGCAATGGCTCAATCTTTGGCACACCCGAGTGACCGATGCCGGGCTGCAACACCTTTCGGCGCTGAAGAACCCAACAATAAAATATCTCAACCTGACCGACACCAACGTCACCGACGCCGGGCTGGCGGCGCTCGGCGCGATCGCAAGCTTGGAAAACCTGAACCTCAGCCAGACAAAGATCACCGACGCCGGCCTGGAGCATCTGAAAAACCTCAAAAATCTCAAATCGCTCGATCTGAACCAGACCAAGGTAAGCAAGGAAGCCGCCGAACTCCTGCGGCAGGCGCTGCCTAAGTGCAAGGTAAAGCGGATGTAGCCCGCCGCTTTTCATGCGTTTCTTGCCATTGTCGAAATAGCCGGGGGCTAACAGCCCCCGGAGGGAAATGCCCGCAGGTCAGGCACATTCCGGGGGCTGTTAGCCCCCGGCTACTGCCACATGTTATCCTCGGAGTCTATTCCCGCCGCTCTGCCATTACCGATCCAAGCCGGCGAGAATCTGCCGCAATATCCGATCGTAGGGGAAGTCGACGTAGTGGATGATGCGGCGGCGTTCGATCTTCAGCTTGGCGGCGTCGGCGTCGCTGGTCGCGGCGGCGATCCGCTTGTCGAAGTCGGCATGGATTTCGCGCGACTTGGCCCGGCCTTGCTCGTAGAAGCGTTGCGCCTCGGCCCCCGCGCGGGCGACCGCCGCGTCGAGCGCGGAGAGCGAGGCGGCCGAGGGGCGGCGAAGCTCTTCGGCCGCAACGGCCGCGTACTCCCGGAGTTGGCCGACCCAATAGAAGACTTGCCGCGCGGCCTCGGGATACGTCTCGTCCGATTTTTTCGGCGGCGGAACCTTCGAGACCAACTCCTTTAGCTCGTCCACGCCGGACTGGTATGCCCGCCGCTCGAAGCGCATCCAGGCGATGGCCTCCAGCGGCAGGAGCAAGTCGGGCCGCTGAAGGTGGATTTCCTCGAAGTGTTTCGTCGCCGCGTCGCGCTGCTTCTGCTTCATCAACAGCAGTCCGAACAGCAACTGCGGCTCAATTTCCTTGCCCGCGGCACGCGCCGCCGAGCGGTAATCGCTCTCGGCCGCCTCGATATCGATCCGATCCTGGCCGAGGTAGGCGGCCAGGCGGCGGATGGCGGTCTTCGCCTGTTCACTCAGCCGCGGGGGGCGGTTGTCGGGAAGGAACAATTCCGGCGACTGAGCGACGGCGAGTTTCTCGGCCGGCGAGACAATCGCCTCCTGAAGGTAGTCGAACAACTCGGTCGGCTCGAGGCGCAGATCGCGGTTCTTGTCGGCCGCGCCCGAGTAGCCTTCTGCCGCCAGGACGGCGAACAGTCCGTGCCCCTTTTCGGGCCAGATCGCGCCGCGCCCACCCGCCTTGCTGTTGGCGATGGCGGTGACGGTCCGCAGTGCCGCCCGGCCCGCCGGGGCGTCGAGCGAGCCGAGCATCTCGGCAGAGGAGGGTTCCTTGTCCAGGTCGGCCCCGTCGCCCGCGCGGCCGCAATCCAACAGCAACAGCTTTTCCTTGGCCTTGCAGTCTTCCAACCGATCGATCAGCCACTGGAGGGGAAGCCCGGTGACGTTCATGCGGCGGAGATCGAAACTCCGCGGGGCCAAATACACCTTGCCGTCCTCGGTTTTGTATGCCCGGCCGGCGACGTAGACCAACAGCTTGTCGTCCGCGCCCAAACGGCCGAGGAAATCGGGGATGCTCTGCTCGAGGCGGACCAGGCTCTCGTCGGCCAGGGTCAGCGTCTGGTCCGCGGGCACTTTGTAACGGCCGACCAGCGCGTCGCGGAGCAGCTTCGCGTCGGCGGCCGCGTGTTCCGGCCGGCTCAGCGAGCGGTCCTCGAAGTTCTCGTTGGCGATCAGCAGCGCCCAACGCGATCGGTCGGAGGGGCGTCGAGCGGAGACCGAAATCGCCTCGGGCCGACTCGCCTCGGGCGAATCGTGGGCCACCTCGACTACGTCTCCTTTGCGCAAGTCGCTCAACTCGACCTCCGCGCCGGCGAGGGTGATTTTGCACTTCGGGCCGATAAAATATGTCGTCGGCTTGCCCCGCTGGCCGACCACGTCGATCATTTTGGCATCATAATGCACCACCCGGACCACGCCCTCCTGCCCCAAAACGCGATAGGCGCTTACGCGGACGGCATGGGTGTCGTGGGCGACGCCGATCACGTCGCCGGGGCGAAGATCGGCCGGCTCGAGCAGTTTCTCGTTGATGAAGCGGCGGTCGTTGATCGTGATTTCGCACTTCGGCGCGAACGGGATCGTCAACAATCGCGGATTGTCGTTGGGACCGACCGAAATGGTCATTTGTCCCTTGGCAGGGTCGAGTTCTCGGATTACTCCTCCCTCGATCAACACTACCCGCTCGACCGACAGCTCGGTCGCTTCGCGCCCCGTCTCGCGGCCGACGTGATGGACCACGACCCTATCTTCGGGCAGCAGGTCCGCCAGCGCCACTGGCCGGCCGTCGATTTGCGGCCGTCCGTTAAATGTGATCTTCAGATCGTCCGGCACGGCGACTTCCAGCTCGCTCATTCGGCCGTCGCCTTCGTCGAAGGCCAGCGTAATCCGCCGCCGGTCGGCCTCTATGGTTTTGATCCGGCCGCGGCCGATCTCGGGGCGGAAGGCGCGGATTTCGGTGATCCGGCGTCCCGATTCGTCGAGCACGTGCGAAATCACGATCCGGTCTTGCGGCCTCAGATCGCGCAACAGGCGCGACTTGTCGTTGATGAAGATGCGGTCGTAGCGGTTGAGCGAAATCTCCTTGGCCGCGCCGTCGTCCGCCTGGGTGATTGCCAGCCGCCACTCGTCCGTGTAGACGTTGGTCACCACTCCGCGCGTCGGAGCGGGCGGGCCGGGCGAGGCCGGCTTCGGCTTCTCGGGCAGGAGCATGATCGCGCTCAGCACCGCCGAAAACGCCAATGCCGCCACCGCGGCGAAACGCATGCGACGTTTCTTTTTTCCGGCCGCCTCCCGAGCGGCCTCGGCTTCCGCGTCGGCTTCGTTCGGCCCCCCGGCGACCCGCAACGGATCGACCCGCAGTTCCCAAAGGGCTTCTTTGGCCGACTTGCATCGCTTCGATTGGTCCTTGACCACCAGGTGTTCGATCGCGCGGGTAAGGTCCGGCGGCACGCCTTCGAGCACGCGGCCAATCGGCGGCAGATTGCGGTCCGCGGCGGCGTGCCACATCATCCAGGCGATCTGCCGATCGCGCCCGAAACTGCTCAGACCCGGAAACAAAGTCTCGAATTTCGACCCGCACATCAACTCGTAGGCCGAGAACCCCAGCGAATAGAGGTCGCCGGCCGGGCCGACCGCGCCGAACTGGCCGGAGAGCGACTCGGGGGCCATGTACTTGGTCGTCCCCTTGAGCAGACTCCCTTCCTCGTTGCTGGCGCGTCGGGCCAGTCCGAAATCGCCCAGCTTCACTCGGCCTTGGGCGTCGACCAGCATGTTGCTCGGCTTGATGTCTCCGTGAATGACGCCGTTGGCGTGAAGAAACTCCAGCGCGCCGAGGCAATCGGCCAACGCGATCCGCAGAAAATTGAGATCGATCCCCTCGCTCCGCGTGGCCGGTTGCAGGCTGCCGTGCATCAGCTCCAGAATCAGCCATCCCTTGGGCCGGACGATGTCGTAGATCGTCAAAATGTTCGGATGTTGCAGCGAGGCCAACAATTGAGCTTCCTGCCAGTAGCGGGCCAATTGCCGGCCGTCGGCAAGGAACTGCTGGTGGATTTGCTTGATGGCGACTTCGCGGCCCAACTCGCGGTCGCGGGCACGATACACCACCGCGAAATCGCCCCGGGCGATAGTATCGACGATTTCATAACGCGAGGCGCCGTCCATTGCGTGTTCCTCCGTAGGGTGCGTGAAACGCCACTGCACTCTCGTTCCCATGCTCTGCGTGGGAACGCACTAATTGGACGCTCTGCGTCCTGAAGCGAAATTACCTGGTATGACACCTTTTCTGGAGCCTCGGACGCGGAGCGTCCTGGGCAGTGTGTTCCCACGCGGAGCGTGGGAACAAGGTGTATACTTCCCACTACCCACTATTCTCCGCTCAACAACACCGAAATCGCTTCCTCCAATTGCATATCGCGCCGGCGGCTGCCCGTCAATCCCTTCCGGTCCGCTCCGCGCTCGGCGCGAAGCATCTCCAGCACGCGGCGGTAGTTTTCGCGCTCGGTTTTGTAATCGCCGCGGGTATACGCCCGTTGTGCCTCGCGCAACAATATCTGATACGGCTTCAGCGTCCTGTTGTCGATGTTTCCGGTGCCGAAGAAATCCCGCTCGATTAGGTATCGTTGTTGCTCTTTTGTCTTGCTTCGCGGATCGGCCGGCGGATTCAGGTCGATCATCGCCAGCACGATCGAAAGGACCACGCTGACGCTCAAAACGCCGAGCAGCACCAGGGGATTCATCGACGATGATTTTTCTTGCGGCTTCTGCCGGATCGCGCCCTCGTCGAGCTGCAACTCGGGCAGTTTCCCGTCGGCGGCCGGCCGCAACGTCGAGTCGGCGGTCTCGGCCGAGATGAATCGGGCGACCTTCTTGCGCGGAGCGGGCGGCGGCGGTGGATCGGGTATCGCCGGCGAGGGCGGCGAGGGCTCGATCGGCGCCGGTTCTCTTTTCAACGGCGGCTCGGCCAACGGCGCGGACGGCGTCTTCTCGGCCGCCGCGTCCTTGGAGACCCACAACCGCCCCTTGCAGTGCGGACAATTCACGTACCCGCCGGCCAACTTGCCGGGCACTTGCAGGGGCGTCTTGCAGCGGGGGCAGTCGAGTTTGATGGACATGGCCGGGGATCATGAGGGAGGGATTAGGGATTAGGGATTAGGGATTAGGGATTAGAGTTTTCGGTTGAGGTTTCCGCGCGCTTTGCGCGCATGCTTTAGTAAACTCGCAAGTCGCGCTGTGTCAATGGGATAGTTTGGAATCCAGTTTGCCAATCCCCAATCCCCAATCCCCAATCCCCAATCCCTAATCCCTGGCCCCTACTATAATGATAACCCAAAGTAAAAGTAATTCAGCAAAAACGGCCCGATAATAATCAACACCGTGGCGACCATGACCAGGACGCCGGGGAGCAACATGTTCACGCCCGCCTCGCCGGCCATAAGTTCCGCCCGTTGGGTCCGCTTGATCCGCAACACGTCGGCCTGGGTGCGGAAGATGTTCGCCAGCGGCGTGCCGAGCGTTTCGCCCTGGACGATCGAGCCGATGATGCTGGTGATTTCGTCGTCGGCCAGGCGGTCGCGCATGGCCAGCAGCGATTCGGTCCGGGTCTTGCCGAGGTTCATGTCGGTCAGCACGCGGCCGAACTCCTCGGCGAGCGGATGTCCCTGGAACTCGCCGACCGCCTGTTTCATCGCGCCGAGGAACGTCGAGCCGGCCTCCATCAAGAGCGTGAGCAGGTCCAGAAGGAAGGGCATTCGACGTTTAATCAGATTGAGCCGTGCTTTCGCCCGGGCCGCCAGACGCCGCCGCAACAGCCACGCCGTGAGCGCGACCAGCAGCACGGCAATCGCAAGGCCGACGCCGCCGAACCAGCCGAAAAAGAAATATACGAAAATCGGCGCGCAAAACAACGCGATCAGCTCGATCTTGCCCAGGTATTCCTCGGGCAGCCAGAACCGTGGCAGGCCGGCCGCCTGTATCTCGCGGTTGATCGCCGGCAGACCCTCGCGGAACACCTTGCGGTTGCCTCGCGCCAGCAGTTGAACGGCCGGTTGCAGCAGGCGGAAGAACCAGTCGGCCCGCCGCAGTTCGTTGATCCGGCTGACGTCGTACCGCCACTCGATCCCCTGTTGCAGGTCTTCGCTCCGCAAGACGGCGAAGATCCACCAGGCGAGCATCGCGACGGCCAATCCGACGACGGCGCTGCCGGCGGCTTGCAGCGCGAAACCGGGCGGAAGCGCGGCGATGATGGAAATGGTCGTCATGTTATACCGCTTAAATATCGGGGTTCAACAGCGCCCTTGCCCACAAATATGCCAACACGTTCAACACCGCCGCGGCGGCCAGCAACATTTGCCCGATCATCGTGGTGAACAACAGCGTCGTGTTTTTCGGATCGACGAAGTAATAAGCCGCGAGGATAAACGCCGGGGCCATCGCCATGTAGACGGCCGACTTGCGGGCCTGGGCGGTCTCGGCCAGGACCTTCCGCTCGAGCCGTTGCAATTCCAGCACGGATTGGGCGATGCGTTCGATGGTTTCGTTCAGCCGCCCGCCGCTTTCGTGGCTGGCCAACAGCGCCGCGGCGAACAGCGCGAAGTTTTCGCTCCGCAACCGCTCCTTGGCCTCGGTCAAGGTGCGCTCCAACGGCTTGCCGAGGTTGTATTCGGCCACGATCTGATGAAACTCGGCGTTGATCGGCTTGGGGCATTGGGCGGCGAGGATTTCCAGCGATTGGGCCAGCGACAGTCCCGCCCGGACCGCGTTGGCCATCGTCACCATCGCGTCGGCCAACTGGTCTTCGATCTTCTGCCGATGTCGCTCCGCCATGCGCCGCAAGAGATACCAGGGCGCGGCCGCGAGGAACACGGCCGCCAAGACGGCGAATATCTTGCTGTCCAACCCCAGCCAGCAGCCGAAGAAGACGCACGCCATGACGATCAGCCAGGAGACGAGGTATTTCCGCACGTTGCGGGTAGGCGCCCGCAGCCGGCGGAGCTTGTCGGCAACGTCGCGCTCGGCGCCGTTCAGCGCCGCGGCGAGATAGTCGCTCGCCGCCCAGCCGGCCGCCGCAACGGCCATGCCGACGAATAAGCTACCCATCAACGCTTCAATGTTGGAGGTCATAGGCTCAAGAGAGAATGATGAATGATGAATGATGAATTATGAATACAGGAGGAAGCGCGTGAGAGTGTAGATTTCATCATTCATAATTCATAATTCATCATTCATAATTCATCATTCATAATTCATAATTCCCCCCTCTTCCGTATAAAAACTCCAGGTCCAACAATTCCTTGTCGATCAGCGAATCGACGAACGACGGCAGATAGCCGGTGGGGCGCAGCGACGCGCCGTCGCGGAAATTGAAGATGTCGTGCAAAATTATTTGGTGCTCGTCGGCGTCGTAGCGGAGGACTTCGGTGATCTGGGTGACGACCCTGGCCCCGCCCGGCAGGCGGCTGATGTGGACGATCAGGTCCAGCGCCGAGGCGAGTTGACGGTGGATCGAGGCCACGGGCAGGTCGGCCGCCATCAGCACCAGCACCTCGAGCCGCTCGATCACCTCGCGGGAACTGTTGGCGTGGACGGTGGTCATCGAGCCGTCGTGGCCGGTGTTCATCGCCTGGATCATGTCCAGCGCTTCGGGGCCGCGGCATTCGCCCACGATGATCCGGTCGGGGCGCATGCGGAGCGCGTTTTTCACCAGGTCGCGGACCGTGTACTGGCCGGTCCCCTCGACGTTAGGCGGCTTCGTCTCCAGGGTGACTACGTGTTCCTGGTGCAGCCGCAGTTCGGTCGTGTCTTCGATCGTGACGATCCGTTCCTTGAAGGGAATGAAGCCGCCGAGAACGTTCAGCGTCGTCGTCTTGCCGGTGCCGGTTCCGCCGCTGACGAGGATGTTCCGGCGATCGATTACGCAGGCGCGCAAAAACATGGCCGCCGGAGTGCTGATGCTCCCCATCTCGACCAGGTCGTCCATCGTCAACCGCTGGGCGGGGAACTTGCGGACGGTCAGCGTCGGCCCCTTGCAGGCCAGCGGCGGGATGATGGCGTTCACGCGCGAGCCGTCGGGGAGCCGGGCATCGACCAGCGGCTGGCTCTTGTCGATCCGACGGCCGACCTGGGCCACGATCCGCTCGATGATCGCCTCGGTCACTTTGTCGGAGATGAACCGACGGCCCGATTTCTCGATGATCCCGCCGCGCTCGACGTATATCTGATCGCTGGCGACGACCATGATCTCCGTAACGGTCGGCGCCCGGAGCAGGTCTTGCAGCGGCCCGAACCCGAAAATCGTGTCCTTCAAGTCCTTCTTCAACGTGCGGAGAATCAGATACTTCCGCAATTCGTGGTGCAGGTGCGGGCGGACCAGATGGAACTCCTCGTTGAACCGCGTCTCGACTCGCTGCACCTGCTCGGTCACGTCGCGGCACTTCTCCAGCTTGAGCCGCTCGCGGACGAACTGAAGCAGGGAATAAAGCTCGACCTCGCGTTCGGGAACCAGCGTGGCCGGCACGTCGAACTCGGTGCTGCTCAGCGCGGCCAGGTCGAAATACTCCTCCGTGCCGGTCTCCATAATCAACTGGTTTATCAGATGGTCGCGGAGCACCAGTCCGGTAATCTCTTCGAGCAGGGCCTCGTTCTCCGGCGCGAACACCTTCAAGTCGCGGCAGACGTCCTCGATGTTGTTTTCCAGCAGGAGGATGCTTTCATTGTCGCCGACCCGATTGGTCTCGAACTCGTAGAGATCGAGCCTTTCGAGCAGCTTGCGGTGGATGCGCAGCTCGAGATCGGCCATGATCGAGCGGAGGTGCGATTCGAGTTCGCCGAGGGTTATGGTCGCCGCTTTTTCGGCCTCGAAAGTGAGCGTGTAGGGCCAGATGCGGATTTTCGCGCCCGGAGTGAAGACGGCCGTTTGACCGCCGAGGACTTCCTCGTCGTCCACCACGCAACTGTTCAGGCCGACGTTTTCCAGGTGCAGCTTGCCGTCCGCCATGCGCACCACGGCATGACGCCGCGAGACCAACGGGCTTTGCAGGCAAACGGTGTTGGACGGATCGCGGCCGATGGTGACTTCCGTCGAGTCGACCTCCAGCACCGACCGGCGGCTCTCGTTCACCTTGTTGTACCAGACCTTCATGGCTGCACCACAATTGCAATTTGAAGTCCTTGTTCCCACGGTCCTCCGTGGGAACCAGGAGAATTAATCTTTCCTGTTATGCAAAGTGACGCCCACGTTGCGAAAGTTGGCGGCCTGCAAAAGGCTCCACAGTTTTTCGGCCATCCGGCGCTCACCGGCGACGTGGTCGCTCACCCGGATCGCCAGCACGCTCTCCTGCAACTGCGGCACCTTGGCTGCGCGCATCACCTCGGAGCTGCCCAGGCGGTTGCCCAAGGCGAGTATCTTGAACGGTCCGATGGTCTCGATCGGTCCCGAGGGAGAATCGTCGCCGTCATCCGCCGGCCCTCTCGGTCGGCCGGGAACCGCCGGCGTGGGCAACGACGGGCGACTGACCAGGAACGATACCATGTCGCCCGGCTTGACCAAAGACGGCACGAAGGCGCGGGTATCGACCGGAATCCACATCACGCTCTCGCCTTCTTCGAGATCGAGTTTTTGCGGCGGAGTCGTCAGGTCGTCGCGCAGCAGCAGACACTCGCCGGTCATGTTCCGGCACACTCTCTGGCCGATGACCGTCCCCTTGTCGCCGTACAACATGGCGAAGTCCTTGAGGTTTCCGACCAAACGGAGCGGAATCCGCACGGGCACGAGGTCGTCGTCGCGGAGCATCTCGCCGCGGTTTACGGTCACGTTCCCCTTGATTCCCACGAAGGCGACCATTTCCTCCCGGCTCGACCTGCCGGCGAGATACGCCCAATTGAACAGCGCGCCGGCAACGCCCAGTCCGATCGCCAGTATGAGACCTTGAATGCCTTTCATCATTTTTCCCTTTTGTGTAGCACAGCCGCCCTCGGCTGTGCTACAACTCTACCTTGATTCATGCGGAGTAATCATCAATAACCCACTCAATCCCCCCCGGCCGTCCGGGCCAAAGCGGACTTCAACCGCGCCGCCGATATCATCGGGCGCGTTGTATTTAGCATACCACGCATTGCCGGTCTGACGCCAAGGGACCGTCGGCCGCCAACCCTGGCGGGCGAACCAATCGTCGTGGAACCGCTTCCACCGGTCGGGCCGGTCGGGGCCGCCGAACGCGACGATCCCCCCGCCGCCGACCGCCTGCATCGAGAGCGTCCGGCGGCAGCCGGGCGGGATGGGCACTTCGACCAAGCCGGACTCTTCTCCCATCGGTGAATCGGAGGGCCGGAAGACGCACAAGGTCCACTGCTTAGCGCCCGTCGGCACCGCTATCGCCCACATTATCGCCCGATATCCGAGTTGGGCAAGGTCCGCCGAAGGGGACAGGTCCGATTTGTGCGAAGCACCCTTCGGGCCGCTCCGCGGCAAATCGGACCTGTCCCCTTCCCGCGCGACACCGACCGCCATCGGGAACGTCTCGCGAAACTCGTACAGCCGCCACTTGCCCGGTTCCCGATCGACGGGGGTTGAGTCGGACAAGTGCGCCATAAAGCCGCGACCGTCGGTCGCGCCGGAAGTTGGGGTGGCAGTTGAACTGGAAGTTGGGGTGGCAGTTGAACTGCCACCCCAACCCTGCTGCGCGACCGACGGTTGCGGCTTTATGTTGCGAAGCAGCTCGCGGCACTCCGCCCGGAGTTGCGCGACGGCCTCGGACCGGTCGCCTACGATCGACCGGCGGCGGAGCGACCATGCGGCGTCGCCGAAGCGGATCGAGTGGGGTTGGCGGGGATCGCCCAACGACTCGGCGGTCAAGAGCCGGGTGGTGGGAACGTCGTCGTTGCCCCACCAGATCAACACCTGCCGCCCGAATCCCACGCCGGCCACCAACACCATCGCGCTGAGCAGTCCCTTGGTGGTCCAGACGGAGATGCGCTTCGCCAGCGCCGCGAAGCCGGACGATGGTGACGTGTGTGGATCAGCCGCCATGGTTGTTTTCGAACGTTTGCAAGAACTGATTTAGCGTGTCGATCTTCTGCTGGAGTTGGCCGATCTCCGCCTGCATGGCCGCCCTTTGAGCGGCGGACGGGGGCGGATCGGCGCCGAGCAAGCTCTGATACGCCTGTATTGCCCGTTGGTAGAGGTTGATGAACGCTCGGCTCATACTCTCGGCCAGACTGGAAACACGGCGGTCTTTATTGCCCTGAATGCGGTCGATCAGACCCGGCGCATCATCCAAACCATAGACGCGCTCGTCGGCCAACGTGGTGTCCAAGCTGCAAAAGCCCCTTAGCCAAGGATGGAAGTCCGGCGACGCCGGATTCCAACTCGGCTCGACGAGTTGAATGATCTGACCGTAGGTAATGAAATCAGTCTCGCGGTCCAAGGGCCATATTGGCGGTTCGAGCGTGCGCGGGTCTACTGGACCGAAAATCATGCCTAGAATTTCATTCCGTACATTGCTGTAGGCTTGCGCCCAGGCCTCCTGATCCGGCGCCGGGGGCAAGATGTAGATGGTCGGGATTCGGAAAGCCGTGTTCGCTCCGAGTCCCATCCGCTGGAAGTCCCAGGTGTTGTCGAGCAGTTCCGTTTGGGCGTTAAGATGGTATTGGCCCATCTTGCCGAGCATCGGGAATTGACGAACCATATCCGCACTCCCCTGAAGCAGCCCAAGCGTCGGGTTCATTACGTCCGTGTTCGGGTCGATGGAACCGGGCGGGCCGAGCGGGGGTGAACTCACCCGGGGACCGTCCAATTCCAACACTGGAGGCAGGCCGGCGACGCCCATGCCGGCGGACGGCGGCCAGCCGGTCGGACGCGGAAAATTGGCGGTCGATCGAGGCGAGCGGTTGCCCCAGATGGAATGGCGGGCGGCGCACAGCGCACGGACCTTCCACGATGCAACCGTGCCGAAATTGACCATCAAGGCCATCAGGAACAGCAGGATCGGCAGCGCGAGAACCAATTCCAGGGTCGCCAGACCCCGGCGACGGCCACGGCGGATCGGGTTGGCGGTGGTGCGCATGAGCGGATTTCCTTTGTTGTCGATCGGCTTACGCATTGGGCCTGCTAATGGTAGCTGAT
>Ga0180014_1000354_pt1 | contig 13400 bp, 12 predicted proteins | sample KR13_S1_MetaG_FD_116507 | JGI IMG/M metagenome (GOLD analysis project Ga0180014, IMG submission 116507) | Groundwater microbial communities from the Olkiluoto Island deep subsurface site, Finland - KR13_S1_MetaG | ecosystem: Environmental > Aquatic > Deep subsurface > Groundwater | place... | reverse complement strand
TGAGGAAAGCATATTTCATGATATTGGTAAGCAGTTCGTTGATGATGATCCCCAGGGGAAACAGCTGTTTTGCATCAAGGTGAAAATCAGCGATCTGCCTGTCAAGCTTTACCTTTGCTTTGTCTGGAAACAATGCGACAATTGAATCGCTAAGGCTCTCGACGTAATTTTTCACTGAAAGATCTGCATAGTCTTTTGTGAGCAGCAGCTTTTCATAGAGTATGCGCATGCTGTCAACGCGGCTGTTCGCATCCTTCAGGATCGCCATCGCCTCGGGATTGGTGACCGATTGCATGCGCAGGGATATCAGGCCGCCGATGGAGGCGATGTTGTTCTTGATGCGGTGATGGACTTCCTTGAGCAGGATTTCCTTTTCCGCCAATTGTCGTTTTATTTCTTCTTCCGCCTGCTTGCGCTCGCTGATGTCGCGGGCTACTGCCTGGAAGCCCGTCACCTGGCCATCTTTAATGATCAACTGAGTATTTTGTCCAAGCCAGACCTCACGGCCATCCTTCGTGAGAAGGAGATATTCGAAATATGTATTTTGAATCCTCCTTACGAACTGACGACCGAAGAGCTTAATGGCTTGGTCACGCATGTCCAGGTGGATCACTATCGTATATTGCTTGCCAATAAGTTCCCTTTCTTCGTATCCTGAAATAAGGACCGCCGCCCGATTTACGAAAGTGAAAATTCCCGTTTTGTCCGTCTTGTAGACCAGATCACTTGCATTTTCCACCAATGCCCGATAGCGCTCCTCGCTCTCGCGCAGCGCGTCCTCTGCTCGCTCGCGCTCGATGTAAACGCTTAACTGGCTGGCGATCATTTCCATTATGTTGACGCTGCTCGGGTCATAGGCGTCCGCCTTGTCATAACTCTGCACCACGATCGCTCCCAGCACTTTTTCGTTGATCAACAGCGGCACGCCCAGCCAGGTTTCAGCTCTCGAGCCGATCAATTGGATGGTTCCTGCCTCGGACATCTGCCGGATCTGCTCTTTGCTCAACAGCATGGAATGCTTCTGCCGGATCACCAGCCCGGTCAGCGATTTTTTGGCCGGCCATTGCGGTATGGCGTCTTTTTCGTCTTTTTCGAAAGGAGCAGAAAACATACCGCTTGCCTCATCGTATAGGGCGAGCAGGAAATTGGTCGTATCGATCAGCGAACTCAATTCGTTTCTGACCGTTTCCAGAAGACCGGATAGGGTTTCGGCCTTAATCATGGCGTTGGCGATCTCATACTGGATATGCTGTATCGTTTCCGCCCGCTTGCGGTCGCTGATGTCGCGGTAGATGCCATAGGTTGCAACCTGTTGGCCATCGATGATAATCGGAGAGCCGATCAGCGACACATTGATGGGCTTGCCGTTCTTGCGTTGACGCACGGTCTCCAAGCTGAATTTTTCCCCCTTTCCCACCGTCTGCGTTACGGAGAACGCCTCACTCTTTTTTTCGGCGGAAGCGATCAGGTCATCGATGTTTTTTCCCAGCACCTCTTTTTCCTTGTACCCGAAAAGCCGGCAGAATTCGCTGTTGATGCGCAGGATACATCCGTCGTTTTTACCGAAGACAATGGCCTCCGGCGCGCTTTCCACCAGTTGGTCAAGGAAGGCTTTTTCCCGTAAAAACGCCTCCTCCGCTTCCTTGCGCTCGCTGATGTCAAGAATCATGCCGAAATACTGAATCCCCTGCCGGGTGCGTTTTTTAATGGCCCGGTCATAAAACCATTTGTAATTCCCGTCTTTGCACAACCAGCGGTACTCGAGAACAATCTCATCGCTCGCTGCCGGATCCCTGTAAGCAGCCAATACCCTTTCGCGATCGTCCGCATGAATGCGATTTCTCCAGAAATCCTTCTCCGCCATGTATTGATCAACGGTGAAACCGGTCACTTTTTCAATATCGCCGCTTGCCCAGGATGCATCAATTTCCGGATCAAGCGGAGAAGTAAAGATCGCAATCGGCAGCGTTGCCAGAATCAGTTGCTGCTGCTCTTCTCTCTCCCGCAGCGCTTCGAGCGCAGCCTCCCTTTGGGATTCCGCCTGCTTGCGCTCGCTGATGTCCACAAAACTCTCTATTAAATACTTCCTGTTTTGCACACGCACGGGAACAACCGTCTTGATGATATTCCTTTCTTTTTCTCCAGCCGCTGACAGCAGGATCTTTTCTGAGGAATCAACCTCCTTGCCGAGGTCAAGAACCGGGCATTTCTTTTCTTCTGCCGGGCAGACAAAACGATGGCAAACGGAACCGATAACCTGCTCCTTCGGCAGGCCGATTAACTTCAGTGTTGTATCATTTACCTCAACAATCGTGCGAGTGGCAGCATCGATCACCATGACACCGGACAATACCGTGCTCAGAATCAATTTATTCCATTGTTCGCTCTCCCGCAGCTCCTTGAGATCAGCCGCCCTTTGGGTCTCCACCTGCTTGCGTTCGGTGATGTTACGGATCGTTCCCTGGAATCCTATCAATTTGCCATCTCCGTCGTACCGGGGCACCTCTGTTATAAGGGCATGGATTACCGCGCCGTCTTTTCTGCGCAAATCAACGGGGAATTCCTTGTTATATTTGTTTTTCATGGTAGTCTCGATGCACTTCACCCGATCTTGCGGGTGGACATAGAGATCCGGAATATTGACATCCTTCAGTTCCTCACGGCTTGAATAGCCGAATAATTCCACTGCCGATTCATTCATAAAAAGCCATCTTCCGGCTGCCGAAGTGATATAGGCGCAATCCCTCGACGTATTGAAAAATGCCCGGTATCTCGCCTCGCTCTCGCCCAGCGCTTCGAGCGCAGCCTCCATTTGGGACTCTTTCTCCCTCTCATTAATTTTTGCTTCGAAAAGCTTGAAGGCCATCTTGATCGATGCGTCGAGAACGGTAATGCTCGAGTCTTTCACCACGTAGCCGTAGGAAGTGATCTTTTCGGTCTTTTCCACGACTTCGGGTTCCATGTGGCTCGACAAAAAGACCACGGGAATATCGCGTTGGCGCAGAATGATGGTCGCGGCCTCGGTGCCGTCCAGGCCGGCTCCCAGGTTGATGTCCATGAGGATCAGGTCGATGGCGGGCGTGGTTTCAACCGCTGTTACGGCTTCTTCACCGGATAGCGCGGTGATCACGTTATAGCCGTATTTCTCCAGGGCCGTTTTTTCGCTCATGGCGATGATCGCTTCATCGTCCACGAGCAGGATGGTTTTTTGCTTTTCAGCGCTCATGATTCACTCCTCTCGGGTTCTCCGGGGCAGAAGCTGGCTATATTTTAACTATATCTTAAAGCGGTCCCGTTTTCAAGCAAAAACAGTGATAGTGATGGTGTTAGGGAAGAAAAGAGGAGAAAAAATAGAGACCGTATTTTTGTCTTTTACCATCATTAACACTGCCACTGACACTGATCTTGCCTTATAAGCCTTAAGCTTGTGGAAAGAGGCCAGGGGAGCGCCGGTTGAAAAAAATGCAAAATTAACTATAATCATTATTAGAGAGACCCAAAAGGAGGATTTTATGCCTAAAAAGAAATCTACTGCAGTGGATGGAAAAAAGATCATAAAAAAAGGCGCCGCCAGAATGAAGGATGCGGATTTTAAAAAAGTCCTCGAAAAATCAGCGGACATCAAAAAAAAATTCGAACACGCCGGTCCGCTGGGCAGGTTTCTTGAAGACCTGCAATTGCTCATGTCCATTGTCAGGGATTACATCAGGGGAGATTATAAACAAATCCCCCGCTGGTCCATCGCGGCCATAGTATTCGCCTTGCTGTATGTGCTGAATCCATTCGATATGATACCTGATTTCATTACCTTTGTCGGCTATCTTGATGATGCGGCCGCGGTCGCCGCCTGCTTGTATTTTGTCGAGCAGGATCTGAAGGAATACAAGGAATGGAAGCTGAACAATTAAAGGGCATAACCACATAGGGGACAGGGGGCAGAAGACAGGGTTTAGGGTTGAGGGGCTAGGGGAAGAATAAAACGAAATCGGTGTACGGTTTACGGTGTACAGTTGCCGATCAGGACCACATGCTCCAGCGCACCTTTTTTCTGGAATCCCTTCAGGAGGGCGAGGAATTCTCGTTCAAGTCCCAGCATGATCGTAGGCCTTCCGGGCGATCCGGGCCTGTTTTTCCAGGGCCAGCTTTTCCCTTTTCAGCTTTGCCAGCTGCAGCTTTGCCTTCTCGCTCTTCTCGTTCTCCCGCTTGAATTCCCAAGCTGCGGCCTTATGATCGAAACCGCTCCCCCCCAGGAATTTCGAAACTGACTTGCCCCCTTTGCGGAATTTTTTATAGTAATAGACCCTCCCCTTTATCTTCCGGCGGTAGATGGAAGACGACGGGTTGGCCAGCAGGAAATCGCGGATTGCCGCGATCCTCTCCTGCAGGCTGCGCAGCTCGGCTTCCAGGTAAACGAGATTCGCTTCCAGCCCCATATACACCACCTTTTATTATGAAATGATATTATATGTGGTGTACGAATGTCAAGGCGGTTACACCACTATTATGAGTTTTTATAATAACCTGTGGTGTACGTTGATCTCTTGCCGACTAAATCAAAATGTGATCTTGACCAAACCGTCGAGGAGTTCGAAATCTTTGACCTGGATCCCCTTGATCTTGCTCTGCAGGGCGCGGTTCAGGTCGATAGTCAGCGTTTTGTTTTCGCGGCGGATGAAGGGGCGATCTTTAAGTAATTCGTCGATCTTTTCATCGACAAGGCCGGCCTTGTCGGCGAGTTTGAAGGCCCAGCTCTTCGACGTGATTGCCAGTTTGAGTATCCCATTGGAAAAGGACTCCTGGCGCACCATGATGTCGATGCCCCCGGCCAAGGCCACCTGCAGGCCTTCGCGGTTCGCCTTGATGTTTTTCATGCCTTCCGGAAGCATGCCGTTGGCCCATAGAATATTCAGGGCCTCGTCGATGGTGAAATTCAAGGTTGCCATGGTTGCCTCGTTGCTTGGCATTGTAAATGCAAGGGCGGAAGAAAGCAAATTCCAATGACCCAAGCTGAGAAAAGTGTTAGTGATAGTGTTAGTGTTAGCAGGAAAAGGCAATGTATTCATGTAGGGGAGGGTTTGAAACCCTCCCGTACTTAAATAAATTCCAAATCCCAAGCACCAAATCACAAATAAATTCCAAGTTCCAAATTCCAATGTTCTAAACCGGGAAGTAAATGAGTAGAAGGGTGAAATAGTAGATGGGTAGACGCGTGTACGAGTAGACGGGAAATGGCAATAATTCGAACGATTTTCTTCCCCTTCCACTCGTTTACCCTTTCACCCATTTACAATTTCTGTCTCTATCCCAAGCCTCGTCTTTTTCTTACCGTCCACCGTGTACCGTACGCCTATATCGTCTTGCCCATAACCCTTTACCCATGACCTTTAACCTATTGCCCATAACCCATAGCCCCTCGCCTCTAGCCCCTTGCCTCTTCCTACTGGCTACTTTTTATTACCGTTTGCCTTATGCCGTATGCCGAATTCTTTTCTATCTACCTATTAACTCTTCAGCCTATTCTCTTCTCAAACTCTTGCAATCCAAGCTGTCGTCATTTAATATTAGTGGGCATTGTGATAGGGAGGAGAAAAAATGAGCGAAATCATCGACAAATCCAAGGATAGAAAAGCGAAGCTCAAGGAACTCATTTTAAAGATCCATGCCGGCGCCAGCGAGGAGAAGGTGCGCCGGGAGCTCCTGAATAGTCTGGCGCAGATCCCCTACGGCGGGGAAAAACCGTGAAAGACAAGTTGATCATAACCCCGAAAACCAGGGTGCTGCAGCTTCTGGAGGCCTATCCCCAACTGGAGGATGTCCTGATCGGGATCGTTCCCGCTTTCAAAAAGTTGCAGAACCCGATGCTGCGCCGGACCGTGGCCAGGGTGGCCACCCTGCAGCAGGCGGCTGCCATCGGCAGCGTCAAGGTGGATGAGCTGATCAACCGCCTGCGTCGGGAGGTCGGGCAGGACCTGTATACCGGAAGCGCCGGCAATGCCTACAATACCGCGAAGCCCGGTTGGTTCGACGCGAAATTGGTCGCCGGGGAATTTGACGCCCGGATCAAGCTGGCCGCGGGGGAACAGCCGGTCAACCAGGTCATGGCCGATCTGACTGCCATGGCCGCCGGCACGGTCTACAAGTTGAGCGCCCCCTTCCTGCCCGCCCCCCTGATCGACAAGGCGGCCAGCCTGGGCATTCGTCACTGGCTGGTTAGGGAGGGTGAGGGATCCTTTGTTGTTTATTTCTACAAGGAGGAATAAACTCCATGAATCGCAAGTCATGACCGAGTAGCCTTTTAAAAATGAAAAACGTCATGAATAAAACCAAGCTGGCGCTGGGTATAACCGCCGCCGTTGGTATGGTGACGGCCGCGCACTACTTCTGGCATTTCATCCGCTCCAACCACCCGCGGCTTGTGTTCCCGGTCTTTTGCCTTTCGGTAACATTGCTGGCGCTGGCTGGGTATTTTTTTCTGGGTCGCGCCTGCCGTCGGTCCTATGAACGCCATCGACGTCTGAGCGATCTTACCCTTTTCCTTGCCTGTTCAGCTTGGGGGTTGTTCTTTGCCCTGCCTTCGCTGTATGGCCCTTACAATTGGGCCTGGTCCCTGACCAACGAGGTCCGTGTCCCCGGGGCTGTCATACTGCTAAGCGGCCTGCTGGTCGCTGCGGGAATGACGGGCCTGATCGTCGCCTTCGTCTACCTGGGCGTTCTGCGCTCAATCGGGCAGGATCGGGAACTCCTGCGCACGACAGGACCCTACGGCTTGACGCGAAACCCGCAATTCACGGCCGGCGCGCTGGTCGTCCTGGGCATGGCCATTCTGCGCCCGTCTTGGTACGCCGCCGGCTGGGCTGCGCTGTTCGTCTTTCTTGCCCGCGTGATGGTCGGCGCGGAGGAAGAGCATTTAAAGAGAATATTTGGAAAAGAATATGAGCGATATAGTGCCCGGACACCAAGATTTGTAGGCCTGGTGCGTGACGGGTAACAAGGGAGAAGAGTTCGAGGTTGAAGAAAAGCGAGGCAATCTGTTCTCTGACTTCTGTTTTCTTGCCCATGCCCCATAACCTATCGCCTATAGCCCATCGCCTCTTAACTCGTGATTTGTGATGCGTAATGCGTGATGAGAGAAGAAAAGACGACAGAAGACAGAAAACAGAAAACAGATGACAGAAAGCGATAATCTTTTTCTTTTCTTTATTCTGTCCTCTGTTCTCTGACTTCTGTTTTCTTCCCCATAGCCTATAGCCCCTCGCCCATAACCTCTTGCCTACAGCTCGAACCCGCCGCCGATCATGGCGGTGAGCCAGCGCTGCAGCGGCTCCATGGGCTTGAACTTTTTCCAGCAGTAGTCGACCAGGGCCGGAGAGTGCAGTTCGATGGGTATGGGCGTCTCACAGCCGCGTAGAGACCGGCGTGGCGGAGCAATCCGGCGCTTTCCGGGGCGACGTCGAAGCCGGCGGGCACGCGCTTGTAATGTTCACCGCCCAGCGTGTAGCCCCGCCGTGCTGTTATCTTTTTGACGATGTCGACCAGTTCGGCCCCGTAATCGGGGTCGGCAACGGCACGGCGGTAGCGCTCGAGCAGCGGCCGGGGGAAGATGTACAGCCCGGCGCCCAGCATCAGCGTCGGCGGCTCGAGGTGAAAATAGTAGCCTGAACATTCGAGCCGCGATCCCCTGCCTTCCCAGAAATAGATCCCCAGGTTGGTCTTGTAAGGGGACTTGTCGGGGCTAAAGCGGGTGTCGCGGAACAGGCGGAACAGCGAACCATCGGTGCGGGGCTCGGCCTTGATCCCCGGCGAAAGGCGCCGCAGCCGTTCACCCATGGCCCGCACAAAAGCCTTGGCCGGTTCCAGGACCGCGGTCTCGTATTCCGTCCGCCGGGCCTTGAACCATTCGCGGTTGTTGTTGGCGGCCAGGTCGCGCAAAAAAGACACGGTTTTTTCGGGAAAACCTGAAAAAGTCTCAACGGTGGCCATGGGTTCCTCCTTGGGGCCAAGTATACCATAAGCAACAAACTCGGTGCACGGTGTACGGTTGACGGGGAACGGTGTACGGTTGACGGTAGACGGTACACGGCAAGAGAAGGAAGAAGTTCGATGTTGAAGAAAAATGAGGTAATAGGTGATAGGTGATAGGTAAAAAAAGAAATGCTCGATTTCTTCCTACCCATAACCCATGACCTATTACCTATGACCCATGACCCGAATAAAATCCCAAGCACCAAATCACAAATAATTTCAAAGCACCAATGACCCAAACGAAGAATAAGAATCTAAACGAACGTGTAAGGGTTTGATTAATCAAACCCTACGTCCTATGAGAACGCAGATCTGCGTTCCCTACGGAAGAGAATCTCTTATGCCTTCGTTTTGGAATTTGTGATTTGGAATTTACTTGTCTTACTTTTTACTTTGTCTTTTTCTTCACCTTAAACCGTAAACCGTATGCCTTGCACCGATTTCGTTTTCGTCCCGCGGTTGCCTTTGCCCCCGGCCTGTGCTATAAACTGAACATGGACCGCGACCCGAAAACCATGCTCGTTCTCAATCCCCATGCCGGCAAGGGCAAAGGACTGAAAGCTTTCGCCGCCATGCGCGAACTCCTGGGCCGGAAGATCAAAACCATGGAGGTCAAGGTCTCGGATTACGCCGGCCATGCCTTCCAGCTCGGGCGGGAAGCCGCCAAAAACGGTTATGAAAGGATTTTAAGCGTGGGCGGCGACGGAACGCTGTTCGAGATCGTCAACGGCCTGTACGCTGAGGGTCGGCCTAGCCAGGCGATCGAGTTGGGCATGATCCCGGTCGGGACCGGCAATTCCTTCCTGCGTGATTTTTCCGCCATCTCCTGGCGCCAGGCGGTGGAAAAGATCTTGAGCGGCCGGCGCCGCCAGGTCGACCTGGTGGAATTCACTTATCAACGCGATCAAAAGGAAATCAAGCAGTATTACCTCAATATTTTGGGCGTCGGCCTGATCGCCGACATCCTCAAGCTGACCAACGAGAAACTGAAGGGTTTCGGTTCCCTGGGTTACAGCCTGGCCGTACTAATGCGACTGGCCAAAGGCATGAACAACCGCATGCGGCTGACCGTCGACGGCGAAAAACTGGAGATCGTCGACAGTGCCCTGGTCATCTCCAATTCCAAGTTCACTGGTGGCGGCATGAAGATCGCCCCCATGGCCGACACCCAGGACGGCTGGGTGGACCTGGTTATTTTCCAGGGGGTCAACCGCCGCGACATCCTGAACATCTTTTCCCGGGTCTTCAAGGGCACCCACGTCAGCCACCCCAAGGTTAAGACCTTTCGCGCCGCCGAGATCACCATCGACAGCTTCCCCCAGGAACTGCTCATGGCCGACGGCGAGCTGCTGGGCCTGACGCCGCTGCGCCTGAAAGTTCTCCCCGGTGAACTGGCCATCCTGGCATGAAGAAAGCTGCCGCAGCCGCCCTTTCCCTGTTGATCTGGTGCGTTGGCTGGATCTGGTTTTCTCTCGGGGGGCTGTGCCTCCTGCTGATTAGTGTGTTCCGCACCGGCGGTTTTTTCGAAACCTGGCTGAAGGGACTATGCCGCTCGCTGGTCTGGATCTGCGGCATCCGCGTCCGTGTCTCGGGCCGGGAAAATTTCCAAGCCGGCCGCCAATATCTTTTAATGATGAACCATGTCAATATTCTTGACGCCTTTGTCTTCTACCGCAGCTTCCCGGGCAAAGCCCGCGGCATCGAGGAGGAAAGCCACTTCGACTGGCCGGTTTACGGCTGGGTGATCCGGCGCATGGGCCAGATCCCGGTCAACCGCAAGAGCGGCATCAAGGCCATGGAATCGCTGCGGCGCGCCGCCGAACTGATCCGCCAGAAAAAGGATTATTCCTTTATGGTCCTGCCCGAGGGCACGCGCAGCCGCGACGGCAAACTGGGGCCGTTCAAGAAAGGCGGGTTCCTGCTGGCCCTGGAAACCGGGCTGGAGATCCTGCCCCTGGTGCAAAAAGGCGCCTATCTCATCAACCGCCGCCACAGCCTGCTCATCCGCCCCGGCCGAATAAAATTCGTCATAGAAAAGCCGATCTCGACACAGGGCTTTTCCCGTGAGAATATCGCCGAGTTGATGGAAAAGGTCCGTGCTGTGTTTCTGAAATATGTCGAATAAAGGTTAGAGGTCATGGGTAATGGGTTATAGGTAGGAAGAAATCAAGCATTTCTTTTTTTACCTATCACCGATCACCGATCACCTATCACCCATCACCTATTTTGTTATCTGAGGCCTTTTCTTCCAAATCACGGATGAAATCAATTTTAGCAAGGTGATCAAAGTTCAAGCATCTAACTGTTTATAAGGAGTGAAAATGGATGTAGGCACTTTGATCAAATGCCATAATGAAGAATTGGAAGAAGAGGTCAATAAAAACCCGGATTTAAAATATCAGGTTTTTGCCCGGGCCCAAGCGCAAAAAAGGAACCGGCAGCCTTACACGATGAAAATCAGAAAATATGCCCTTGTTTACAGCTTTTTGTTCCTTTTCGCCCTTTTTATTCATTTCTGGATCATTGGCTCGATAAAGAAAAAAAATGTACCTGTTGCGCCGGAATATATTGTTGAGACAGATTCTTTTCAAGCTAATTTTTCCGGCAGTATAAATCAGGCATATCTGGAGGTTATCAATTGGGAAAATTAATATTCAGATTTATCTTTGTTTTGTCGATTCTTCTGAATCTTTCAATGGCGGTTCACTTTTTTAAATCCAATTCCAGTTCAAAAAGTACTGAATTCGCCTTGAATCTGACAAAGCAGCAAAAGGAGAAAATGACAAAGATCCGCCTGGTCAGCCACAAAAAAAATGAACAGATCAAAATACTGATAAAACGCTGTCAGGAGAAAATGATAGCGGATCTTAAAGCTGAAGAGGTTAACAAAGAAAAAGTATTTGCGCATATAAGAGACATTAATACTCTCCAGGAAAAGATCCAGCAGAATACCATTGAAGAAATATTGCAAGTGAAGAAATTTTTGAATCATTATCAATGTGAATGTTTGCTTGATGGTTTAAATGCAAAATTTTCCGCTGCTACAAAAATATGTAGCAAAGAGTGCTGCCATCCTGAGAAAAAAACCGCCAAGGAGAAAACAGATGGGTAAAGCAACAATAGTTAAAATGGCGCTGGTCATTTTTTTACTGCTAAACGCCCATGCAGCCTCCAATGGCTATTTATTCAGCCAGACGGACACAATATGCGAAACGTCCTCCTTGGATGACCTGCTTACGGTTGCGGCTTTGAATAATCCGGGATTACAGGCGGCATTTTATCGCTGGCAAGCGGTTTTGGAGGGCACTAACCAGGCGCGCGCTTTGCCGGATCCCCTGTTCACTTTTGCTTATTTTATACAGGAGGTTGAGACCCGGGTTGGTCCTCAGCAAAGTAAAATAGGCATAATGCAAATGTTCCCATGGTTTGATAAATTAAAATTAAAGGGCAAAGCCGCCTTGGCAGCCGCAAAGTCAGCCAGACAAATATATGAACAAACCCGATTCAATCTTTTCTACAATGTTAAAAATTATTTTTATGAATATTATTATATTTTTAAAAATATAAAGATATTAGAGGAAAACATCAGTTTATTGGAAACCTTGAGTGCCGCCATTAAGGCAAAATATCGCTCGGGGGTTGCCGCTTATGCCGATTTAATCAAAATCCAACTGGAAAAAAATTTTCTTGCCGATCAGTTAAGGAGCGCCCGGGAGCGACTCATCCCCATGCAGTCCAAATTGAATTCTATTCTCAACCGGGATGCAAAAGCCCGGCTGCCGCTTCCAAACCAGATCCCTTTTTCCCAGAAAACAATAAACGAAGCTCAATTATTGGCTTGGTTGAGAGAGAATTCGCCTGAGTTGAAATCTCTGGAATATTTGGCCAGCAAAGCGGAAATCGATATAAAACTGGCCAAAAGAAATTATTTCCCTGATTTCTCCCTGGGAGTGGACTACATAATAACCGGAGAGGCAACAATGGCCGGAGTGGCGGACAGCGGCAAAGACCCGATCGCGGCCATGATCCAAATTAGTCTTCCTGTCTGGTTCTCTAAGAATAAGGCCGGCGTCAGCATGGCCAGGGCCAATCTCAAAGCAGCCGAAAATCAAAAAAGGGAAAGGGAGAACAATCTTTTGGCCGAATTGGAAATGGTTTTTTTCAATTATAATGATGCCGCGCAAAAAACAATTCTTTATCGCGACACCCTGCTGGTTCAGGCCAGGCAGGTAGTAAAGGTTGTTGAAGCGGCCTATAAATCCGGCAAAGCAGATATATTGAATTTTATTGATTCGCAAAGAATGTTGCTCGACCTTGAATTGAAATATGAGCGATCACTGGCTTCCCAGGCCCAGAAACTGGCAGAATTGGAGATGCTGGTTGGCAGAGATCTACGGTAAGGAGAATAAAAATGGAAAAAATGAAACAAATTATATTAAGTTTTTGGAATTCAAATCTCAGATGGCCCATGATCGTAGCCCTATTTGCAGCCTTTTCACTGGGCTTGCTCATCAACGGCGGCACTGAACCGGGCCGACCCGCTCACCAGCATGCTGATTCGGAAGAGCAGGCGACAAATAAGGTCCAGATCTGGACCTGCTCAATGCATCCCCAGATTAAGCAGCCCAATCCCGGAAAATGCCCGATCTGCGGAATGGACCTGATACCTGTTTCAGACAGCGGGGACTCTCAGGTTGGGAAACAGGAATTGAAACTCTCGGAAAATGCCATGAAACTGGCCGGCATCCAGACCGCCATAGTTCAGCGCCGCTATGCGACAACCGAAGTACGTCTGGCCGGAAAGGTTGCTTTTGATGAGACCCGCTTAAAATACATTGCCGCCTGGGTGCCCGGGAGGATCGACCATTTGTACGTTGATTTTACCGGAGCGGAAGTAAAAAAAGGGGAACACCTGGTCGACTTGTACAGCCCGGAGTTAAACACTGCTCAACAGGAATTGATCGAGGCCAAAAAAACACCTTTAAAAAACCTGGATGCCGTACGTGAAAAACTGAGATTATGGGGACTTACTCATGGCCAGATCAAGGAAATGGAAGAAAGTGAAAAGACAAAAGACCATTTGACCATATTTTCTCCTATAAGCGGGATTGTGGTCCAAAAGAATGCCACTGAGGGAATGTATGTTCAGACCGGATCCAGAATCTATACCATAGCAGACCTTTCTTTTGTCTGGATCGAACTTGACGCCTACGAATCAGATCTGTCATGGATCCGTTACGGTCAGGCAGTGGAGTTTGAGGCGGAAGCTTATCCGGGAGAAAGATTTGCAGGCAAAATCGCCTTTATCGATCCGGTTCTGGACCCGGCCACCCGAACTGTTAAGGTAAGAGTGAATGTGGCCAATTCCAGGGGTAGAT
>Ga0180014_1000353_pt1 | contig 13445 bp, 7 predicted proteins | sample KR13_S1_MetaG_FD_116507 | JGI IMG/M metagenome (GOLD analysis project Ga0180014, IMG submission 116507) | Groundwater microbial communities from the Olkiluoto Island deep subsurface site, Finland - KR13_S1_MetaG | ecosystem: Environmental > Aquatic > Deep subsurface > Groundwater | place... | reverse complement strand
CGTGTCTATATCCCCAACCAGATGGTTTTCGAAAACCCCATCATCAACTACACCTCGACCCCTTCCTTGCGGCTGGACGTAAGGGTCGGGGTCCGCTACGACGAGGACCTGGAGAAGGCCAGGCGGATACTCAAGAGGATAATGGAGGGCACCACCGGTGTACTGGAACAGCCGGAGCCCGCCGTACTCGTCGAGACCGAGTCGGAGTGCGTGGTCCTGGTGATGCGTTTCTGGATGGGCTCAGACCGCAACCGCCGCCTGAAGGTGAAATCCGACGTACGGGAGTTGGCCATCAAGGCGTTCAACATGGAGGGCATCACCATCCCCTACCCCATCAGGACAGTGGAGTTCTACCAACCCCCGGAGGGCGGCGAGCACCCGGACGCCGGTAGAACCATTGCCATGAAGCGCGTTAGGCCGAAGAACCAGGATTGAGCCGAATGCCGCCTGGAAGGCGGCGCTACGAGGCGCGGGCCGGGGATGCGCGCCAGGGGTCAAGGCGCTCTACTGCTCGAACTCGTCCAGAAAGACCTCGCGCGCTCCGAGGCCGAGCGCAGTATGGCGAGGTTAAACTAAAGCACCCAGGGGGCCGGTTTCTCCCCGCCTGCTCTTTTTCCTATAATAACAGAGGGAGGAAGGGGTCATTCTGGACGAGATAATGCTGGATGATATCAAGTTGATCGAGCTGCCCACGGTCCACCGGGCGTACCGCTGGGAGCGGGAGGGCGGAGCCGCGCGGTGCGGGGTGTGCCACCAGGGCTGCCTGATAGGCGAAGGGGAGTGGGGCTTCTGCCGGGTAAAGGTAAACCTGGGCGGCATGCTTCACACCGTCGTCTACGGCGACATCGTATCGTGCGAGAGCAGGCCGGTGGAGATGAAGCCGTTCTTCCACTTCCACCCCGGCAGGAGCATGATGACGCTGTGCGGTCCGTCCTGCAACATGCGCTGCCCCTGGTGCCAGAACTACCGGCTCTCCCGGGCCGAGCCGCGGCCGCTCAAGGCGAAGCAGGTGGAGATGATAGATATTGTGCGGGCGGCGGAGGAGGCCGGGGATATCGGCCTCTGCGTCAGCTTCACCGAGCCGACCCTGATGCTCGAGTACTGCATGGGCCTGTTCAGGGAAGCCGGCGCCAGGAAACTGGCCTGCACCTTCGTTTCCAACGGGTACTTCACGTCCGACGCTCTGCATATGCTGGCGCGCGCCGGGATGAACGCCCTCAACGTGGACATCAAGGGCTCGGCCGACGTCTACCGCGACTACTGCCAGGCACCCGAGGGAGATATTCCCGCCTGGAATACGGTGAAGAACTCCCTGGAGATGGGGCTGCACGTAGAGGTGGTCCACCTTGCGGTCACCGGGCTGAACGATAACCAGGAGTCTTTCAAGGAGATATGCCGCAAGCACATGGAGTACGCCGGGGCCGACGTGCCGCTCCATATCACCGCCTACCGGCCCGCCTACGAGTACGACGAGCCGGCGACATCCCTCGAGTTCCTGGAATGGGCCTACGGGGCTGCAAAGGAGGCGGGCATTCTTTTCCCCTACCTTGGCAACGTGCCCGGCCACCGCTTCGAGAACACCTACTGCCCGGGGTGCGGCGAGTTGTTGCTCGAGCGCTCGGAGTTTTCGCTGGAGCGCGACCTTACCGATGACTGGCGCTGTCCGTCCTGCGGGTATGCCCTGCCGGTAGTCTGCTGAGAAGCGGCCGTCACCGCCGCCGGCTTCCACCCACGTTCTCAACCGTGCGGGGGCTGTTATAATTATACCTGTTGAAGCCGTGCGCAAACGGAGGTCTCATGGAGTACGACGTGGTAGTGGTCGGAGGTGGCCCGGCGGGGTCGTCCACCGCGTTCCACCTGGCGAAAAGGGACGTGAGGGTCCTTGTGCTGGACAAGGCCTCATTCCCCCGGAACAAGATCTGCGGGGACGGCGTTGCCCCCCGCGCCGTGCGCAACCTCTACAAGATGGGCCTTCAGGAACGACTGGACGGCCGCTTCAACAAGTTCCACGGGTTCCGTTTCGCCGGGGCGGGAAAGTCGGTGGTGGAGAACGCCATCCCCCCCACCCCGCGCTTCCCCGACCACGGGTACATCATCAAGCGCATCGACCTCGACAGCATCCTGCTTGACTACGCGCGTGAGAACGGCGCGGAGGTCTGGGAGGAGTGCGAGGTGAGGGCCCCCCTGGTGGAGGGCGGACGGGTGTTCGGGGTGAGAGCCGTCCGCGACGGTAAGGAGGTCGAGGTGAAGGCCCGGGTGGTGGTCGGGGCCGACGGAGCCCACTCCACGGTAGGCAGGGCCATGGGGCTACTGGTGAACGACCCCCTTTACCTCGGCATCTCCATCCGGCAGTACTTCGAAGGCGTCGATGACATCGGCGACTACCTCGAGGTCTACCCCGAGAAGGAGATAAGTCCCGGAAGCGGCTGGGTGTTCCCGGTCTCCGAGACGGTAGCCAACGTGGGTGTAGGCGCCATGCTCTACCACATTCAACGCGACAGAATAAACCTCCACCGCTTCTTTGAGACCCTGATAAACGACACCGCCCACGTAGCACCCAAACTGAGAAACGCCCGGCCCATCTCCCCTCTGCGGGGCGCTCTGCTGCGGATCGGCCTGGGGGGCAGCAGGGTGGAGTGTCCGGGGATGATACTGGTGGGTGACGCGGCGGCCATGACCAACCCGGTCAGCGGGGAGGGCATCACCTACGCGCTGGAAACCGGGGAGATGGCGGCGGACCATATACTCTCCAGCCGGATGGACGGCAGGGGCCTGCACCACGACCCGGCGGAGGACTCCTTCAGGCAAAAGCTGGTGGACAGGTACGAGCATTACTTCAACATCGGCATCCACAGCATCAAGTGGGGGAACAAGACCTCGTTCATGAGGCCCATGCTCGCGGTCGTTGCCAGCCACAGGTGGTCACGCGAGAACCTGATTCGCGCCCTCATGTACATGAGGCATTAAATGCTCCGTTCCATAAATACACTGGCATTCGAACGCCGCTGCATCCACTCCGGCCACGTTCCGCTCCCTCGACGTACTACAATAGTACGACTCGGTCGCGCGCCTTGCCGGAGCGGCGCTTCGACGCTCTCGGTGCTTAACCGTATTTATCGAACGGAGCATCAGGCGGTGGCCAACCGGTGAAGGTAACTTTCATCTACCCGGACTTCTTCCAGTACCCCGACGGAACGTTCATGCCCGAGGGGAGGATCTACCTGGGGATCGCCTACCTCTCCGCCGCCCTGAAGGAAGCGGGCCATCAGACATCGCTCATACACGTGGTTTCGCCGCCGGAGAGGGAGTGGCTCGTCGCCCGTGTCCGCGAGGAGTCACCGGACCTGGTCGGCTTCTCCAGCACCACCCACATGTTCCGCCACGTCTCCCGCTGGGCGGGATGGCTGGCGGAAGATCTTGACGTCCTGACCGCATGCGGCGGGGTCCACCCCACCATAGCTCCGGAGGAAGTCATCAACACCCCCGGCATCGACATCGCCTGCCGTGGCGAGGCGGAAGGAACGCTGGTGGAGCTCTGCTGTGTGCTCGAGGCGGGGCGCGACCACTCACGCGTCCCGGGGCTGTGGGCGCGCCGGGGAGATGACGTTGTGAGGAACCCGGCCCGTCCGCTGGAGACGGATCTCGACTCGCTGCCGTTCCCCGACCGCTCAATCTTCGACCCCTCCCTTTTCTGCAGCGACCAGCAACCGCGGGGCACGCTCATGGCGTCCAGGGGGTGTCCGTTCAACTGCACCTACTGCTCGAACCACGCCCAGAAGAGCATCTACCCCAACCCTGAGCATTACGTCCGGTTCCGGAGCCCCGAGAACGTGGTGACGGAGATAGAGCAGATACTTGCCGGAGACGGCGGGATCGAGTTCATACGCTTTGACGACGATGTGCTGACGGTGGACACCGAGTGGCTGGGGCACCTCTCGAATCTGTACCGCGAACGCATCAGTATGCCGTTCATCTGCAACTCGCGGGTCAACTTCCTGGACCGCGAGATGGCCGGGGCGCTGGCGGAAATGGGGTGCCGGGTGGTCTGCATGGGCATCGAGAGCGGGAACCCCTGGCTTCGGGGAAAGGTCCTGAACCGCCACATGAGCAACGAGCGCATAACAGGCGCCTTCGCGGCGTGCCGGGAGGTGGGGATCAAGACCGTTTCCACCAATATGTTCGGTCTTCCCATGGAGGACACGTCGATGGTTCTCGACACAATAAGGTTGAACGCCGCCTGCCACCCCGACACCATCCAGGTGTCCACGTTCATCCCCTACCCGGGCACCGACCTTTTCCGGCTCTGCGAGGAGAAGGGGCTTATCGTGGGCGACCGGGTCGACTCGATATTCGAGGGGCGGTCACCGTTGATATCGACCGAAGACGGCTGGGAGCCCCCCGCGGTAAAGAGGAACTTCCATACACTCGCCTACACCTACGGGCGGCTGGACGACCTGGGGGGAGGCGTTTTCTCGCGCGTCGCCGCAAGAGCGATAGACTGCCTGGTCCTCTCCCGGGTGCTGCCCTCCCCCGTCAGGCGATTCCTCTTCGACCGCCTGAACCGCTGGGCAGACGGCCGCTTCCAACCGGAGTGGATAAAGTATTAGCCACCCAAACGGGGACTGGCCCAGGCTGTTGTCGAAAAACGCGCCAATGGTGCCAGGCACCACTGGCGCGTTCCGATGCCGGCAAGATGCCGGCGCTACAAGGGAGACACTACGCAACAGCCCGAGCGTAAAATGACGCACTGGTGCCAGGCACCATTGCGTCATTGTGCAACAGCTGGGGGGCTATTTGATATAATCCAGTCGGTTGGCGCTGGAGACCGGCGACCACGATCAGGAGGTCGAGATGGCGAAGACAGTAGTGGTAGGTGGAGGAGCATCCGGGCTTGCCGCCGCCTATACCCTGGAGAGGGCGGGAGTGGATTGCACCCTCCTGGAAAAAGAGGAGTACAGCGGAGGAAGGATATACGGGGTTGTCCGCGAGGGCTACACACTGGACCTCGGCGCCCAGTTCTTCTTCACCCGTTATCGCAGTGTGATAGACATCATCAAGAGACTGGGGATCGAGGACCAGTTGGTGTGGTTCAAGCCCTCGCTGGGCATCCTGCGGGACGGCACCGTGCATGTGGTCCATACCGACGTTTTGTACAACATCACACACCCCACCGCGTTGTTCAAGTTCAGGCCGCTCTCCAGCAGGGGAATGCGCAGGGGGCCCAAGCTGGGCGTCAAGCTCCTGGCCCTGCGCAAGAAACTCGACTTCGACGACCCCCTGAAGGCAATCGAGCTCGATAACATATCCACAACGGAGTACGCCAGGAGGTCCTTCGGTGACGAGATCCTGGAGTACATCGTTCAACCGGTGGTCAGCGCGCTGACCCTCGGCGAGCCGGAGGAGGTTTCCGCCGCCTACGGCCTGGGCCTTATCCTGTACGCCATGGGCGGGCTGGGAACCCTCAAGAACGGCATCGGCTTCCTGGCTGAATCGATGGCCAAGAACATCTCCGACCTGAAGCTGAAGACTGAAGTGACCCGGATTGTCCTGGAGGACAAGGAGGTGAAGGGGGTCGAGATCGGCACCGGCAAGAAAAAGGAGTTCATCGAGGCAGACAACGTGATATGCGGCACCACCGGCACAGTGGCGGCGAAAATCCTTGGAGACCTGCCAAAGAAGATGACCGGCATCCTGGCTGATATCAGGTACAGCTCCTGCGTTCACGTGATGTTCGCTATTCCATCAAAGCCACTGGGGAGCGTCTATGGTGTCGCCACCCCCCGGCGCGAAGGGCTCTGTATGCCCGGCTTCGTCGAGAACAGCAACAAGTTTTCCGCCTACGCTCCCCCCGGCACCGGGATCATGCACACGTTCTCGTTCGGCGAGTTCTCCAGGGAGATGATGGACTGGGACGAGGACCAGATAAAGGAACGCATGATCCACGAGTTGCAGATGGTGGTGCCGCAGTTCCCCGATGAGCCGACGTTCTGCGAGGTATTTCGGTGGCCCGAGGCGGTCGGACTCTGCAGCCCCGGTCAGATCACCGCCGTTCAGAGGCTGAAGGTCGATATGGGCGGCTTCAAGGGGCTCCACCTCGCGGGCGCGTACCTTGGGATGCCTTCCGTCGAAGCGGCGATACATTACGGCGTACAAGCCGCGGAGCGTGTGCTTAAATCCTGAGGGCACACAGGTTCTCAACCTGCGCGGTGTAAGGCGGATGCCGGCAAGACGCCGGCGCTACGGGTCAGAAACCTCTGACCCCGATGGGGCCGGTTAAAAACCAGACAAGAAGCACTGTCATCAGGACGGCGAACGCCAGGCTCCCCCCGGTCAGCCTGCGGAGCCGGACCGACAGGTGGGCCAGGAAGAAAAAGGTGGGCAATGCCAGCAACAGCAGCACGATCAGCGGTAACTCGAACCGGAAGTTGACCGTAACCCCGAGACCCTTCATCAGCGGCAGGAGGGCCCCTATCAACACCATGTCCAGCACGACCGCCCGGACCGCCAGCACGCTGAACCCACCTTGCTCCTCCGGTCGCTGGAGGGCGGGAAAAGCCAGCTTGTAAAACAGGTAATCCTCGATCCATAACCCCGACCCGATACACAGTATGCCGACCAGGAAGTATATCGGCATCCTGGTGATGGTCCTCGGCAGTAGAAGCGGGCCTCCCAGCAGCAGCATCACCACAATGATGATGACAAGCGGAATGAGCGAGTAACCCGCGCTTTTCCCCCACCTGGCGAGCGTCGTCTTGATCCCGCCTTCGAGGAGTCCCCTGAAACCGCCCGCCTTGAGCGCAACGATGACCAGGAGCGCGATGAAGATCGGCAACAGTACGATGGTCCTGGATAAAAAGAACACACTCATCTCGTTCACCCCGGCGTAGGGGATGAGAGGACCTATCCCCAACGCCTTGGCTGCCGGCAGGGCAAGGTAGGAAGCTGCCACGACCGGCACCGCATACAGCAGCACCTCCCAGACCCCCTGGTTCCCGTGGGTACCCCAGGGAGGATCCACGGTGATCTCGCCGCCCCCGGGAAAGATGCCGTCTCGCACCAGGGACATCGTCCCGGTGCCAAGGAAGAACAGCCCCAGCACGAGCATGTGTATCCCCAGTATCCGCGTCCAGAGAAACGGCGTTACACCGTCCCCGGCAATCTCCATGCCCGAGTTCAACTTGATCCAGTTGATCGTCTCCAGGGTTATTATGCCGCTCACGAGCTCGGTGGGATGGTTATCTCCGGTGAGTACCAGGCGCCTGGCGGTACCGGAGGCAAAATCACCGTAGGTGTATCCGTCCTTGACCTTCTTCTCGGGACCGGTGCGGCGCGCATCGAACGTTGCCTCCTCTATTATCTTCTCCTCCTGCTCTACCGAAATGAGCTCATCGGCACGGCCGACGGAAAGAAGGTAGTTTGGAGGGTGGGTGTCGTCTATGATGTCGAGCACGCTGTACTTCTGCTCGAAGTCCGGAGCGTTGACATCAACGTGCCGGGAGAACCCCGTCAGCCACCAGGCCCGCCCGATGAAATCATCAATGGGGCCGAGAAGGTCCTCGAGCGCCTCCTTCCAGCCGGTCCAGCAGTACACCGCCACCACCGCGGAGAACTTCTCCTCCGGTTGCAGCGCACCCGCCCGGGTGGCGGTTATCCCCCCAAGCGAGTGGCCTACCGCGACGATCTTTTCAGGATCCACCTCCGGTACGTTCTCCCGCAGGTAGTCGGCGGCGGCCCACATGTCCCTTACCTCGTCGTAACCGAACGTGGAGTGCCCGCTGGAGCCACCGTGGCCCCTGAGGTCGATGGAGAGGACGATGAACCCCTCCTCGACCAGGGGACGGGTCATCTGTATGTACCACTCCTTGCTACCGGTCATACCGTGGGCGAAGACCACCGCGGGGACCTTCCCCTTGACCCCCTCGGCCGGCTTCATCAACAGCCCGGAGATGGTGACCGGGTCCTCGTCGTAGGCCTGCGTATCGAAGGTGACCTTCTCGTAGGTAACCCCCGGACGGGTCGCACCCTTTATCACGATAAACGAGATCACCAGGCACACCACGCCCAGGGCCAGCAGTATCATCCACTTCTTTGCCCGGGGTTCAGGGATGTACGCATCGTATTCGGACGCTCGCGGGGGCGCCTGTGCGGCGGGAGGCCCCTGGGCCGTCTCCCCGGCCGGTTTTATCCGCCCTGCCGGCGGCTCGGTTTGAGCCTGGGGCGGCGGTACGGAACTCTCCGACGGCTTCCCCTTCGCCGCCTGAGCAGGCGATCCCGGCGTCTCCGCCTTACCGGAGCCGGGAGTCTTAGGGGCTTGCCCCCGCCCTGTACCCTGACCTGGAACAAAGGGGGTAGCTGGTTTCCCTCCGGTATCCCGGGGGTTTCCCTCCTGTCCTCTTATGCCATCGTTATCCCCAGCCAACTCTCCTCCTGTCCGTCGCACGTTGCGCGGAAGGACTGTCGGCCTCTATTCTATCGCAGGTGCCACCTCTCGAGAAAGAAACCCCCCGGCCGGAGGTCGGACTCGCGGCGAAAACGTAACTGTGTTACTTTTATCATGTGAAAAAGCAAAGTTTCAGCGCTATTTCCAAGACACCGGAAGTACCCGCGGATGTTGGCATCAAGCAACTCGGGTACTCGTGGCTTGCCGTCTTCCTGGCTGGAGAAACCGCCATCATCATCGGAACGCTGCTGTTCTTCTTCAACAGGGGCCTTGACTCCAATACCATCTTCATCAGCCTCGGGTGCACCACGCTGTTCTTTCTCCTGTTCACCACCGCGGCCTATATTTACACCAGGAACATCTGGAACAGGGTGTTTATCTCCGAGGACCGCCTGCTTTCCATCTCCAGTATATCCACTGACGCCATCTTCTCCGTGGACACCGATTTCATGATCACCGCCTGGAGCAAGGGGGCTGAGCGTGTCTTCGGCTACACACAAGAGGACGCCGTTGGGTCGAGCATCGCGATTATTCTCCCTGACGACTTCCTCAAGCACGACCAGTCGATGATGAACACCCTGTCCGAGAAAGGTGTTGTCCGCTTACACCGGAGCTTTCGCAAGACCAGGGACGGCCGGATACTGCCGGTGGACATCTCCGCGTCAGAGCTGACGCTGCCCGACGGCCTGGTGGCCGGTTATATTGTCGCCATCCGCGACATCAGCAACCCGGTCAGGATGGAGAAAGATATCCGCGAGAGCGCCGAGCAACTCAAGGAGTCGAAGGAGCGTTACCAAAATCTTTTCGAGTCCTCCAATGACGGCCTTCTCTACCTGGACCTCGACCGCCGCATTCTTCAGTGCAACCAGGCGTTCGCTGATATGCTGGAGTACCCGATCGACAAGCTCGTGGGCTTATCATTTGAGGATTTAACTCCCCCCGAATGGCAGGCCGTCGATGACGATGTCTTCGCCAACCAGTTGCCGGGGACGGGTCGCTCCGACGAGTACACCAAGGAGTTCACGAGAAAGGACGGGTCGCCGGTTCCGGCCCTCGTCCGCTGCTGGATGGTCAATGACAGCGAGAGACCCCCGAAAGGCGTATGGGTTATCGCGAGGGATGTCGGCGAGCGCAAGCAGTACGAGGATTTCATCCGGGAAACGTTAGTGCGGCTTGAAGACGCTTACGACGAACTCCAGGAAACGGACCGGCTGAAGACCGAGTTCGTGGCGGTGGTTTCTCACGAACTACGGGCGCCCCTTGCCGCTACCCAGAGCAGCCTGGACACGCTTTCCAGCTTGCGGGAAGGCAAGGACTCGCCAGACGAGATGGAGCTTATGGAGATACTTGACAGGGGGATTCACCGCCTCTCCCACCTGGTCGCCGACCTCATGGAACTCACCCGCATAGAGACCGGACAGCTCGGCCTCGACAAAGCAACCGCTAACGCGTCGGACATCACCTCGAGGGTCGCGACCCTCTTCGGTAACAGCTTCAACGAGAAAGGGCTAAAGCTGATTCTCGAGCATCCGGATGGCCCCTGCCCGCTTGACTGTGACTCCCGGCGGGTGGAACAGGTGTTATCGAACCTCGTGGACAACGCTTTCAAGTTCACCGAAAAGGGCGAGGTGATCGTCACGCTGGAGTGCACCCCCAACCGCGTGATCTTCTCCGTTTCCGACACCGGACCCGGTGTTCCGCCGGAACTCCACGAGAAGATCTTCGGGAAGTTCTACTGCTCGAATCTCAACGATAACAGCAACAGGCAGGGGATCGGGCTGGGCCTCGCCATATCCAGGGGCATAGTGAAAGCCCACGGCGGGAGCATATGGGTCGAGAGCCACGAGAATGCGGGCGTAACGTTCGCTTTTAATCTTCCCAGGGATCCTATTGAGTCCTAGCAGTGGTGCCTGGTGTTAGATGGCTGTCCGGGATTCAACGTACTCCCCGGAAACACCTGGCACCTACCTGTTAAACAAGCAGCGGTCAGACAAGATCCCCAGTCTGTTAATCGCCCGCCTCAGTCTGCCCGCTCCTTGGTCTCCAGCGCAAGGTCCATCTTGAGAAGCCGTCTGACTGAAGGTAGCTCCGAGATTATCATCACCACAAACGTCGCGATTATCACCAGTGCGATAGTAGCTCCCGAGAGAACAGTGTCGGGAACTATCCTCTCCGATGTCAGCAACTTCTCCACCAGCACCCATTCCAGGAACCACCCCAGGAGGATTCCCGGTACCAACGCGGCGGCGACCACCAACACGGTCTCCACCGTGAGGAACGTGAAGACCCTGCCCCATCCCGCCCCCAGCGTTCGCACCGTCGCTACCTCGCGCCTTCTCTCCATAACGCTCACCGTTATCATGGTGAACATGATGGCGAAACCCATCGAGAACGCCATCACGTAGAAGATGATAAACAGGACCTTGACCGCTCCAACGAGCTCCTCGAAGACACTCAAGACCGTCGACCTGGTGTAGACCTGTGTAACTCCTGGAAGCCCGCGCAACTCGGACGCCACGCTCTCCTCCCGGCCGGGACGTACACCGACCACCACAACGTTGAAGAGGTCGTCCCCTGTTTCAACGCCCCGGCTCCCGAGGTACATCCCCGCCATGCGCTGCACGTACTTCAGGTCCACGTAACACGTCCCGCCGAACGGCTCTGCCACGAATCCAGCGACCTCAAACGGCAAGGCGCGGTTGCCAGCCGGCTCCGCGGCCTGGAGGCCCGGCTCGAAGGAGCCCAGGTCGATGCTGACATTTACCGTGTCTCCCATTTCAACCCCAAGCACCCTGGTGATGCCGCGATTCAGCAGTATCTCGCCGGGCCCCGGCACCGCGCGGGAGCCCGGGGTAGGAAAGCTGCCGTGAAAGGGGGTCCCTTCCTCGAACGCCTGCACCTGGACATCAACCGATTCCCCTCCCGCCTCCAGCCTGGCGGGGAAGCTTATCGCCGGCTCGGCCCGGATGACACCGTCAAGCCCCTCGATCTCGTTCAGTTCGCTCTCCTCCACCGGCCGGGAGAAGCCCACCGCCACGTCCCACTTGAGTACCCCCTGAAGATGCTTGTCCACCGTGTAGTCCAGGGAGTCCTTCGCGCCGCTCCCGGTTATCAGCAGGCACACCGTCGCGGTCACCCCCAGGAACGTCAACACCGTCCTGCGCCGGTTCCGCGCCAGGTTGCGCAGTGGGACACGCAGCCACGTCGGCAACCGGCCGAACCGGGCGGACTCCAGCGGATGATGCCTCTTGCCGACCCCCAGGGCGAGGCCCGCTTCGGTCCTCATCGCTTCCGCCGGCTTCATCTTGACCGAGTGCCACGCCGGCACCACGGCGCCGGTGACCGAGAACAGCATTCCCGCGCACACCCCTATGGCCACGATGCCACCGTGGAGTGACGCGTTTACAAACGGTATCTCCAGGATCCCCGCGTACAGGTGAATGATGAGCCGACTCAGGTAGTAACCGCCAATCACCCCAAGCACACTCCCGGTCGCCCCCAGGACCACGCCGTAGCCTGTGTAGTGAACCATGAGAGACCGGCGGGTGTAGCCGGTCGCCCGGGCAATCCCTATCTGGCGCTGCTGCGAGAAGATTATCAGGGTCATGGTGACGTAGAGCGCGAGAGAGGCGACTATCAGTAACAGCAGGGCGAAGAAGACCGCTACCTTCCCGAAGTCGTCCAACTCCAGCTTCAGCATGGCCGCGGCCGGCTCGTCGGTCCCCGCTCTCAAGCCCACCACACCGTAACGCTCGAGCGCCCGGCCGGCGTCCAGGATCGTTTCTTCCAGCCGTCCCTGGTCCACAACCCGCGCCACGTACTCGTTCACCAGTCCCGGGGAGTCGAAGATGCGCCCGCACTCCGAGTAACTCACGAACACCACGCCGAACCGGGAGGGGTCGGCCACGTACTCCTCCCGGCCACCCACCAGCCTCAGGTACTCCGGGCTCACTACGGAGCCGGTGATCGTGAGGTTCACCTCCCCGTTGTCCCTCAGAAGCCTCACGGTATCACCCGGCTCGAGCCCGAACTCGCTCGCCAGGTGGTGCTCCACCATGCAACCGCCTTCCCCGCCGGGCGCCAGGTAACTCCCTTCCTCCACCAGCACGTCGTTAACCGCCTGCCGCCCCGCGTCGGGTACGGAGATCACCCTCAGTGTAAGCTGGCTGCCCTCCACCTCGGCCACCGTTTCCAGGGAAAGCCGGCCCTCGACCGCGCTGACGTTCCCAAGGCACCGGACCTGCTCCACCGACTCCACTGGAGCTGAGGAAACCTCCACCGAGAAATCCTCGTAACTTGTGGCACGGTAGATCTCTTCGATCGATTCCCTCAGGTCACGCTGCGCCAGCAGCGGGCCCAGGAACATAACGATGCCCAGCGCGATGACTATCACTATCGCCGCTACCTGGGTCCAGTGCGCGGCTAGGACTCTTACGAGTTTCTTGTTAAATTTGCTCATCGCTCGACCGACCTTATCAGGATTGATGCTGGAGTATACCACTTACGGAGCCCTCCGCTATATTCTAACGTTGCAAGCAGGCAAACGGGGTCCGCGTTATCGTGTGTAAGCGTGGGGCCTCGCCCCGGACTGTTGAAAAAATGACGCACTGGTGCCTGTCACCAGTGCGTCATTCTCGCCCCGGACTGTTGCATAGTGTCTCCCTTGTAGCGCCGGCATCTTGCCAGCATCGGTTCTGCCTTTTGCTTGGCGAGGAAGGGTCACGCCCTTGGGCATATGCATTGTGGGGCGTGGGTTTGAGTAAAGACTTGAACGGCACATGCCCGTGGATGGCGTACCTTGTCTGACCGCCGCTTGTGTGACGTGAGGTGCCAGGCCTTCTAGCCATTACGTATACTGTCGGCCACCGTTTAAAGGCACAGGCACCACCTGGTGGCCATTTATAACTCTTCGTAGTGCTTTTTCTTCATGACTTTTCCCAGGGGGGTCAATGGTAGCTCCCCGCGGAACTCCACGTACTTGGGGACCTTGAACTTCGCGAGCCGG
>Ga0180014_1000349_pt1 | contig 13491 bp, 10 predicted proteins | sample KR13_S1_MetaG_FD_116507 | JGI IMG/M metagenome (GOLD analysis project Ga0180014, IMG submission 116507) | Groundwater microbial communities from the Olkiluoto Island deep subsurface site, Finland - KR13_S1_MetaG | ecosystem: Environmental > Aquatic > Deep subsurface > Groundwater | place... | reverse complement strand
GTGCCCTCACCCCCGGCCTCTCTCCCAAAGGGAGAGGGGAGTTTTTCGCCAATAGCTCCGCCAACTCCCGATACTCGCTCCACGTCCGTGGCGGGTGGCGGCCGAGTTTTTTCAGCAGGTCGGCGCGGTAGTAGCAGCAGAAAACCGGCGAGCCGAACGGAACGGCCACGATCTGTTTTCCCCAAGCTGCTTCGCGGAGTTTCGGCAAGTCGAAGATGCCGTCCCACGGATCGCCGCGGGTGATGTTTTCCGGCACTGGTTCGATCAGGTTCCGTTCGGCCAGGACGCCAATCGCAAAGGAGGGACAGAGCACGGCGTCGGCCGGCAGCGTTTCGGCCCGTTCCAATTCTTTTTCCGAGATTTCCGTAACTTCAAGCTCCGCGCCGGTTTGTGCGTTCCATTCTCCGCGCGCTTGGACCACGGCGGCCGCCAACGCCGGATCGTCGACCACGGCCAGCCGGAGCGTCACTCCCTCAAGCGGCAGCCGGACGGAACCGGACCGCGGTTCCGATTCGGGGCGGGGACACCCGGCCAGAATCAGCAGCAGGCAGAAAAGAGGGGCGAGGGGCGTGAGGCGGAGAGATGAATCCCGAGGGCTGGCCGCTTCAGCGGCCAGTTGGCGAGGGGCGAGGGGCGAGGGGCGAGGGGCGAGGGAAAACATTGTTGATTTCATGGCAAACTCACGATGTCGGTCCAGTATCCCATTAGACCAAAACAGCGCGCTCGGTCAATGGACCCGTTGCCCGATCACCTTTGCCCCGGTTACAATCCGACATGGTGGGCCGGGGCGTGACCCGGCATGATTGAGCGCCGGGTTGCAACTCAACTGTCCCACGGAAAAACAAAAGCGAGACCACCATGAGCGCGTTTTTGGGCGTCGACATCGGCACTTCCGGCACAAAGACCCTGGCCATCGACGAAAAAGGCAATGTCTTGGCCTCGGCCACGGAAACCTACCCCTGCCACTTCCCCAAGCCGCTGTGGAGCGAGCAAGACCCCGACGACTGGTGGCGGGCGACGGTCCGCTCGGTACGCAAAGCGACGGTCAGGGCCAAGCTCAAGCCGGCCGAGGTGAAGTCGATCGGGCTGTCGGGCCAGATGCACGGCTCCGTGTTTCTCGACCGAAACGACAAGGTCATACGTCGGGCGATACTCTGGAACGACCAGCGGACCGCCGCCGAGTGCGCCGAGATCGAGCGCCGCGCAGGCGGCCGGGCAAAATTGATCAAGATGGTCGCCAACCCGGCCCTAACCGGATTCACCGCCCCGAAAATCCTCTGGCTGCGAAACCACGAGCCGAAACATTTCGAGGCCACGCGCAAGGTGCTTCTGCCGAAGGATGAAATCCGCCGCCGGTTGACCGGAGAGTACGCAACCGACGTGAGCGACGCCAGCGGCATGTTGCTGTTGGACGTTGCTCGGCGCCGATGGTCGAAAAAACTCCTCTCCGCCTTGGAACTGGACGCCGACTTGCTGGCCGAGTGTTACGAATCGGAAGACATCACCGGCAAGCTCACCCCGCAGGCGGCGAAGCTGCTTGGGCTGACCACCGATTGCGTGGTTGTCGGCGGGGCGGGCGACTGCGCCGCCGGCGCGGTCGGAAACGGCATCGTCGCTCGCGGAGTCCTCTCCACCTCGATCGGCACCTCCGGCGTGATGTTCGTCCACAGCGACGAGGTAAAGATCGACCCGCTGGGGCGCGTACATACGTTCTGCCACGCCGTCCGCGGCCGCTGGCACATGATGGGCGTGAACCTCTCGGCCGGCGGCTCGCTGCAATGGTTCCGCAACGCGCTCTGCCAAGCGGACCAGGCGGCGGCAAAACGCGCCAAGCGCGAAATCTACGACCTGCTGGCCGAGGAGGCCGAAAAAACACCGGTCGGCAGCGAGGGGCTGTTCTTTCTGCCGTATCTCTCCGGCGAGCGGACCCCTCACGCCGACCCCGACGCACGCGGCTGCTTCGTCGGTTTGACGGCCGCACACACTCGCGGTCATCTGGTGCGAGCGATCATGGAGGGCGTGACGTATTCGATGCGCGAGAGTTTGGAGATATTCGAGCATATAGGCGTGCCGGTGCGTCGGATTCGGGCCTCCGGCGGCGGATCGCGCAGCCCGCTGTGGCGGCAAATCCAGGCCGACGTCTTCGGCCGCAAGGTGGCGACGATCAATGTCGAGGAAGGAGCGGCCTACGGCGCGGCGCTGTTGGCGGCCGTCGGCGCCGGGGCCTATAAAAACGTCGAGGAAGCCTGTGCCGCCGTGATCCGCGAGGTCCGGGAAACGCCGGTCGATCGAAAGTCAAAGAACCACTACGACCGCGCCTTTCCCGTCTACCAACAGCTTTATCGTTCGTTGAAAGACGATTTCAAGAGCATAGCGGCGTTGGAGCAATAAGTTTAGCCGCCGCGTCCACGCGGCGTACGCTCCCGACAATAAAAGTTTAGCCGCCGCGTCCACGCGGCGTATATTCCCGGCGTGGACGCCGGGGCTAAACATCATATCATCGTGTCAAGTTCTATTCATCACCTCCGTCGCCAATCGCTCATCGAGATCGCCCTGATCTTCGCGGTGTTTTTCATCCAGGGCGCTTGGCCCGTGCCGGAGGTGAACGAGTCTTACTACCTCGGCAAGGCGATTCACTACTGGAACCCCGGTTGGCTGGAGGGGGATTTTTTTCTGGAATCGGCCGACGCCCACGAGGTTTTTTATTTCACGTTCGGCTGGCTGTCGCTCTGGCTGCCGCCGGTGGCGCTCGCCTGGACGGGGCGGACGATCTGCTGGCTGTTGCTGGCCTGGGGGTGGCGGCGGTTGAGTTTCGCCGTCGTGCCGCGTCCGTGGTGGTCGGTGCTTACCGCCGCGTTATTCGTCTGCCTGATGGAGTGGTGGCACATGGCCGGCGAGTGGGTCGTCGGTGGCGTCGAGGCCAAGCCGTTCGCCTACGCGCTCGTGTTTTTCGGCTTGGAGGCGGTCCTGCGCAACCGCTGGAACCGGGGTTTGCTGTTGATGGGCGCGGCGGCGGCGTTCCATCCCCTGGTCGGCGGCTGGTCGGCGGTGGCCGCGGGCATCGCCTGGTTGCGGCTTAGAACGATCGACACACGGCCGCGGCCGGCGGTCGCGCCAAGGATGGCGGACGCCGGTCGCGGCTTTATGGAGACGCCGTCGTTGCGCGCTCTTTGGCCGGGGATTTTGGGTGGATTGCTCCTTTCGCTGCCGGGACTGATTCCTGCGTTGGCGCTCGATTGGGGCGTGGACCAGCAGACGGCGCGGGAGGCACATCAGCTTTACGTCTTCGAGCGGTTGCCGCACCACTTGTTCCTTCCCGGCATTTACCCGGCGCTCATTCTGCGCATGGCTTTGCTCTGTTGTTTCTGGCTGCTGCTGGGAATCTGGCGCAATAGACTTAGTATGTCCGAAGATTTTCGGAGAACTTTTGACGTGCTTCGGGCGTTCGTCGCCGGCGCGGTTGCGATCGCGCTGGCCGGGGCGGCGATTCATCTGCTGATTCCACTGGACCCCGGTTTGGCGGCCGGGCTGCTTCGTTATTACTGGTTCCGGCTGATCGACGTGGCCTTGCCGCTGGGAGTGGCCCTGGAGGGCGCGGCGTTGATTGTCGGGGCGTTGGCCGAAAAAAAGGGGACGGACCCCATTTGTGCGAAGCACCCTCCGGGCCGTTCCGGCAAATGGGGTCCGTCCCCTTTTTTTCGGCCGACGGCGGGTCGATGCTGGCTGGCGTTTGCGATTGTCGTTGCCGCGTTTCACTTGGGCGATCGTGCGGTCGATCGCATTGCCCCGGCTCCGCCGCGGTCGCACAAGATGGCCGAATTCAAGGAATGGAAGAATAGGCGGGCCGATTTCGACGACTGGTGCGCGGCGTGCGATTGGATTGCCCGATCGGGCGAAATCCCGCCGGATGCCTTGTTCCTCACGCCCCGGCTTTCGCAGACGTTCCGCTGGTACGCCGGCCGTAGCGAGGTGGTCGCCTGGAAGGACGTGCCCCAGGCCGCCCCGGACATCGTCCAGTGGTGGGGGCGACTACAGGACGTTTATGGAACCGGTTTCCCCCTGCGGAGCCAACGATGGTACGGACCGTTGGCCGCCGCGGGCGCCGAACACCTTGAACGACTGGGCGCGAAGTACCGCGCCGGCTACGCGATTACCGATCGGACCGAGCCGCCGCTGGATTTGGACGTGGTCTATTGCAACCGCACCTACGTTATCTATCGCCTTGGCGGGAAATAAATGAAATCTCTGTATTTAGCCCCGGGTGAATACACCCGGGGCAATACACCCGGGGCAATACACCCGGGGCAATACACCCGGGGCAATACACCCGGGGCAAGCGGTTTTTCGCGGCCAAATCGGCCCGCCGTGTATTCACGGCGGGCTAAATTATCGACAAAACCATATCCGATGAAGACGAACGAGAACCGGATACGCGCCGTCGTTTTCGACATGGACGGGTTGATGTTCAACACGGAGGACGTGTACGCCGCCGTCGGCGCTCGGATGCTGCGGCGGCGGGGGCACGAGTTTACCGCCGAGCTGAAGAACCAGATGATGGGTCTGCGGCCGCGGCCCGCCTTCGAGGCCATGATCCGTCACTGCAACCTCGCCGAGAAGTGGCGGGAGTTGGCCGCCGAGTCGAACCGTTTGTTCCTCGAAATATTGGGCGGCCGATTGAAGCCCATGCCGGGGCTGATGGAACTGCTCGACGCCCTGGAGCGCGCCAAAATACCCAAGGCGATCGGCACCAGCAGCAGCCGCGAGTTGGTCGCCGCCTGCCTGAAGCCGTTCGGCTTTGTCGGACGGTTCCAGTTCGTTCTCGCCGCCGAGGACGTGGAAAACGGCAAGCCGCACCCGGAGATATATCTGACGGTGGCCCGGCGGCTGGGGATTCAGCCGGGGGAGATGATGGTGCTCGAGGACAGCGAGAACGGCTGCGCCGCGGCGGCCGCGGCGGGTGCGTTCGCCGTGGCGGTCCCCGGCGAGCACAGCCGGGAACACGACTTCGGCGCGGCGCTGTTGGTGGTCGATAGCCTCTCCGACCCGCAACTCTACCGTGTACTGGGGATAACTCCGCGGGGGCAGGGTGTTTAGCCGGCGTACTTGCACGCCGTGTGAACGATTGTTGGGGTGGCAGTTGTACTGCCACCCCTGTTTTTGCCGCGTTTCCCGGGGTGGCAGTACAACTGCCACCCCAACATGTGGCTTTTTCAACGGACTGCTAGCCGGCGTGCTTGCACGCCGTGTGAACCGCCGTGTTTTCGACGATTTCGCGGACGGACAATCCCGCCGGCTAAACTGTAATACAGTATTCCCCCTCTTGACGATTCCCCGGCAAAACTGTTACATTAGAAGCAACCCTTACCCGGCTTCGTAAACCGGCTGGCAAGAAAAAGGATTTGTGGGGGGGGGGCAGCGGGATGCTGAAAAATCTGGGAATTGTGCAGGCGTGCTTCCACTTGCCGCGCTTCCGCTGCAATGCCGCGCGGAGGCTGGGCGGCCGCTCCATTCTGGAATGGGTGATTCGCCGAGTCACCGATTCGATCCGGCTCGACGGCGTGATCGTCGTGGCCTGCGAGACCGAGGACTATCATGCCCTCAGTCATTTGATCCCCAGCGACGTGCCGGTCTGCCTTTGCGAGGGGGAAGACGCCTTGGCCCGGTTCTGCAAGGCGTTGGAGCAGTATCCCGCCGAGGGCGTGGTGCGGGTGCGGGGCGACAACCTGTTCATCGACCCGGGCATGATCGACCGCCTGGCTACCACGGCCGAAGCGCATCCGCACTGCGACTACGTGAGCTATTGTTCGCGGGACGGCCGGCCGGCGATCCTCTCGCCGGTGAGCGTTTACGCCGAATGGTTCCGCGCCGGCGCGTTGCACGAGGCCAACCGCCTGGCCCGCGACAAGCTCGACCGCGAGCACGTTACCCGTTACATCTACTCGCACCCCGAGAAATTCAACCTCCGGCTGATCCCGGCCCCGGCCGAGATCGACCGTGAGGACGTGCGTTTGACGGTTGACATCGAGGAGGATTGGGACCACGCTCTGGTTCTTTTCGAGGCGTTGGGGCCGGAGCGATTGGATTGGCAACGGATTGCCAGCCTGCTGGACCACCAGCCGGCCCTGCGCAGCCGCATGGCGGCCCTGAACCGCGCCCACGCGCACGTATAATGATCGCCTTCATCCGTCCCCCGGAGGAATCGCCCCGTCGGTCGCCCTTGCGCCGGGTGCATGGATTGTTGGGAGCGGCTCTTCTGCCGCCGCGGACCGCTCCTCCGGCCGGCGACGCGCCGCCGATCGCCGGGTGGAAGGCGTGGCTCTTCGCCGGATGGCTGCTCGCCGTTGCCGCCTGGGCCGGCTTACAGGCCGTTGCCGCTTTGTTTTGAAACCGTCTTCCGTCGGGCAAAACTCATGGGAAACTCGCTCCTTTCCATCTTCATTTTCGCCGCGATTGTCGTTGCCGCGTTCGGACTCGGGCGTCCGTTGTGGCGACTGCTCGGCACGAATGACGACGACCGGTTGACGACGACGGCGTTCAGTTTGGGCATCGGGTTGACGGCCGCCGGATGCGTCCTCCTGGCGTTGGGTCTGCTCGGCATGTTCCGGCCGTTGCCGATCGTCGTGCTGACGATGGTCGGCTGTTGTTGGGGGCTGGTGGAAATCGGCAACGAGAGTCTGCGGCTGAAAACGCGAGTTCCGTCGCTCGACGCCGTGCAGGACTTGCCCGAGCGGCCGTGGCCCGAGCCGAACCGTTTGCTGCCGGCGGTGGTTTTGACGGCGGCCGCGGCGGGCTGCGCGTCGTCCTTGCTCGGCGCCTTGGCCCCGCCGACTGCCGAGGCGGCCCTGGCCGGTCCCTTGGACTTGGCAAAACGCTTTTGCGTCGAACATCGAATCGTCGAACCGCCGTCGGGTATGTACGCCTCGCCGTCGCTGCCCGTTGCCTTGTGGTACGTCTGGGCCTCGACGCTCGACGGCGGCGTTTGTGCGCAATTGATCGATTGGGGGCTGGGGCTGCTGTTGACGCTGGCGACGGTCGTGCTGGCCTCGCCGTTGCTCGGACGCCGCTGGGCGTGGATCGCCGGGGCAATGGTCGTTTTGACCCCCGCGCTGAACCAACAGATGAGCCTGCCCACCCAATACGTCGCGCTGGCCGCGCTGGCCACGCTTGCGCTGGCGGCGTGGTGGCGGGCGGTCGCTCACGGCGGCGACGGCCGATGGTTCGTGGCCGCCGGTCTGACCGCCGGCGGCGCGGTGGGCGTCCATCCGACGGCCGCGCTGTTGGCCCTGCCGCTCGGAGCCGCTTGGGTCTGGACGGTGATCCGCCGCAAGGAACAGCGACATTTTCTGCTCCGAGGCGGCGCGGCCACAATGCTAATCTCGGTCGCCGTCGGCGGCGCGCTGCTGACGTTCCCCAGCGGCAATCGGCAAGGGTGGCAAGGGCAACAAGGGTGGCACGCCCCTGAGCGCAGCGAAGGGCGTGTTTCCACAAGCGACCACGCCCTTCGCTGCGCTCAGGGACGTGCCGCCAAAAACGCTTTTTCGGACCACTTGGGCTTGGTGCTGCTGGCCGCGGCGCCCGGCGTTCTTATCGTTCGACGACTGCTGGGACTTTGGGAAGTGGCTTTCGTGGCGGTGGCGTTCGCCGCGCTGGTGATGTCGATCGACGGCGACGCACGGCTGTTGTTTCCCGCCGTTCCGCTGCTGAGCGTGGCGGCCGTTTGGGTGTGGATCGAATTGCGTCGTTTTCCCGCCGGGGCGCGCCGCGCGGCCGTCGCCGCGCTTGCGCTGATGCTGGCCGTCGGCGCGGCGAAATCGCTGGTCCGGTCGTCCGACGTGCTTCGCGTTTCGTTGGGGATGGAGGACCGCGAGTCGTATCTCGTGCGGCGCGAGCCGACGTACACGGCCGCCGTGGCGGCCAACCACTTGTTGCGGCCCGACGCCCGCCTCCTCAGCCAGGACCGATGCACGTTCTACTTCGACTGCCGCACGACGTGGACCGGCGCCGACGAACGCCTGTTGGAACTCGAACGCTCTTCGATGCCGGTTGGCGAGGTTTCAAAACGTTTGCGGGAGGCGGGCTACACGCACTTGCTGCTGGCCGAACCGATCGGAAAAAACGGCCGTCGCGATTCTCCGCTGTCTCGTTTGGCGGATGCTTCAAGCGTGCTGACCGATTATCAACGGCGGGACGCCGACGGCCGTGCGCATCGTTACCGGCTCGTGCCGCTGCGGTAGATATGACTCTCCTCCCCCTCTGGGAGAGAGGCAGGTTTACGAGTCCCCTCTCCCTTTGGGAGAGGGGCAGGGGGTGAGGGCCTCGTTGGTGCGGCAGTTGTACTGCCGCACCCAGAACGGGGTGGCAGTACAACTGCCACCCCAACAAGCGGGCAAGGAAAGCCCGCTACACAACAAATCGTTACCAACCCCGGCGGCATACTCCCCGTAACCGGCGCAACAGGACGTGTTTTTCCACGTCCGACCGCCTAATACGCCGCCTAATCGTGGACGCCGCGGGCTCGAATCGAGATAATGTGAGGCGATGAATCGCTCCTCGAAGGTCCGCCGCATACTGTCGATGCACCCGGCACACCAGACCCTCGGTGTCTCGGGCACGGGGGCGGTGTTTCACCCGTACTGCCCGATCGACGGCCCGGCGACCGAGACGATTCGCGTTCTGCTCGCTTCCCATCCGTCCGACTCGGGCGCTTCGGCCGCTCTGGCGGCGCTGGAGCCGATCGTCCGCCGGCAACTCGACATGGAGTGCGAGCGGATGGATTTCGACGCCGTCGCCGGCGTTGGAAACGGCCTTCCCAACGTCGATTGTAAGGTAGTGTTCGTCCGCGGGCTTCACGTCTTAGGGCGGGGAGCGGATTTCGACGCCGAAAACCTCGCCGAAGATTGCCCCAACGTTCTGGAAGGACCATCGGCGGAGCTGGAAATATCGGTTGCCGCCCCGTGGCATCCGGTGCTCGATCGGGTTGGTGCGTTCGTTGCCCGAGCGGTTCCACGCCGATTTGGCCGCGTCCCTGAGGATGCGACCTGTTTGTTGGTGGGCAAGACCAGCGGCGGCGCGCATCCGGTCGCGTGGGCGCGGGAGTTTCAAGGGCGGATGTTCCACACGTTGCTCGGCGCGAGGGAAGACTTCCATCGGCCCGACTTCGTACAATTGGTGCTCAACGCGATCGAATGGGCCGGCAGTTAAGGCTTGTCTTCCTCAATCCCGTTTGGCTTGCGAAACCGGCCGTTGGATTGTAGAATATGGAACGCACGTTGGGGCGGTAGCTCAGTTGGGAGAGCGCTGCGTTCGCAATGCAGAGGTCGGGAGTTCGACCCTCCTCCGCTCCACTTTACGTAAACCTAGCCGAAATCAAGAGTTAGATTACCTGCCGACGGTCGGCAGCGCGGCCTGAAAGTCAGCGAAAAGGGGGTAGTCACTACCCCCGTGACTGAAAGGACGTGCTGCAATGTCTTCCAAGACCGTCTCTGTGCCGAAATACCGGCACCACAAGGGAAGCGGCCAAGCCTTCGTACAGGTCAACGGCCGCCGTCACTATCTGGGAAAGTGGGATTCGCCTAAGAGCAAGGAGCGATACGCCCGCTTCGTTGCCGAACTGGCGGTCAGTCCAGCGCCCGTGTCTGTGGTACCGGCCGCGACGGAGGGCCTGACCATCGTCGAGTTGGCCGCCGCCTACATCGACTTCGCCGAGGGGTACTACCGCAAGAACGGCAAACCCACCACACACCTGCCTCAACTCAAGGCAGCAATCAGGCTGGTCCACCAACTGTATGGGAGCACTCTGGCGGTAGACTTTGGTCCTCTGGCCCTCCGAGCCATCCAGCAAAAGATGGTTGTCACGGGCGCCAGCCGCCGCTACATCAACCAGCACGCCGGCCATGTCAAGCGTATGTTCCGGTGGGCGGTGTCGATGGAGTTGCTGCCTCCCGCAGTCCACCAGGGCCTCGCCACCGTCCCAGGGCTGAAGGCGGGCCGAACCGCCGCCCGCGAGACGCTGCCCGTGCTGCCCGTGGCCGACGAGGTTGTCGACGCTACCTTACCACACCTGCCGCTGATTGTGGCTGATATGGTCCGCTTCGAGCGGTTGACCGGCGCCCGGCCGGGCGAGGTCTGTCAGCTTCGCCCATGCGACGTGGACCGCAACGGTGAGGTCTGGCAGTATCGCCCCGAGTCCCACAAGACCCAGCACCACGGCCTCGCGCGGATCGTCTACATCGGCCCGCAGGCCCAACAAGTGTTGCTGCCCTACTTGCTCAGGGACGCCGAGGCCAATTGCTTCCAGCCGGTTGAGTCCGAGCAGAAACGCCACGAGGAGCAACGCGCCCTCCGACGGACCCGCGTGCAGCCGAGCCAGCGGAACCGCCGGAAGGCCCGGCCAGTACTGCAGCCCAGGACCGCCTACACGAAGGACAGCTATCGCCGCGCCGTCGCCCGGGCTATCGAGAAGGCCAACGCCGAGCGGACGAAGGAGGCCGAGGACATGGGTATAGCGCCGATGCTCCTGCCTCACTGGCACCCGAACCAGCTTCGCCATAGTGCGGCGACGGAGATACGCCGTCAATTCGGCTTGGAGGCCGCCCAAGTGTTGCTCGGCCACGCCAAGGCGGACACGACGCAGATTTACGCAGAGAGGGATTCTCGGCTTGCCGTGGAGGTTGCACGGAAAATCGGTTGAGGTAACATCAAACGCAAATTGCCGGGTCGCGGGCAGTACACCCGCTCAGGCCGACCGGCGCGCCGTGGTTCTCACCTGCTCCACGGCCGCCGGTTAGCCGCCCGGAAGGAAAGCAGGTGAAATCATGGGAATCGTCAAAGAACGGTTGCGACTGCTTAGAAATACTAATCTTTGGGCAGAGCAATTCCTTCTTGAACTGGGCAGCGCACAGGGCTATCTGAATCGAGACTACTTGCCTGAATGGTGTAGGGGCGATGCCCCGCTGGATTGGAACCAGTGGAATGCCGTGGCACTCCTATTGAATACGTGCCGCTCATTGAGAAGCCTTAACGATCCCTTTCCACAGGAATTCGCCGCAGTCCAGCATTCGCCAGTTGAGTGCTGCGGAGAAATCGAGCCTAATGCCCATTGGTTGACGTGGGTCCTATCCCAGCAAGTGCTCCGCAGTGTTTGCGAGGCAGTTCTGCCGGGAAGCACCAAGTCCGGTGGCACGCCGTTCCTCACTGATAAGCATTGGGAAAGTGCCAACTGGTCAGCCGTGAATCGGGCTATCCAACTCGATACGGCCGAGATCGCGCGGCTAGGGGCACTCTTGAATCAGGAGTATCAGAGGGCAATCAACCTTGTAAAATCGCAGCGGAGGGAACGCTTGTCCATACAGAAAGCGGACGGCGGATTGGACCGACTGGCCGGGGCTGCTAACGACACACCAATTGTATCCCTCACTCCTCCGCAGATAACGATTGACGGCACGGCATACGCCGTCACAGAAGAGGCCGCGAAACTCCTAAACGATCTGGTCACTGCCAACGATTGGGTTAGTGGCCACTCGATTGTCAACCAACCGAGCCGGGTTGTGGCGAAAATGCCCGATCCGGTCAAAAAACTGGTCGAATCTGCGCCCGGGAAGGGCTTTCGACTCCGACGTAAACAGTGATTTAGTGAAATCACTTTTTGTCGTTGGTTCAATCATCTACGTATCCTTCTAATGCAAGTAGTCTGATTCGATTGCGAATCGGAAAAACGCACGAAAGGATACGCGATGATCGACATTTCTCTTGAGGAAACCTTTTCTTTAACCGAGGCCACGAAGCGCCTCCCCTGCCGCCGCAAGGGCAAGCGCCCAAACGTCGCAACTCTCTACCGTTGGGCGCAACAGGGATGTCGGGGTGTCCGCCTCGAAACCCTGTGCGTTGGGGCAACCCGCTGCACTTCTACGGAAGCACTGCAGCGCTTCTTCAACGCCATCACCGCCGCCAGTGAGCCGACGTCCATTCCCGAGCCGCCGCGCCACACGCCCGGCCGCCGGAAGCAGATTGAAGCGGCCGAGCGGCGACTTGCCCAGGCTGGTATCTAAGCCCACCAACGAAAAAACCGGGCGCTGGCAAGCTCACCGGGTTGAAGGAAATGCACACATGGATTGTACAGTGACAGCGGGTGCCAAGCTAGCCCGAACCACGTTCCAAACGTCGCGACTACTTGGGTTTTGTTCCGAACGCGAGTTGACGACCGAGATTGGCCACGGCCGCGCCGAATGGCCAGTCGTAATTGCGAAGGAATTGACCGACAACGCGCTCGACGCCTGCGAAGAGGCGGCCGTGGCACCCCGTATCGTGATCAAGGTGGACTCCGAAGGGATCACCGTCGCGGACAACGGGCCAGGTCTGCCGCCCGAGACCGTCGCGAAGTTGCTCGACTACTCCAGGCGAACATCCTCCCGCGAGGCGTACATTGCCCCAACCCGCGGCCAACAAGGCAACGCGCTCCAGACGCTTTTCGCGATCGCTTATGTGCTCGACGGCACTACCGGGCGGGTGGACATCACGGCCCACGGCCAACGCCACGAGATCGGCTTCCGAGTTAACATCATTCGTCAAGAACCAGCGGTTGTCTGCGAGACCCACCCCGAAAAAGTAAAAAAGGGAACCAAAATCAAGCTCTGGTGGCCGGCAGGAAGCAAGCTAACTCTGACCGATGCCAAGCCACGATTTTTACAAATCGTCGAAGGTTACAGGTTTCTTAACCCTCACCTGAGCATCGACCTCGACTGGTTTGGCGAGCGGCGTAGGACGAGGGCCACCGCCCGCACGTGGAACAAGTGGCTCCCCAGCGAGCCGACTTCGCCCCATTGGTATGGGCAGGCGCACTTTGAACGGCTTCTGTCCGCTTACATCAGCTACGATCAGGACCGTGGCGCCGACCGACTTGTCCGCGAGGTGGTTCGCGAGTTCCGCGGCCTGACAGGCACGGCAAAACAGAAAGAGGTTCTGAACGCCACCGGGCTAGCCCGGATGCCGCTGTCCGCGCTGGTTAACTGCGATGGTCTGAGGCACGATCTAACAGGACCATTGCTGACCGCGTTGCAACAGAACAGCAATCCCGTCAAGCCGGCCGCGCTGGGCGTCATCGGCCGCGAGCATATCGCTGCCCGCCTCGCCGACATCGGCGCCGATCCCGATACCCTTGAGTATCGGAAGCACTTGCACGAAGACGCGAACGGCCTGCCATACGTGCTGGAGGTAGCCTTTGCGGCGCTGGCAGACGAAGACCAGCCGCGTCGTATCGTCGCCGGGACCAACTGGTCGCCGGGGCTCGTCAACCCCTTCTCAACACTTAATGGTAGTGGCTACGGCGATGGGCTCGACGCACTCTTGGAGGAATGCAGGGCCGGCGAAGACGAACCGATCGCGTTTTTCGTACACCTTGCCCAGCCACGCACGCAATACACAAATCGTGGAAAGTCTATGGTTGCGATCCCGCGCGATGTCGCCGACGAGATCACGCGTTTGGTGACGAAGGTC
>Ga0180014_1000348_pt1 | contig 13535 bp, 9 predicted proteins | sample KR13_S1_MetaG_FD_116507 | JGI IMG/M metagenome (GOLD analysis project Ga0180014, IMG submission 116507) | Groundwater microbial communities from the Olkiluoto Island deep subsurface site, Finland - KR13_S1_MetaG | ecosystem: Environmental > Aquatic > Deep subsurface > Groundwater | place... | reverse complement strand
TCATCCGCCCAGCTGCAGCTCGCTCCCGAAAAGTTCGAAAAGAACGATATCCACATTCACATTCCTGAGGGAGGCATTCCCAAGGACGGACCTTCGGCCGGAATCACCCTGACCACGGCGCTAATCTCGGCGTTTACCGGTATCGCCGTGAACCGCGAGATCGCCATGACCGGAGAGATCACCCTGCGCGGCAAAGTACTGCCGGTGGGCGGCATCAAGGAAAAAGTGCTGTCCGCGCGCCGGGCCGGGATCAAGACAATTATCCTGCCGGAGAAAAACAAAAAGGACTTGAGCGAACTCAAGGACGGCCACATCCGATTAATGAATTTTATATTTATCCATGACTTCAAAGAGGCGGTTAACGCCGCCCTGGTCAAAAAAATATTTTAATGGATGAGAGACAATTCGTCGCCTACCTGAAAGACAAATTCCCATTCCACAGCGGTCTGGGTATCGGCGACGACGCGTCGGTGGTCAAGCTCGGCAAATATTTCCAGCTGATTAGCACCGACATTTTGATCGAAGACATCCACTTCCGTCTGCAGGATCTATCTCTGGCCGAATTGGCTGAAAAGTCCCTGGCGGTGAACATCTCCGACATCGCGGCCATGGGCGGACAGGCACAATATTTTTACATTGGCCTGGGTTTTCCGGATGGACTGCGCTCCGAAAAATTGCACGCTTTTTTTTCAGGTCTGAGCAGGGCCGCAAAAAAATGGCAGGTGGATCTGGCCGGCGGCGATTATTCGCGTTCAAAAAAAATGGTCATTGCCGTCACCATTGTCGGCCAAAGTGAAAAACCGGTTTTGCGCAGCGGCGCCCGACCCGGCGACTGGATCGCCATTACCGGCCCAACCGGGGGATCGGCCCTGGGCCTGAAATTGCTGCTGGCGGGCGAAAAAGATTCCCCCTTCATCCGCCTCCACAAACGTCCCGAACCCCAATGTGAGAAAGGGCTGCTGCTGGCCAAGTACGCCCACGCTATGATCGACCTTTCCGACGGCCTGCTGCTCGATCTTTCCCGGCTGCTCCAGGCCTCGGGCGTGGGTGCCGAGATCGATTATGAGAAGCTTCCGGTTTCCCGGCGCTTCCAGCGTCTGTGCCGGCAAAAAAATTATGCGGAGAAAGAACTGGTTCTGGCCGGCGGGGAAGACTACCAGCTGCTGTTCGCCATATCCCCGATCCAGGAAAGCCGCTTGCGACAAACCGGGATGACCTACCACCTGATCGGGAAAACCACCAAGCAGCGCCGCCTGCGCGTCCTTGAAAAAGGGCGCCCGCTTAAAATTTCCCATCTCGGTTTCGATCACTTCGTGGACCCAAGTGACAAAAAAAGAGAAAAAAAATGAAGATCGTAAAAAAGAACAACTACAAACCGGAAGAGCATGCCGCCGTGGTCATTCCCGTTTTCCAGGGAACGACTCTGGCAGCGATTTGGCAGGAATTTCCCGAATTGAAATTTCTCGACCGCGACAAAAAAATCAAGGGCGCGTCCAGCGAAGCGCAGGTTTGCCACTCGCTGCAGCAGCAGCGGCTGTTCCTGCTGGTCGGGGCCGGACGCCGCGGTTCACTGCCCGACGCCCGGAAACTGGCCTGCAAAACCATGACCCTTTTGCGGGAAAACCGCGTCAGCAAGGCCCTGGTTTATTTTATCCCGCCTGGTCCGTACTCCCATGGCTACCTGGTCAACCTTGTCGATTATCTGCACCTGAACAATTACCGCTTCGACCGCTATAAAAGAAAAAAAAACAAGGCTGTCGACAGGATCCAGTTGGTATTGAAAAAACCGGCTGCTTTGAGCAACAATGACCTTAAGGCCCGGGAGATCATTCAGCGCCAGGTGACCCTGGCCCGCGACCTGGTCAACGAGATTCCGGCCAAGATTACCCCGGATTCACTGGTGCAGGTTTTTAGCGACAGCGCCGGAAAAAATCATCTGCAACTGGCAGTTTATCGTAAAAAGGAACTGGAGGAACTGGGTCTGAACGGCTTGCTCGCCGTGGGCGCCTCCTCATGCTGTTCTCCGGCCCTGCTCACCCTGTCCCATATCCCGAAAAGTTATACGCGGACCGTGGCCCTGGTCGGCAAGGGGATCACATTCGATGCCGGCGGTTTGAACCTGAAACCGGGAAACAGCATGGAGGAAATGAAAAGCGACATGGCTGGCGCCGCCGCCGTATTGGGTATCCTGAACACTGTGGCCGCACTGGAACTGCCAATCAGGGTGATCGGATTCGCGGCCCTGGCCGAAAATATGCCCGGACGCCGGGCCTACAAACCGGGAGACATCATCACTTACGCCAACAAGAAAACCGTTGAGATCGTCAACACCGACGCCGAAGGCCGCCTGATCCTGGCCGACGCCCTGATCATGGCCTCCCGGCAGAAGCCGGATATGATCATCGAACTCTCCACTTTGACCGGGGCCATCATCACCGCCCTGGGCGACTCCTATGCCGGGCTGTTCTGCCGCAACAAGAAACTGAACGCCGGGCTGCTGCAGGCGGCCGAAAACTGCGGGGAGCTGCTCTGGCAAATGCCGCTGCCCATTGAATACCGGGAAAGCATCACTTCCAAGATCGCCGACCTGAAAAACGCCAACTATAAAGGCGCCTCCTCGATCAAGGCCGGCCTGTTTTTACATGAATTTGTCGGCAATATTCCCTTCGCCCATTTGGATATCGCCGGCACAGCTTTCCTGAGCAAGCCAAATTTCTGTCTAGCCGCTGAAGGGGCGACCGGCTTCGGCGTGCGCCTGCTGATCGAATATCTAAAAAACCTGGCTTGAACTTTATTTCAGCAACCGCGACGGGATCATTTTTTTGAACCATTGTAAATAATGCAACAATTGAATCCCGACCTACCACACTCGTAGCAAATGGTTTAATTTTCTTCTATTTTGTCCAGCTAAACTTGTCATTTAAGCATAATCCGATATAATGAAAAATCTGATCTTGATGTCTTATTTATCAAATTCATATCTTTCTAATTCGTGCTCATGTATTTCTCTAAAAGGAAATTTTTCCTTTATTACTTTTTCCATTTCTTCATTATAAGTCCAGTCGATCTCAACATATTCCCAGAATACTTCATAAGACAATCTTGAGTTAGAACTTTTAAAAAAGATTATTCCAATACATTTGGAAAGCTTTTGATCATACTTGTGAACCATGGTGTAGTTATGCAATGCTATTTTCCAATTATTTGAATTTTTTTTTGCTAAAGGGATAAACACAAAACCACAATTGATCCTTGGAAAAGAAATTCTATATGGAACTACGATATTCTGTTCATTACATTTTTCAATAGAAATAAAAAATCGTTTTTGAAATTCTTTAAACTCATTTCTTTTAAGTTTTGCTATTTCTTTTAGGATATAAAAATAATCATCTTTTTTTTCATAAGTTTCAGTATTATCACGAAAAATTTTAATAATTGAAAATAAAATATCATTTGAATACTCTTGTTTAAATCTCTTAAGAGTTTCAACATATTCAGGTTTAATGAAAGAAATATCACTCGTTTCAAGAAAATGACCCAAAACGTATTGTTCAGGAAAATTGTTTATAATACATTTATGTTTAAGATATATTTTTTCTCTGAACTCAAGATATTCGTTGATTTCAGATGGAGTAATCAAATATTTACAAATATTAAAATAATCTTCAATATGAAAAAGATGAATTATCCCTGCTGTTCTACTTTCATGAAATTTGTTGAACCTAAGATCGTCTGGAAATTTTTCATTTGGGTTAAAAATAATAATATTTTTTATGAAAGTTTGTTTTGCTTTTGCTACATCTATTTTATATCCTCTTTCATTTTGGATAATAATTTGAGGGTACTTAGAAAAATATTCTAATGTATCTTTTATCTGACTAACTCCCTTTTTTATTACTTTATTTTGATACCATTTTGACTCACTAGATGAATCACATAAGCTATCTTTATTTCTATCTTTTATCTGAAAAATAAAAAGTAAGTCATCAATCCAAACAACATTATCAGCTAATTGAAGTTCAATTTTTGTATCAGGAGGGTAGAATTCGTTTTTCTGAAAAGTGAATTCTTGAAAAAAAATATTAGAATTTATTTGAGCTACTAGATTTTCCGAAATATTAACAATTCGTGAAGTAGTCACTTCTTTTATTTCTTTTTGTACATTCTGAAACCATCAATCAACTGTTTGAAGGACGATGGCCGGAATTTTTCAAAGCTTTCCTGGTCCACATAGACGAAGTCGTATTTTATGGCTGTTTGTATATGGTTGATATCAATGCACCATTGCCGAAGTCTCTCCATCTTGAGCGGGACGTCCAGGTCTTCAATGCCTTTTGTTTCAACAATAAAAATTCGCTTGTCAGTCAGCTTGACCATAAAATCAGGATAATAGTTGGAGATGTCGCCATCAGCCTTGACATAATCCAGCTTGAAATGTACCGCCATATAATTCTTGGCGTAGGAGACCACATCATCACAATCTTCCAGGAAGCGGGCGAACAACAACTCTAAATGGCTATCACCAATGATCCGGTTAAAGACACTTTTTTTCGGGATTAGATATCCCTGATCCTTGGCCACAAAGGGGCGGGTTTGTCTAAGCTTTATTGAATCCCGAATTTCCGCGCCTGCCTGTGCGTGGCCGCACGCAGACAGGTCGCCTTTTTCTTTTACGGTAAGGGCATTAATTGCTTTTTTCAACGTCTCGACCAGGGTTTTTGTTGCCGCCAATTCAGACAAGTTGCGCAGGGTGTTGGGAATTTCCAGTTCCACTGGGTGATCGAAAAGTTCATTTTTGACAAAATCCTTTACCTTTCCATAAAGCACATTGTAGCCGCTGACCAACCTTAAATCTTTCATGATTGTCTGGGTAAAATATCCGATTACACTGCTATAGTCAGCAACACCAACGGAATCAAGGATGGTCGTATGTGTTACTTGGCCCGTGGTGATATCCTTGAATACAATCTCACGCTGTTCCTCTTCTGAAAACTGGCGATAGATCACACGTTGATGTCCTAAGGAGTGAATATCAAGGTCGCCCAGATTTTTATATTCCCGATAAACACGGGGAGTCAGCACCGGGATTTCAATGTCCAACGAATCAATATCTTTCTTGACATTTTCTTTGTCAACTTCAACAACCAATGGGGTTTTAGGTTGAGTTCCCTCCCCCATCGGCTTTCGCTCCAACACCACGCCTTCTGCCTGGATCGATTCAACGAATTCCATGAACGCATTTGTCCCAACCACACTGACATATTCTTCAATGAAACCAGGATACATCTTGCGCAGACCGCGTCCCAATGTCTGTTCCGGCAGAATATTGCTTTGAGCGGCATAAGGGCGTAATCCCACAATAGTGGTGACATTGCGTACATCCCAGCCCTCTTTAAGCACCATTACGGAAATGATGGCCTTGTAAGGGCTGTCCAGACTATCAATATCATTGGCTTGTTTGCGCAGCTTATCCAATTCCTCTTTGTCCTTGCCTGTGCTTGATTCAGATATTTCACCATTCTTTTTTGTATGAATGACCAGTACCGCATCTTTCAGATCCTGATAATTACTTTCAAGATATTCGGCAACATCATCGCAATTCCGGGTATCGTCGGTCATGACAAACAAGATGGCTTTCTTACCCATCTTTTCATGTTCGGCATACGCCTTGCGCCACTCAATCACTCCGAGGTGAATATAGTCAGCGTATTTCTCGGTATATTTGGCACTCTGCCGTTCATCCAATTTGGCACGACTCGGTTGATCAGGAAGCACTGGATGCTTGACCACATTCTGAGAGATGGCTTCAACCAATGGATAATCGGCCACCGTTTGCACGAATATCGCTCCATTGTTATGCCTGGGGGTTGCAGTGGTATCAACCTGCATGGAAAGGGCGGCCCCCTTTTGTTTCAGGCGGTTATGGATATCCTCAATGGACTTGAACCAGGCCATGCGGGGGTCGTGAATATGATGGGCTTCATCATTGAGAACCATCAGTTCATCAATATCGCGGACAATCATGCCCAAATCCACTTTGGAATCAATAGTTGCCCCACTTGGCTTTTTGCCCAAAAAATAATCCATTGTATTTTCGTCGCTTGGCGAAGCTGGAATATCATCACCGGCATAGACGCGGTGGATATTGGTCAGGAAGATGTTTCCCGTGGGACGGGTGATCTTCACTTCGTCCTGCACATGGAGAGTCATTTGAAAATCATCGCGCCAGTTGTGTCCGTCCACTCCGTTTTCAGGTAGAATCGGGTCGTCTTTAATAAAAATGCGCAAGCCCTGAAAATCCTTGTAGATGCGGTCCAGGACAATGATGTTGGGAGCGATCACCAGGAAATTACGCGCCAGTTCTGAACCCGCCTCATACAGCTTATGGAAAAAACTCCAAGCCAGCACCAGGCTCAACACTTTGGTTTTCCCGGAACCGGTCGCCATTTTTACCACAAAGCGTCGCCAGGTTTCATCAAACATATTCGCCGAAACCAGGCCGGAGCTGTCAAAACGCATCATGTCGAATTTGTCTTTGACACCCACTACATCGTATAAAAAAATGATTGTCTCCAGAGCTTCACGTTGGGCAAAATAATATTGGAACTCAGCCAAGCCTTCACCCCCAACCCCTCTCCCAGAAGGCGAGGGGAGATAAGCCTGGGGCAACAGGTGCGGGGTGTTAAACCACCAGTTAAGCAGGCTCTTGCTGGTGTTTGTCGCTCCGGCATAGCCACTGTCCCGCCACTCTTTTACTTTCTTGCGCAGTTGCGAAACCAACGGCGGCATCAACTTTTCCATACTGGTCTCGCGCAAGGCTTCATCGGCGGGAAACCAGCGGATAGCCGGGTCGAGGATGGCATAGGGCGATTCGGGGAAATTGGGATGGAGCGCCATTATTTGTCCCCCGCTTCAAGACGCTTGATTCCAGTGTCATTCGTCAGCAGTCTCATCTGCTGGATTGCGATCTGGTTCAATTTGCGGAGTCGCTCCGCCTGTAGTGTCTTTTCCCGAATAAAAAGGGCATTCAGGTTTTCCAGATTGGAGAGGCAAACGAGCTGCGACACATTCGCGTAGTCTCGAATATTGCCCTTATCGCCCGGATGGCTGTCACGCCATTCCTTTGCGGTTATGCCGAATAAGGCCATGTTCAGAATATCCGCCTCCGAGGCGTAGATTAGGTTTGTCTGGCGTAAAGTGAGTTCCGGCGGGATCAGGTTCTCTTTGATGGCGCCGGTATGAATCCGGTAGTTGATTTTGGTCAGATTCCGCCGAATATCCCAGCCGAGCTGCTTGTGCTCTTCGTCCTTTAAGCGCTGGAACTCCTTGATCAGGTATAACTTGAATTCAACGGAAATCCAAGACGCAAACTCGAAAGCAATGTCTTTGTGGGCATAGGTTCCGCCGTATCTTCCCGCCTTGGATATCAACCCAATGGCGTTTGTCTTTTCAATCCATTGCTTGGGAGTCAATGTAAAGCTATTAAGGCCCGCCTGTTTTTTAAACCCGTCGAATTCGACGGCTTTAAAATCCGGATTGTTCAAATGCTCCCAAACCCCCAAGAATTCAATCGTATTCCTGTTTCTAAGCCAGTTTCTGATCAAGTCATCCGTTCTATCCGGGTTTTTATATCTGGCGATATCGGTTATGCAGATATAATCCTCATCATCTTTCTTGTAGAGGGCTATCTCTTTTTCCAACACGTTAATCTTTTTCACTGTTTTTGCCCTCCCACATTGATTTCAATGATCATCATTGTGTCATTGCCGAAAATATCCACAACTTTTACGCCCAGTTTTCGTCGTCCCGGCTCACATTCGCAGAAGCTGCTGGTCAGTTCCAGTAAACGATCCTTTTTGGTACGGAAAGATTGCCACTCGTTTTCAAAGATGTATTCCCCGGTCCAGACTTCCTCGAATCTCCCCTCGCCCTCTGGGAGAGGGGTCGGGGGTGAGGGTTCGGGCGAATTTACCGGCACCCGTACGATCTCTTTTTTGCTTTCAAAATTAAAATCCACCGACCAGTAATCGATCCAGTCGGTCCAATGTTTGGTAAGGACTTCGCGGCTAACAATACCGTCTTTGTCTTTGCTCACTTTAACTATCTGACCTCTCTCAACCACAATTTTGCTGGATTTATTTTTTAGAGTTGCCTCGGCGTTGGCAATAGAGTCCTGTGAATAGAAAACCGAAAAATCGGTCAGCTCTACAGCCACACTATTTTTTTTGATATGCGGCTTGATTTCGATTGCAGCCACATCATGGAAAACAACTTGGTTCTTTTCAACCGCTCGTTTATCAAATACATCAGCCGGAATGTACTTGGGGGCAATATCAATTCCCTTGGCTTTGGCTTCATCCAGCGCGAAGGGGAACAATCCCATTTCAAACTCAAAGCCAAGAATATCAACCCGCGTGATATGATTCTGGCGGCATTCGATAATGACCTCTTCCACAAACAGGCGTGTCACCGGCATATTGACCGGGCCAACCGCAACCAAGCGCCCTGCTTTTTTCCCCGAGAAAGTATGAAATCCTGCAGTCCTTTCAGCACGATACGCGCGCAAGATCAAGTCGATAAAAGCATTTTCCTTTTCGTCAAGTTGTTTTTGTTGTTCAATTTCACGTAAATTAGGATTAACTCCAATATAATGCTGGCGTTCATATCTTCCCATGTTGAGGATTTCGAAAGCGCGATAGTTTTTCCCTTCAGCCTTGAGCTGCCGTTGCACACCAATCAATCGCTTGCGAGTGGTGTGAATGGCGAACTTGCCAAGATCGCTAACAATCCACTTCCGCCCCAACTTCTCCGCCACCACCGCCGTCGTCCCGGAACCACAAAAAAAATCGGCTACCAAGTCGTTTTCGTTAGATGAAGCTTTGATTATGCGTTCAAGCAGTGCTTCAGGTTTTTGGGTTGGGTAATCCACACGTTCATTCGCCATTGGATTTGCAGAATTTACATCTGTCCAAATATCTTCGATTTGCTTGCCTTTTGACTCATGCAAGTATTGTTTATAGGATGGATATGCGCCCGGTCTGATAGAATCAATCCATCTATCTTCTCTTTTTAATCTTTCCTCGGTTTCTAAAGAATATGTTTTTAGCAATGTCTTTCTATAGAACCCTCTTTTGTCTTCATACTGAAATCTCTCCTTGTAATCATCCGAATAGTCAATATACTGTTGGGTAAAGATGTATTTGTTTTCATCCTTAGCATAAAAAAAAAGTGTATCCTGATTTATTGGAAATTTATTTGCACGAGCTTTACTACTCCCAGCAAAAGGCGTTCTTTTCCATGAAATTTGATTTAAAAAGTTGTTTGCCCCAAAGATTTCATCAAGTACAAGTCGTATATACCCATTCACCCGCCAATCACAATGCACATAAATACTGCCATCATCGGACAGCAAATCACGCATAAGCACCAGCCGTTCGTAGATCATGGTGATGAAGGAATCGGCCCCCTTGCCCCAGGTGTCGCGGTAGGCGATCTCTTCGAGGATGTTGGGCTTCTTGGTGAAGGTGTCATCACCGATCTCGATGTCCATGGAAAAATCTGCGCCCACATCAAACGGCGGGTCAATGTAAATCAGCTTTAGGCCGCCCTGCTTTTCGATCTCTTCGCGAAGCGGGCCATTTTTCAGTGAGGAGAGGATAAGCTTATTGTCGCCCCAGATGAGCTTATTGGTCCAGCCCTTGAGCTGCCTGCCACGATTATCGAGGCTGAAACCCATGGCTTCGAACATTTTGTATTGCTTTTCCTTTTTTCCTTCTGAACGAGGCTCATCTATTTGTTCAATCACCTGAAAAGGAAGGACAATATTGCAAACCTCACTGGTTTTGCCATTCCAGACCAACTCGACTTCACGCTTCTCCTCAAACAACAGGAAGCGAAACTTGTCCGGCAATGGCTTGCCCGCCTCAATATAACGGATGATTTCCCGTTGTTCCTGATCAGTCAGTTTTGGCATGAATCTCCTCGCCTATCTTAAAAATTACGTTTCAATAAAAGCATTTTAGATAAAACTCATTCAAATATCAAATATCAAACTTGAAAGACCTGCCTGCATTTTAAAATTGTCGAATTCGACCTCTTTAAAATTAGGATTATTCATCTGTTCTCCTGTTTTTCTCTAATTATGGCAAAATCGCCATATTTAAACCTTCAGTTTGATAGATTAAAATCAAGTTCATCACTTTATCCCTGAGACTTCAGAATTATTTGCAACATCCTGCTTGAGAAAATCACCGACAGCGCCATGAGCATGATTGGCCCTTATGGCTGAATAGTTCATTCTATTACCTCTCCTGCTTTCTTCCGCATCTATATCTTTACCGAAATTTTGGCGCTCCGCCTTGCGTATAACTCAGAGTACACGAAATATGGCGTATAATTATGACGTATAATTACAATTTAGCTTAATTTACCCTAATTGTAACTGTCGACAAGCGCTTGTTATTTTATTAATTTTGGGTATATCATCTCCATATTGAGGCGCAATATGGAAACGAGGCGCCCCTACCCTTGCAAATTAAATTCCTCTTTGTTATTACTATATCCGGAAACAGGAGGAGCAGTGAGCAGCATTTTCAGCGTCCATTCCCTGGCGCGAAACTTTCTATACGATGGCAAGCAATACGAGAAAGTGAAGATCACCTGGTTCGTCCTGGAACGAAGCAATCCGCTCGCACCTTATGAAACAGCAATCCTGGACTACGGCCAATTAAACGAAAAAGAACGTGTTTTCCCCGAGGAATATGTCAATGAACAATTCAGCCGCGAAGAGGCCGAGTCCTTGAAGAGATACCTGGGACACCGTCCGGATACAACGACCCGGATAGAAGAGATCGAACTTCCTGTGTCACCCAATACCAGCGGCTGCCGGCGGCTGGCGCGCGGAGGCGGCAGCGATTTTTTTATTTTGCACAGGGAAGCAGGCTATTCCCTGCCCTTCAAAGTGGAAGGCTACTTCAGCGTGCGCTTTGCAGAACTGAAGGTCAACGGCGATGACCGGGCCACAGTGATCAACAAAAGATCATAGCCCCTTTCGGAGCCCATTCGATTTGATTCAAGACCATTAAAACGGGAGACCTCATGCTCAAGATCGATCTTAGCGGTAAGAACGCGCTGGTCACTGGAGCCAGTCAGGGCATCGGCCAGGCCATCGCTATGGAACTTGCCCGGGCCGGCGCCCGGGTGGCAGCCCATCATTTCAGCCACACTATCGAAGTCAGGGACTTTCCCGGGCAGGTCCAGCCTTTTGCGGCCGACCTTGAATCCCCGACGCAAAGCCGGCAAATGTTCAGAACGGTGCTGGATGCGTTCGGCCGCCTGGACATCCTGGTCAACAACGCCGGCTTGACCATCGATTCGCCGCTTGGCCTGGATGACGAGCGCTGGCTGACCGACTGGCGCAAGATCATGGCCGTCAACCTTGACGCCTGCGGCATTCTCTGCCGGGAAGCGGTACGCCACTTCCAGGACCGGGGCGGCGGCCGCATCATCAACATCGCCTCGCGGGCCGCTTTCCGCGGCGACATCTCAGCATACCTGGCCTATGCTGCCTCCAAGGGGGGCATGGTCGCCTTGACCCGCTCCCTGGCCCGGGCTTTCGGCAAGGACAACATCCAGGCCTTCATCATCGCCCCCGGCTTCACCCGCACCAAGATGGCCCAGCAGTTCATCGACATCCACGGCGAGGAGCTGGTGCTCAAGGATATTGCGCTGAAAAGGCTAACCGAACCGCAAGACATCGCCCCCATGGTCGCCTTCCTGGCCAGCGGCCTGGCTGATCACGCTACCGGCTGCACCATCGACATCAATGCCGCCAGCTACGTGCACTGATAGCACAAGACTCGGTGTAAGGTGGACGGTACACGGTAAGAAATAAAAATCCTAAGATCCAAGCAACAAACAAGCACCAAATTCCAATGACACAATGACCAAAACAAAGAGCAGACTCTTTTCAAGGCTTTAGTTTGGGACATTGGAATTTGGAACTTGAATTTATTTGGAATTTGGGATTTGTGATTTGGAATTTGTTTAATCTCTTCACCGTTCACCGTCAACCATATACCGTACACTGATCTCGCATATTTCTAGTCACTTTTCACAAAAGTTCGTTTTGTGGTTTATGGAATTGACAAAACCCGGTTTTGATATTATATAAGTTCTGAGAATGGAAAAATTCGTCGAAGTGAATATAGTCGGCCTGATCATGGATCAGATATCCAAATCCCCGGTCATGGTGCTTAAAGCCCTGAACGAAAAAAAGATCATCCCCATCTGGATCGGCTTGAACGAAGCCAATGCCATCGCCCTGGAACTGGAGAACGTCTCTTCGCCCCGTCCCATGACCCATGACCTGATGAAAAGCATCATGTGCAACCTGGAAGCCGTGCTGGCCAAGGTGATCATCACCAACATCGTCCAAAATACCTATTACGCCGAACTGGTCATCGAAATAAACGGCGAACAGAGGATCATCGATTGCCGCCCGTCGGATGCGGTGGCCCTGGCCCTGAAAAACAGGGCCAAAATTTACGTTTCCAAACAGGTGCTGGAAACATCGGTCCTGGCTGACGTTTTCAGCAATTTCCTCAGCGGCGAGGACAAGATCGACAATTGGTTCAATTCCCTTTCGGCCGACGACTTCGGCGAAATCGAACAATAAGAATTATTTGTCTTTGGCCTGGTTCCAAAGCGTTTCCATTTCTGCCAATGAAGCATTGCCGATATCCTTGCCCTGTTTTTTTAATTCCACTTCGATATGGCGAAAGCGGCTGGTAAATTTTTTATTGGTACGCGCCAGAGCGAATTCGGGATTGATCTTCAGCAGCCGGGCCACGTTGGCCACGGCAAAAAGCAGGTCACCGATCTCATTTTCGGCTTCATGAAGCCGGTTTTCATTGATTTCCACCCGCAATTCCTCTATTTCCTCGGCAACTTTGGCAAAGGCCTTGCCGGCATCGTTCCAATCGAAGCCGACGCCCGAGGCCTGGGAAGCGATGCGGTTGGCCAGAAGCAATGAGGGCATGGCGGGCGGATAGTCGGAAATGACGCTTTGTTTGTTTTTTTCAGCGATCTTGATTTTTTCCCAGTTAACTTTGACATCATCGGCCCCGTTGACTTTTACCGATCCGAAGATATGCGGATGGCGGCGGACCAGTTTCTCCGAGATGGTCGCAATCACTTCGCGAATAGAGAATTTTTTATCTTCCTCGGCCAGCCGGGCAAGAAAAACGACCTGCAGCAGCAGGTCGCCCAACTCTTCCCTGATCGCTTCGGCATCGCCGCTGTCAATAGCTCCTATCAATTCGTGGGTTTCTTCCAGAACGTATTCCTTCAATGATGCAGGGGATTGCTTCAGGTCCCAGGGGCAACCCCGTAGGGGGTGGCGAAGCTTCTTTATGATCCTGACCAGCCGGCTGAATTCTTTCATATCATTTTTCTCCGGGGCCTGCGATGCAAATGACATCATAGCGGCAATCCACATCATGCGCAAGCGCTGGCAACAGGGCGGCAAATATTTT